>Ga0316579_10000568_pt1 | contig 12316 bp, 13 predicted proteins | sample J5NA_2_FD_203074 | JGI IMG/M metagenome (GOLD analysis project Ga0316579, IMG submission 203074) | Rhizosphere microbial communities from salt marsh grasses in Alabama, United States - J5-7_160517rDrA | ecosystem: Host-associated > Plants > Roots > Rhizosphere | place: USA: Alabama | collected... | reverse complement strand
GTGTCATCGGCGGGCGGCGCAGGGGCGGCGGGCGCTTCCGGCTCCTCCACCTCGGCGTCGTTGAACCCGGAGATCACGTCGGTGAGTCGGGTCTCCTCCCGCTCGACGCGGTCGAAGATCTCGAGCAGCTTCTCGATGGAGCGCGGGTAGACCGAGAGGGCGGAGAGGACCTGATTGAGGCCGTCCTCGATGCGCTTAGCGATCTGGAGCTCGCCTTCCCGGGTGAGCAGCTCGACGGTGCCCATCTCGCGCATGTACATGCGCACGGGGTCGGTGGTGCGGCCGAACTCGCTGTCCACGCTCGCCAGGGCGGCGGCGGCGGCCTCGGCGGCATCGTCGTCGGAGACGGCGCTGTCGCTGAGGGTCTGGTCGATAATATCCGGGGCGGTCTCATGGACCAGGATCCCCATGTCGTTGATCATCCGCACGATGTCTTCGATCTGCTCGGGCTCGACAATGCCGGGCGGGAGGTGATCGTTGACCTCGCTGTAGGTCAGGAACCCCTGCTCTTTGGCCTTTGCGATCAGTTGCTTGAGCTGGGACTGCTGCTGTTCTTGATCCATGGGATACCTTGGCGTGGCCAGATGTAACGGCGCAGGGACGCGAGTTTAGGCTCGCGGCAAACTTTACACTATATCACAAAGAAAGCGTCTTTACCCATCATCGCCGCCGGGTACGGGCACCGTCGAACTCCCTGTCCAGTCGCTCGCGCATCTCCGGGGTCCAGTCGGCGGTGCTTCGGCGGTTCAGGGGACGCAGGCGCTCCGCGTCGCGAACCGCCTTGCTCAGGCCCTCGATGGCGCCGATGAGCTCTTCCGCCGCGCCTCCTTCGGGGATGTCGCGCAGGAACGGCTCCACGCTGAGGCGCTGGAGATAGGCGAAATGCGCGTGGTCGCGCCAGCGCTCGATCAAGGTCGCCTTGTTGATCCCGGGATAGGCGGACACGCAATCCAGGATCTCCGCCAGGATGGCGACGCCGGGGCTCTCGAAGCGTCGCCAATCGTCGGCGAGCTCCAGGACCCGGGGCGCGAGCTCCGGGTGATCGAGTAACAGGGCGATGGCCTGGCCGACCCGGCTGGGGCGTGTCGGTCGGCGGGGCTCGCGACCGGTCTGGCGTGCGGGCGCCGCGGCTCGGATCGATCCCGGAGCAATCCTCGCCAGGGTGGCGAGTCGATGCTCCAGCATGTCCCGGAAGATGCCGGCTGGCACCTGGGTAATCAATGGCTTTGCCAGATGCACCAGGCGCGCGCGGCCGTCCACGGAGATCCTGTCGTCGACCTGCTCCGCCAGCCGCTCGAAGAGGAGCTCCGAGAGGGGCTGGGCGCGCTGGATGCGCTGCTCGAAGGACTCCCGTCCCTCGGCGCGGACCATCGTGTCCGGGTCTTCCCCCTCAGGCAGGAAGAGGAAGCGCAGGGACTGTTGGCCCGTGGCCAGGGGCAGGGCGGTCTGAAGGGCCTTCCAGGCGGCTTCCCGCCCCGCCCGGTCGCCATCGAAGCAGAAGACCAGCTCCGGCGCCGAGCGGAGCAGGCGCTTGAGGTGCTCCGGTGTCGTGGCGGTTCCCAGGGTCGCCACCGCGTAGTCGATCCCGAACTGCGCCAGGGCGATCACGTCCATGTAGCCCTCGACGACGAGCAGCCGCTGGGGCTTGCGGAGGAGCTTGAGGGCCTCATGGAGCCCATAGAGCTCCTGCCCCTTGTGGAACACCGGGGTCTCCGGCGAGTTCAGGTACTTGGGCTTGCCGTCCCCGAGGACCCGTCCGCCGAAGCCGATGACCCGGCCGCGCCGATCGCGGATGGGGAAGATGATGCGCCCCCGCAGCCGGTCGTAGACCTTGCCGTCCTGGTTCGTGATGAGCCCCGCCTGAAGCAGCCGCTCCCGTCCCGCGGGGTCCCGGCCCAGGCGGGAGAGCAGAAAGTCCCAGCCGGATGGGGCGTACCCAAGTCCGTAGCGGCCGGCGATCTCGCCGGTCAGTCCCCGCCCCTTGAGATAGTCGACGGCCCGACCCGACTCCGGGTGGGTGCGCAGCTGTTGACGATAGAGCTGGGCCGCCTGATCCAGCACCTGGTACAGCGGGCCCTGGTCGGGACCTGTGCGAGCCGGCTCCCCGTCGGCCGGCACCTCGAGCCCGGCGCGCTGGGCCAGCTCATCCACCGCCTCCCGGAAGGCCAGCCGATCGTGCTCCATCAGGAAGCCGATGGCGGTGCCGTGGGCGCCACAGCCGAAGCAATGGTAGAACTGCTTCTCCGGGCTGACGGTAAAGGAGGGGGTGCGCTCGTCGTGGAACGGGCAACGTGCCTGGAAGTCCCTGCCCGCCTTGCGCAGGGCGACGCGCTCGCCGATCAGGTCGACGATGTCAGTACGCGCGAGGAGCTCATCGATGAAGCCTGGGGGGATTCTGCCGGCCATGGACCAAAGCTAGCAGAGGATCCGCATCCTGGGAGCCGCGGCGGCCTCCGGGCCGTTCAGGCGGTGAGCCGGCGCTTCACCAGGGCGCTGACCGCGCCCATGTCCGCGCGGCCCTGGACCTGGGGGCGCAGGATCGCCATGACCTTGCCCATGTCGCTCATGGCCGCGGCGCCGGTCTCGCCGATCGCGCTCGCGACCAAGGTATAGATCTCCGACTCCGACAGGGCCGCGGGGAGGTAGCCCTGGATGGTGTCCACCTCGAAACGCTCCACATCCGCCAGGTCCTGCCGTCCGGCCGCACTGTACTGCTCGATGGAGTCGCGGCGCTGCTTGAGCATCTTGTCGAGCACGGCGAGCACCTGGCTGTCGTCGAGCTCGATCCGCTCGTCCACCTCCCGCTGCTTGACGGCGGCCAGGATGAGCCGAATGACCCCCAGCCGGGCCTTGTCGCCCGCCTTCATGGCGGTCTTCATGTCGGACTGGATCTGGGCCTTGAGCATGCTGGCTCGCTCTCGCGGGTCGTGGGTCCGACGGTCCCCGTGCCCTTGCACGCCTGCGCGCGGGCCGAGGTGGAGGGGGAGGCCTAGTAAGGCCGCTCCCAGCGACGCGACTCGCGCTGAAGCTTCTTGTGGTGGCGCTTCACCGCGGCGGCCTTCTTGCGCTTGCGCTCGGAGGTCGGCTTCTCGTAGAACTCACGGCGCCGCACCTCGGCGAGCACCCCTGCCTTCTCGCAGGAGCGCTTGAAACGCCGCATGGCGACCTCGAAGGGCTCGTTTTCTTTGACGCGGACGCTGGGCATGGATTGTCCTTGTGTCTCCAGACAAAGGTTTGCCTAAACAAAGATCGCGGATTGTAGTCCAACGCGGAGCCGGATTGCAAAGCGAGGGCCCGCGACCTATCGTGGGCCGGGCAGTGGGATCCATGCCCTGATCTCGACAGACACCAGCTGCCCCAGGCCGTGCGCGGACGGATCGCCGTGCCGCCGAAGGGCCCAGATCCGCGGAAATCGACCATGCGCGTACTCGGAATCGAGACCTCCTGCGACGAGACCGGGGTGGCGGTCTACGACGGCGAGGCCGGACTCCTGGCCCAGGCGGTCTACAGCCAGGTGGAGATCCACGCCCGCTATGGGGGTGTGGTGCCCGAGCTGGCCTCCCGCGACCACGTGCGCAAGACCCTGCCCCTGATCCGCCAGGCACTGGAGGCCTCAGGGCTCGACCCGGGGCACATCCAGGGCGTGGCCTACACGGCCGGCCCAGGGCTCATCGGTGCACTCCTCGTGGGCGCCGCCCTGGGGCGCAGTCTCGCCTGGGCCTGGGGGGTACCCGCCGTCGGGGTGCACCACATGGAGGGCCACCTGCTCGCCCCCCTGCTGGAGGAGCCGGCGCCCGACTTCCCCTTCGTGGCCCTCCTGGTCTCCGGGGGGCACACGCAGTTGGTGGACGTCCTCGGGGTGGGTCGCTACCGCATCCTGGGCGAGTCCGTCGACGACGCGGCCGGCGAGGCCTTCGACAAGACCGCCAAGATCCTGGGCCTGCCCTATCCAGGCGGGCCTGCCTTGGCGCGCTTAGCGGAGGCGGGGGACCCGGGCCGTTTCCGCTTTCCTCGCCCCATGACGGACAGGCCCGGGCTCGACTTCAGCTTCAGCGGGCTAAAGACCTTCGCCCTGAACACCCTGCGGGAGGAGGTGCCCCGCGCCGCGGACCCGGATCAGACGCGGGCGGACATCGCGCGCGCCTTCGAGGAGGCGGTGGTGGATACCCTGGTCATCAAGTGCCGGCGGGCGCTCAAGGAGACGGGGCGTGAGCGGCTGATCCTGGCGGGCGGTGTGAGCGCCAACCGGCGGCTGCGCGAGCGGATGGACGCGGCCATCGCGGCGGCGGGTGGTCGGACCTACTATCCCCGCCTCGCCTTGTGCACCGACAACGGGGCCATGATCGCCTATGCGGGCTGGCAGCGGCTGAGGGCCGGCCAGACCGAGGGGCTTGCCTTCGCACCGCGCGCACGCTGGGCCATGGAGTCCCTGTCGCCCTTGGAGTGAGGGTTTCCGTGGTTGCCCAGGGAGGTGCTGATCGAATGCCATCCTGGCATTCGATCAGCTCGCGATTCGAAGATGCGATTTCCGAATCGCTCCAAGTTCAGTCACTTGAGGTGACTGAACATGCCGGGCCATCCTTGGCCCCGACGGGAAACGCAGTAGTTAAGCGTTTCCCTGACGGCGACGGTGCCCGCGCCACCCAGGAACATGCAAGGTCCGGGCGCCGGGGCCGATCCCTCACCCCGCCCTCTCCCAGCGGGAGAGGGAGAGTTGGAGCGCGCTCCCGGCGCGACTTCCGCGGTAACAGCTCGGGCGGGAGGTCAGAAGAGGACCCCGATTCCTCCACCGACCCCGCCGCTGCCCCCGCCGATGCCGATGGTCACCCAGGGCCTGCGGTAGGTCCCGGCGGGAGTCTCGTCGGCCCACCAGCGTAGCTCGCTGGTCTGGAGGAGCGGAAAGCGGTAGGGGGTCCCGCCCACCTGGCCGTCCCGAGTGCCGGTGATGATCCCGGTGGCGCTGAGACGGCTGCCGGTCGGGCGGTCCGCCGTCTCCAGGTATCCCGGCTTAACCAGGATGAAGCGCCCGATGGGGCGGGCCCCGGTTCGCGGCTCGCCGCAGCGGTCCAGTGGATAGCTGACCACCTCCAGTTCCGTGCGATCGGCCAGATTACGGACCGAGGCCAGGGTCCCGCCCCAGCGTTGACGCTCACCCGTATGTCCGCCGGTGGCAGCGACCTGGTCCGGGGTGAGGTCCGGGTTGCCCGGGGGCGGCTCGCAGCCGGTCGTCGCACAGCCGGCCAGCAGGAGCGTCGACAGCGTGGCGGCGATGGCGAATCGAGCGGTCATCCCAAGTGGTCTCATGCAACGCGGCTCGGTGCGGGGGCCTCAGTACCGGTACCTTCGGGGCAGACCCGAATAGGGCCAGCCGAAGGGTCCATACCAGGGATCGTACCAGGGGCCGGGCCAGGGATAAGCGGGATACGCCGGCGGTGGCTGCTCGGGCCAGAGGAGGCGGGACTCTACGCGCACGACCGGGTAGGTATAGGGGTAGTCTCCCACGGGCCTGGTCTCCACCCCGGTGATGATCCCGACCACCGTCAGCTCCCGGTCCTTGGGATATTCGGCCGGGTCCAGGAACCCCCCTGCCTCGGCGAAGAAACGCCCGAGGCTGGAGGCATCGGCGGCGGGCTCGCCATCGCGCCCCAGGGGACGCGCCAGGACCTCGATCTCCGTCGTCCCTTCCTTGTTGTGTACCGCGATGATGGTGCCGCCCCAGCGCACGCGCTGGCCGAGGTGGCGGCCGGGCTGCGCCTGGACCTGGGCAACGTCGACCGGCGTCGTGCTGGGGTCCCGGATCGTCTTGGGCACATCGGTGGCGCAGCCCAGAAGGGCCAGGGCGATGACCGAGGCCAGGCAGGCCCGTGTCGATCCGGGGGGCCGGTGCCGGTGGTCGCTTCGGTGGGCGTGTGGTGGCATGGTTGACACAGGGGGGCGGCCTTACCTCGGGTCTCGGGCGGGGCGCCCACCCTTGCAGTCTAGCGAAACCGGGTCCCATTTGGGGTGGCCAGGGTGGTTGAATTAGGGGCGGACGATTCAGATCTGATGGACCTCACCCGTCGCTACCCGGGAGCCCGACAATGAACCGCCCCAAGCTCGATTCGGAGGCCCTCCAGCAGGCCCTGAGCCAGCTCAATTCCGGAGCCAGGGACCCTTGGTTGCTGGTCGAGGGCAAGCTGCACAAGGCATTCACCTTCCAGGACTTCGTCCAGGCCTTCGGCTTCATGACCGGCGGCGCCCTGGTGGCGGAGTCCATGAATCACCATCCGGAGTGGTGCAACGTCTACAACCGGGTGACCGTGGATCTTCGCACCCACGACGCCGGCGGCATCACCGACCTGGACTTCGCCCTTGCCCGGCGTCTCGACGAGCTCGCGCGCTGAGCCGCAGGACTCGCCCTTCCATCAGAATGGGAAGTCCGGCCCATCCGCCGGGCCCAGAGGGGTGGCCGGGGCACTCCCCGGGGCGGTCTCCCGAGGCGGCTGCGCGAGACCCTGCTCGGCCGCCCCGTCCACGTAGATCGCCTTGTGGGGCCACACGGGGCAGGCGTGCTCGCAGGCCCCGCAGCCGACGCAGACCTCGGGGTCCAGCTTGGGCACGGTGAGCCGGGGCTCGGTGGCGTAGGGCACCATGAAGACCGCGCGGGTCGGACAATGCTCGGCACAGGCGCCACAGGCCGTGCGGTCCGTGACCACCACGCAGTTGTCCTCGATGAACTGGACCTGGCCCATCTGCACCCGCTTCTTGGGATCGACCCCGAGCCGACGGATTGCCCCCGTGGGGCACACCTCCCCACAGCGCACGCACGCGTGAGTGCAGAAGCCGACCCCGAAATCCAGGTGAGGCTGGAGCAGCCCCTTTGCCCCGTAGGCCAGCAGGGCGGGCTGGATCACCCGGGTCGGACAGGCGCTCACGCACAGGTAGCAGGCGGTGCAGGTGGCATTGAGGCGCGCGGCCGTCCCGACCCCGGGAGGTGCGACCGCACGGGTCTTGACCACCGGTATCTGGCTGGGCCTGAGATTGCGCGGCGCGTCCGACGGCACGGCTGCGGCCTCGCACCGGCGGTCGGAGTTGGAGAGACTGGCCGCCCAGGCCAGCGCCCCGCCCAGGAGCAGTCGCCGCCGCCGGTCGGTCGACGGGGGTGGAGCCGGGGCGTCCCGCGACCAGGCGGCGCAATATCCGATTCCGGACTCCGGGCAGGCCGGGATGCAGTCGAAGCAGGCGACACAGCGGCTGAAGTCCACCCGCTTGTGCTTGAGGTCGATGCATTGCGCCTTGCAGAGTACCGCGCATTGGGCGCAGGTGTTACAGCGCCCCCGATCGATCCGGATTTTGAAGAGCGACAGGCGCGACGTCAGCCCCAGCAGGGCCCCCACGGGGCACAGGCTGTTGCAGAAGAGCCGCCCGTGCCGGGCGGCCATGGCGGCCACCAGGAGGAGCGGGGTGACCGTCATCGCCACCACCCCGACCTCCGCCCGCTGCCAGGTGACGGGCGCCAGCCCGTAGATCCCCCAGGATTCCAGCCCCCGCGCGGCCCAATTGTTTCCCCAGGCGACGGCGGGGTGGATCAGGAGCGCCGCCGGGCGACCGTAGAGGCTGAAGGGGTCGAGCAGCACGAGGAGCAGTGCGGAGCCCCCCAGGGCGCTCGCGAGGGTCGCCAGCAGGAGCCCGAGATGCAGCCGGGTGCTGGGCCGCCTGAAGCGGTACCGTGCCGCCTTCGGATTGCGCCGCCGACGGCCGGCAGCCCAGGAGATCAGGTCCTGCAGGGTGCCCAGGGGGCAGACGCTGGAGCAGTAGACCCGACCGAAGAGGAGCGTCGCCCCCAGGACCAGGAGAAACCCAGCCGCCGCCCACGCCGGCCCTTCGAGGAACCGAAGCGTGGATGGGACGAGCTGAAGATACAGGACCGTGTCCCGGACGCCGATCGGCAGCAGCCCCTGCACATCGGGGAAGAGGGCCGTGGTCAGGGCCAGGAAGGCCAGGGAGACCAGGACCCGCAGGGGCTTCAGTCGGTGCTGCTGCACGGCTTAGGCTCGGTTGCTGGGTCGGGTCGCCCGGGTCCTCGCCCGGTCGCGGATCGGTCCGGGCTCGCGGGCCTTGCCTAGAGCACGATCCGCTTGATCGCCAGGCTCTCCAGGTCGGAGCGCCCGGCGCCCTGGGCGGCCGCCAGGCGGATGTAGTCCACCTGTTGGGCGTCGAGCCCCAGCAGCCGGGCCGCCGCGGCGTCCGCCGTGACCATGTCCCCGGAGACCAGGAGCGTGCGCATCTCGGTGACGTCCCGCAGCGACACCCCCCGGGGCCCGTTGTGCGCCAGCACCCGATAGGCGTCCACCACGTTGAGGTCCGGCCGGCGGTAGGCGGCGAAGTCGGCGATGCACTGGTGCAGATCGTTTCGGTGCCAGTAGCGGCGGTCCCAGATGATCCCCATCAGGTTCTTCATCGAGACGGTGAGGTTGGCGCTGCCGTGGCTCTTGAGGACCGGCACGTTGATGAAGCAATCGGACTCCAGGATCAGCTCGTGCTCCTTGGCCTCCGCGAGCCGGCGGCCGCCGACCTGGACCGGGTGGTAGTAGCGCTCGCTCTCGGCCGGGACCAGGGTGCCCCCCGCGTCGCGCACGGCCTGCTCGATCCCGCTCGACCTGTAGCTGCTGCGCCAGTTGTCGCAGGTATTGTCGAAGACATAGACGGTCTTGGCCCCCGCGGCGCGGCACTGCTCCACGATGCGCCGGACCAGCAGCGGATTGGTGTTGGCCGCCCGCTCCGGCTCCAGGTCCCAGGCGATGTTGGGCTTCACCACCACCGTCTGGTTCGGCCGCACGAACCGCCTGATACCCCCGAGGGACTCCATGGCCGTGTCGAAGAGCTTGTCCGGCTCCCCGTTCTTCACCGCGACCAGGTCGTACGCGCCGCTCGACCCCGGGGATGTCTCGGCGAAGGCCCGGCGGATGGGGCCGCCCAGGGCGCCGAGGCCGGCGAGGGCCCCGCCCGCCAGCCCGGCCTCTGCCGCCGCGGTTAGGAAGGTGCGTCGTTTCATCGTGCTCGCTCCCGCCCCTGGGGGCACTCCGAGGGTCTTGCCTTGTGAGCGCTGCCCGTGGGGCCTTTGTACTCAAGGACAAGTGTCGTCTCTGTCGCCCGGTCCTGGCTGATCTGGGTCAAGCCGGGCGCGCGATACCCATTGGATCTTTCTATCGAGGGTAGCGGGTGACTCCGGGATCCGGGCCGCCGGGACGGCGTCGGTCCGGGGGCTCACAGGCGGTTGATGAGGTGGGCGAGGCAGGCGGCGCCGTAGCCGTTATCGATGTTGACCACCCCGATACCCCCGGCGCAGCTGTTGAGCATGCCGAGCAGGGCCGCCAGACCGCCGAAGCTGGCCCCGTAGCCCACGCTGGTGGGGACCGCGATCACCGGCTTGTCCACCAGCCCCGCCACCACGCTGGGCAGGGCCCCCTCCATCCCCGCCACCACGATCAGCACCCGGGCCGAGCGCAGGCGGGCCCGGTGGACCAGCAGCCGATGGACCCCGGCGACCCCCACGTCCACGATACGCTCCACCGGGCTGCCCAGCAGCTCGGCGGTCTCGGCGGCCTCTTCCGCCACTGGCAGGTCCGAGGTCCCGGCGGTGACGACGGCGATGTGACCCTTGGCGGGCTCGACCGGCCGGCGGCGCAGGGCGATGGTGCGACCGAGGGGGTTGTAGCGCAGTTCGGCGTTTAGGCCCCGGACGGCCTCGAAGACCGCCGGAGAGGCCCGGGTCGCCAGGAGGCTGGCGTCCGTCTCCGCGACCTGGAAGCGGATGATGTCCGCCGCCTGATCGACCGTCTTGCCCTCGCACAGCACCACCTCCGGATAGCCCTGGCGGAGCTCCCGGTGGTTGTCCACCTTCGCGTGTCCCAGGTCCCGATAGGGCAGGTCCCGGAGCCTGGCGATGGCCTGGTCCATGTCCAGCTCCCCGCTGCGGACGGACTCCAGCAGGCGTTTCAGGTCGGATTCGTTCATGGGTCTGCCCCGTCGCGATCACATGGGGTCCGTCGCCACCGCGTTCATGCTGCCGCTTCGGTATCCGAGCAGATCGAGGGTCACGTGGCGATAGCCCAGGTCCTGGAGACGCGCCGCGATCGCCCCGGCCTCCCCCAGCAGGCGGGGGTGCTCGGCCGGGTCGATCTCGATCCGCGCCAGGTCCCCGTGGGTGCGCACCCGAACCCCAGGGTAGCCCAGCTCGATGAATAGGCGCTCGGCGGCCTCGATCCGCCTCAGGACCTCTTCGGTGACCGGGGTCCCGTGGGGGAGGCGGGTCAGCAGGCACGCGTAGGCGGGCTTGTCCCAGGTGGGCAGGCCAAGGCGGCGCGAGAGGGCCCGGACATCGGCCTTGGTGAGCCCGCACGCCGCCAGGGGGCTGGAGATCCCCAGCTCCCGCAGGGCCCGCAGCCCCGGGCGGTGATCGCCGAGGTCGTCCCGGTTGGTGCCGTCGAGCAGCCCCGCGAGTCCCGCGACGGCCGCCAGGGACCTGAGCTCCCGAAACAGGGCCCGCTTGCAGAGATAACACCGCTCGGGTGGGTTGTCCCTGATCGCGGGAAGCAGCGGCAGGTCTACCACCCGGTGGCGCACGCCGAGTGAGCCGGCCAGCTGCCTGGCCTCCTCGATCTCCCAGCGGGCCATCTGCGGTGCCGCGACGGTGAGTGCCAGGGCCTCCTCGCCGTAGGCCTCATGGGCCAATGCGACGAGGAGGCTGCTGTCTACACCCCCCGAGAAGGCGACGCCGGAGGGACCCAGTGCCCTCAGATGCGCGATGAGGCGCGTGCGCGCACCATCCATCGATCGGAGACCGATCTCAAAACGGCTTATAGCTGAACTTCTGCCCGCCGATGCTCACCTCGTACATCAGGCCGCCCTTGGTGACGGTGAAGACCGCCATGCCCTTGTAGTAGCCCCCCACCGTCGCCGCGTCATGCCTGCCGCCGCTCGCGCCCGCGGAGCTGCCGGCCGTGCCCGCGGCAGCGGAGGCCCCAGCCGTGATCGCCACCGCGTTCGCCTGGGCCGAGAACTCGAAATTCCCGCCGCTGAACTCATCGAAGGCGCGCTGATCCTGGAAGAAGATGATCATGCTGTAGGCCTGTCCTCCCAGCTGCCAGCCGACAGTCACCTGTGTCATGGTCGTCGCCCCGACGGGCTGCCCTCCGACATAGACGCGTCCCTCGCCGTAGGCGCCGCCAAGAACGATGCCGGCCTTGCCAATCGTGGGGAAAACGGCATAGCCGTAGCTGTGCTGGAAAAAACGGCCACTCTCACCGGCGCCGGCGAAGATGTCGATGGTGTCCTGGTACTCGTCTGCCCTGGCGGCTCCGCAGGTAAGCGCGAACAGCAGCCAGAGAAGGGCGGGAATCAGATGTTTGTTCAAGATGTTGTCCTCGTGGGCTCGAAGGAGAAACTTATATCACGGTGCCATCCTTGGGAGATTCTGATCCAATCCGCCCTTGGATTCGATCAGCTCGCCGTTCGACCAGGCCGTGAGCGTTGCCGGCAGGGGGGGATGCGGAATCGGATTCAGCCCCGTCGGCTTCCCCGCGAGTCGGGGTGGCCGCCGCCTCCCCACCGCGCCCGACGCCACGGTCGATGTTGCCGAGGGGTAGGGAGCCAGACCATGACGAACGATCGCCCGCGTTGGTCCCAGGAGGTCACGCGGACCAGCAATGCCCTGGATCTGGAGCCGGGGGTCTTCACCTGGTCGGATCCCGGGGCGATCGCGCGGTCCCTGAAGGCGTCCGCCGAGCGCAGCCAGCGCCGAAGGGCGGACCCCTTTCGCTCGGCCATGTCCATGCTGAGCTTCTACATCAACCGCGCCGGCAAGCAGCTCGATCCCGCCCAGCGAGCGCGACTCGAGCAGGCCAAGGACGAGCTTCGCGTCCTCTACGGGCGATCGAGAAGGAACCGAGCGCCCTGAGCTCCAGCGCTCACGGGGTTAGCCCTGGGGCCGGGATCAGGACCCGAACGGGGGCCAGGACCAGGAGCCGCTTGGGCTGCAACGCGGCGCTTACCTCCGGCTTATCCCCCCAGGCGCCGGGCGCGGACGGCCTCCTCGCGCTCCAGCTCTTCGAGGGCGCCCGCGATGGTGCTCAGGGTCTCGTCGAGCTCGGGGAGCAGGACGTCCTCCAGGGCGCGGGCGCGGCGGGCGGTGCGGGCGTAGTCCTCCCGAAGGCGCTCCAGGTTGCCCGCGAGGGCCGCCAGATGGGCGGCGCGGGGGATGAGGGCCCGGAAGGCGTCCCGGCAGCGCTCGGCCTCGGGGCTTGCGACGGCGGTCCCGGGGGGCGGCTCCGGCTCG
>Ga0316579_10000565_pt1 | contig 12369 bp, 8 predicted proteins | sample J5NA_2_FD_203074 | JGI IMG/M metagenome (GOLD analysis project Ga0316579, IMG submission 203074) | Rhizosphere microbial communities from salt marsh grasses in Alabama, United States - J5-7_160517rDrA | ecosystem: Host-associated > Plants > Roots > Rhizosphere | place: USA: Alabama | collected... | reverse complement strand
GGTATCGAATGTGGTTTCGTACAGTTCCAAAAGCCCCCAGATCAGATACGCGTAATCATCATGGGTTGCCGGGAGACCAGCCTGCCCACTCCGGTAGCGGTGATGCAATCGTCCACTTTCATCCATCATCTCCGATAGGATGAATCCAGCGGCATCCCTGGCGGCATGCGCGTATGCGGGTTCATCCATGGTACGGGCTGCTTTTGACAGGGCGGCGATCATCAGACCGTTCCAGTCAGCCAGAACTTTATCGTCTTTTTGGGGCCTGACCCGTTTTTCGCGTGCGGCAAACAGCTTTTTCCGAATTGGCTCCCAATTTATCCCCGCCTCGGACGGCGGTTTCGTGATATATAGGATATTGCTACCCCTTCCGCCCTCTTCAAAATTGCCGTTTTCTTCCATATTAAACGTCTCGATGACGAATTCTGCTTCATCCTTTTCCACCAGCGCCTGGATTTCTGCCGTGTTCCACAGGTAGAACTTGCCTTCCTTACCCTCGCTGTCGGCGTCTTCAGCGGAATAAAAACCGCCTGATGGATCCCGCATATCGCGCAGTACATATTCAAATATCTCCCGGGCGGTCTCCGCTAGGCGCGGGTTATCGGTCGCCTGGTGGGCTTCAGCGTATGCCATACCCAGCATCGCCTGGTCGTAGAGCATCTTCTCGAAGTGCGGCGCAAACCACTCCGCGTCGGTTGAGTAGCGGTGGAACCCGAAGCCGACATGGTCGAAGATGCCTCCAGCCCGCATTGCCTCAAGCGTTTGAGTGACCATCTCAAGGGCGTGATTCTCGCCTATCCGGGCGTGGTAGCGCAGCAGGAAAAGCAGGTTGTGAGGGGAAGGGAATTTGGGAGCACTCCCGAATCCGCCGTTTACGCTGTCGTAACTGCTGGAAAGCGTCCGGTAAGCCGAATCCAGCACCTTTTCATCCAGAGTCTCTCCGGGTGTTGTGTTTGTGTACCTGCGGAGCGATTCGCTGACCTGCTCGGCGGATTTGAGAACCTTATCCGGGTCTTCCAGCCACAGGTCCCGCATGCGCGGGATTAATTCCATCATACCAGTGCGCTGGAAGCGGGTCGTCTTTGGGATGTACGTCATCGCCAGGACCGGTTTTTTATCCGGTGTCAGGATCACATTTAAAGGCCAGCCTCCGCTCCGGATCATCATGATAGCGGCGGTCATGTAAATGCTGTCGATATCTGGTCTCTCCTCCCGGTCGACTTTTATTGAGACGAAAGCCTGGTTCATCAGCGCTGCAACCTGTTCATCTTCGAAGGACTCGCGCTCCATCACGTGGCACCAGTGGCAGGTAGAGTAACCTATCGAAAGGAAGATCAATTTGTTTTCCTGCCTGGCTTTCTGGAACGCTTCCTCTCCCCAAGGATACCAGTCAACCGGGTTGTGGGCATGCTGTAGCAGGTAGGGGCTGAGTTCGTTAATCAGCCGGTTTGGACCTGTTTGCTGGCTGCTGGTAGTTTTCGTTCCTTCTTCATTCATGGTTTTTTATTGTTATGTTCTATCTGGAAGATTTTAATACACCGCATTCCGGCAATTGTATCTCTAAAGAGCCGTCAGTGATGAAATCTTACGGGTTAATCAGGGCTGGCAAGTCCCGCAAGTCGTGTGGGTTCCCTGGAAGTTAAATCTATATACCGCCTGGAAAGTCCCATGACCACTTCCGGGTGAAGTTACGAGGCTGTAAAACAGGAAAGGAATTTTTCGTTTATCTGTTTGAGAGAAGGAATATCAGAAAGCTGCCAGGGCTTCCTGTTCATCCCTATAAATCCCCAGGTACATCTCCAGCCCGGTCATTTTGAGCACTTCCTTTACCTTGGCGTTCGGGTTTACCAGCTTCAGGTTAGGGGAGGCGTAGCCGCCTTCCCGAATTCCTCTGAGGGCCTCCCGCTGATCCTGTTCGCTCAATTCCTTGCTCAATATCTTATAAAGGTTGTTCAGCGACCGGATGCCGGCGCTGCTCATAAACGGCACCTCGCTGAAATTGATCACGAAATACCTGGCACCGTCCCGGTGAGCCTCCTCCGAAGCAGAGTCAAATTTTCCCTGACCGGCGGCGTCAAAATTTCCCTTCAGCCGTAATACCGCCACTTCCGCCCTTCCATTACTGTTTGCTACTGCTATTTCCATGTTTTCCTCCATTAAAAACCCGAGGGACAGGCAATTTTGGATAGTTTAATTGATCCATGATTTATTGTATCACAATGAGGATAAAATATACCTGATTAGTATAATTAATTATAGATAGATAATATGGTTGTTAAAAATCGGGTTGTGGTATTGGTCTGGATGGATACATGCAAGGTTAGATTTTTATCCGGTTTGTTGTCTTTTGAGGAATTGTGCTTTTGAACCAGTTCCAAATCTGATCTAAACATTTTCTGAATAAGTATTTACTAGGATTCCTGTCAGAACACTTATTTGTACATCTATCTTTACTCGTTGAGAGGGAAATCACATGCAAAGGAAATTACTGCCATTAATTGTTTGTTTTTCATTCCTTGTTTCAGCCTGCGCGGTAGCCGAACCGGCGGGGACAGAAATTGGACTGGCAGATTCCCCTGAAGTAGTAATCAAGGAGGCTGTCGGGGGAGTTGAGGATGTCTTTAGCGAATTTTCAAGTACAGAAGATTTGGAATCTGGTTCGCAGGAATCTACGAACCAGGAAAACAGCGTTACATACTCGGTCGTTGACACCGGTCAGGGAAAATGCTACGACGACACGAACCAGATCGCCTGCCCTGAGGAAGACGAGACTTATTACGGGCAGGACGCGCAGTATAAAGGAGAACAGCCGGTTTACGTAAACAACGGTGACGGTACCGTCAGCGACCGCATCACAGGTCTGATGTGGGCTGATTCACCGGACTTGAACGGCGACGGTTTGATCGATGTGAATGACAAACTGAGTTACCGGGAAGCCCTGGATGGAGCTGAGGGCTTTGACCTCGGGGGATACAGCGACTGGCGTCTGCCGTCCATCAAGGAGCTTTATTCGCTGATAAATTTTAATGGTCTTGATCCAAGCGGTCTTGATGGCGTGGACAGTGCCAGTCTTGTACCGTTTCTTGATGGCATATTTGAATTTGGATACGGCGACACGAACGCTGGTGAACGGCTGATCGACGCCCAGTTTGCCACAACCACCAGTTATACCAGCACCACAATGGACGGAAACGAGACCATGTTTGGAGTCAATTTCGCAGACGGGCGAATTAAAGGGTATCCAGTTGGCGAGGCTGCAGGCGGGATGGGCGAAAAACTTTTCTACGTGCTGTACGTGCGCGGGAATCCGGAGTACGGCGAAAATGAGTTCCTCGATAACCAGGACGGCACCATCAGCGATATGGCGACCGGATTGACCTGGACTGAATTCGACAGTGGTGAAGCGCTCGATTGGGGATCTGCTCTGGCTTACTGCGAGGACCTGGAAGCCGGCGGGTATAGTGACTGGCGGCTGCCCAATGTTAAAGAGCTGCAGAGCATCGTCGATTACAGCCTGTCGCCTGATGCGACCGGTACTGCCTCTGTTAACCCGCTTTTCTCCTCCAGCGTGATATCCAATGAAGCTGGGGAGACCGATTACCCGGCTTACTGGAGCAGCACCACCCATGCGAATAACCGCAACGGCGCATATGCAGCCTACATATCCTTCGGACGGGCAATGGGATACATGCATGGATCCTGGATGGATGTCCACGGCGCGGGCGCCCAGCGCAGCGACCCCAAAAGCGGCGACCCGCTTGAATACCCGCATGGGCACGGACCACAGGGCGACGCTATCAGGATCATTAACTACGCCCGCTGCGTGCGAGGCGGGGTTGAACAGGTTGAGGGTGCAAATCCTGGCGAAGTTGAATTAGATGAGGCCGCCAGCCTGGAAAATAACCAGCCTGGATTAAGCCAAAGACTGCCTGCTGGCGGAGTTCCACCCGAGGAATCGCTCCAGGCTTGTTCCGGGTTGAGCGAAGGCAGCGCCTGCCAGTTCAGCGCACCACACGGGATGGTATCAGGCGTTTGCCTTCCGATCAGTTCCCAGCTGGCATGCATCCCCGGAGACGGGCCGGGTCGCAAGGGCGGTTCTCCTCCATGACAGCGGGCTGGTTTACTGGCTTGTTGAACCTTTGACGTATTTGTCGAAGAACTGCAGGGTGCGGAACATTGCGTCTCCAAAACTGGTGGAGATATTGTGGTCGTCCCCCTTGTACTCGAAGTATTCCACAACGCCTCCAGCCTGGATAATCTCTTTTTCAAGCGCGCTTGAGAATGTCAGCGGTACGCTTTGATCCTCAGTCCCGTGGTGGAGCTGGACCGGTCCCGACAGGTCCTCCAGGTAGGTGTTGGCGGAGATCGAATCCCAGAATTCCGGGTTCTCTTCAAAAGTGCCGAACTGCCCCACAAGTGCGTCCCGCCAGTTTCTTGCCCTGGCGGCGGCTGTTGGGTTTGAAGATGTGGAGGGTCTGCGCCACCTGGTCAGCAGGTCTGGGTAGGAAGCCACAACCCCTGCCCAGATCACACCGGCTTTGATGTCCTCTGATACCACCATGGAGCGCAGGGTAATGTACCCGCCCATTGAGTGACCCCACATTCCGATCCGGTTTGGGTCAGCGTCTGGATATTTTTTCATCGATGCGACCGCGTTAAGGATGTCAATCGTGTAATCCGGGTATCCGTAAGCGCCGCGCGCTTCGCCTTCTGAAAACGCATGCCCTCGGTAATCCGAGCGGAAAACGATGTAGCCGTGCATGGCGATATCATTCACATAAGCCACATATCTCTCAGTGGTGCGGTACTGGTCGGGCGGGATATACCCGTGGTTAAAGATGATTACCGGCCAGCCGGTAGGCGGTTTTTCCCCGAAAGGCACGGTCAGCAGGGCATCGATCTTCAACCCCTCAGACATGTAAGAGGCGATATAGCGGTTGTAATTCAAGCCTGGTTCAAGCACCTCTTCGATCACAATCTCACTGCCTGGGAAGTCTCCCTGGCGCAGGTATTCAATCGTGAGCGGGTGGGGCGGCGTCGCTGATGGCAGGGGTGTAGGAAGGGGTTCTGTAGGCTCCGGTTCAGAGGCGGTGCTGGTTCGGGTTACCTGTGGTGGGGGCAGCGCACCTGCCTCCGGCGCAGAGGTATCCATAGGGGTGTTACTTGTGGTAACTTCGGACGAATTTCTAGAAAGGATAGCGTCAGTTTCCGCTGTCGGCTGGACAGTAAAATCGGATGAGGCGGAGCCTGTGCTGCAGGATGAGATCAGGCTTCCGACGATTATTAATATGACAAGAATTGTCTTAATTTTCATAATTGACCCGATTATATCCAGTTTGCTACGGTCAGTGTCTAAATAAGTTATTAGAAATTGAATGGGCTGTCATTTCGGCGCGCGAAATACACATGCCTCAGTGGGAATAATGGCGTATCGAACAACCTCTTGAAGCTGCATGGAGGCTTCGGTCTTATGGGATGGTTCCCAAAATGCAGCCCTGCATTTAACAGGGGTGACTATTTAAAGAAGATTATATTTCTGGTCAGGTTTCCAGTTTTGACCAAAAGCCTTAACCCCCGGAAGAGTCCTGACTGTCTTCGGCGTCCAGGATGCCCATCACCTCGTCCGCATAACGGTTCTGGCGCAGCAGCATCGCCATAATCTTCATCGGGCGGTCGATGTGGTTGAAAAAGGTCCTGTACCCGGCGCACAGGTAGTTCAGACCTGCTTCCCCGTCCGGCGTTTCGATAAATCGGTTGCGCGGGCAGCCGCCGTGGCAGGCGAAACGCACCTCGCAGTCCAGGCAGTACTGGGGCAATGTGTCACGCTTATCCGTCCCGAATTTGCGCTGCTGGTCGCTGGCGACTAGTTCAAGCATGTGGGTCTCTTTAATATTGCCCAGAAAGTAATCTGGCTCCACAAAATGATCGCAGGAATACAGGTCGCCGTTGTGCTCCAGCACCAGGGCATCCCCGCAAGTCTCCCGGTGGATGCAAAGGGAAGCGCCCTGTCCAACCCAGGAACCTAGGGCAGAATCGAACATCTGGACGAACACTTTACCGACGTCGTTTCGCACCCATTCGTCAAATATTATGCTCAGGAATCTGCCCCATTTTTCGGGATTCACCGAGCGCTCGGTCACCAGGTTGCCTTCCAGTTTGTACAGCGGTCTGCCGGAACTTTTAGCGGACAGGATTTCCCTTTCGCCCTGTGCGGGTAGATCACTGCCGGGTTTGTCTTGAAAACTGCGGTCTCCCCAGCCCCGGTTAGCGATCGGCAGGGTCTCCGGGGTAGCTCTTTCCACGATCGGGATAAACTGGATAAAGTCTGTCCCGACCTGGTCCCGGAAGAAGCGGTAAACATCCAGCGGGTGGTCAGCGTTAGCCGTGTGCACCGTGCACAAAATGTTGAAATCGACCTCGTGCTTTTGAAGCAGTCTGGCAGCCTGCATCACTCTGTCAAAGGTGCCCTCCCCGCTTTTATCCACGCGATAGGCGTCGTGCATCTCACGGGTTCCGTCCAGGGACAACCCCACCAGGAAATGATTTTCCTTGAAAAAAGCGCACCAGTCGTCATCCAGTTTGGTGCCGTTGGTCTGGATACTGTTTTCGACCCGCATCCCCTTGCGGGCGTATTTATTAACTAGACCCATGCAGCCCTGGAAGAACTCCAATCCCATCAGGGTTGGCTCGCCGCCCTGCCATGTGATTGTCACCTGGGGCGCCAATTGGGACTCAATGATCTGTTTGACATACGCCTCCAGCACATCCTCTTTCATTCGGAAAGGGCTGCCGGGATAGAGAGCCTCTTTGGAAAGGAAAAAGCAGTACTCGCAGTCCAGGTTACAGATTGCGCCGGTCGGCTTCGCCATTACGTGGAAGTGAGATGGGGCATTTACAGGGCGGTTTTTTGGTTTTGTCAGGGATGCGTATGACGCCATGAGCGGATTCTCGGAATACGATTATTTTTATTTTAGATGAGTGATTGCTGTTGTTGGCGAATGTGAAAATTTTCCCAATTCATAGTTCAAATTCACGCCAGTGTTTAATGATGAGCACCACCATCCCATAGATGGACCAGATGAAAATGACCGTTAAAACAAGGGCGGTAACTGCTGTTATCGTCCGGAAGCGGATCTTCCAATTGCTTGCTCTCGTTTGCATTTCTGCAAGCTCACTGTCCAGGTTGGACAGGTCAAGACTGGTTTGCTTCAAACGGTCGTTTACCTCGCCGGCAGCTGCGGACACCTTGCTAACTGCAGAAGCGGCTCCGTCTCTAAACTCCTGGATGTCAGCAGCTAGCTGGTCAACGCTGTCCTGAATTTCTAGGATATCCTCGCTGAGAGTCTGAACTTTCTTTTCGTCCGGCTTTGGCATGTTGATAAAAGGAATATCATTTACTGCCCTGTACAGATCCAGGGCGGTCTCAATTGCGGTGCGTATTGTGTCGAGTGTTTCGGCAATGCTATCTGCTGTGTCTATAATCTTCTGCTCTTTTTCTGGGGGCAGCAGCGTCAGTATCAGTCCTTTGTTGGATACATCTTGGGCGATTTCGTCAACAGCCGATTCTATTTCTGAAACCACCCCCTGAATTTCGTCAACCCTTTCATTCAGCCGCTGAGCACCTTTACGTCCTGCGGAGGATAAGTCATAAACGCCATCCATCAGGGTGTCATTCGCCTCAATCGCTATGCCGCGTCCATACCATACCCCAACGGTCGCAGTCGCTGCCAATAGCAGGACTAAGATGCTGATGACAATAGCCGCAATTGCCCAGATCCTGCGCCCTACACTGGGTGAAGAATTTTGCTCCATGCTGTTTTCACCTCCTAATTTTGACAGTATTCTGGCTTTACCGATCCTTATTAAGTAATCAAAGGGAATGAAAACAATTATAGCATTTGGGCAAGCTTTGAACCGCTTGGATTGCGGCATGGATGTTGCAGCCTCATGGGTAACCTGGCGCTGTTGTTATTTCCGCCAGGAGAGGTCCTTATTTAAGTACGTTGTAGTTGCGCAGACAAATGACTGTAAGAGTTGAGACTGACATCCCTTCAGCCGACACGGGAACTCCACCCGGAACGCGATTGCTTCCGGTTCCGGGCTGGGCGCTTTTCCTGTGCCTTGTATTTGCGCTGGTAGCTGGTTTAGCGCTGATGAACGGACCGGACTTGCTGGTCAGCTATGCAAACCGGTTTGATGGCGGCACCTGGTCAATCCCGAGGCCGGGCTTCGCTCTCCCGATTCTGAATGCAGAGTTGAACTTGAGTCGTTATATGGACGATCTGGAACGGAGCCTGGCGGAAGAAACATGGACGGTTGGCAAACCAGTTTTTTTGGCGCCTTTGTTGGATGCCGGTTCAGAACTGCTTCCCGGAATCGGGTGGTTGCAGAATGCAGCCAGCGAGGGGGATTTGTTTTCCTTCGAACCGGCTCCTCTAACAAATTTACTGGGTACCCTCAAAGCCGTTATCCCCGAGCATGACCGAATCCAGGCTGTGATTGACTTGGAGGTGTGGGAGTTTCTCAATCCGGATATCACCTCCGAACTGCTGAATGCCGGTTTGTGGATCTGGCCCAATTCCGCCGAGTTGCACGATGCGCTTGGTCAGTATTACCTGAACCGGGACATGCTTTCACCGGCGGAGGCGCAGTTCAAACAAGCGCTGAACGGAGACAGCGAGCTGGCGCTGGTGCGAAATAATCTAGGTGTCGCTTTAATCTCGCGCGGGTCATTTCCAGAAGCGGTCCAACACCTGCGGAAGGCCGCGGAATTGGACCCGGGGAATGCGCGCGTGTTTTTCAATCTGGGGGACGTTTACCTGAAAAGCGGCGAACTGGAACAGGCGGCTGAGGCATTTCAGCGCGCAGTTGATCTTGACCCGCAGCTTCCCGGAGCATGGACTCTGCATGGTATTACGAATTTGTATCTTGAGGATTTTGAACAGGCTCAAGCCTCTTTTCTCAATGCGCTCGCCGAGGACGCCCAGGATTATTCCGCCCGGCTGGGATTGGGAGTGGTCGCTATGAGCCAGGAACGATATGAAGAAGCATATAAACATATGGAGGCGGCAAGTAAAGCCTTACCTGCGGATGCGGTTATACGCCTCTACCTCGGGCAGGTACTGGAAAATCTGGATAAACCGCAGGATGCGATCATCGAATTTGAGCGTGCATTGCTTCTCAGCGATGATCCTGTCCTGACCGGTATGTCGTATGCCCATCTGGAAAACTTGCGCCGCGCTTTATCCGCGGGTAACCATAAAGAAGGAGGTGGCGAGAACGAATAAAACAGAATAAAAGTGATTGACTTCTCTGCACAGGTGAAGGGCCGGATTATCCCTTGCGGAGAACCCTTCAGCCGATCGTTATTTTTCGGTTGAAAGGTGGAAACTGGTGGGTGACACCTTCCGGCTGGCGTTCACCCGTTCATTCATCTGCAACAGCGAGCTCGCGCTCGCAGCGTTTGCCCTTTCAAAAGCGGAGTTTTGCTGGCTTGAGATGGGGATAAATCGCATAAAACAATATCGCAGGTCAACTGATCTGGGTTGCCTGCACTGGAGGAATACCAGATGAAAAAAACCCGCATAGCCGTAATCTTTCTGGTCATCGTCCTGGCTTTGATGATTCCCATTGGTGTGTTCGCTTCGTATGATGTTTACTACTGCAGTTGGAACGCGAGCCCTGGGGGAGATGGAAGCTGGAAATACCCCTGGCTTTGCTCCAACTCAGCCGAGTTCGACGACATCGTTGATGTAATCTGCTACGACAATGGTGGCGACGCAATCCTGTATGAGAAAGTTCCAAGCGGTTATTACCGCCATGTGATTCTCTGGGGCGGGGCGAGCGACTGCGGTGTCGAGTCATCCGTTTTCTATTACGGCTACCCGCCGCACACCGGCTTAACGTTACCTCCACCGCTGATGATAAGCGGAGCGCTGGTCATCGGATTGTCCCTATTTGCGGTCGGGCTGGTGGTATACCGCAGACGGTTAGCCAACTGAGATTAACGGGCTGATTGTGCCCCGCGCGTCAGTGCGGGCACAATCAGCGAATCTTTATCCCGGTAAGGAAAATTGAATAGAAATTATTTTCGCTCATGCATCAGTCTGGGGCTGATGCTGATAGGATCCCTGTTTGTGCTTGGAGCCGTAATGTACGGGACGAGTTATGCGGTCTCTTCGTATGTGATTGTTGAGCCGGAGTATCTGCAGTCAAACGTGACCCCTACTATCGGGTATTATGCCCAGCTCCCGGAGCCATCTCCCTATCCCCAGAATCAGGCTGGAGACAATACCGGAGAAGTGCTGTACGAATCCCGGTCTGCACCGCTTGAGCCAGAGGAATCCTCTGAAAATATTGTCCTGCTGCCGGTGGTTGGGGGTCATGGAAATTCGGACCAGACTGAAGAGGACGCTTCAGCGCGGTCTATCAATGTGGAAGAAATGATTCAGAGGCAGGAGGCGGATCTCCTGCCTGTTGATGCCGATGTCGCAATCCTGTTTCCTACCTCAACGCCAACACCGATCCCAACACAGGCGGTTCTCGAACAGGAGAATGAACAGGGTTCCCAAACGGAACAAAGGGAGTTGGAAACCCCTGCTGTGAGCCCACAGGAACCCCAACCCGAACCAGTTTCACCAACCCCGCAACCGGAGCCGGTTAAATCCGAACCATCCCAACCGATTGTGCGCCTGAAAATCCCAAGGCTTAAAGTTGAGCGCGCGGTGGTGGAGATTGGAGCTCACCCTGAGAAAGGCTGGGATACCGATTCGTTATTTGCCACTAAAAACCGCTCCGACCTAGTCGGACACCTTGAAGGCTCTGCTCTGCCGGGAGAGGGCAGCAATATCGTGCTTGCAGGACATAATTACGACTGGGGGATATTCCAGTGGAACGGCGTGTTTTATAACCTGAGGCAGCTGAAACCGGGTGACAAAATTTTTGTTTTTACCCAGGGTGGGGAAAGGCACACCTACTTTGTTAACCAGGTTAAAGAAATTCCATTTAAAAGCGGAAGTGAAGAAGAGCTTTTCAAGCATGCAAAGCACCTTGGACCGACTGAATCCGAGCGTCTTACCCTGGTTACCTGCAGCGGTGCGAACTTATTAAACTGGAATAAGCGCGTTTATGTGATCGCCTACCCGGAGTAGGGAGAAGTTCCCGAGTACCATTGATTAAGTGCTGGGTAATTGCTGTTTCATCAACGATATTTTCTTGGGTGGGAATTACTTATAGGTTATGATTAATCTAGAAAATGTCTACCGAAAACAATATATTGAGAGTTTCCCAAAAATTTGCCTTAACATATGAATTGTTTTATTCTTTCCATTTTCATTTAAGAAGTTAAAATGGCGCAAAATCAGCAATCCCTCCAAGAAGAATCCCTCGACCCTGAAGATTGGAATGCGATGCAGGCGCTCGGCTGCCGCATGGTGGAAGATATGCTTGAGTACACTCGCACTGTGCGTGAACGACCTGTCTGGCGGCATGCCCCGGATAAGGTTAAAGCGAATTTCAGGCGACCTCTCCCACTTGACCCGCAGCCAACGGAAGAGATCTATAAGGAATTCCTTGATTATGTGCTCCCGTATCCGGTCGGAAATGACCACCCGCGCTTCTGGGGCTGGGTATTCGGTACGGGCACGGTGATGGGCGCCTTTGCCGAGTTCCTGGCTGCAGGGATGAACACCAATTCCGGCGATTTCGACCACCACAGCGGTATCCTGATAGAGAACCAGGTGATGGAATGGCTGAAGGAACTGATGGGTTTCCCGGCCGACTCCAGCGGCACCCTTACCAGCGGCTGCTCAGCTGCCAACCTGATTGGACTGGCAGTCGCCCGCAACGCCGGAGCCGGCTATGACCTGCGCAGAGAGGGTGTCCGCCAATCTGCGGAACCGATGGTTCTTTACGCCTCGGAGGAAATCCACAGCTCTGTCCAGAAGGCGGTTGAAATTCTGGGTTTGGGGAGCGAAGCCCTGCGCCGCATTCCCTGTGACGACCGCTTCCGGATCGATCTCGAAGCGCTCCAGGCGAGCATCGACCGCGACCGCCGGGAGGGTTTCCTGCCGTTTAGTGTTGTCGGCGCAGCCGGGACGGTCAACACCGGCGCAGTTGATGACCTAGAAGGCATTGCGGATATATGCGCAGAAGAGGATCTGTGGTTTCATATCGACGGCGCATTTGGTGCCTGGGCGAAAATTGCCCCAGAGGAGAGCCACGTGCTGAAAGGCATGGAGCGGGCTGACTCGCTCGCCTTCGACCTGCACAAATGGATGTACATGCCCTACGAGATAGGCTGTGTGCTTGTCCAGCACGAGAAGCAGCACCGGGAGACATTTTCCCTGACACCGGCATACCTGGAGAAAA
>Ga0316579_10000564_pt1 | contig 12370 bp, 8 predicted proteins | sample J5NA_2_FD_203074 | JGI IMG/M metagenome (GOLD analysis project Ga0316579, IMG submission 203074) | Rhizosphere microbial communities from salt marsh grasses in Alabama, United States - J5-7_160517rDrA | ecosystem: Host-associated > Plants > Roots > Rhizosphere | place: USA: Alabama | collected... | reverse complement strand
TCACGATGTGGCGCAGGCTCTCGGCCAGCGTCGTCTTGCCGATCCCGGCGGGTCCGGAGATCAGTACCAGCCCTCGGCGTTCCTGCGATGCCCGCACCAGGCAGTCCGTCAGGACCTGCTGCTCGCGTTCCCTGCCGACCAGGCGCCCGGGGAAGGACAGCTTCCGGGGGAAGTCAAGCCTTCCGATCTCCACCTGCTCGTCCTGCCCGGTCCCGAGCCGTGCGCGCAGCTCGATCAGGTCGTGCAGGAGACCCTCCGCGCTCTGGTAGCGGGCATCCGGTTCCTTGGCCAGCAGGCGTCCGACGATCGTGGATAGGGTCCGGCAGGTCGACGGGACGACCTCGTGCAGGGCCCGCGGGACGGTCGCCAGATGGTCGTGGACGAGGGCGAGAGGGTCCTGCGACGGGAAGGGAACGGTTCCCGTGACGAGCTCGTACAGGGTGATCCCCAGGCTGTAGAGGTCGCTGCGGTGATCGATAGGGCTGCCCGTCCGCCCCGTCTGCTCCGGGGAGGTGTAGGCGGGCAGGCCCAGGGCGTCCCCGGAGACGGCGGGCCCGGCCGAGTCGTCGTAGACCGTGGCCAGGTCGAAGTCGATCACAGTCACCCGGGTCCCGGGCTCGTCCAGGACGATGTTCGCGGGGTTGATGTCCCGGTGGAGCACTCCGGCACGGTGGATCCCCACGAGGGCCGAGGTGATGCCGATGGCGATGTCCAGAACGGCTCCGGTCGGCATGCCTCCCGGACGGACGGACTCGCACAGTGCCCTGGGGCCGGCGTAGGACTCCAGGACAGCTGTTTCGTACATGTCGGGAACGCTCATGATCCGGGGCACCCCGTCGGCCCCGTCCAGGCGCTGCAGCGCGACCCGCTCGCGCCGCAGGCGCCTGCCGGCGTGAGGTCCGAGGTACTCCTTGAGCACGACCGGCACCTCGTCGCCGTCGCCCTCCCGCTCCCGGCCGGCACCGGTCCGCCCTCCCACGAGGGTGACGCGGCTGCGGGGACTCTCCGAGAGGACGACCCTCCGCGAGTCCGGCCCGTCGTTGTTCTCCCGTTTCCGACCGTCTGCGGCTGCGGACATCACACACCCTCCCGGTGACAGGAAGAAGCCTAATCCTCACAGAGAGTGTCGTCCCGCTCCCGCACCGAATCGGCGCTCCCGACCTGTCACTCACATGGAACGTGCAGCTTCCTCCCGCGCCGAACGAACGGAGCGGTCACAGGATCGATGCATGTTCTCGGCACGACGCCCTCAGAAGGAAGGCGAGGATCCTGTGGACGCAACCGTCGACACCGGAACGCAGCCGTACACCCCACCACGGCCCACCGCCGTTCCCCCTGCCGCCGGTGCATCCTGGAAGCACCGTGCCGGTTCGGCGGCCCGACAGCTGATCGACGACCCGGTCTGGCGGGTCAGGGGGCTGCTGGCCCTCATAGCGGCCTGGGCCGCAACGGTCTACGCGTGGGGAATCACCCGGATGTCCCTGCACGAGTACTACGCCCCGGCCGTGAAGAGCATGTCCGTCAGCTGGCGGGCATGGTTCTACGGCGGGTACGACCCCGACGCCTCGATCACCCTCGACAAGCTGCCGGGCGCCTTCATGATCCAGGCCCTGTCGGCCAGGGTGTTCGGCTTCCACACCTGGTCCGTGATCCTGCCGCAGGTGATCGCGGCGGTGCTGTCGGTCCTGGTCCTGTTCCGCCTCGTGCGGCGCTGGCAGGGACCGACGGCGGGACTGCTCGCCGCGGCGTTCCTGGCGACGACCCCGATCCTTGCGGCCCTCGCGCACTCGCAGATCTCCGACGGGATCCTGATCCTGTTCCTGGTGCTCGCCGCGGACGCCGGGTCGCGCGCGATGCAGTCCACGGGCATGCGTCCCCTGCTGCTGTGCGCCCTGTGGACAGGACTGGCGTTCCAGACCAAGATGGCGCAGGCGTGGGGCGTCGTGCCGGCGATCGGCCTGGCCTACCTGGTCGTCGCCCCCGGACGCCTGTGGATCCGCTCCGCCCGCGCCGTCGTGGCGGGTCTGGTCTGCGTCGCCGTGTCGCTGTGGCAGGTCGTCCTGTTCGCGTTGACCCCGGCCTCGAGCCGCCCCTACGCCGACGGGTCCACGAGCGACTCCCTCCTGTCCATGATCTTCGACTACAACCTCTCGAGCCGGTTCGAGACCGTCTCGGGCGGCGCTCCGGGCGGGGGCGGGCCCTCGGACGGCGGCGGTCCGGGCGGGGGCTCGAACTGGCAGTACATGTTCACGGACGGGATCGCTCCCCAGATCGGCTGGGTGTACCCGCTGGCGCTGGCCGGTCTCGTGCTCGGTCTGATCGGCTGGCGCACCCTGCGACGCGGGGGAGCGGGGCGGACGGACACGGCCCGTGGCGTCTACCTCATGTGGGGCCTGTGGCTGGCCGTCCACGTCGTCGCGTTCAGCACGGGCCGGGTCGCGCACGAGTTCTACGTCGTCGCGGTGGCCCCGCCCCTTGCCGCGCTGGCAGCGGCCGGAACGGCCCGGCTGTGGGAGCTGTTCCGCGGCAGCTCGCGGACCCGATGGCTCGCACCCGGGGTGCTGGTGGCGGAGCTGGCCTGGACGATCTACCTGTGCGGCCTCTTCCCGGAGTTCCGCTCCTGGCTCAGGCCTGCGATCCTCGTGATCGGCGTGGTGGCCCTTGCGCTCCTGGTCCTGCCGACCTTCCTGCAGGGGCGGCTGCCCCGCCGGACGGCCGTCGCCGGAGCCGTGCTGTCCGTGGCCGGGATCCTGCTGGCACCCGCGACCTGGGCGGCGTCCACCACGAACCCCGACTACGTCGGTTCGTCCCGTGCTCCGACCGCCGGACCCTCCGGGAACGGTTTCGGCGGGCCCGGGTGGAGCCACGGCGGCAGGGGCGCCATGGCCATGCCCGGTTCGGGGAACGGCCAGGGCGGGCCCGGGTGGCAGGACGGACAGGGCACGACCGACGGCCAGACGGGTCAGGGTAGCCAGGCCGGCCCCGGCCAGAACGGCCAGATGCCCGGCGGCGGTGCCGCTCCGTTCGCGGGCGGTGGCCCCGGCGGCGGTGGCCCCGGATCGAGCAGCGACAGCGTCCAGTCTCTGGTGAACTACCTGAAGAAGCAGCGCAACGGCGAGGAGCACGCCGCGGCCGTGCAGGGCTCCACGAGCGCAGGGAACTTCATCCTCGCCGGACTGGACGTGCTCCCCATGGGAGGTTTCTCCGGTTCGATCCCGTTCCCCAGCAGTGACTACCTTGCCCGACTCGTCGAGTCGGGCAAGGTCAGGTACGTCGTCCTCGGCGGGGGCATGGGCGGTCCGGGTCCCTCGGGCAACGGCAGCAGTTCCGGCAGCGATCTGCAGACCTGGGTCACCGAGCGGTGCACCGCGGTGGACTCCAGCGAGTACGAGGACTCCTCCCAGGAGGGCCGGGGCTCCGCGCAGGAGAGCTCCTCGGCGCAGGACCGGGGGAGCGGAAGGGGCGGCACGGGCTCGGCCCAGACCCTCTACGACTGCAAGGCGTCCTCGTGACCGTTCCCGACGGCGGCACGTCCCGGCCCTGACCGGGCGCTCGCGACACCACCGGGCCGCGGCCGCGGTGCTCTCCTCCGGGAGGGGCACCGGCCGACCGGTCGCGGGTCCCCGGACCGGCGCAGATGCTGGCACGGCCTCTGGCCGGCCCCCTGAGCCGGCTGGAGCTCCTGTACCACGGAGGGTACGTGCCGACGCTCAGGCAGCTCCGTTCCGACCAGGACATGAAAGAGTTCGAATCTTTGAAGGACGTGATGGACCGGGGCGCGCTGCGCCCGCAGGTCCGCCGGTACGAGGAATGGAGCGGGATCTTCCGCGGACACGTCAGGAGCTACCTGATCGGGAAGGAGGACAATCTCAACGACATCACGGACGCCCTCGAACGCTGTCTGTGACGCGGTACCGGACACGGAACCCGGACCCGGCCGTTGCGGGTCCGCTCCGGGCGGGCCGTGCCGGCGGCGGCGAAGGGTCCACCGGCACGGCCCGGACCCTTCCTACGAGACCGTGCAGCTCATGGAATCGGGGGCGGTGCTCGAACCGGACCCGACGAATCCGAAGGTCGCGGTGCCGTCCGGGGCCAGGGCACCGTTGTGGCCGTCGTTCGTGACCGTGACGGTCGAACCGGACACGGACAGCACGGCGTTCCACAGGGAATCGATGGTCGTGCTCGGCGGGTTGACCCAGCTGAGGCTCCAGCCGTTGATCGCGGCCCCGCTGGTGTTCTTCACGGTTCCCTCCCCCATGAAGCCACCGGCCCAGGACTGCGTCACCGTGTACGTGCCGACGCAGCCGCCCTCGCCGGCCCCGCCGGACTGCGTGGTCACCTCCAGGGCGCCCGACGGCACCGAGACGTTCCCCGCGGCGTCCTTGGCCCGGACGGTGAACGAGTAGGTCGTCCTCGCCTTCAAGCCCGTCACCTGGTACTTCGTCCCGGTGACCGTTCCGATGACGGCCGGCGACGATCCGGAGCCCGCCCGCAGGACGTCGTAGGCGACGACCCCGACGTCGTCGGTCGCCGGGGTCCAGCTCAGCTGCACCCCGGTCGTGGAGATCTCGCTCGCCACGGGCTTCCCGGGAGCGGTCGGGGCCGACACGTCGATGTCGCTGCCGCCCGCGGCGTACCGCTGCGCCACGGTGATGCTCGTCGTGCTGCCCTGCCCGCCCAGCGGGATCTGGTGGTCCAGGCCGACGAACTTGCCGTCGTACTGCCACAGGGCGGGTTCGAGCATCGCGTACTTCTCCTCGTCCCAGGTCTTCCAGTCGTCCAGCAGCAGCCCGCCGGTGTCACCGGAGTTGGGGTTCAGGCACCAGAACGTCTGGTGGATCTTGTACTCGACGATGAGGTCCCGCAGGGCCTTCATCCACTTGTCCTGGCGGGCGTCCTGGCCGAGCCTGCCGCCCCACTCGCCGATGAGCAGGGGGGCGATCCGGTTCTCGTGGATGTACAACCAGTTCGGCCGCCACACGTCGTTCGTCAGGGACACCTTGTCGAAACCGCCCTGGAACCACGCCTGCTCGTACACGAGCGGACCGTAGTCGTGCGGTGAGTACAGCAGCTGGTCCTGGTTCGCGCCCAGGTCCACCGGGTGGTCCTTGACACCGCGCAGGTTCCCGCCCCACCAGGTCCCGTAGTAGTCGCTCAGCCCCTTCGAGGACCAGCTGACCCCGGGCTTGGGGTACACCTCGTTGCCCTCGCACAGGATGAGCACCTTGGGATTGACGGCGAGGATCCGCCGGCCCGCGACCTGGCAGGCGTTCTTCCAGTTGTCGACGTCGGTCGAGCCGTCCCACTTGGCGCGCGGGCTCTCGCTCTGCTTGCCGTGCGGCTCGTTCTTGACGTCCATCGCGACGATCGTGTCGTTGTTCCTGTACTCGGCCGTCACCCATTCCCACGCCGAGTAGAACATCTCCGAAGTGATCGATCCCTTGTACCACATCGGTGCGATGTGACCGGAGTTGTCGGCCTCGGCGCTGTGCAGGTCCAGCAGGACCTTCAGGCCGTACTTCTCGCACAGTCCCAGCCAGTAGTCGAAGATCTGCTGACTGTCCATGCCCTTGAGCTCGGGGTTGACGTACGTGTTCACGTTCACGGTCCCGGCCGAGCCCGACTTCCACTCCAGCAGGAGCTGCGTGGAGATCGGAACACGGACGATGTTGATGCCGCGATCGGCCATCGACTTCGTGAGTTCGTCGATGTTCCCCGACCACAGACCGTGGAACGCGCGTTCGGTGGCGTTGAAACCGAACCAGTTCGCCCCGGTCAGCCACACCGGGTTCCCGGCCTCGTCGACGACCCGGTTGCCCTCGACGTGCAACCAGTCCTTCTCCGGCACCGCGGCCGCGGCCCTCGCCGCGGCGGCTGCCGGGCCGCTCGCGGAGGTCCCGGCCGCGACGGCCGGGGACGTTCCGATCTGCGGGACCGCGGTCACCGCCGCGGCGGCGACGACCGCGGCCAGACCGGCCCTGTGCCTGGCGAACGCGCCCGTCCTTCTGACGGCTGCCATGAATGATCTCCTTCGATCTCCAGCCCGGCGTACGAAGGACGGTGTTCCCCGGACGCCTGACGCGCCGTCGCCGACGGGGAACACCGCCCGGTCCGGCGAACTGTAGATCCCCGACCCGGACGGGGGACATCACCACGTTCCGGGCCGATCGACCGCCCCCGTCCCCGCGGGCCCCCGCACGGGACGGCCGGACGGGGCACCGTTCGCACCGCGGCGGAGGGCATCTCCCGGCATCCAGCGGATGAGCTGCGAGAACGAACGACGGACGGTCTCGCGCGCCCGCCGCCCCCGCGCTCGGCCACCCGGTGGGGAAGGGCCCACGGCCCGACCGTCGCCATCGGGCCCGGCGTGGGAAGTTCCGGACGGCCGGGTCTGTCCCCTCGACGGCACCGGGGCGACGCCCGGCAGCCCCGCGCGGGGCGATGCTCGACACGACCCGGAACGGGGGCGATGCTCGACACGACCCGAGACGGGGACGATGCTCGGCCACGGTGCCCCGGGCGATGGCCGTGCCCGGCACGATCCGCTCGGGAGCGGTACTCGAGGCTGTCCCGCGGGCCGGTCCGTCCCGGGAAGGGAGACATGCTGTGGACGATCCCCGGGGCAGGACGGCGGAGCCCGATCCTTCCCCCCGTGCCGGCCCCCCGGTCCCGCCGGCGGCCGGGGTCCCCCCCGAGGACCGTCGTGTCTGGCTGACCCGGAACCTCAAGGTCGTCTCCGTGGTGTCCTTCCTCCAGGACACCGCCTCGGAACTGCTGTACCCCTTCATGCCGATCTTCCTGACCGTGACGCTGGGGGCCCCCGCCGCCGTCGTCGGCATCGTCGAGGGGATCGCGGAGGGGGCTGCCTCGGTCACCAAGGCGGCGGCAGGACGCCTGTCCGACCGTTTCGGACGTCGGCCGCTCATCGGAGCGGGCTACGGTCTGGCCGCGCTGGGGAAGGTGTTCGTCGCCCTGGCCTGGGCCTGGCCGGTGGTCCTCGCCGGCCGGTGCGTGGACCGCCTGGGCAAGGGGATGCGCGGAGCGCCCCGTGACGCGTTGATCGCCACGGAGGTTCCCCCGCGGGACCGGGGCAGGGCGTTCGGTTTCCACCGGACCATGGACACGGCGGGGGCCGTGGCGGGTCCCCTGCTGGGACTGGCCGCCTACCACCTGCTGGACCACGGGCTGCGGCCGTTGCTGCTCCTGGCGGTGGTCCCGGCGGTGGCCAGCGCCCTGTGCGTCCTGGCGGTCCGCGAGCCGGTCCGGGCCGGTCCCGTCGTCCCCCGCGGCCCCCTCGGGCGGCGAAGGGGGCGTCCGCGGGCACTGCCCGTACGGTACTGGAGGGTCGTCCTGCTGCTGGGCCTGTTCGGCCTGGTGAACTTCCCCGACGCCCTGGTCCTCCTGCGGTTGCACGAGATCGGCTTCGGGGTGACGGAGGTCGTCCTGGCGTACGTCGGGTACAACCTCGTGTACGCGGGACTGAGCTACCCCGCCGGAGCGCTGGCCGACCGGTTCTCCCCGGCTCTCGTGTTCGGAACGGGGACGGCGGTCTTCGCCGTTGCGTACACCGGTCTGGGGATCACCGGCGACCGGGTCACGGCCTGGTTCCTGATCGTGTGCTACGGGGCCTTCACGGCCTCGACGGACGGCGTGGGCAAGGCCTGGGTCTCGGGCCTGCTGCCGGCGGGGGCCCAGGGACTCGGCCAGGGGCTCTTCCAGGGCATCACCGGGGCATCGGTCCTGGTCGCCGGGGTCTGGGCCGGACTGGCCTGGGGGGAGGACGGCAGGGTCCCCCTGGTCGTCTCCGGGTGCGCGGCAGCGGTGCTGTCGGTCGTGGTGCTCACCGGGGCCGCGCTGCGCCGCGGCGCCCGGTGAGCGACCGCGCGGTGTGAGATCGGACGGTGGGGGACCGGGGCCAGCCCCTGCCCACCGGGGTGAGGACGGCCTCGGCCCTCTCGCGGCCGTACGTCTCGATGACGAGCTGCTCCACCAGCCCGGCGACTGACACGCCGTTCTCGGTCGCCGTGGCAACCAGGGCCGTGTCCACGGCCTTCACCGAGTCCGTGATCTTCACTTTCCAGCGATCGCCCTGGTACCGGAAGCGGACCTTCAGCGGGGTCTTCTCGCCGTCCAGCACGTAGGTCGCCCGGCCGTACGTACCCGCAACGGTGGCGTCGGAGACCGAGATCTTCCGGGTGCCCTCGGCATCGATCATTCCCTTCCCCGTTCCCAGGGCGAACAGTTGGCGACCGCTGACGGTACGCAGCGCGCTCGCGGGGATCCGGATCCTCAGGGCCAGGACCGCGAGCTGGTCCGAGGCCGGCGGTCCCTCCAGTTCCGAGGGTCCCGCGTCCAGGGCCCCGTCCCGCAGGCTCCCGTAGCAGTCGACGGTGTCCTCGGCCAGGATCAGGGACCGCCGGCCCGGTGGACGGCCGCCCCGTCGCCCCGGGCCCGTCCGGTCCCTCGGGCGGACTCCGGTCAGGAGGCCCGGCGCTGCCACTGCCCGGCTGCACCGCCGTCGCAGCCGGCCTGGACGACGCGCGCGCTGTTCGCCGTGGAGGAACCGCTGACGGTCAGGCACTTGCCGCTGTGACGGGCCACGACCCGCAGGTGGCCGCCCCCGGCGTCCTGCAGTTGCCACTGCTGGTTGGTTCCCGTGCCGCAGGTGTACTGGATGACCTTGGCGTTGTCCGCGGTGGAACCGCTGACGACGTCCAGGCACTTGCCGCTGTGACGGGCCACGAGGTTGACGTACCCGGAGGCGGCGTCCTGGGGGTTCCACTGCTGGTTGTGCCCGGTGCCGCAGGTGTACTGGACCACTTCGGCATTGTTCTCGGAACTGCCGTTCACGACGTCGAGGCACTTGCCGGAGTTGCGGTTGACGAGCGTGACGTACGACGGCGCGAGCCCGCCCACCTCGCCCGTTGCCGTGTCGACGGTGATCTGCGGTGAGCTGTCCATGGCCAGGGTGGTGCTGCTCGGGAAGCGCAACGGCAGCCAGACGTACTGCGAGTCGGCGTAGGTCCCGCCGAATCCGGGTCCCCACCGGTCGCCCATGTAGAGGTACGAGGTGGCCTTGCTGCCCTGGATCGGCAGGACGAACGCCGTCTGGGACCCGAAGGCCGTGGAGTCGCCCACGTTCCGCCAGGCGCTCCAGGACCCGGTGATGCTCGTGGCAGTGGAGTACTTCTGCTGGTTGGGATCCCAGCCGGTGGCCCCGGAGGTCAGCATGAAGTAGACACCGTTCCGCTTGAACAGGGCCGGCGCTTCCCTGTGGTCGCCGGGCCAGGCGCGGACCAGGGAGGCCACGTTCGTGTAGTCGGCCGTGAGCCGGTACACGTGCAGGTCGTAGTTCTCCCGGGCGGCCGAGACCATGTAGCCCGTGCCGTCGTCGTCGACGAAGGCCGTGATGTCCCTGGACATGTGCTGGTTGAGGGGGCGGAAGCTGCCGCGGTAGGTGTACGGGCCCTCGACGGAGCCCGACGTGGCGACGGCCGCGCGGGCCTCGCCGTAGTCCTTGCCGTTCTCCTTGTGCATCCACATCACGTACTGACCGGTCGAACGGTTGTAGATGACCTTCGGCCGTTCGATGTTGGCGGAGCCCAGTTCGGAGGCCGAGCCCTGGCTCAGCGCGTTGCCCCGGTACTCCCAGTTCTTCAGGTCCGTTGACCGGTACACGGTCACCGCGCGGAAGGAGTAGTCGGAGTTCCTGCTCTCGCCGAACCAGTAGTAGTGCGCGTCGACCTTGATGATCCCGCCGCCGTGCGCGTGGATGACGTTGCCCGACGTGTCGCGGAACTGGGTGCGGTTGGTGATCGTCACGGTCGCGGCCTCCGCCGGGGTACCGGCGTCCAGCGCCACGCAGGCGAGGGCCCCCGCCAGGACGGCGGCCAGGACGGCGAGGGCGCGGCCGTGACGGCGGTACGGCCGCGCCCAGGGAGGCGCTGTGATCGAGGAGGACATGGGAACCACTCCTGTGTCGGAAAGGCCGATCGAGCTGGGACTCGTTCCCTTCAGCGTCGCGGGGAACTCCCGCGTTCGCCGCAGGACGGGCGGTGGTGGACGGTTCGTGGCACCCCGAGGGGCGGAGCACTCTCACCCCTGCCTGAACGATCCTTATATCAGGACATTACGGAATTTTTAAATGTGACGCACATCACATGAATTGCAATCGCACATCCGAGAGACCTCATCGAGCCGGAGCTGCCCTCCGACCGGCGAACCCGCCCCACGAGGAGGGGGATCCCCGGCAACCCCACGACCGTCCGGCCGCGAAAAACCCCCGAGCCGCAAAAGCAAGGTCGCCCTCTCAGCACATCCACCCCCGGGGCCCTCCTGTTGCATTTTCAATTACATCACGGGACCTCCGAAGTCAGGGACCCCGGGCTCTCCCACCAGGACCGGGAACGATCCCCTTCGGGCGCTCGACCTCCCTCACCGGACGGAGCATCATGGGCCGTCCCCGGAGAGACGAGCGATCGATGGGTTCTCTCCGGCACCCCCACCGCATCGCCGGGACCGCTGCGTTCCTGACGGCGCTCGCCCCGGCGGGTGGCGTCCCGGCATCGGCGGACACCGTGTCGGCCCTCGGTTCCGGCCGGGTCGCGCGCCCCGGAGCGGACGGCCCGGACTTCGGCGAGGTCTGCGCGGACACCACCGTGACCCGGTCGGTGGACCTGGCGGCTTCCCGGGTCGGCATCGGCAGCAACACAGCGAACGTGTTCGCCAGCGGTTCCACGGTGACCTTGGCCGCCGGGCAGGTCTCCTTCTCCCCGGACTCGGGTTCCTCCCCCAGCTCCGGCAACAGCGCCGGGGCGGCCCTCACCGGTTCGGGGATCAACGCCGACGGTGGCAGGATCCTCACCCCGACGATCACGTGGAAGGCCGTCAGCTGCGGTGAGGAGCCGCCCCTGCTGGAGCTGCCCGAACCGATCGCGCAGGAAGCCGGCGGAGCCGATGGCGCGACCGTCCGGTACTCGGCGAGCGCCCTGCCCGCCGGCACCACGATCGGTTGCTCGCCGCCGTCGGGAACGGTCTTCCCCCCCGGTGCCACGACCGTCGCCTGCGAGGCCCGGGCCTCCTCCGGGAGCAGCACCACGGGCGAGTCCACTTCCGCCACTGACTCCGCGGGTACCTGTACCAGGACGTTCTCGGTGGACGTCGTCGGCACCGCCTCTCCCGTGCTCGTCCTGCCCGAGGACCTCACGGAGGAGGCCACCGGTCCTCGGGCCGGGCGGTCGAGTTCACGGCCTCCGCCCACGACGCCGTGGACGGCGACGTCGTCCCGGGCAGCCTGTTCTCCCGGACCGCGCGGTGCCCGTGAGGTTCCGGCCGGGGGGCGACCGGCCCTCGGGCTTCCCCACGGCGACCCGGACCATCAGCCGCGCCTCCGTCTCCTGCTCCGGCGTTCCCGGCTCCGACGGCGATGTTCAAGATCACCGAGTTGGACCCGTCCTCCGGCCTGAAGGGACACCGGACCCGCGCGGGCCGGTGTCCCTCCGCCGCGTCCGCGGTCCGTCCGGCCGGATCGGGGCAGGCCCTTCCCCCGCGACCCCGAGGACAGCGACCTCACGGCCCACGACGTACCGATCCCGAGGACCCACGACTTCACGGGCCGGCCGGGCGTGGGACGGGTTCCCTCCCGGCCCCCGGCAAGGGATGATCTCAATTACCCCGCAGGGACCACGGGGTCCTCGGCCGGGGCGGGAGGACGGCCGCCGGCTGCTCCGACCGGACGGTGGCCGGCTGCACGGGTCCGGTCGGCCGTCGACGTACCGATACTCCAGACGGACGTTCCGATCGTTCCGGGAGGGCAGGCCGGGGTCCCGGGCCTCGGCCGTGGCATCGGCACGGACACGGACGGGCAGGACACGGACGGGAAGAGGGACGGATCATGAAGGTTGAGGAACTCATGGAACGCTGCGGCGATCATCTGAACGTGCGACGGGTGTTCGGCGAACCCGTCGAGCGGGACGGTGTCACGGTCATCCCGGTCGCCGTCGTGATGGGCGCAGGAGGGGGCGGGTCGGCCCCCGGCGAGGACGAGGACTGCGGCGAGGGCAGCGGGTTCGGGATGTGCGCCCGGGCGATCGGGGTCTACACCATCCAGGACGGCAAGGTCCGGTTCGTCCCGGCCGTGGACCTGGCGGTCCTCGGCGTGACAGCCCTCGCCCTCACAACGGTCGTGGGCCGGGCGCTGTCCCGCAGGCGCCGTCGCCGCTGACGGCACCGCAGGACCGGGCCGGTTAGAGCGTGTCTCGCCAACTCCGCTTCGGCGCTGCACGGTGCCCGGGCGGCACCCGGCGGCGTTCTCGTCGCCCCCCGTAGCTCCGCCACGAGGAGCTCCGGCGGCCTTGCCGGGCACTCGCCC
>Ga0316579_10000563_pt1 | contig 12385 bp, 11 predicted proteins | sample J5NA_2_FD_203074 | JGI IMG/M metagenome (GOLD analysis project Ga0316579, IMG submission 203074) | Rhizosphere microbial communities from salt marsh grasses in Alabama, United States - J5-7_160517rDrA | ecosystem: Host-associated > Plants > Roots > Rhizosphere | place: USA: Alabama | collected... | reverse complement strand
TCGTGATGTCCGCCTGAATGGCGCGAAGAATCGCAGTCATCTGAGTGCTTCTCTCAAAATTCAGCGCCCGGTCCCGTCCCCCGGACTGGCGCCGGGGCGTGCTTGCTTCACTATCGGCTCGGCAGGGGGGCCTGCGCCGATCTGGTCGTCCACCACCGCCCCGTCCTCCATGCGGATACGCCTCCGTGCCCGCCCCGAGATGGCGGGATCATGGGTCACCACCACTAGGGTCAGCCCCCGATCGTTGAGTCGCTCCAGGGTCCGGATCACCTCCTCGCCCGAGGCATGGTCCAGGTTGCCCGTGGGCTCGTCCGCCAGGATCAGGCTGGGCTCCATGACGGTGGCGCGGGCGATCGCCACCCGCTGGCGCTGACCACCCGAGAGCTGGTCGGGTCGGTGGTGGGCCCGCGGCGTCAGGCCCACCGCCTCCAGCATAGTCGTCACCCGGGGCCGGCGCTCCCTGGGGGCGAGGCCGGCCAGGATGAGGGGCAGCTCCACGTTCTCGAAGGCGGTGAGCCGGGGGATCAGATGGAACGACTGGAACACGAACCCGATACGCTCCCGACGCAGCTTGGCACGCGCCTCCTCGTCGAGGGTCGTGGTCTCGACGCCGGCGAGGCGGTAGGAGCCCGCGTCGGGACGGTCCAGCAGGCCGAGGATGTTGAGCAGGGTGGTCTTTCCGGACCCGGACGGCCCCATGACGGCCACGTACTCGCCCGCCGCCAGGGTCAGCGACAGGTCGCGCAGGGCATGCACCGGCTGGTCGCCGACCTGGAAGGTCCGCTGCAAACCCGCAAGCTCGATCAAGACCCCGGGCCCTCTGCCACGCCCCGCGAGCCCTCCTCCACCCCTTCCCGGTCGATCGAGAGGATCACCTGATCGCCGGCGGCAAGCCCCCCCGTGACCTGGGTCTGCTCCCAGTTGGAGATCCCCGTCTCGATCTCTCGGGCCTCGATGAGCCCGCTCTCGGGGTCGAGCACCAGGACGCTCGGTGGCTCCCCCACCCGCACGGCGCCCGTCGGGATGCTGAGCACGGCCTCCCGGCGCTCGATCACGATCTCCACATCGGCGCTGTAGCCCGCGAGCAGCGGGGTCTCGGGGGCCGGGTCCAGGATCTCCACCTCCACCTCGACGGTGCGGGCCTGTTTCTCCACGTCCAGGACATAGGGGGCGATGCGTCGGACCTCCCCCTGGAGGTTGCGCTCGCCGAAGGCATCGAGGCTGATCCGGGCCGCCTGGCCGAGCTTGACCCGGGCCGCATCCACCTCGTCGATGGGGGCCGAGATGTAGAAGCAGCTGTCGTCGATCAGGTCCACCGCGGGGGGCGTGGGGATGCCGGGCGGGGAGGGGGTGACGTACTCGTTGAGCTCCCCGGAGACCTCGGCGACCACCCCCGGGAAGGGGGCGACGAGACGGGTCCGCTCCAGCTCCGCCTGGGCCACCCCCACGCGGGCCGCGCTGACCCGGGCGGTCGCCCGCGCCGCCTCGCAGTCTGCCAGGCCCGCCTGGGCGGCGGTGATCGCCCGGTCCACCGCCTCCTCCGAGGCCATGCGCCGCTCCTTGAGCTTGACCTGACGCTGCGCCTCCCGCTCCGCGTTGTCCGCGTTCAGGCACGCCGCCCGGGCACGGGCCTCGCCCGCCTCCGCCTCCCGCTGGGCCAGCAGCACCTGGGCCTCGATGTCCCGGTTCCACAGCTCCAGCAGGAGCTGGCCGGCGGTCACCCGGTCCCCCGCCCGCACCTCCAGCCGATCGAGCTGACCGCCGGTGCCCGGCGCGAGCTTGGCGCGTCGGCAGGCCTTGACGGTCCCCGCCCTGGTGTTCGCCACGATGGCCTCGACCGTACCGACCTCGGCGGCGCGCACCCGCACCTCCACCGGCTTGGGGCGCGCGGCATACCACCAGCCCGCGGCGATGGCACCGGCGAGGGCGAGGAGCAGGATCGGCTTCACTGGGATAGCCATCGGGGCGGGGCGGTCCAGGGCACGGCGGGAAGTTGGCGCCCATTGTACCGGCCCCGGCGCCGGCTACCCCCGTTTTCGGGCCCTGAAGGGGATGCTGATGGAATGCCAGGACGGCATTCGACCGGCCCGCGTGCCGAGGCGCGCGAATCTCTGGACGCTCCATCTTCAGAGGCTTAGGGCCCCTGAAAATGGCGGGCCATCTCTTCCTGTCCCGGAAGGGCAGTCGATCAGCGCCTCCTGAAACGCGCAGGCCCGCGCGGGGCGGGCCTGGGAGGAACGGCGGGGGGTGCGGGTCGGTTACAGCTCGAGCTGGACGCGCAGCTTCTTCATCGCGTTCTTCTCGATCTGACGAATCCGCTCGGCCGAGACGTTGAACTGCTGGGCCAGCTCGTGGAGCGTCTGCTTCTTCTCGCTGAGCCAGCGCTCCCGCAGGATGATCTTGCTGCGCTGATCCAGTCCCTCCAGGGCAGCGTAGAGCCGCTCACGCTGGTTGCGATCGGTGTCCTCCCGCTCCAGCAAGCGGGCAGGCTCCATGCGCGTGTCAGGGAGATAGGTCGAGGGGGCGGACGGGGCGTCATCGTCGTCATCCTCGTAGCCGTCGAATGCCAGGTCCTGATTGGCCAGCCGCGACTCCATCTCCAGCACCGTCTCGGGCTTCACCCCCAGCTCCTCGGCCACGCTCTCCACCTCCTCCCGGGTGAACCAGCCGAGGCGCTTCTTCGCGCTGCGGAGGTTGAAGAACAGCTTGCGCTGGGCCTTGGTGGTGGCCACCTTGACGATGCGCCAGTTGCGCAGGATGTACTCGTGGATCTCGGCCCGGATCCAGTGGACGGCGAAGGAGACCAGCCGCACCCCCATGTCGGGCTCGAAGCGGCGCACCGCCTTCATCAGACCCACGGTTCCCTCCTGAATCAGGTCAGGCAGGGGGAGACCGTAGCCCAGGTAACCGCGGGCGATACGAATCACGAAGCGCAGATGCGACATCACCATGCGGCGCGCCGCCTCCATGTCGCCGTGGTCCCGCAGGCGCAGGGCCAGATCCCGCTCCTCCTCGGGGGTCAGCACGGGGATCTGGTAAGACGCGCTGATGTAGGCATCGATATTGCCGGTCGGCATGAGTGCGTAGTCTTTGGCCATGGTCCGAATACCTGAGTTGAGGGCTTGGGAAAAAATCCTAGCAGTTCGCTATGGAATTTACCAGTACCTTCAGCGGGGTTTTGGACAGTGCACCGCGCCAAAAGTTGACCGAACTTTAGGAAAAGATCCGGCTTTGTACAAGCCCAGCGGGGGTGCAACCGACATCGGAAATTCCGATGCGATCCATCGCTTCAGCCGATCGCTCTTGTAATTTCTATTTACTATCAATCAGATGAGAAATTACACGGCTGTCTTGCCGACCGATTAATCTTTCGTTATCCCAACCCGAGGTGTTCAGGTTATGAACCAAAAAATCTGTTCACTTAATGGTCGCCGTCCAAGGCGACGACCCAGGGCTGCGCGGCGCTAGTCAGGCTCGACCTCCCGCAGGTGCCGGTTGACCGCAATCCAGCTGCCCACGAGGCCCAGCAACATGCTGCCAGCCAGCATCCCCAGCAAGGCCAGGAGGCTCAGGCCCGAAACCGGGAAGTCGGTGCGATAGAGGCTCGCCAGACGGGAAACCGGCCCTTGCAGTGCGAAAACGGCGATGGTCACCAGCACCCAGGCGGCCACGCCCCCCAGCAGCCCATACCAGACCCCCGCGTACAGAAAGGGACGACGTATGAAGGCGGCGGTGGCCCCCACCAGCTCCATGATCTCGATCTCCCCGCTGCGGTTCTGGATCTCGAGCCGGATGGTGTTGCCGACGATCAGGAGCACGCCCAGACCGAGCAACCCCCCCAGCAGCAGCACTGCCGCCTGGATCAGGTCCAGGATGCCCTGGAAGCGCATCAGCCACTGGGTATCCACGCGCACGAAGTCCGCCTCCGGGACATCCCCCAGGTGCTCCTGGATCAATTTCACCTGCTCCAGGGTGCCGTAACCCGGGCTCGGAAACAGGGCCAGGACGGCGGGCAAGGGATTCTCCTTGAGCTGGGCCAGGGCCTCCTCGAAGCCCGCCTGCTCCCGGAACTCCTGCAGGGCCTCGGTGGAGCTGATGACCTCCACCCGCTCCAGCTCCGGCCAGCCGCGCAGCTCCGCGGCGACGGCATCCGCGGTCTCATCCGAGACCTCCGTGCGCAGAAAGACCGAGATCGCCGCTGCCTGGTCCCATCCGCCCACCAGTTGGCGCAGGTTCTCGGTGAGGACGAAGAGACCCGCGGGCAGGGCCAGGGCCACGGCAATGACGGCGACCGTCATACCGGTGGCCCAGGGGGCCCGCATCAGGCGCCCCAGGGTGGACACGGCGCTCTGGACGTGATGGTCGAGCCAGATCCGAGGGAGCTGGACCAGGCGGGGTGCGGCGCGTCGCCGGGAGCGGGCCCTCGGGCGGGGCCTGATCGGAGCCCGCGCCACGCTCAGGGGACCCCCGTGTCATGCACGAGCCGCCCGTCGCCCAGGGTGAAGGTGCGATGGTGGCTGGCACGGATCAGGCCGAGATCATGGGTAGCGATGATGAGGGTCACCCCGACGTAGTGGAAGCGCTCGAACAGCTGGAAGATCTCGCGGGAGAGGTCGGGGTCCAGATTGCCCGTGGGCTCGTCGGCCAAGAGCAGCGGCGGCCGGGCCACCACGGCCCGCGCAATGCCCACGCGCTGCTGCTCGCCCCCGGAGAGTGCCACCGGCAGGGCCCGCTCCCGCTTGAGCAGCCCCACCTGGTCCAGGGCCGCCCGCACGCGCCGCCCGATCTCCTTGTGGCTCAGCCCGGACACCACCAACGGCAGCGCCACGTTGTCGAAGACGCTTCGGTCGGCGAGCAGCCGGTGATCTTGGAAGATCATGCCCACCTCGCGGCGGTGCAACGGGATCTTGCGCCGCGGCAGGCTCGCGAGGTTGCGCCCGTTGACGATCACCTGTCCCCGGCTGGGCCGCTCGAGCAGCCCGATCAGGCGCAGCAGGGTGCTCTTTCCCGCCCCCGAGTGGCCCGTGAGAAAGACCATCTCGCCCTCGTCGAGCTGGAAGGTCACATCGGCGAGGGCATCGCCCCGCTCAGGGTAGCGCTTGAAGACGTGCTCGAAGCGAATCACGGCCGCCCTTCCCGCCTCATGGAAACTGCTCAGCCAAGCAGGGCATCCAGGAACTCGTCCGCATCGAAGGGCCGGAGATCCTCGATCCCCTCGCCGACCCCGATGAAGCGGATGGGCACCTTGAGCCGTTCGGCGATGGCGAAGACGATCCCGCCCTTGGCGGTCCCGTCCAGCTTGGTCAGGGTAATGCCCGTGAGCCCCACCGCCCGGTGGAACTGAACGGCCTGGTTGAGCGCATTCTGACCGGTGGTGGCATCCACCACCAGCATCACCTCATGGGGTGCCTCCGGGTCCAGCTTCTTCAGCACCCGGGCGATCTTGGCAAGCTCCTCCATCAGGTTGCTCTTGGTATGGAGCCGACCGGCGGTGTCGGCGATCAGCACGTCAGCGCCCCGGGCGCTCGCGGCCTGGAGGGCGTCGAACACCACCGAGGCGGAATCCGCCCCCATCTGCTGCGCGATGACCGGCACCCGATTGCGCTCGCCCCAGGTCTGGAGCTGCTCCACCGCGGCGGCGCGGAAGGTATCACCGGCGGCAAGCACCACGCTGTTGCCCTCCTCCTGGAGGCGCTTGGCCAGCTTGCCGATGGTGGTGGTCTTGCCCGCGCCGTTGACGCCGACCACCAGGATCACCTGGGGCCGGCCCGGCGCGGCCTCGCGGACCGGGGCCTGGGCGGCGGTGAGGATGCCGCGCAGGTCCTCCTTGAGGGCCGCCAGCAGCGCCCGGGGATCGGACAGGGACTGGCGCTTCACCCGCTGGGTGAGATCGCCGATGATGCGCCCCGTGGCCTCCACCCCGAGATCCGCCGTGAGGAGCAAGGTCTCGAGCTCCTCCAGCAGGTCGTCGTCGATCCGCTTGCGGCCCAGGAACAGGTCCGAGAGACCGGCACCGAGCTGGGCCCGGGTGCGCGCCAGCCGATCCCGCAGGCGCGAGAAGAGGCCCCGCCGCTCCGGGGGGGCCTCCGACGCCGGGTCCTGGCCCGCCTGCCGTTTCTTGCCGAATCCGAACATACTGGTCGTCGCGGTCGATGGATCGCGTGGTCTGTGTCCAGCCGCGTATGCTACCAGAGCCGGACCGGGCGCCGGCGGCGCCGGGTTACCGAACCGTCACCGACCACCCGCCTCGAGGGCTGGAGCAAGGGGTTCCGCGCCCCAACCTCCCCGGGCTAGCCAAAACCAATCACCGGAGTCGCCATGGGATCGTGTTCGATGAGGCAACGAGGGACCGACGCCCTGATCTGCCTGCCAACCACGCTGGGGCTGATCGCCGCTCTCGCCTTGCCGGCCCGGGCCTTCACGGAGGCGCCCGTAAAGGTCTTCGAGCGCACCCTGGACAACGGGCTCAAGGTGCTGGTCAAGCCGGACCAGCGGGCCCCCATCCTCACCTCCCAGGTCTGGTACAAGGTGGGGGCGAGCTACGAGTACGGGGGCATCACGGGGGTCTCGCATGTGCTGGAGCACATGATGTTCAAGGGTACCGAGCACCTCGGACCCGGCGAGTTCTCCAAGATCATCGCGGAAAACGGGGGGGAGGAGAACGCCTTCACCGGGGCCGACTACACGGCCTACTACCAGAACCTCGCCAGCGACCGTCTCGAGGTCTCCTTCGAGCTGGAGGCGGAGCGCATGCGCGGTCTGAGCCTCGAGCCGGAGTCGGTCAAAAAGGAGATCGAGGTCGTGAAGGAGGAGCGGCGCATGCGCACGGACGACGACCCCCAATCCCTGACCTACGAGCAGTTCAACGCGACCGCCTTCGCGGCATCCCCCTATCGCAACCCGGTGATCGGCTGGCCCGGCGACCTGGCGCAGCTGCGGCTGGAGGATATCAAGGACTGGTACCGCCTCTGGTACGCGCCGAACAACGCCACCCTGGTGGTCGCGGGCGACGTGGACCCGGAGCAGGTCTTCGCCCTGGCGGAGAAGCACTTCGGACCCCTCAAGGCCGAGACCATCGCGCCGCCCAAGACCCGCGAGGAGCCGCCCCAGTCCGGTGAGAAGCGGATCCGCGTCAAGGCCCCCGCCCAGGAGCCCTACCTCCTGATGGGCTACAAGGCGCCCTCCATCGGGGACGCCGCGGATGAGTGGGAGCCCTACGCCCTGGAGATGCTGGCCTCCGTGCTCGACGGCGGGGGCAGCGCCCGCTTCTCCCGCGAGCTGGTCCGAGGGACCGAGGTGGCCGCCTCCGCCGGGGCCAGCTACAGCGCCTTCCGCCGCCTGCCGGGGCTGTTCCTGTTCGACGGCGTGCCGGCCAAGGGGAAGGACATCCCGACCCTGGAGTCCGCGATCCGGGCCCAGATCGAGCGCGTCCGCACGGAGCCGGTCGACCCGGAGGAGCTGGAGCGAATCCGCACCCAGCTCATCGCGAACAAGGTCTATGAGAAGGACTCGGTCTTCTACCAGGCCCTGGAGCTCGGCCAGCTGGAGACCGTGGGGCTCGGCTGGGAGCTCTCGGATCGCTACGTGGACAAGCTCTCCGCCGTCACCCCCGAGCAGATCCAGACGGTGGCCCGCAAGTATCTGATCCCGGATGGTCTCACCGTGGCGGTCCTCGATCCCCAGCCCCTGGATGGAAAGCCAGCCCCCCACGCATCCCTGCCCAATGGAGTCCGTGACGATGTCCGTTAGTGCGACCCTGATGACCGCCGCCGCCAACCCCCGCCTTCGCGGCCTGCTGGGCGCCGGACTGCTGCTCCTGGCCGGCGCGGCCCAGGCGACACCCCAGATCCAGACCTGGACGAGCCAGAATGGCGCCCGGGTGCTCTTCGTCGCGGCACCCGAGCTGCCCATGGTCGACGTGCGGGTGGTCTTCGACGCCGGGAGCGCACGCGACGGCGACCGGTCCGGTCTCGCCTCCCTGACCACCGCCATGCTCACCCAGGGTGCGGGCGACTGGGATGCCGATACCATCGCGCTGCGGATGGAGAACGTCGGGGCCCAGATCACCAGCTCGACGGACCGGGACCTCTCCACGGTGTCGATCCGCAGCCTGACCCAGCCAAAGGCCCTGGACACGGCCGTCGAGACCCTCGCCGGGGTCCTCGCCACGCCCACCTTCGAGACCGACGACCTGGAGCGCCTGCGTCAGAACACCCTGATCGCGATCCGCCAGGATGAGGAGTCGCCCCGCACCGTGGCGCAGAAGGCGCTCTATCGGGCCGTTTTCGGGGAGCACCCCTACGCCTCGGACCCGACCGGCACCGAGGAGTCGGTGCGGGCCCTGACCCGGGAGGACCTGATGGACTTCCACCGGCGCTACTTCACGGGCGCCAACGCCGTGGTCGCCATCGTCGGCGACCTGGACCGCACCGCGGCCGAGGCTCTGGCGGAACGGGTGATCGGCTCCCTGCCGGCCGGTGAGCGACCCTCGCCCCTGCCGGAGGTGACGGACCTGGCGGCGGGCGCCCTGGAGCGCATCGCCTTTCCCTCCACCCAGACCACGGTCCTGGCGGGCCAGCCCGGCATGCGCCGGGGCGACCCCGACTACTTCGCCCTGTATCTGGGCAACCACATCCTGGGCGGCAGCGGACTGGTCTCGCTCCTGATGGAAGAGGTGCGGGAGAAACGGGGACTGTCCTACAGCACCTATAGCTACTTCCTGCCGCTGGCCCAGCCGGGGCCCTTCCTCATGGGACTCCAGACCCGCAATGACCAGGCGGACCAGGCGCGGGAGGTCATGCTCGACACCCTCAAGCGCTTCGTGACCGAGGGACCCACCGAGGAGGAGCTGACCGCGGCCAAAAAGAACCTGACCGGTGGCTTCCCCCTGCGTATCGCCTCCAATGCCGACATCCTGGGCTATTTGGCGGTGATCGGCTTCTATGGGCTTCCCCTGGACTACCTGGATCGCTTCATCGAGCGGATCGAATCGGTCGACGCGACCCAGATCCGCGACGCCTTCGCCCGCCGGGTCCACCCGGACCGGCTCGCCATCGTCTCCGTAGGGGGCGAGGGCGAGCCCAAGGTGTCCGCCGTCGGTGGCACCCCCTAGAGGTCGGCCGACCCCCCACTCCAGAGGCAGCGGGCGTCTGCGCATCATCGGCGGCCGGTTTCGCGGCCGTCTCCTGCCGATCCCGGATCAGCCGGGGCTGAGGCCGACCCCCGATCGGGTGCGGGAGACCCTCTTCAACTGGCTGGCCCCGTTGATCGAGGGCGCCCGCTGCCTCGACCCCTTCGCGGGTACGGGCGCCCTCGGCCTGGAGGCGGTGTCCCGCGGCGCCGCCTCGGTGATCCTCATCGAGCGCTCGGAGATGGTCGCGCGCCAGCTCAGGGACAACGTCCGGCTCCTGGGTGCGGACGGCGTCCAGGTGGTCCAGGCGCATGCCCTGAGCTGGCTCGACGACCCCGCCCGGCGCGCGGGCCTCGGGGCCTTCGATCTCGTGCTCCTGGATCCCCCCTATGCGGCCGGGCTTCTGGGGCCGGTCTGCGAGGTCCTTGCCCGTCGCCAGTGGCTGGCCCCCGGGGCCCGCGTCTATCTGGAGAGCGCCCAGGCAAGCGGGCTCCCACCCCTACCGGACGGCTGGACCCTGATCCGTGATCGCACCGCCGGGCAGGTGCGCTTCGCCCTGGCCCGGATCGAACCGGGCACCACCCCCGAGGTTCCCTGAGCCGCTGCACCCGGCTCGGCCGCCTGTGCTATCGTCGCGGCCCTGACCGACCTGCCCATCGGCGCGCCGCCCCGAGGCGTGACCGCGAGCCCCAGAGAGGCCCCCGTGTGAACAGCGTGGTCTATCCCGGCACCTTCGATCCCGTGACCAACGGGCATTGCGACCTGATCCTGCGGGCGGCCCGGCTGTTCGACCGGGTGGTGGTGGCGGTGGCGGCGGACACGGCCAAGGCCCCGACCTTCAGCATCGACGAGCGGGTCGGGCTGGTACGGCAGGTGGTGCAGGACCGCGCGAACGTGGCGAACGTGGAGGTAGTCTCCTTCACCGGCCTCCTGGTGACCTTCGCCCGCCAGCTCGGGATCGACGTCATCATGCGCGGGCTGCGGGCCGTCTCGGATTTCGAGTTCGAGTTCCAGCTGGCCGGGATGAACCGGCGCATGGCCCCGGACATCGAGACCCTGTTCCTCACGCCGGACGAGCGCTTCGCCTACATCTCCTCGTCGCTGGTGCGGGAGATCGCCCGCCTGGGGGGCGACGTCACTCCCTTCGTGGCCCCCGCGGTGCAGGCTGCATTGCGTGAGCGCTTTGGATAACATTTGCGCACCTTTCCCGCCGCGCGGCCCTTGAAATGGGCCTCGGGAATCGCCTACTCAGCCGGTAACCCGAGCTCAGCCGCCTCGGCCACCATCCGAGTGGCGGCCTGTTCAGATTTCTGTAGTCCTTAGGAGTCGAGCCATGGCACTGCTAATCACCGACGAATGCATCAACTGCGACGTGTGCGAGCCCGAATGCCCGAACGGCGCGATCTCCCAGGGGGACGAGATCTATGTCATCGACCCCGACCTCTGCACCGAGTGTGTGGGTCATTACGAGACCTCCCAGTGCGTCGAGGTCTGCCCCGTGGACTGCATCATCAAGGACCCGGACCACGAGGAGACCGAGGATGAGCTGCGGGCCAAGTACGAGCGCATCACCGGCGACGCCTGAGACCCCGTGGCACCCTCCCGGGTGCCATTTCCCCCCGCCGATGCTCCCCCCACAGAAGGGCCGCCGCTGGTGGCCCTTCCTGTTGGCCCTCGCCCTGCTGGTCGCCGTCGCGGCTCAGGCGCGGACGGTCCAATCCCCGCCTCAGTCAGCCGTCGCGTCCGCCCACCCCGCGGCCACCGGGGCGGGGATCGCGATCCTCGCCGCGGGCGGGAACGCCTTCGACGCGGCCGTCGCGGTGAGCGCCGCCCTCGGCGTGGTCGAGCCCTACGGATCGGGACTCGGCGGAGGCGGATTCTGGCTGCTCCACCGGGCCTCCGACGGTCATCAAGTGATGATCGACGGGCGCGAGCGAGCTCCCCTCGCGGCCCATCGGGACCTGTATCTGGACGCGGCGGGCCGGTTCGTTCCCGAGCTGGCGCTGGACGGCCCCTTGGCGGCGGGCATCCCCGGAGTCCCGGCCGCCCTCGTCCACCTGAGTGAGCGCTACGGTCGCCTGCCCCTGGAGCGGAGCCTGGCGCCCGCCACCGCGCTCGCGCGGGATGGATTCGACGTGGACCCCCACTACAGACGCTTCGCCGGATTTCGGGCCGACACCCTGCGCCGATCCGAGGCGGCCGCGCGCCAGTTCCTCGTGGACGGCGAGGCGCCGCCCGAGGGATACCGGCTGCGTCAGCCGGACCTGGCCCGGACGCTGGAGACCCTGGCCAGTGAGGGACACGCGGGCTTCTATGCCGGCCCCCTGGCGCAGAGGCTGGTGGCAGGCGTGCGGGCCGGGGGCGGCATCTGGACCCAGGAAGACCTCGGCCAATACCAGGTGGTGGAGCGGGAGCCCATCGTCGGCACCTACCGGGGCTGGCGGATCGTCAGCGCCGCGCCCCCGTCCTCCGGCGGCGTCCTGCTGGTATCCATGCTCAACATGCTCGCGGCCCTAGACCCCGCGTCCCTGGACGGACCGCGGCGCACGCACACCCTGGTGGAGGTCATGCGCCGGGCCTATCGGGACCGCGCGCGCTATCTGGGGGACCCGGACCAGGTCGAAATCCCCTTGGAACGTCTCACCCATCCTTACTACGCAGCGGGGCTGATCCGGGACTTCGACCCGGACCGGGCGACTCCGAGCCGGCTCGAAGACCTCCGGTGCCCGCCGGCTGGGGACGCCATCCCCGGGGGGGAGATGCGTGAAGGCCGCCAGACCACCCACTTCTCGATCCTGGACCGGGAGGGCAACCGGGTGGCGGCGACCCTGAGCATCAACTACCCCTTCGGCTCGGGCTTCGTGGCCCCCGGCACGGGCGTGCTCCTCAACGACGAGATGGATGACTTCTCCGTTAAGCCCGGTGTGCCCAACGTGTACGGCCTGGTGGGAGGCCAGGCCAACACCATCGCCCCGGGCCGGCGACCCCTGTCCAGCATGAGCCCGGCCTTCCTGGACGGCCCCGGCGGACTGGGGATCCTGGGTACCCCGGGCGGCAGCCGGATCATCACCATGGTATTGCTGGGGATTCTCGATATGGCCCAGGGCAGGGGTCCGCACGACTGGGTCAGCCGGCCCCGCTTTCACCATCAGTACCTGCCCGACCGCATCGAGTTCGAACCCGATGCTTTCAGCGAGCCCTTGCAAATGGCGCTGAAAAAGATGGGGCATCATCTGCATCGGCTCGATCACCGGT
>Ga0316579_10000562_pt1 | contig 12399 bp, 11 predicted proteins | sample J5NA_2_FD_203074 | JGI IMG/M metagenome (GOLD analysis project Ga0316579, IMG submission 203074) | Rhizosphere microbial communities from salt marsh grasses in Alabama, United States - J5-7_160517rDrA | ecosystem: Host-associated > Plants > Roots > Rhizosphere | place: USA: Alabama | collected... | reverse complement strand
GGGGGGGGCCCGGGGGGGGGGGGGCGCCCCCCCCCCCCCCCCCCCCCCGCGACCGGCTCGGCGCGGTACGGTGCCATGTACATCGGAAGTTCTGAAGTTCGACATCCTCCTCGGGGACGTGCGGTCCCTGAAGCAGAAGCGATCCACGATCAGCCCGGTCGTCGCCGAGCTGAGACGCAGGTTCCCCGTCAGCGTCGCCCAGGTCGGCGACCAGGACCTGCACCGGAGGGCCGGGATCGGCCTCGCCCTGGTCGGGTCGGACCCCGTTCACGTCCACGAGGTCCTCGACGCCTGCGAGCGCCTGCTCGCCTCCTGCCCGGAGCCGGAGCTGCTGGCGGTCCGCCGCCGCGTGCGGGACGACGAGGACGGGTGAGGTCCCCGTGCGCCGTGGCCCGAGGGACCCTGTGACGATCGACCGGACCGGTACGGCCGATCGGACGACCGACCGGACCGGTGACCGAGGACGGACGAGTGGGGACCATCGATGACTGACACGGCTCGCGCCCGGAAGCTGGCCGACCGGATCCACCAGATCGTGGCCGAGGCGCTCGAGAAGAGGATCAAGGATCCGCGCCTGGGGTTCGTCACCGTCACCGACACGCGGGTGACCAACGACCTGCAGCACGCGACGGTCTTCTACACGGTCCTGGGGGATCCCGCTGAGCATGCGGCCTCGGCCGCTGCCCTGGCCAGCGCCAAGGGGGTGCTGCGCGCGGAGGTGGGACGCCGTGTCGGGATCCGGCTGACCCCGACCCTGGAGTTCGTCCCCGACGCCGTCGGCGAGAACGCCGCCCACATCGAGGACCTGCTGCGGACCGCCGCCGCCAGGGACGCGGACGTGGCGGCCCTCGCGGTCGACGCATCGTACGCCGGGGACCCCGACCCCTACCGCAAGGACGACGACGCGGACGAGGGGATCGGGCCGGTGCCCCCCGCGGGGCGGGCCGGGGACGAGGGGTGAGTGGCCCCTCCTCGGCGCCGGCCGCCGACGAGGGGCTGTCGATCGTCGACAAGCCCGCGGGGCTGACCTCGCACGACGTCGTGGCCCGCGCGCGTCGCCTGGTCGGGACCCGCCGGGTGGGGCACGCCGGGACCCTGGACCCCCTGGCGACGGGGGTGCTGGTCCTGGGGATCGGCCGGGCGACGAGGCTCCTGACGTACCTCGTGGGGTCGGACAAGTCCTACCTGGCCACGATCCGCCTCGGGATCGACACCGTGACGGACGACGCCGAGGGCGAGCCGTTGCGCCGTCCGGGCGCGGCCGGACTCGACCGCGCGGAGGTCCTGGAGCGGGTGGCCGGCCTGACCGGCCGTTTGCAGCAGGTCCCCAGCGCGGTGAGCGCCGTGAGGGTCGACGGCCGCAGGGCCTACGAGCGGGTGCGCTCGGGGGAACGGGTGGAGCTGCCGCCCCGCGCGGTGGCGGTGAGCCGGTTCGAGGTGCTCCGCTTCCTTCCGGCCCGTGACGGGGACCTGCCCGTGCTGGATCTGCAGGTCGCGGTGGACTGCTCCTCCGGGACCTACGTCAGGGCCCTGGCCAGGGACCTCGGCTCGGCCCTCTGCACGGGCGGCCACCTGACGGCGCTGCGCCGTACGCGGGTGGGGCCCTACGGCCTGCCGGACGCAGTGCCCCTGCCGGATCCCGGCGGGCGGCTGGAGGTGCTGCCCATGGCACGGGCCGCGGCGCGGGCGTTCGGCGTGCGCCGGCTGACCGAGCACGAGGCCGTCCGTCTCGGCCACGGGCAGAGGCTGCCGGTCGAGGGACTGGGCCCGGGGCCGGTCGCTGCCATCGCCCCGGACGGGAGCCTGGTCGCGCTCGTCGGCGAGAGCTCCGGTGCCCTGCGGCCCCTGCTGGTCCTCTGCGGCTGACCCCACCGGCACCCGCGTGCCGGCCGGTGCCCTCCCCGGCGCCCCGGACGCGCGCAGCGGCTGGCAGAGTGGACCCGTGCAGCGGTGGTTCGATCTCAGTGCCGTCCCGAGGGACCACGGTCCGTCGGCCGTGACCCTCGGCAACTTCGACGGCGTGCACCGCGGGCACCAGGAGGTGCTTGCAGCGCTGGTCGCCCTGGCCCGCGCGCGGGGCCTGCCCGCGGTGGCGGTCACCTTCGACCCCCATCCCCTGGCCGTGCTGCGTCCCCGGTCCGCCCCGCCGGCCCTGTGCTCCCTGGAGCACCGGCTGGAGCTGCTGGAGGGGTGCGGTCCGGACGCCGCGCTGGTCATGGAGTTCACCACGGAACTGGCGGCGTGGAGCCCCGATCACTTCGTCGGCAGGGTCCTTGCGGACCTGTTGGGGGCCCGGGCGGTCGTCGTCGGCCGGGACACCCGTTTCGGGCACCGCAACAGCGGCGACGTGGCGACCCTGCGGGAACTGGGCCACCGGTACGGGTTCGAGGTGCAGGAGGTCCTCGACCTCGGCGACGGCGACGGCCCGGGCCCCGAGAGCAGGCGCTGGTCCTCGACGTGGGTGCGCGAGCTCGTCGCGGCGGGCGAGGTCGGCCGGGCCGCGGAGGTGCTCGGCCGGCCCCACCGGGTCTCCGGGACGGTCGTCCACGGTGATCACCGGGGGCGCACCCTGGGGTTCCCGACGGCCAACCTCGGCCCCGACGCCGTCGGGCTCGTCCCGGCGGACGGTGTCTACGCCGGCAGGCTGCTGCGGCGCGGCCCGGGCCGGGACCCGCGCGGCGACGGCCTGCCCGCCGCGATCTCCGTGGGGACGAACCCCACCTTCGACGGCAAGGGACGCAGGGTCGAGGCCCACGTCGTCGGCACGGACGATCTGGATCTCTACGGCGAGGTGGTCGATCTGGACCTCGTGCGCAGGCTGCGGCCGATGATCAGGTTCTCGGGGGTCGAGGAACTCGTCGAGCGGATGCGCCAGGACGTCCGGGAGTGCCGGGCCGTCCTGGAGACGGCAGGCCGGTCGGGCTGAACGCCGGTGCATTCGTGGCGTCACAGCGTGCACTGGTACTGTGTCGGACGCCGTACCATCGGCCGCGGAGCCAGAGAGCCCGGGTGGACATGCCCCGGTGCACCGCGCAACGACACACGATCGAGGGAGTCCAGTGGCACTCGACGCCGCCACCAAGCAGAAGATCATGGCAGAGTACGCAACTGCCGAAGGTGACACGGGTTCCCCCGAGGTCCAGATCGCGATGCTCACCCAGCGGATCCGCGATCTGACCGAGCACCTCAAGCAGCACAAGCACGACCACCACAGCCGCCGCGGACTGCTGATCCTCGTGGGCCAGCGCCGTCGCCTGCTGCAGTACCTGCAGCGCAAGGACATCGCTCGCTACCGCTCGTTGATCGAGCGGCTCGGCCTGCGCCGGTGAGCACCGGCGGCCACGGCCGGTGAAGGCCGCGGCCGCCGCCCTCGCGCAGCCGTCACCATCGTCGTAGGAGAAGACAACCCCAGACCGGGAGCGCCGACACGTCGATCCGCAGTGCCGGTCCTCGGTAGTGGCGCCCGGGAGGTCTTCCGACCGGATCCCACCGGTCGGTACCGACCCGAGCACCTCGATCGAAGACCGGATCCCGCTCGGATGCGTGCAGCTCCCCGCGAGAACGGAGGGCGACCCGAGTGGAGGGTCCCGAGATCACGTATTCGGAAGCAGTCATCGACAACGGCCCGTTCGGCCGGCGTGTCGTACGTTTCGAGACCGGGCGGCTGGCCCGGCAGGCCGCGGGTTCCGCGGTCGTCTACCTGGACGGCGAGTCGATGCTCCTGTCCACGACGACAGCGGGCAAGCAGCCCAAGGAGCACTTCGACTTCTTCCCCCTGACGGTCGACGTCGAGGAGCGCATGTACGCGGCGGGCCGGATCCCCGGCTCGTTCTTCCGCAGGGAGGGCCGGCCGAGCACCGACGCCGTCCTCACCTGCCGCCTGATCGACCGTCCCCTGCGCCCCTCGTTCGTCAAGGGGCTGCGCAACGAGGTGCAGGTCGTCATCACGGTGCTGTCCCTGCACCCGGACGACCTGTACGACGTCGTTGCCATCAACGGCGCCTCGCTGTCGACGCAGCTGGCGGGCCTGCCGTTCAGCGGCCCGATCGGCGGGGTCCGCATGGCCCTGATCGACGGGCGCTGGGTGGCCTTCCCCCGCCACGGCGAGCTGGAGCGCGCGGTCTTCGACATGGTCGTCGCCGGGCGCGTCGTCACGGCCCCCGACGGCTCGCAGGACGTCGCCGTCATGATGGTCGAGGCCGAGGCCACCGAGGCCACCTGGAACCTGGTGAACTCCGAGGGCGTCGCAGCCCCCACCGAGGAGGTCGTCGCCGAGGGGCTGGAGGCCTCCAAGCCGTTCATCGCGGTCCTCGTCGCGGCCCAGCAGGAGGTCGCGGCGTCGGCGGCCCGCCCGACGGCGGAGTTCCCCCTGTTCCCCGACTTCCAGCCGGACGCGCAGGAGGCCGTCGCCCAGCTGGCGACCGAGGACCTGAGGCAGGCCCTGTCGATCGCGGACAAGCATGAGCGCGAGACCCGCCTGGACCAGATCAAGGCGGACGTCGTCGAGCGCCTTGCCGAGCGCTTCGCCGAGCGCGAGCGGGAGCTGCCCGCGGCGCTCAAGGCCGTCACCAAGGGGCTCGTGCGGTCGCGGATCCTCACCGACGGCGTGCGCATGGACGGCCGCGGTCTTGCGGACATCCGCCAGTTGGGGGCCGAGGTGGACGTCGTCCCCCGGGTCCACGGCTCGGCACTGTTCGAGCGCGGGGAGACCCAGATCATGGGGGTGACGACCCTGAACATGCTCCGCATGGAGCAGCAGCTGGACACGCTCGCGCCCGAGACCCGCAAGCGCTACATGCACAACTACAACTTCCCGCCGTACTCGACGGGCGAGACCGGCCGGGTGGGCTCGCCCAAGCGGCGGGAGATCGGCCACGGCGCCCTCGCCGAGCGGGCCCTGGTGCCGGTGCTGCCCACGCGCGAGGAGTTCCCCTACGCGATCCGTCAGGTGTCCGAGGCGCTGAGCTCCAACGGCTCCACGTCGATGGGCTCGGTCTGCGCCTCGACCCTTTCCCTGCTCAACGCCGGCGTCCCCCTGCGGGCCCCTGTCGCGGGGATCGCGATGGGCCTGGTCTCCGACACGGTGGACGGCAGCACCGAGTACGCGGCCCTGACCGACATCCTCGGGGCCGAGGACGCCTTCGGCGACATGGACTTCAAGGTCGCGGGCACCAGCGAGTTCGTGACGGCGATCCAGCTGGACACCAAGCTGGACGGGATCCCGGCCTCGGTCCTGGCCTCCGCGCTCAAGCAGGCCAGGGACGCGCGGCTGCACATCCTCGGGGTCATGGCCGAGGCCATCGAGGGCCCGGACGACATGTCCCCGAACGCCCCGAGGGTGATCACGGTCAAGGTCCCCGTCGACAAGATCGGCGAGGTCATCGGCCCCAAGGGCAAGATGATCAACCAGATCCAGGACGACACCGGCGCCGACATCAGCATCGAGGACGACGGCACGGTGTACATCGGAGCGACCGACGGCCCCTCGGCCGAGGCCGCCCGGGCAGCGGTCAACGCGATCGCCAACCCGACGATGCCGGAGATCGGCGAGCGGTACATGGGCACGGTCGTCAAGACCACGACCTTCGGCGCCTTCGTGTCCCTGCTGCCGGGCAAGGACGGCCTGCTGCACATCTCCCAGATCCGCAAGATGGTCGGGGGCAAGCGGATCGAGAACGTCGAGGACGTCCTGCCCGTGGGGCAGAAGGTCCAGGTCCAGATCGCCGAGATCGACCCCCGCGGGAAGCTGTCCCTCGTGCCCGTGCTCGCCGAGGACGAGAAGTCCGGCGAGGACGGCCCGTCGCAGCCCGGTCCCGGGGCAGGCGAGTGAGGACGGGAACCGTACGGCTCCCGCTGGTCCCCGCCGGATCGCACGACCTGACGGTCGACGCCTCCGGCGGGGCCGTGGTCCGGCGCACCGTGCTCCCCGGGGGCATCCGGGTGCTGTCGGAGAGCATGCCCGGGCTGAGGTCCGCCACGGTCGGCTTCTGGGTCGGGGTCGGTTCCCGGGACGAGGGGCCCGGCCGGTTCGGGTCGACGCACTTCCTGGAGCACCTGCTCTTCAAGGGCACGGCCCGGCGGTCGGCCATGGACATCGCCTCGGCCTTCGACGCCGTCGGCGGCGAGGCCAACGCCGTCACGGGCAAGGAACACACCTGCTACTTCGCGCGGGTCCTCGACGAGGACCTGCCCCTGGCCGTCGACGTCCTCTGCGACATGGTCACCTCGGCCCGCCTGGACGTCGAGGACGTCGAGAGCGAACGGGGCGTGATTCTCGAGGAACTCGCGATGAACGACGACGACCCATCGGACGTCGTCCACGAGCGTTTCGTCGAGGTCGTCCTGGGGGACAACCCGCTGGGCCGTCCCATCGGGGGCACCCCGCGGACCATCGAGGCCGTGGGACGCCAGGACATCGCCGAGCACTACGCCGAGCACTACCTGGCGCCGTCGTTGGTGGTGACGGCCGCCGGCGGGGTGGACCACGAGGCCCTGTGCGGCATGGTCCTCGAGCAGGTCGCCCGCGCGGGGTGGCCGGCGTCCCCGGGGGCGCTGCCCGCGGCGCGCCGCCCGTGCGGCGGCGCGGGGGACCCCCTCCCCCCGGCGCGGGTCCCGGCGCGGGGCCTTGTGGTGGCACGGCCCACCGAGCAGACGCACGTCATGCTCGGCGGGCCGGGACTGATGGCCTGCGACGACCGGCGGTACACCCTGAGCGTGATGAACGCGATCCTCGGCGGCGGCATGAGCAGCCGCCTGTTCCAGGAGGTCAGGGAGAAGCGCGGGCTGGCCTACTCGGTCTACTCGTTCACGTCGGGCTACTCCGACGCCGGATACTTCGGACTGTACGCCGGGTGCACCCCGGGCAAGGTAGACGAGGTCCTCGCCCTGCTGCAGGCCGAGTGGGAGCGTCTGGCCGCAGAGCCCGTGCCCGAGGAGGAACTCCTGCGCGCCCACGGGCAGCTGTGCGGCGGCCTGGTCCTGGGCATGGAGGACTCCGGCTCGCGCATGTCGCGCCTCGGACGCGCGGAACTCGTCTTCGGGGAGTTCGTCGGCCTCGACGAGTCACTGGCCCGCCTCCGGCAGGTCACCGCCGAGCAGGTGCGGGACCTGGCCGCGGAACTCGCGGCGCTGCCGCGTTCCCTCGCTGCCGTCGGTCCCTTCGAGGAAGGTCGCCGGTTCCCGACGGTCGGCCTGTGAGCGCCGCGCCGCCCCCGGACGGTGCGCCGGACCCGCCCGCCCGCGGGCCGGGGAGAGGCTCCGGCCAGGGCCGGACCGGTGACAGGAGGACAGGGTGACAGTCACGAAGGTGGCCGTGATCGGGGCCGCGGGACGGATGGGCCGCGAGGTCGTCCACGCGCTGCAACAGGCCGAGGACCTGGAGGCCGGCCCCCTGCTCGACCTGGGCGACGACCTGCGGGCCGTGGGCGGGGCCGACGTGGCCGTCGTGTTCTCCCCGCCGCACGTCGCCCTCGAGCACGTGCTGGCCTGCGTGGACAACGGGGTGCACGCCGTCGTCGGCACGACGGGGTGGACCGCGCAGAACCTGGACGCCGTGCGGTCCCGGCTGCGTGGCGCCGGGGGGGTCGGCGTGCTCGTCGCGCCCAACTTCTCCCTTGGCGCCGTGCTGCTCATGCGTTTCGCGGCGCAGGCCGCGGAGCACTTCGAGTCCGTGGAGGTGATCGAGCTGCACCACCCGGACAAGGTGGACGCCCCCAGCGGGACCTCCCAGCACACGGCCCAGCTCGTCGCAAGGGCCCGCGAGAAGGCCGGCACGGGCCCCTGCCCCGACGCCACCACCACCGAGCTGCCCGGAGCCCGCGGGACACGGGTCGACGGGGTGCGGGTGCACTCCGTGCGCCTGCGGGGGCTCGTGGCCCACCAGGAGGTCCTGCTGGGAGCGCCGGGGGAGACGCTGACCCTGCGCCACGACTCCTTCGACCGCGCGTGCTTCATGCCCGGAGTGCTGCTGGGGATCCGCACCGTCGGGCAACGGCCGGGACTGACCGTCGGGCTGGAGCACTACCTGCCGTCCTGACACCGCCCGCCGGCGGGCACCGGTTCAACGGACGCAGGGCGCGCGACGGCGCCCGGGACACCGGACAGCACCGGGGGAGGACCGTCGGCCACGGGCACCGGGACGGGGAACGGCCGGGAGCCCGTCCTCGACCTGACCGGCGGGGAGGGCGCGGGGTCCCCCGGCACGCCCGACCCGCCGGACCGCCACCGCCCCCGTCCCTACGAGCAGCCGGCCGGCGTACTACCGCCGGCCGGGGCACGACGGCGACGCGCGGTCCTGCTCATGAAGCAGCGCCGGCGCGGGAGATCGAGGCCGTTGCCCCTGCGCCACCTGGCCCCCCTCGTGCACACCGTGGACCTGCTGGTCCCCGTGAGCGCGTTCGGCCGGCAGGAGTCCTTCGAGCCCGTCGGGGCCACCCGCTGGGTCGCCGACGTCCTCGTCGCCGCGGGGTGGATCCTCGCCACGGCCCTGGTGACGGGGACCAGCCGGGTCCTGGGCCGGAACCGATCGGCGGCAGCCCTCCGGGTCCGTGCCGTGCCGTGCCGGGGGTAGGTTCTCCTGGACCGGCCGGGGACAGCGCCCCGGAGCACGGCGAGCGGCAGGGAGGACCGTCCGTGTCCCAGAACGACGACACGCAGGAGCAGACCGTCCGGGTGGAAGGGGCCCCGGCGCGGGGGTCCGGGCCGGACCCGCAGGGGCAGGATGCCGTGAGCTTCCGCTCCGACGTCACGGTGGAGCTGGTCCGCGCCGTCGCCCGGGACGCGGACGTCCTGTTCGCCGCGAGGGTCTCCACCCAGGGGGAGCGCAGCCTCGAGCAGCTGGGGGCCGACCCGGAGGGGTCGGCCGGTCTCATCCGCTACCTCATGAGGGACCGGCACGGGAGCCCGTTCGAGCACAACTCGATGACCTTCTTCGTCCAGGCGCCGATCTTCGTGTTCCGGGAGTTCATGCGGCACCGGATCGCCAGCTACAACGAGGAGAGCGGACGGTACCGGCGGCTGCGGCCGGTTTTCTACGTCCCGGGCCCGCAGCGCAGGCTGACGCAGGTGGGCAAGCCGGGCGCGTACGACCTGCGCGAGGGCACCGCCGACCAGTACGAGCTCGTCCAGGAGGAGACCCGCCGCTCGTGCGCCGCGGCCTACGCGTCCTACCGGCGCATGCTCGACGCGGGGGTGGCCAGGGAGGTCGCCCGCATCGTCCTGCCGCTGAACACCTACTCCTCGATGTACGTGACCATGAACGCCCGTTCGCTCATGAACTTCCTGTCGCTGCGGACCAAGCGGCCCGACGCCCGGTACCCGTCCTTCCCGCAGCGGGAGATCGAGATGTGCGCCGAGCGGATGGAGGAGGAATGGGCGCGGCTCATGCCCCTGACCCGTGCCGCGTTCGACGGCAACGGGAGGGTCGCTCCCTGAGAACGGGAGGGCCGCTGCCCGGGCGTTCCCGCAAGAAGGAGTGACCCAGGTCACAGTAATTGATTGGATGCGGGCTGTAACGAAGATGGGGGGATCCCCGATGTAGAGGGTGAATCTCGGTGCTGCCCGGACCCCCGAGCGGGTGGCACCGAGATTCACTTCTTTGGGCGCGCGGCTTCGGGCGCACGGCACAGCACGGACGCCGGACCGTACCGGTGCCCGCCCCTCCCCGACCCCGCAACGGTACGGTGGCCCCATGCCTCCAGCTCGCGCAGACCGCCCCCTCGGGTCCGTCCTCACGGCCATGGTCACGCCGTTCGACCGGGACGGCGCCCTGGACGTACCCGCAGCGCAGGCCCTGGCCGGCCACCTGGTGGACGCCGGGCACGACGGGCTCGTGGTCTCCGGGACGACGGGGGAGTCCGCCACGACGTCCGACGAGGAGAAACTGACCCTCCTGCTGGCGGTGCTCGAGGCCGTGGGCGACCGCGCCACCGTCGTGGCGGGCGTCGGCACCAACGACACCGCCCACAGCGTCGAGCTGGCCCGGCGGTCCGCGCGGGCCGGGGCCGACGGGCTGCTGGTCGTCACCCCCTACTACTCCAAGCCCCCGAGCCCGGGGCTGATCGAGCACTTCCGGGCGGTCGCGGACGCGACACCGCTGCCGGTCATGCTGTACGACATCCCCGGGCGCTGCGGGATCCGGATCGGGACGCAGACCCTGCTGCGGCTGGCGGAGCACGACCGGATCGTCGCGGTCAAGGACGCGACGGGCGACCTGTTCGCGGGCAGCCAGGTCATGGCAGCCACCGGCCTGGCCTACTACTCCGGCGACGACGCGCTCAACCTGGCCTGGCTGGCCCTCGGGGCGGCCGGGGTCGTCAGCGTCACCGGGCACGTGGCCGGTGAGCGGCACGCCGCCCTCGTCGCCGCGGTCGACCGCGGCGACCTGCCGGTGGCACGGGCGATCCACCGCGGGCTGCTGCCGGTCGTCCGCGGCATGATGACGCGCACCCAGGGGGCGATCACGGCCAAGGCGGCCGTGCAGATGCTGGGCGTCATCCCCCACCGGACCATGCGCCTGCCGCTGCTCGCGGCGAACGGCGACGAGATCGACCTGCTCAGAGCGGACCTTCAGGAGGCAGAACTTCTGTGAGCCACCCCCATCCCGAACTGGGACCGCCCGGGCCGCTGCCCGAGTCCGGCCTGCGCATCGTCCCCCTCGGGGGCCTCGGTGAGATCGGCCGGAACATGACGGTCCTGGAACACGACGGCAAGCTGCTGGTGATCGACTGCGGGGTGCTCTTCCCCGAGGACCACCAGCCCGGGGTCGACCTGATCCTGCCGGACTTCTCGCACATCGCCGACCGCCTGGACGACATCGTGGCGGTCGTGCTCACCCACGGGCACGAGGACCACATCGGAGCCGTCCCCTACCTGCTGCGCCTGCGCGACGACCTGCCTCTGGTCGGGTCCCAGCTGACCCTCGCGCTCGTGGAGGCCAAGCTCCGCGAGCACCGGATCACCCCGTTGACCCTCGCGGTGCGCGAGGGGGTCACCGAGCGGCTCGGCCCCTTCGAGTGCGAGTTCCTCGCCGTCAACCACTCGATCCCCGACGCGCTGGCACTGGCCGTGCGGACCCGGGCGGGGACCGTCCTGCACACCGGCGACTTCAAGATGGACCAGCTGCCCCTGGACGGCCGCATCACCGACCTGCGGGCCTTCGGGCGGATCGGGGAGCAGGGGGTCGACCTGTTCATGGTCGACTCCACGAACGCCGACGTCCCGGGTTTCACCGTCTCCGAACGCGAGATCGCGCCCGTCCTCGACGGGGTGTTCGACCGCGCCGATCGCCGGATCATCGTGGCGAGCTTCGCCTCGCACGTGCACCGGGTCCAGCAGGTCCTCGACGCCGCTGCCGCCCACGGGCGGCGGGTGGCACTGGTGGGCCGGTCGATGGTGCGCAACATGGGGGTCGCCAAGGACCTCGGGTACCTGTCGGTGCCCGACGGCGTCCTTGTCGACATCAAGGCCGTCGACGACCTGCCCGACGACCGGGTCGTGCTCATGTGCACCGGTTCGCAGGGCGAACCGATGGCGGCCCTGTCCCGGATGGCCAACCGCGACCACCGGATCCGGGTCGGCCGGGGGGACACCGTCGTCCTGGCCTCCTCGCTCATCCCCGGCAACGAGAACGCCGTCTACCGGGTCATCAACGGCCTGACCAGGCTGGGGGCCGACGTCGTCCACCAGGGCAACGCCCGTGTCCACGTCTCCGGGCACGCGACCTCCGGTGAGCTGCTCTACTGCTACAACGTCGTGCGCCCCGCCAACGTCATGCCGGTCCACGGGGAGATGCGCCACCTGGTGGCGAACGCTGAGCTCGCCGTGCGCACGGGCGTCCCCTCCGACCGCGTGGTCGTGGCGGAGGACGGGGTCGTCGTCGACCTCGTGGACGGCGTCGCCTCGATCGCCGGGGCCGTCCCCTGCGGGTACGTCTACGTCGACGGCTCGTCCGTCGGGGAGATCACCGAGGTCGAGCTCAAGGACCGCAGGATCCTGGGGGAGGAGGGCTTCATCTCCATCGTGGTCGTCGTGGACTCCGTCACCGGGAAGATCGTGGCCGGACCGGAGATCCACGCCCGGGGTTTCGCCGAGGACCAGTCGGTCTTCGACCCCGTCCGCGAGAGCATCGCCAGGACCCTCGCGCAGGCGGCCGCCGACGGGGTCGGCGACACCCACCAGCTCCAGCAGATGGTCAGGCGGGTCGTGGGGCGCTGGGTCAACGAGAGCTACCGCCGTCGCCCGATGATCATTCCGTTGGTCGTCGAGGCCTGACGCCACCGGGCAGCCGTATCACGGCCGTCCCCACCGATCTCCTCAGGACAGGATCGATGCTGCCGGGCGTGGGCTCCCACCCCGGGGACCGGCCGGCGGACGGCCCCGGGCCGGACGCGTCCAGCGACG
>Ga0316579_10000561_pt1 | contig 12400 bp, 12 predicted proteins | sample J5NA_2_FD_203074 | JGI IMG/M metagenome (GOLD analysis project Ga0316579, IMG submission 203074) | Rhizosphere microbial communities from salt marsh grasses in Alabama, United States - J5-7_160517rDrA | ecosystem: Host-associated > Plants > Roots > Rhizosphere | place: USA: Alabama | collected... | reverse complement strand
ATGGACATGCACGTCACCTCCGGCAAGGTGTGGCCGGCGAGGAATACGTAACGTGCCTCGCGCCGCAGCCGCGTGCCTTGGCATTCGGGGCAGGGCTGGGAGTTGAGATACTTTGATAGCTCCTCGCGGATGACGTTGGATTCCGTTTCCCGGTAGCGGCGTTGCATATTGGGAATGATGCCTTCGAAGGGATGGGCGCGGGTGATCTTGCCGCCACGCTCGTTCAAGTAGGTGAATTTTATTTCTTCATCACCGCTGCCGTAGAGAATCACTTGTTGAATCTTGTCGGGCAATTCGGCGAAGGGGATCTCATCGTTAAAGCGATAGTGTTTGGCCAGTGATTTCAACAGTTGATAATAGTACACGTTGCGTCTATCCCAGCCGCGCACCGCGCCGCCGGCGAGGCTCAGTTCGGGGTTGGGAATGATGCGTTCCGGATCGAAGAATTGACGTACGCCGAGGCCGTCGCAACTGGGACAGGCGCCGGCGGGATTGTTGAAGGAGAATAGGCGCGGCTCCAGTTCCGCCACGCTGTAACCGCACTGAGGGCAGGCGAAACGCGCCGAGAATAATAATTCCGTTCCTTCATTCATGATCCCAGGGGGGAATTGGTCATCCAGCAACACTACCTTGACTAGGCCTTCGCCCATGACCAGCGCGGTCTCGAAGGAATCGGCCAAGCGCTGCTGAATATTCGCGCGGACTTTGAGCCGGTCCACCACCACCTCGATGGTGTGTTTCTTGCGCAGATCCAATTTGGGGGCGGTGTCGAGTTCCACCACTTTACCGTCGATGCGGGCGCGCACATAGCCTTGACCGCGCAGTTCTTCAATGAGCTTGTGATACTCTCCCTTGCGTTCCTGCACGACCGGGGCGAGCAGCATCAATTTTCTGCCTTCCGGGAGGGCCAACACCTGGTCCACCATTTGGCTGACGGTTTGTGCGGCGAGCACCGTGCCGTGCTCCGGGCATTGCGGTTCACCGGTGCGCGCGAACAGCAAACGAAGATAGTCGTAGATCTCCGTGACCGTGCCCACGGTGGAGCGCGGATTGTGTGAAGTGGATTTCTGCTCGATTGAGATGGCGGGCGACAGGCCCTCGATATGATCGACGTCGGGTTTTTCCATGATGGACAGGAATTGCCGCGCATAGCTGGACAGCGACTCCACGTAACGGCGCTGACCTTCGGCATAGATGGTGTCGAAGGCCAGAGAAGACTTGCCGGAACCGGAGAGTCCGGTGATCACGATCAATTTGTCGCGGGGCAGGTCTAAGGAGATATTTTGCAAATTATGCGTGCGCGCGCCGCGAATATGAATATAATCCATCTTGAGTTTTCCGCTTGCAGAGTAACCTGTTAATATACCCGCCCCGAGTCTTTGTTAGCAAAAGCGAGTAGTAAATAGTGAATGATGCAAACATGACCCAGACGGAAAGGCGTGCCGCCCTTTCCTTAGCTGCCATTTTTTCCACCAGAATGCTGGGGTTATTTATGATCCTACCGGTGTTCGCTCTGTACACGGAGCACCTCAAAGGGTCTACCCATGCTTTATTCGGTCTGGCGATCGGTATCTATGGTTTGACCCAGGCGGTATTAGGCATTCCCTTCGGCATGTTGTCCGATAGATACGGCCGCAAGCCGATTATTACTCTGGGGTTATTGATTTTTGCCGTCGGCAGCGTGGTGGCGGCCATGTCAGATACGATTTACGGCGTGATTCTCGGCCGCGCCTTACAGGGCAGCGGCGCCATCGCCGCCGCCGTCATGGCCCTGGCCGCCGACCTCACACGCGAGGAACACCGGCTCAAGGCCATGGCCACCATCGGCGCCAGTATCGGCATGTCCTTCACCGTGGCCCTGGTACTGGGGCCGGTCCTCAATCACTGGATGGGCGGTGTGCCAGGTATCTTTTGGCTGACGGCGGTTCTGGCCTTGCTGGCCATTGCCGTGCTGTATCTATGGGTGCCTACGCCAGCCACCAGCCACGTTCATCACGATGCCGAACCGGTGCTCGCCGATTTCGGACCGGTATTGAAAAATACCCAATTATTGCGCCTCAATTTCGGGGTATTTGCCCTGCATCTACTGCTCACCTCCACCTTCGTGGTGGTGCCTTTGGAGTTGCGCGACCAAGCCCATCTGCCCCCGGGCCAACACTGGATTGTGTACCTGGTGGTGATGTTGATCGCCTTGGCCGTGATGATACCGTTCGTGATCATCGCCGAAAAACGCCGCAAGATGAAACAGGTATTCGTCGGGGCGATCGCTTTATTAGTGATCGCCGAGCTGGTGTTCATGGCCGAGCATCTGCATCTCGCCGGACTAATTGCCGGTTTGCTGCTGTTCTTTATTGCATTCAATCTGTTGGAGGCTACCTTGCCATCCTTGATCGCCAAGATGGCGCCACCCGATAAGAAGGGGACGGCCATGGGGGTCTATTCCAGTTCCCAATTCCTGGGGGCCTTTTGCGGCGGCTCCCTGGGTGGTTGGTTGCTGGGGGCGGAAGGCATCACCTGGGTATTCGGCATGGGCATGCTGGCGGCGGTCCTGTGGTTGGTGGTGGCGGCTACCATGCGCCCCCCGCGTTATCTGAGCAGCCAGCTTTTACAAGTGGGTAAGGTGAGCCAAGCCGAGGCCGGGGTACTGGTGGAACGTCTCCTCCAGGTGCCGGGAGTGGCGGAAGCGGTGGTGATTGTGGAAGAAGGTGTGGCCTATTTGAAGGTAGACAAGACCAAGCTCGACCCGGATGCCCTGCGGACCTTTTCCGTGGCAGGGTCATGAATGAAAATGCGGCTGAACTACGATAAGCTTTGACTTTAGCCGGTGGCTGACAAAGCGAGGGTGCGAACATGGCAAGAGGCGTCAACAAAGTAATCTTGATCGGCAATCTGGGCAAGGATCCGGAAGTGCGGTATATGCCGAGCGGTGGTGCGGTAACCAATGTCACTATCGCCACCAGTGAGTCCTGGAAGGATAAGCAAAGCGGTGAACAGCAGGAACGCACCGAATGGCATAATGTGGTTTTTTTCAATCGCTTGGCGGAAATTGCCGGAGAGTATCTTAAGAAGGGCTCAAAAGTATATGTAGAGGGCAGCCTGCGTACCCGCAAGTGGCAGGATAAAGAAGGTAAGGATCGCTACACCACGGAGATCGTTGCCGGCGAAATGCAAATGCTGGACAGCCGCGGTGCAGGGGGCGGTGCACCGTCACAGCGTGATGAAAGCTCAGGGGGGGGCTGGCAAAAGGGATCGACCTCTGTTGCCGAACCCGCCGGCGATTTTGATGACGACATCCCTTTTTAGGGAACAGCCATAAGCCGTTAGCGATGAGCTGGGAGCTGCAAGCGCAACGCTTGTAGCTCTTCGCGTATTACAACAATAAGGGGCGGGCATGAATCTCCACGAATTCCAGGCAAAGCAATTATTCGCAAGCTATGAGATTCCGATCCCGCGCGGCGGCGCGGCGGAGAGCGTGGAGCAGGCACGGGCCATCGGCAGTCATTTGGGTGATGAGCGCTGGGTGGTGAAGGCGCAGATTCACGCCGGTGGTCGCGGCAAGGCCGGCGGGGTAAAGATCGTGGAAGGCATCCCGGAATTGGAGAAGACCGTTGCGGCCATGCTCGGTTCACGACTGGTGACCCATCAAACGGCACCGTCCGGACTCCCCGTCACCTATGTGTTGATCGAGCCGGTCTCGGAAGTGGAGCGGGAACTCTATTTGGGAGCTGTCATTGATCGTGCCCGCGAGCGGGTGGTGTTCATGGCTTCGGCCATGGGTGGCATGGATATCGAGCAGGTGGCCGCCACCCAACCTGAAAAGATCCTGACTCTGGCCATCGATCCGGTAGTGGGTTTACAGCCCTTTGAATGGCGGCAGGTGGGTTTCACCTTGGGGCTGGACATGAAGCAGTTTCCGGCGCTCAGCAAGGTGATGAGCGGCTTGTATCGCTTGTTCATGGAACAGGATGCCAGTCTGGTGGAGATCAATCCCTTGGTAGTCACCAAAGAGGGTGAGTTGGTGGCGGTTGACGCCAAGATCAATCTCGACGATAACGCCCTGTTTCGCCATCCCGACCTGCTGGGCTTGAAGGATCCCACCCAGGAAAACGAAAAAGAACTCGTCGCCCAACAGCATGAACTCAATTACATCCCTCTCGAGGGTAGTATCGCCTGCATGGTGAACGGCGCCGGTCTGGCTATGGCCACCATGGATATCATCAAGCTACACGGCGGCGAACCGGCGAATTTCCTGGATGTGGGCGGCGGCACCACCGCGGAGCGGGTGGCCGAGGCCTTTAAGTTGATCCTCTCCGATGAGAAGGTGAAGGCGGTATTGGTGAATATCTTCGGCGGCATTGTCCGCTGCGATCTCATTGCCGAGGGCATAATCAAGGCCATCGATGAAGTGCATGTGGCGGTGCCGGTGGTGGTGCGTTTGGAGGGCACCAACGTCGAGCAGGGCAAGACCATGTTGCGCAACAGCGGTTTGGCCATAACCACGGCGGAGGGGCTCACCGACGCGGCACAAAAGGTGGTGCAACTGGCGGCGGGAGGTCGGGGCTGATGGCGATCTTGGTGAATAAAGCCACGCGGGTGATCTGTCAGGGCTTCACCGGCAAACAAGGGACATTTCATTCCCAGCAAGCCTTGGATTACGGTACTCAGCTGGTGGGCGGTGTGACGCCGGGCAAGGGGGGGCAGACCCATCTCGGTCTGCCGGTGTTCGACACGGTGCGCGATGCCGTCATGGCGACCGAGGCGGATGCCTCGATGATTTATGTCCCGGCCCCCCATGCCGTGGATGCCATCCTTGAGGCGGCGGATGGGGGGATCAAGATCATCGTCTGCATCACCGAGGGCATCCCGGTCATCGATATGCTCAAGGTCAAGGCGGTCTTGAAAGCCTGCGACGCCCGCCTTATCGGTCCCAATTGCCCCGGTATCATTACGCCGGGTGAGTGCAAGATCGGTATCATGCCCGGGGCGATCCACAAACCGGGCTCCATCGGGATAGTCTCGCGTTCCGGTACCTTGACCTATGAGGCGGTATTCCAGACTACGCAGAACGGCTTGGGACAAAGTACCTGTGTGGGAATAGGCGGAGACCCCATTCAAGGCACCAATTTTATAGAGTGTCTTAAACTTTTCGAACAGGATCGTAAGACCAAGGGCATTATCATGGTCGGTGAGATCGGCGGTACCGCCGAGGAAGAGGCGGCGGAATACATTCGCAGCCAGGTCCGCAAACCGGTGGTGGCCTACATTGCAGGCGTTACTGCGCCGCCCGGCAAGCGTATGGGGCATGCCGGTGCCATCATTGCCGGCGGTAAGGGTTCCGCAGGGGATAAGATTGCGTCCCTGGAAGCGGCGGGGGTCAGTGTGGCTCGTTCACCGGCCGAGATCGGTGCCAAGATGCTGGAGTTCTTCACCGGCTGATAGCAATGTTCGATAACAGCGACAAGCGTATTGATACACAGGACTGCCCCGGGCAGTCTTTCCGGTTTATCGTTACCTCTTCTCTGAAGCGTACGCTATGACTGATCGGCTGCGGATAGCGCTGGCCCAGCTCAATATGCTGGTGGGTGATGTGGCGGGCAATGTGAAAAAGATTGCTGACGCCATCGCGCGGGCGCGTGACGAGTTGCATGCGGATGTCATTGTTCTTCCCGAGTTGACCCTCAGTGCTTATCCGCCGGAGGATTTGCTATTGCGTTCGGGTCTGCACCGCCAAGTCCTGCGCGGCCTGGAGACCTTGAAGCGCGGGGTGAGGGGCATCGATGTGGTGGTCGGCTATCCTGACCCCGGCCCCGAAGGCTTGTTCAACAGTGCCTCCTTGATCCGCGACGGTGCTATCGTTGCCACCTATCATAAACAGCACCTGCCCAATTACAGTGTCTTCGACGAGAAGCGCTATTTCCAAGCGGGAAACGAAGCGGTAGTGGTTGACATCCGGGGCGTGCCCGTCGCACTCACTATCTGCGAGGATTTATGGCAGCCCGGTCCGATGCTGCAAGCTCAAGCCGCAGGCGCGCGCATGATGCTCAATCTCAATGCCTCTCCTTTTCATGCCTTTAAGGGCGGGGAGCGTGAGGCGGTGCTGCGCCAGCGGCTGGCGGAGGCACCGATGCCCATCGTCTATGTAAATCAGATAGGCGGTCAGGACGAATTGGTGTTCGACGGTGAATCCTTCGTCATGGCGGCCGATGGCAGCGTTGTGATGCGCGGCCGCCCATTCGTGGAAGAGCTGTACACGGCCGACTTCGAGATCGGCACCGCCGGGGTGAAGCCGTTGCCCGGCGTGATGCACGAACACCCGGCGCAGGCAGAGAGTGTATATCGCGCCTTGGTGTTGGGAGTGCGTGACTACATCGAGAAAAACGGTTTTCAAGGGGCGGTGATCGGTTTGTCGGGCGGTGTGGATTCCGCACTGACCCTAGCCATTGCCGTGGATGCCCTCGGTGCCGAGCGGGTCGAGGCGGTGATGATGCCGTCACGCTACACCGCCGCCATGAGCATCGAAGATGCGCAAGCCGAGGCGGGTACCCTTGGGGTGGAATATCATGTCATCCCCATCGAGCCGGCGTTTCAGGCTTTTCTCGACAGCCTCGAGCATGAGTTCGCCGGGACCGATGAAGATACCACCGAGGAAAACATTCAGGCCCGCTGCCGCGGGGTAATCCTCATGGCCATCTCTAATAAGAAGCGCAAGATCCTGCTGACCACCGGTAACAAGAGCGAAATGGCGGTGGGCTATGCCACCCTATACGGTGATATGGCCGGCGGCTATGCGCCTATCAAGGATCTGCCCAAGACCATGGTGTATGCCCTGGCACGTTACCGCAACGCCGTGGCGCCGGTGATACCGCTGCGCGTGCTGGATCGACCGCCGTCGGCGGAATTGAAAGCCGATCAAACAGATCAGGATAGCCTGCCGCCGTACGACATTTTAGATCCGATTCTGGAAATGTATGTCGAGCAGGATAAGTCGTCGCAGGAGATCGTCGCGGCAGGTTTCGACGCGGCAACGGTAATGCGCATCGTGGCTATGGTTAACCGCAATGAATACAAGCGTCGTCAGGCGCCGCCCGGAGTAAGGGTGACGCGCCGCGCCTTTGGCCGCGACCGGCGTTATCCCATCACCTCCGGGTATCGTAATCAACCTCAACTTGCGGATTAAACTCTCAGGAAAGCCCGTTGATTTATATATTCTTAGCGAGTGTGGTAATTTAAGCTGAAAGAATGCTAATGGGGGCGGTGTTTACGCACAAGAGCGCAGCGCCGAGTAAATTTGTCGGAGAAGGGAAGAACTAATGAAAAAAGTCGAAGCGATCATCAAGCCGTTTAAACTCGACGATGTGCGAGAAGCGCTCTCCGAGGTCGGCGTGACCGGCATGACGGTGGTGGAAGTGAAGGGCTTTGGGCGGCAGAAAGGGCATACCGAGTTGTACCGCGGTGCCGAATATGTAGTGGATTTTCTGCCCAAGGTGAAGATCGAAGTGGTGCTGCAGGACGATCACGTCGACCGCGCAGTGGAAGCCATTGCCCAGGCCGCCCGTACGAATAAAATCGGTGACGGTAAGATCTTTATTACCTCTGTAGAACGAGTCTTGCGTATCCGTACCGGCGAAGAAGGTAACGATGCGATCTAGGCGGAGTAATATTATCCATGCCGTGGCGTAAGGGGATGGGTTTGCCCGATGTGGCTTTCGGACTTATCTTGCGCAATCTGCCGCGTCTCCCTGTTCGTCAGCGGCTCGACACCTTGGTTTTGGCGCGATCGGGAAAGTTGAGTTTCAATACGCGGCGCGCATCATTCGCCAACTTGGGCATTCCCAAGTGGTCGTAGGCCTTGGCCATGAGCGCCAAGGCGGCGGGGATCGAAGGGGTGCGATCATAATGGTCCACGACGTACTTGGCGCGGTTGGCCGCGGCGGCGTAAGCGCCTTTCTGCATATAGAAGTTTGCGGTATACATTTCACCCCGGGCCAGTGCATTGCGTAGATAGATGATGCGTTGTACGGCATCGGCCGCATAGGGGCTGTTGGGGTAGCGCTGAGTCAGTTCCAGGAATGACTGCATGGATTCGTGCTCGGTACGCGGGTCCCGTTGCGCCATGTCCAGCGAGAATCGCTTCTCGAGGAATTCGGGTTTGGGAAAGCGTGCCAGCCCTTTGAGGTAGTAGGCATAATCGACGCGCGCATGGCGTGGGTAGAGCTTGATGAATTGGTCCGCGGCGGCGATGGCGGAATCCGGCTCATCATATTTGTAATAGGCGTAGGCAATATCCAGTTGGGCCTGTTGGGCATAGGGCCCGAAGGGATGATGGGAAATCAATCCCTCGAAACGATCCACGGCCAATTTAAAATCACCCGAATCCATGGCTTGTTTTGCCATGGAATAATACTGTTCAGCGGACCATTTATCCCGATTGTCATCAGGATTGTGGAATAAGGCGCAGGCGGATAGCGACAGGCTTAAGAAAACGAAGGCTACTAGACGATGCATGGTCGTGGCTGTGATTCCTGTTTCATAAATTGATTGCAATATTCCCTATTCTCAATCCTTTCCCCTGGGCGGGGAAACATCGGCTGTAGCGGGCAGAAGAATCCGGGGCAATATCGGAAATTATGGATTATGTCCAATGGTTGGGCATTATACTTGCCTTTTTGTCATCAGGGTATGCAATAAGTAGTGAGCACCGAGCAGATCAATACCCAGCACCTGGCGGCCGTCGTTCCGGCAGGGGCCGCCGGTCAACGCCTGGATCAGGTGTTGGCGGCGTTATTTCCGGATTTTTCCCGAACCCGTTTGCAGCAATGGCTGCGTGCTGGTCATGTAAGCGTGGATGGGCGTTCGCCACGGGCGCGCGATAAGGTCTGGGGGGGGGAGCACATTACCGTGACCGCGATGGTGGAGGAGGAGGTGCCATGGCGGGGAGAGGCCATGCCTCTCGACATCCTCTATGAAGACAGAGCACTCATCGTGCTCAATAAGCCACCGGGATTGGTAGTGCACCCCGGTGCCGGGAATCGTGAAGGGACCTTGGTAAACGCCTTGTTGCATCATGCCCCGGAATTGGCCAATGTTCCCCGCGCCGGGGTGGTGCATAGGCTGGACAAGGATACCAGCGGTTTGTTGGTGGTGGCGCGAACCCTGGCTTCGCACACGCATTTAGTCGCGCAACTGCAGGCGCGCACGGTGAAACGTGAATATTTCGCCATCGTCGTCGGGGTGATGACCGCCGGCGGTACCATTGAGGCGACTGTCGGCCGTCATCGCAGTGAGCGTACACGCATGGCTGTAGTTCAGGGCGGGCGGGAGGCCGTGACTCATTACCGGGTGCTGGAACGCTTTCGCGGTCACAGCTATTTGAGAGTCAATCTGGAGACCGGACGTACCCATCAGATTCGGGTGCATATGGCTCATCTGCATTACCCCTTGGTGGGCGACCCGACCTACGGTGGCCGCCTACGAATTCCTGCCGGCAGCAGCAGCGCACTACAGGAGGCATTACGTCACTTCAAACGTCAGGCCTTACATGCCGGACTGTTGGGTTTGATCCACCCCGAGAGCGGAGCGGCATTGCAGTGGGAGGCACCGCTACCGGACGATATGCAAAAACTACTGGAGGCCTTGCGTAGCGATGCAGAAGCCGAAGCTTGATGATGGACAGAAGGGCTGGCTGATGCCTGAATGGCCCGCACCGTTCTGGGTACATGCCTGTACCACGACCCGGGACGGTGGAATCAGCGAAGGCAGCTTTGCTTCCCTGAATTTGGCCGAGCATGTGGGAGATGATGTTACCTGCGTGACGGAGAATCGCCGGAGCTTGCTGGGAGCACTGCATTTACCCACCATGCCGTTGTGGCTGCAGCAAGTGCATGGAACGGTGGTGGTGGACGCCGCTACCGCCAAACCTGGTTACGAGGCCGATGCCAGTTTTGCTACGCGCCCGGGGTTAGTGTGCGCAGTGCTCACCGCTGATTGTTTGCCGTTGTTGTTGTGCGACGGTGGGGGGACGCGTGTAGCCGCGGTGCACGCGGGTTGGCGGGGTGTACTTGCCGGTGTCGTGGAAAATGGTGTGCGTGTCATGCAGCGACCCGGCGCTCAGTTGCTGGCCTGGTTGGGCCCTGCCATTGGGCCCAAGGCCTTTGAGGTCGGTGAAGAGGTGCGGGACGCTTTTATAGCCGAGGATCCGCAAGCCGCCGTCGCTTTCTCACCCTCGCCCGGGGGGCGGTGGTTGGCGGATATCTATTTGTTGGCACGACAGCGCCTGGCCCGCATGCAGGTCACGGCGGTTTACGGCGGCCATTGGTGCACGGTGAACGATGCGGCGCGATTTTACTCCTACCGCCGAGACGGCGTGACCGGTCGCATGGCCAGCTTGATTTGGATGGATGCCCAGCGCAGATGAAGTGCCCACCCTTAGGACAAAAGCTTTGTTTGATTCGTCGTCATAAGCCTGAATGTTCGTCCTTAGCCTATTGAGAGGTTTGCTCAGCATGTTGGCCGCCGCGGTCTTAGTGTTGTTTTCGGCAGGATGGAAGGCGCATTTACTGTTGCGATCACGATGACCGACTTGTCTCAGGTATGCATCGCTACCTGGAACTTACCGACACCTTGCAACATCGCTCTGATCTTGGCGGGATCTGGCAATTTATATTGCAGACAGCCCTCTACATTGAGAAGATAAACCAACTTATAGATGGGGCGTAGGAGATATCATGATGAAACGCTGGTATATGTTGACGGTGGTGGGGCAGGACCGCCCGGGTATCGTCGCCCATGTGACCGCAGCGCTTTACGAGGGTGGCTGCAACCTCGGTGAGGCCTCAATGATGCGGCTAGGGGGAAATTTCACCATCATGCTCATGGTCCAGCACGAAGGAAGTCTGAAATCTTTGGAACAGATTCTGGGCCCCGTGATCGAGTCTTTAGATCTCCATATGCATCTCGATCAGATCGAGGGCCATTTACATGAGCATGTCGTCCCCGATGTGCGCATTTCCGTGTTTGGCGCCGATCGAGCCGGTATCGTTGCCAAGGTTACCAATGTGTTGTCGGGAGCGGGTTTGCATATCCTAAACCTGGAATCAGATGTGGGCGGGACTTCGGAACAACCCATATACATCATGCACATCGAGGGACAGGCCCGGGAAGGTCTCGAGGCCTTGCGCTCGGCCCTGGATGTGATGAAGGCGGGTGACGGCATTGACGCCAAGCTTTATCCCATCGAAACCATGGTGGGATAATGCATGGCGGTGTTGGAAATACTGACATATCCTGATCCACGTCTCGAAGAGATTGCTCAGGTTGTGGAACGCTTTGATGACGAATTGCGAGCCTTCATAGCCGACCTTGAGGAAACGCGACTCGCGGGTCCCGGTGCGGTAGGCATAGCGGCACCTCAAGTAGGCAGAAACCAGCGCATTGTGATCGTCGATATCTCCGCTAAACCTAAGAATCCCAATCATGGGCACCTGGTATTGATTAACCCGGAAATCACTAAGTGGGACGGGTTCGCCGTAGGGCGGGAAGGCTGTCTGTCGGTTCCCGATTTTACTGGTAACGTCATTCGCGCCGAACGGATCACCCTGGAAGCGGTTAACGAATGGGGTGAGAGGCAGCAATACCTCTGCGAGGGCTTTGAAGCCCGCGCCATCCAGCATGAGATTGATCATCTTGACGGTTTGTTGTTCCTTGACAGGTTGGTAAGCCGGCGTAATGATCTGTTTCGCAGAAAGGTCTATAAGTAATCAATAGCTTCCAGACGCCTGAAATGTATCCCGGTCCACATCCGTAAGTTATAGCGAACCTCATTGTCGATATGGGTGTCGAATTATGGAATTTACATGTGAGGAGGTCAGATGTGGATCCATCCGGCGGTGGCTACGGGAACTTGTGCCGGTTGGATACAAGGAACTGATGTTCTACCAGTTGCGGCCTTGAGTAGTTCTTGGTGACCAGGAACGGGGGCGATCTTCCCTCTGGCCTTGATGATTGGAATGATCATCCTGGTGCCGAGGTGTGAGGCGATTGATCAGTGTTCTTAGTTATAGTTAGACATTATGATTATTAATTAACTTGTTATGTCCACATTCAGTCATCACTTCCCTTAACTAAAAACCCTCATTGTGAACTTTGACGGCCACCCATAACCCGCTGAATTCATTCATGTCGATGGATCTTTCGGTTTCATGGAGGGCTGGGCCGGAGTACTGCGGGTACATTGTGCAGCTCTCGGGTCGATACTTGATAAAGCTTTATGATTTTCTGTGAATAAAATGCCTAAGAAAGAAGAATTAATGGCCGCCAGAAGTATCTTTATCGCACTTTTTTGTTATTTTGCATGTTGTGCGGTCACGGCGGCAGATCCGATCAGCGTGCCGCCCAGCGCTAC
>Ga0316579_10000560_pt1 | contig 12402 bp, 10 predicted proteins | sample J5NA_2_FD_203074 | JGI IMG/M metagenome (GOLD analysis project Ga0316579, IMG submission 203074) | Rhizosphere microbial communities from salt marsh grasses in Alabama, United States - J5-7_160517rDrA | ecosystem: Host-associated > Plants > Roots > Rhizosphere | place: USA: Alabama | collected... | reverse complement strand
GCATTTGCCGACTGGATCCAGGGCCAGCCGATGGAGATAGACCGGCTGTTGTTTGGTCCATCGGGCAAACCACAGGTGAGCATTCTGTACATTGCCCACCTGTCGGACGCGGAGAAGCAGTTCTTCGTCACGCTGCTGCTAGAGCAGGTGGTGAGCTGGATGCGCGCCCAGACCGGCACGACCAGCCTGCGGGCGCTCGTCTACATGGACGAGGTGTTTGGCTACCTGCCGCCCCATCCGTCGAACCCGCCGACCAAGAAGCCGATGCTGACGCTGCTCAAGCAGGCGCGGGCATTTGGCCTGGGCTTGATTCTTGCCACACAGAACCCCGTGGACCTGGACTACAAAGCGCTGTCAAATGCAGGCACCTGGTTCATCGGCCGGATGCAGGCCGACCGCGATAAGCAGCGCCTGCTCGACGGGCTGGAAGGGGTGGAGGTGGGGGAGGGCGGCACCAGCCGCGCCCAGTTCGACCGCATGATTTCAGCGCTCTCATCGCGGGTGTTCCTGCTGCACAACGTCCACGAAAGCAAGCCGGTGGTATTCCAGACCCGCTGGGCGATGAGCTACCTGCGCGGGCCGCTTACCCGCAATCAGGTGCAACAACTGGCGGGACAACAGCCCGCGGTGCCCAAGCCTGCGCGAAGCTCTTCTGAGGCGGCGGCTGCGCCTTCGGCTGCCCCGACCGTCGCTCCAGCATCCTCGAAGCCGGGACCCGCATTGCCGTACAGCCAGGTTCCTCCTCAGTTGCCTTCAACGGTCGCGCAGGTTTACTGGCCTGCACAGGTGCCCCTGAAAAAGGCGGTGGCAAACCTGGCTCGCGATGGGAGCCTGACGGTGCGCTCAAAGGATGAGCAAGAGGGCACGCTGGTCTATCATCCTGGTCTGGTAGGGCTTGCCAGGCTGCGCTTCGCCCACACCAAGAGTCGCCAGACCCAGGAAGAAGACGTGGCGTATCTGTTGCCTGTGGAAGGCGAAGGAACCGCTTTGGGCCGGGATCAAAGGAGAGTAGAAATCGACGCCGGCGACCTCGAGCGGCAGCCCGAGCGCGGCGCGCTCTATGCCGAGTTGCCCTCGGACTTGGGTGCTTCGAAGCGGTACACCGAGCTAGAGTCCGAGTTCAATGACTATCTGTACTACAACTCGTCGGCGACGCTGCAATACAACCCGCACCTCGACTTGTATTCGGAGATGGGCGAGAGCCAGGAGGCCTTCCAGCGGCGCTGCCGAAAGGGAGGAGAAGAGGCCCGCGACGCCGAGGCCAAAAAGGTCGCAGCCAAGTACGAACGGGAGCTGGATCGCCTCGAAGAGAGGCTGAAGCGCGAGGAACGCGAGTTGGATGAGGACAAGATCGAGCACAGCGCGCGCAAGGAAGAGGAACTTCTTTCGGGCGTCGAATCGGTGTTCGGCCTCTTTACCGGCAGCAGGTCGTCGAGCAGGCTGTCGTCAGCCAGCCGAAAGCGACGGATGACGCGGCAGGCCAAGGCCGACGTAAAAGAGTCTGAGGAAACCATCAAGGAACTGAAGGAGCAGATCTCCAAGGTCAAGCAGGATGCCAGGGCCGAGCTGGAAGAACTGGATGCCAAGTGGCGTGAGCAGATCGACGAGGTAGAGGAGATCGAGGTTCGCCCGCGGCGCGCCGACGTGCGCATCGAGCTCTTTGCCCTGGCCTGGCTGCCCTACTGGGAATTGAGGATAGGCGATCAGGCGCTGTCGATGCCCGCTTTCGAGAGCGCTTCTGCCTGACAGTGCACGGCTAACAGGAAAAGGAGAACGGATCATGAACTACCGGACATTGGGGCGCATCGGCTGGCAGGTTTCGGAGATCAGCTTTGGCGCCTGGGCCATCGGCGGCGCCTGGGGGACGGTCGACGACGACGTGTCGCTGGCGGCATTGCGCAGGGCCCTCGACCAGGGCGTCAACTTGATCGATACGGCCGACGTCTATGGCGACGGACGGAGCGAAAAGCTGATCGGCCAGGTGTTGCGCGAGCGCAGCGGCGAGCGGATCTATGTCGCCACCAAGGCAGGCCGGCGGCTGTCGCCGCACGTGGCGGATGGGTATACCCGCGAAAATCTGACGGCATTTGTCGAGCGCAGCCTGCGCAACCTCGGCGTTGAGACCTTGGACCTGGTGCAGCTTCACTGCCCGCCCACCGAGGTATTCTACCGCCCGGAGGTCTTTGCGGTGCTGGACGATCTGGCGGCAGCCGGCAAGCTACGCTACTATGGCGTGAGCGTGGAAAAGGTGGAGGAGGCACTCAAAGCCATCGAATTTCCAAACGTGCAGACGGTGCAGCTCATCTTTAACATGTTCCGGCACCGGCCGGCAGACCTGTTCTTCTCAGAAGCGAAACGACGGCAGATCGGCATTCTGGCCCGTGTGCCGCTAGCCAGCGGCATGCTGACCGGCAAGATGCGCCCCAGCACCACGTTCGAGGAGAGCGACCATCGCAAGTACAACCGCGAAGGGGAGTCGTTTGACGTCGGCGAGACGTTCTCCGGCGTGCCCTACGAGGTGGGGTTGGCTGCCGTGGAGGAACTGAGGGCATTGGTCCCGGAAGGCGCGACGATGGCCCAGTTTGCCCTGCGCTGGATCCTCATGTTTGATGCTGTCACCTGCGCTATTCCCGGCGCCAAGACCCCGGCCCAAGCGACTGACAACGCGGCGGCCAGCGATCTTGCGCCGCTGGCCGAAGAGACGATGGAGGCTGTACGCGATCTGTACGACCGGCTGATCCGGCCCTATGTCCACCAGCGCTGGTAGTGGATCGTGAAAAGACCCGGCTCAAAGGCCGGGTCCTTTTTCTGCATGGCCGATGCTGCAGCTTCCCGGTTCTCCCTCCCGGCCTGTAACATGCACGCGACCCGGGAAAAACTGGTTGACGGCCCAGGCGTTGGTTAGCAGGTGAGCGGTGACTGCCTCTGTCGTGAACTCGGATGGCCCGGCAGCCAGGGTCAGGGGCAGCACCAGCTGGTCGGCCAGGTAGCGGTCGAGGGCCGCGTCGCCGCGCAGATACTTCAGAAGCTGCTCTGCGGCTTCCTCGGCAACGCGTTCGGCTGGTTTGCCCAGCTCGCCAAGGGCTTTGAACCCGGCGGCTGTGTTCTCGAACTCGGCCCAGAGGAATACGATGGTGCCCTGCCCCTTGGATGGGGCATCCACCACGTCGACGCGCACATTCACGCCGTTGGAACGCAATGCCTGAAGCGCAGCCCTCTCCTGGCGGTTGCGGATATGCTTGGGCAGATTGCTGCTGGCCGAAAGACCGCGCACCCGCAGCAATGCCCCTCGCTCGCGCAGAACCTGGTTGGCAATAGCCGCATCCGGGATCTGGATCGGGGTGCCGGAGCCACGGCCCTGGATAGTGGCCTGGATTCTCCCACCGCCGATGGGATACCAGCCCCAGTTCTTGATGGTCATCTTGGCTGTGATGCCCATCCGGGCAAGAGCAGGCAGATACACGCGCTTCAGGTAGTCGTACGGCGGGCTCCAGGCGACGTGCGTACCGCCCACCAGCGTTACCTGCGACGTTCCTTCGGCCAAGGCCAGCGGCACCAGAACCGTCTGCAGGATCAGGCTGACGGAGCCTGCACTGCCCCCCTTTGCTGCCTGGGCGACGTCAAATGTATAGGTACCGGCTTGCGGTGCAGACCCGGGATGGAACTCGAGCGTCTGAGAGTTGCGCTTGGCCCCCTCTACCCCGGCGTTGCAGATGCGCTTTGCAGCCTGGACAGCGGTCAAGTGTTGGGGCATCAGGCCCGGTTTGCGCCTCCCGGCGCGGATTCCCTCGATGCGCACAGGTTGCCCCGTGATGGCCGACAGTGCCAGGCTGGTGCGCAGAATCTGGCCGCCGCCCTCGCCGTAGGAACCGTCAATGACCAGCATGCGGCGCTCTCTCCGATCGCATGCGCGGTTCCACTCCCAGTCCCGGGCCGCCAGGCAGAATGAGACGCCCCTGTTCCACCCGCACCCCGACGAAAGGATCATCGACGACCGTCTGATTCCCGTCCAGATCGGCCCAATCTACCAGCGGGGCCAGGTGGGCCGCTGCCGTAATGCCGACCGAGGTTTCGATCATGCAGCCCAGCATCACCTGCAGCCCGTGGGCCCGGGCCACGGCGATCATGCGCAACGCCTCGCGCAGCCCTCCGGCCTTCATGACCTTGATATTCACGCCGTCGACGCATCCAGCCAGACGCGGAATGTCGCGGGCGGTGCGCACGGGCTCATCGGCGAAAATCGGCAGGGGAGAGAACTCGCGAATACGGCGCAGGCCATCCAGATCCTCTTCAGGCACAGGTTGCTCAATCCATTCCAAGCCCAGGTCAGCCAGGGCAGGAATGAGGTGCTGGGCCTGTTCCACGGTCCAGGCGCAGTTGGCATCTGCCACCAGACGGGCGTCGGTGACGGCGCGGACGGCGCGCGCGATCTCGAGGCTGCGCTCTGGGCCCAGTTTGAGCTTCAGGATCGAGAATCGCTCCGCCGCTTTCCGCGCCCAATCTTGGACCTCCTGCTCCGTACCGATGCTAATCGTCATGGACGTTGGAGGCGAGGCATTGGGGTTCAGGCCGAACAGGCGATAGAGAGGGACGCCCAGCCGCTTGCCGAGCAGGTCGTGCAGGGCGATGTCGATCGCGGCGCGTGCCGACTGTGAGCCCGATGGCAGGGCGGCCAGGATCTCCTCCAAACGAAAGGGGTCCTCGCCCAATGGCGGCAGAGAAGCGAGGTAGGCCAGCACGCCATCCTGGGTCTCGTGATGCTGGCGTACAGGAGCGGCCTCGCCGATTCCTTCAAATTCGCCGTCGCCGATGCGAACCAGCACATTGTGCCGCGCCAGGCTCGTTCCATGGGCAATGCGGAACGGCGTCTCCAGGTCCAGGGTGATCGGTTCAACTTCCAGGTGCATGGGCTTGCTCCTTCGACAGTGGGATGTGATAGACACCGCTCTATTATACTATGCGCTGCGGCGTAGGGCAACGCCGCAGCCGGCGCGTACGCCCGGAGACGACAATCTGCCGCAGAGAACCAGCAATTTTCCATATGGCAGCTAGGCACGCCCATCGCTCCCGCCCGATCATAGATCGGGCCGGATTTGGCAAATCCAGCTGGATCTGCGATCCAGGCCGAGCAGATGGCTTGCTGTAGAGTGTTGGCCGATCACACCAAGAATTACTGCGCAGAGAACCTTGACGATTGCCAAGAGATGGAAAATCTGTTATACTTGCCAGCGGAATCGGGAATGTCCTGGTAGTCTTGCCATGCGAGGGATAGATGAGCGGGGAGAAGATCCTGGTCGCCGATGACCGGCGGGAGAATTTGGTGTTCCTGGCTGAAAGCGTCCTGCGTCCAGAAGGATATCAGGTCATTACAGCCATGGACGGCCGGGAGGCATTCAGCAAAGCCCTGGCTGAAAAGCCCGATCTTGTCATCACCGACCTCAAGATGCCGCGCATGAGTGGGTTGGAGATGATGAGCGCCCTGCGCAAGGCAGACAGCAACATCCCGGTGATCCTGACCACCTTTTACGGTTCTGAGCAGACCGCTATCCAGGCCTTTCGCCTGGGAGCCAGGGACTATCTGGTCAAACCGTACGAAGTGACCGATATGCTAGAGTCGGTCGAGCGGGCGCTGATTGAGGTCCGATTGCGTCGCGAGACCAACGACTTGAAAGAAGGCGCCGAGGTCAGACGTCACCTGGAGGGGCGAGTTCGCCAACTGAACAGCCTGTGCGGGATCGGCAAGGCCCTGAATGCCATACACGACCCTGATGAGATGATGCGCGTTACCGTCGAGGCGGCCATCTACCTGACCGGTGCCGAACGCGGCCAGTTCTTTCTTGCCAACCCGGAGGCTCAGCATCTCGAGCTCCGTGCGGTGCGCGAATCCTCCGAAGGAAGGGCTACCTCCGTGCGCCAGGCGGGGGTCGATTCAATCGCCGCCCGGGTGCTCGAAACGGGACAGGCCGTATTGGCCGAGCGTGATGACCGGGAGGAAAAGATTTCGTGCCTGGCGGTGCCTCTGCGCACCGAGCAACAGATCATCGGTGTTCTGGGCATAGATGCCAAGCCTGCGCACCTGTTTGACCAGAATGACAGCTACCAGTTGAGCATTCTGGCCAATTTTGCTGTGGTGGCATTAGGCAACGCCCAGTTGATTGCGGGTCTCAAGGACGGGGCCGCGGTTCGAACAGAAGGAACCGACACTGTGGAGGAGGGCCTCGCTCCTGGTTTGGCCGATAGCGTGGCCGAGGCCCGGCGACTATCGGCCGAATTGCGCCACCTCGCCGACTCTGTTCAGGGTTTGGCTGACAAGCTGCAGAGCACATCTCAGTGAAGGACCCGATTGCTTGGTAGCCCCCTATATGGGGGCTTTTCGTTTGCAGGTACTGTGCGAGGCACTTCTTTTGCAGAGAGAGCGAGTTCGAGTATAATGGGGACCTATGTGCTGGCCCTGTGGCTGGATGCGCCACGCACGCTTACCATTGGCCGTCTCGGCAGGTTCGAATTCCCTGCGGGGTGGTATTTGTACGTAGGCAGTGCGCTGGGCCCAGGGGGGATTCAAGCCAGGCTTGCGCGTCACTGGCGGCGAGCCGCGTCGGGGAAACGAGTCCACTGGCACGTCGACTATGTGCGCGAGGTTGCTGCCTGGGGCGGCGCCTGGACCTGTGATTCAGGAGAGCGGCTGGAGTGTATTTGGGCAGAGGCCATGCGCCACCGGCCCGATGCGAGCGTGGTGGCAAATGGCTTTGGTGCCTCCGATTGTCGCTGCCCTGCCCACCTGGTGCGCGTGGCGTCGCTGCCGGATGAGCACTGGTTTGCCGCCAGTCTGGGCGCGGAGAGGATAGCAGTGTCGCCCGACGAGATTGACGAGCTGATACAAGTTCTACTCTCGGCTGACGAGGATGGCCGGGAGGAGGCCGCGCTGGCGTTGGGGCGCTTTGGTGCGCCGGCAGCCGAGCGGCTGGCAGCCATTCTGGCTGGCGGCGAGGCGGATGCCCGTTGGTGGACGGCCCGTGCCCTGGCAGAGGTGGGAGGAGAGATCGCTGTACCGGCGCTAGTACGGGTGTTGGACGATCCCGAACCTGACGTGCGGGCCTGTGCCGCTCTGGCCCTGGGGCACGTGGGCGATGGCGCCGCGGCCCCTGCGCTGGCGGACAGACTCGGCGACGAGAGCGCTTTTGTTGCCGGCATCGCGGCCGACGCGCTGAGCATGTTGGGCGAGCGAGCCGTCGAGGCGCTGGTGGGCAGGTTAGGCGACGACAACCTGCACGCACGCCTCTTGGCTGTGCGGGCCCTGGGCCGCATCGGCTCCCAGAAGGCTGTCGGGCCGCTGTGCGGCGTGTTGGAGGATGAGAGTTACCTGGTGCGCTACTATGCCCACGAAGCGCTGGAGGCGCTGGGTGTGGGGATGGTGTACATGGCACCGTGATTGGTGGAGGAGACTGGAAATACCGAAAACAGGAGGATAGCTGTGGCAGGTGTTGATGTACGATGGATAGGAGGAAAGCAGTATCTTGCGTCCGACCAGGCCGGTCATGTAGTGGTAACCGATTCGGAAGGGCAAGGGTTCAAGCCGCCGGACTTGCTGTTGGCATCGTTGGTGGGCTGCGCCGGGGTTGACGTGGTGAGCATCCTGGAGAAGAAGCGGCAAAAGTTCACGAGCATCGAGGCCACGGTGAACAAGCAGAATGCGCCGGAGCCCCCGTGGACTATAGAGAAGATCGAGGTAGTATGGACTATACGGGGCCGGGGTCTGAAGGAAAAAGCGGTCCGAGATGCGGTGCGTCTTGCGGAGGAGAATTACTGCTCCGTTTCGGCCAGCATCACGTGCCACCTAGCGACGACGGTGCACGTGATCAACGAGGATGAGGAATAGAGCGTGACCGGCGAATGGGAGGCGCTACAGGCCGAGATGAGAGCCTGTCGCCGTTGCCTGGATGCAGGCTACGAGATTGCGCCGGGTGCAGTCTTTTCTGGCCCGGCTTCTGCCCGCCTGATGCTAGTAGGTCAGGCGCCTGGAGTCACCGAGGCCCAGGTCAAGCGTCCTTTCAATGCTTCGTCGGGGACGCGGCTTTTCCAATGGCTGGCTGAGGCCGGCCTGGAGGAGGCCGACTTCCGGAGGCGCAACTATATGACGGCGGTGACCAAGTGCTATCCTGGCAAGCATCCGAGCGGCAAGGGGGATCGCAAGCCAAGCCGCGCCGAACAGCAACTCTGCCGGCCGTTTTTGGAGCGAGAACTGGCCCTGGTGCAGCCACGCGTGATCTTGGCGGTGGGCGGGCTGGCGATCGAGACGTTGTTGAACAAGAAACTGCGGCTGAATGAAGCCGTAGGGCGCGTGTTCGAGGTGGGCGGGCGGTACGTCCTGCCGCTGCCGCATCCCTCAGGCGCGAGCCTGTGGCCTAATCGAGCGGAAAACCAAGCGCTGATACAGCAGGCGCTGGTCTTGCTGCGCAATGACCTGATGCCCTGTCTGCAGGCAGGTTAGAATTGAGAGAATCACATATACTGGAAGGAGAAGGGACCATGGAGATCCAGGTGATGGCAGGTGCCATCCAGTCTACAGAAGACGATCTGATCGTCGTCAATCTGTTTGAAGGCGTCGAAGTGCCTGAAGGGGCGACCGGGGCAGTGGATCAGACGATGAGTGGCGCGATCCGCGAGCTGATTGCCGATGGTGATTTTCAGGGAAAGCGGGGGGAGATCGCCGTGCTGTATCCCCGTGGCGCACTCCCGGCATCTCGGGTCGCTATCGTGGGTCTGGGCCCGCAGAAGGAGTTCACTCTGGAGTCGGTGCGCCACGCGGCTGCCGTTGCCGCCAAGAAGGCGCGGGACCTTGGGGCTGAATCTTTCAGCAGCATCGTCCACGGAGCCGGGGTAGGTGGCTTTGACGTCAAAGATGCCGCTCAGGCCGTGGTAGAGGGCACCATCTTGGGCCTGTACCGCTACCAGGAATTGAAGAACAAGCCTCCAGATCGGGCCGATCCGGAAAGCTTTACCCTGGTGCAGTTCGACGAATCGCAGGTGACCGACGTGGAAAAGGGAGCCGAGCTAGGCGAGATCGTTGCCGAAGCGGCCTGCCTGGCCCGTGACCTGATCAATCGGCCAGCGAACTATGCGACGCCCTCTGACCTGGCTGAGCTGGCTCTGGAGATCGCTGCCGAGTTTGACACCATGCGCTGCCAGGTCCTGAATGAAGAAGACGCAGCCGAATTGGGAATGGGTTCTTTCCTCGGCGTGGCTCAGGGCAGCGAGGAGCCCGCAACCTTTATCATCATGGAGCACAATCCGGGCCACACAGATCTCGACACCGTTGTCCTCGTCGGCAAGGGGATTACGTTCGATTCGGGCGGTATCTCGCTTAAGCCTTCCGAGAATATGGACCGCATGCGCGGCGATATGGGCGGGGCTGCGGCGGTGCTGGGGACGATGTTGGTCGTCGGTCAGCTCGAGTTGCCTTTGCATGTGGTGGGCCTGGTGCCGGCAACGGAGAATCTGCCCAGCGGGCACGCCTACAAGCCCGGTGACGTGATCACCGCCATGAATGGCAAGACGATCGAGGTCATCAACACCGACGCCGAAGGACGCCTGATCCTGGCCGATGCCCTGGCCTATGCTGCTCGATTTGAACCCAAGGCGGTCATCGACCTGGCGACCCTGACGGGGGCGTGCGTGGTCGCACTGGGGCGGGGCATGGCTGCGGGCGCCTTTTGCACCGACGAGGACTTGCTGGGACGCTTGCAGGCGGCAAGCCAGATCAGCGGCGAGCGCATCTGGCATATGCCTCTCTACGATGAGTATATGGCAAGCCTGGAGAGCCTGACAGCCGACCTGAGCAATACCGGAGGCCGGTACGGGGGCGTCGGCACTTCGGCCATGTTCCTCAAGCAGTTTGCCGAGGGATATACCTGGGCGCACCTGGACGTCGCCGGGATGACCTTTGAGGAGCGGTCGCCATCACCCAAGCTGCCCGCTTACCTGCAGAAGGGGGGCACCGGTTTCGGCGTGCGGCTGCTGGCCCAAGTCCTGCGCGACTGGGCGGCGGCTGATTGATTCTGCGCGACCAGGCTCTGCTGGCAGGCGCTCGCTGGGCCAATAGTCGGCATTGCCAGGACTAGTGCAGCCGGAATATCGGTTCAGACCGCAACATCGCGAGGGGGACAGGCAAATGGCATTACTTACCGGAGACGAGCTCATCGAAATCGCAGTACGCCTCGAGGAGAGAGGGGAGGCTTTCTATAACACCGCTGCCGACCGGACAGACACAGCGGAGACCAAGGCCCTCTTTGAGGAGCTTGCGATCCAGGAGCAGTATCACCGGCGAGCGTTTCAGCAGATGGGGCGCGAGATGCCGCAACTGGCTCTGTCAGATGAGCAGTGGGAGCAGTTTCAGGCGTATGCAGACGTGCTGCTCGAGCAGCGCGTGTTCGACAAGCCTGGGGGAGCCCTGGCTGAGGCAGCTCAGGCAGAAGATGAGACAGAAGCGCTGCGGGCTGCCCTTGGCTTTGAAAAAGAGACACTCCAGTTCTACCGCGAGCTGCGAGGCGTTATCCGGGGCGCCGATCAGCAAACGGTCGACCGCATCATCGGAGAAGAAGAACACCACATCCAGCGCTTGTCGGGCATGCTTGCCACGCGCTGAGGGAAAATAGGTGGAACCTCGAGTCCGCGCACCTTTACGCTATTGCGCTAGCGCAAGGGTGCGCGGGCTTTCTGCGTTGCGTCTAGCCGCAGTCGATCGTTCGGGGTGGCAAGAAGGCTTCGCGCAGAGCTTGGATGGCTTCATCCATCTGCGCGGCCTCGACGATGCACGACACGGTGGAGATCGATGTGCTGATCGCCAGTGTGTGAATATTGGCTGAAGTCAGCGCCGTGAACATCGTGCCTGCTATCCCAGGTCGCTCTCCAAAGTGGGGGCCAAAGATGGCAAGCATGACCACATCGTCTGTGTGCAGTATCGCCTCTGCCCCCAGGTCTCGGCAGATCGTTTCAAGTATGTTGAGAGCCGCCGCGAGACAATCCCGCGCCACGCAAATGACCATGCTGTGCCGGTGATGGATGCAGAATGCGTGTACGATGAAGGTGCAGTTGATCTCGTTGTTTCCCAGGGCAGTCAGAATGGCAGCAACCGCATCTGGGCGATCTGGCAAGCCCAGGATGCTGATGCGGGCGAGGTCGCCTTTTTGGATAATGCCGCCGATTCTGAACTTGGAATCTTGCATCCTATTTCCTTGTGCCGGTATTCATACTGATGGGCCCGTACCTATTCCTGCGGTAGGCTGATGCTGAAGGTGGTTCCCGTGCCCACCCGGCTGCGCACCGAGATCCGCCCTCCGTGTTGTTCGACTACATCCTTGACGATGACCAACCCGAGGCCCGTTCCATCCACGTTTGTGCTCTTGGCGTTCTTGGCGCGATAGAATTCTGTGAATATGCGTGACATGGCATCTTCCGGGATACCGATTCCGGTATCAGAGACTTCCAGTTCGATTTCGCCGTCCTCATGCCCTGCTTTTACGCTCACGGTGCCGCCGCTTGGCGTGTACTTGACAGCATTGCTTATCAGATTCATGACCATCCTTTCCAGGCTATCCTCGAATCCGGCAAGCAGCAAGGGCTCCGACTCTACATCAACTGCATATTGTTGGCCTTTCTCCACGGCCCTGGGCTGCATGATCTCGGATACTCTGGCAATGATGTCGCCCAGATTTACCTTCTGTTTCTCGCTCTGTAGCGGCTCCACTTTGCCAGCGGCCAAATCGAGTAGGTCGTTGACCAGGGCCAACAGGTGAGAGAGCCTCCGCTGCGATCGCTCTACCAGGTCTCTCTGCTTCTCGCCCAGCGGTTCGACGATACCCAACTCGAGGAGCCTGAGCATGCTCTGCACGGCAGAAAGAGGCGAGCGGAACTCGTGGGTAATCATCCTGACAAAGTCAGACTTGGCCCTGTCGGCAGTTTGCAGGGCCTCGTAGGTTCGGGCATTCTCCACAGCTGTGGCCCCTGCGCCCGCCAAGGCGGCTAGGAACTCGGCATCCCGCTCGATAAAGTGACCGGGCTGGTCGCTGTAGACACAGATCACGCCCTCGGCCCTGTTTCTAATAAGCAAGGGCACGCACAGAATGGAGGCTATCTTCTCGGCTCGGGTCGCCTCTGGGTATAGAAGTCTGTCTTCCTTTGACGTGTCGCGGACGATGGTTGGCTGGCCCGTAGTCAGAGTCTCCGACACATAGTTCGCCTGGTCCAAATCGATGGGACCTACGTTTAGATACTGGTCGCTGAGTCCAAAGGAAGCGGCGGTATCAATGCGCGTGCCGGTCCTGCCTACCAACAGGATCGAGCAGGCACGCACCTGCATGGCCTTTGCGGCGCTCTGGGCCACGAGGTCGAGCACCTCGTTGAGAT
>Ga0316579_10000558_pt1 | contig 12405 bp, 8 predicted proteins | sample J5NA_2_FD_203074 | JGI IMG/M metagenome (GOLD analysis project Ga0316579, IMG submission 203074) | Rhizosphere microbial communities from salt marsh grasses in Alabama, United States - J5-7_160517rDrA | ecosystem: Host-associated > Plants > Roots > Rhizosphere | place: USA: Alabama | collected... | reverse complement strand
ATGGATGATCCGCCAGATTTCTTGATCCGGAACTGCTCCCCACAACCCGTCAGAACAAATGGTTATCTGCCCACTTGGTGGTATGCGAGTTGAAATAAGTTCAGCCTCAACCGGTTCAACCTGCCCCAGGGCCCGGTAGAGCACATTGCGTTGGGGGTGGATGGCTGCTTCATCAGCTGTAATTTGCCCAAGATCCTCCAGCCGCTTGACAAGAGAGTGATCAGTGGTTAAAACCCTGGGATCCTGGTCTACGTCAAACAGGTAAGCCCGACTATCACCGATATGGGCGATCGTCATCCAATCTTCGAACAGCAGCAATCCAGTCAGCGTAGAACCACCACCGGGTGCATTTGCCTGGATGGAAAGGTGGGCTGCGCGGATTCCTGCGGCCATGATCTCCTTCAATTCATCCGCTTCACGATTTTCGACCAAACCCAGGAAAGGAGGAATTAATTCTGGCAAAATTTGCTGAATCATGGCTTGAGCAGCCAATTCACTGGCTTTTTCTCCAGAGACATGCCCGCCCATTCCATCTGCAACGATGAACAATCCCATGGGAATACTGGCGCTGTTGGTCACCAGGTTCATGGACATTGCAAATAAGGCATCCTCGTTTTTTTCACGCTGCATGCCAACTGAACTGCCAATTCCAACCTGAAATGGTTTTGAATTCATATTCGATAACCACATTTTCCTATCACTGGGTTGGGCGGGCTGCTTGTTTGGAACCACAGGACCGGGGGATTATGCATGGTCTCCATCAGCTCGATCTTGACCTCTAAAGGTCTTCATTAACCAACCTGATTCCCGAAAAAGTCTGTTTTACTTAATCAAACATCGTGTAATTAACCACTTGGTTTCACCGGTAAGGCGTACAACTGGTGATCGATTGAACCGATAAAGACCTGACCATTCCCAGCGGTTGGGGTCCCGGTGATGGGTTGGTTGGTCTTGAATTTCCAGCGCAATTTTCCGGTTTGTCTGTCCAGACAGTAGAGGTTTCCGTCAACTGAACCACAGTACAGTTCCTCTCCCAGGACAATGGGAGACCCGGTTACCTGATTTTCAGTCTTGAATCTCCAAACTTCCTTTGCGGTGTTCCGATTCACGCAGTATATATTACCATCGATAGCCCCCGAATAAAGCAGATTCTCGGCAATACAAGGTGAAGATATCGAGCCTTTATCCATTTTAAAACGCCAGATTAAATAACCTGATTTGGCATCCAGGGCATAAATATATTTGTCCAGCGAACAGAAAAACACCTGGCCTTCAACTACGACTGCTGACGAGGTGATCGCCCGTTTGGCTTTATAACGCCATCGAATTCCTCCCCTGAAATCCATACAATAAAACTCACCGGCTTCATTGCCTGCATAAACTTCTTCCTGAGTAACAAATGGGGTCGATCGCACTTCCCCGATGGTTTCGACCTGCCAAATCCCCCGGCCGCTATGGATATTTACAGCATGCAGTGACATATCATCTGAGCCAATAAAAACATGACCATGGGCGACGAAAGGTGATGAGCGGATAGGGCCTTTCGTGTAGTAAGCCCAGGCTAAGGCACCAGTCCGGGCAGAAACGACGTGCAGGCGATTGTCTTCTGACCCAATGAAGATGAAGTCTTCAGCCGCTGCAGGACGGCTGACAATACCGCCATCAGTCTGGTATTTCCAAATTAATTTACCCGTGTCAGTGTTGATCGCATACAGATTGTGATCGTAGGAACCAACATATACGACTCCCCGAATAAATAGTGCGGTCCCACGGATTTCATCCGTGCTGGTAAATGTCCAGGTGGGTTGAATGCTGGTGTCGGCAAGCGGAGCTACCACATCAAATTGTGGTGCTCGCTGCCTGGAATCATCTCGCCCGATGATCGCCAGCAGGTCCAATTTCAATTCGGCTGCACTCTGGTAACGTGAAGCAGGCTCGTATTGCATTGCTTTATTGATCGTTTGGTCCAGGTCTGCGGAAACAAGGGGGTTTACCTGTGGGAGTGATACCTGGTCTGAAATCAGGGAACCTTTATTTTGCGGGGCATGACCACCAAGCAAATGGTAAAGACAGGCACCCAGTGAATAGATGTCAGAAAGTGCATTGACCTGGTTCTGGGAGCTCTCGGGCGCCAGATAGCTCTCCGACCCGCTGAAGGCGACCATTAGATCTGCGTGAAAAGAAGCAGCAAGTCCATAATCAACCAGCATGACCTGATTGTGCTGATCCAGCATGATATTGTTAGGATTGAGATTGCACACGAAAATCGGTTCAGGTTCGTGATCGTGTAGATACTGCAGTACTTCGCAGAGAGCGACTCCCCATGGGATAACTTGATTGGGGGATAAGGAACCTGGTGATGCCTCCAGCCAGGCTGCCAGGGTCTGGCCATGGATAAATTCAAGGACCAGGTAAGCGTGCCTATCCTGGATAAAATAATCCAGGATGCTGGGTATCGCAGGATGTGACAAGGTAGCCAGGAGATTGACCTGCCGCTCAAAGTTTTTCAGGTTCTGCTCGCGAGTTGGTAGATCGGGAGATGGATTATAGAACTCTTTCACCATCACCTGCTTGGTGACATTCGGAAAGCGAAGGTCGCGCGCCTGGTAAACGGCACTGTTGCTGCCTTCGCTGACCGGATTCTGGATTAAATAGCGATTCGCCAGGCGGGTGCCTTTTTTCAATAAGAGGTTTGCCGAGCTGTTGTTCTGATATTGGTCCATTTCACTTGTCAATCAGGCAAAAACAAGCCAGGAGCCCGATTTGTGTATCAATCAAGGGTATTCACAGAAAGCAGAAAGTGTAAAACCATACCCAGAATTTGGCTGGTTTGATTATAGCCAGCAAACCTAGTTTGTGCAAATTACAAATCAGCAGGTTGTGACGCGCAGAGCTACACGGTTAATCTTACGATCAGTATAATATACATGGTGTTTTGGAAAGGATTGACGCTAATGTATAACCATGAAGATTATCTCTCCCCCTATACCTGGAGATACGGTTCAGAGGATATGCGCCAGGTGTGGGGCGAGGTGAATAAGCGGCGCTTATGGCGGATGATCTGGGTTGCCCTGGCGGAGGTGCAATCCGAGTTTGGCCTGGTTACAGCAGAGCAGGTGGCAGACCTCAGATCTCAAGCACAGCAGGTGAATATCGACCGTTCTTTTGAAATTGAGCGCCAGATACATCACGATTTGATGGCAGAGCTGAAAGCATTTGCAGAACTTGCTCCAGTGGGTGGAGGTATTTTGCACCTGGGGGCGACTTCGGCAGATATTGAAGATAACGCCGATGTGCTGCGCATGCGGCAGGCTTTAAACCTGGTGATAGAAAAACTCATTAAATTGATTCTCGCAATGACGGACCTGGTGGAGGAGTGGTCGGATTATAGCCTGATGGGGTATACGCACCTGCAGCCAGCGGAACCGACCACGTTGGGCTACCGCATGGCTTTTTATGTGCAGGACCTGTTCAATGATTGGGACGAGCTGCGGCGCAGCCAGCAGGGACTGCGCGGTAAGGGCTTCAAGGGTGCTGTGGGCAGCGGGGCTTCCTATGCAGAATTGATTGGGCTTGAAAATCTAGTTGATTTTGAGACCGGGATGTCAGCCAAGCTCAACCTGCCGTTTTACCCGGTTACCTCCCAGGTGTATCCCCGCAAGCAGGAGTACCGCGTGCTCAGCAATCTGGCTGGCCTGGCAAGTTCTCTGAATAAATTTGCTTTCGACCTGCGGATCTTGCAGTCACCTGGTTTTGGGGAGCTGGCGGAGCCGTTCGGAAAGCTGCAGGTTGGCTCGTCAGCCATGCCATTCAAGCGCAACCCGATCAAAGCAGAGAAGATCGATGCCCTGGCTCGCTCGCTGGCCCAGCTGCCCCGCCAGGCATGGGATAACGCGGCCGGGTCCCTGCTGGAGAGAACCCTGGATGATTCGGCTAACCGGCGTTCGATCCTGGCAGAAGGATTCCTGATCGCTGACGAGCTGCTGCTTACCTCCCAGCAAATTATTGAGGGACTGGTGATCGATGAAGCCGCGATACAGCGCAACCTTTCCCGATATGGTCATATCACCGGCAGTGAAAGGATTTTGATGGCTCTTAGTAAATCCGGTGCGGATCGACAGGTGATGCACGAACGACTGAGGGAATTAGCGATGCAGGCAAGGGCGGATGAAGAGAAAGGCGAACCAGGAGCTTTCACGCGGCTGGTCACCAGTGAAGCACTGTTCCTGGAATATCTCAGCGCTGACCAGCTCCTGCAGCTGCTGGATATCAGCCGGTATGTCGGAGATGCACCCAAACGGGCGCGGAACCTTGCAAAAACCATCCGCGAACAATTTCAAAAATCTGCCGGATAAATTTTTTGCGTATTTATCCCTACCAGATCATGCTTCATATTCGAGAGGGAAATACGGTCTAGCAATCAATCCTAGAAGAATCTTGTATAGTTCCACGGAGCAGGCAATCAGTGGATCAACCGATATAGTTTATCGAAAATCTGCTTCTGGTTTGGGTTTGTTATCCAGGATAACTTCGATCTTTTCCAGTACTTCGCTGGTCAGTTTCGGCACCACTTCGAGAGCGGACATATTCTCTTCAACTTGTTCTGGACGGGATGCTCCGGTGATCACGGTACTGACATTGGGGTTTACCAGGCACCAGGCTAGAGCCAGCTGCGCCATCGTGCAGCCCAATTGCTCGGCGACCGGCATCAAGCGACCTACTTTTTCGATTTTCTCTTTTCCCTCGGGGCTTTCATAACCCTCGCGCAGCCAATCATAGCCTTCCAGGTTCAGACGGCTATCCTCGGGGATGCCCTGGTTGTACTTGCCAGTTAATATACCGCTGTCCAGCGGACTCCAGATGGTCGTGCCCAGGCCGATTTCCTTGTACAGGTGTGCATAATCGCCTTCCACTTTCTGGCGGTCGAACATGTTGTACTCAGGCTGCTCCATTAATGGGGGTATCAGGTGCTCTTTTCGGGCAACAGCATAGGCTTCCATGATCCTCTCGGCAGACCATTCGCTTGTTCCCCAATAAAATGCCTTTCCCTGATCGATCAAAAAGGTCATGGCGCGCACCGTCTCTTCGATGGGTGTATGGATATCTGGGCGGTGGCAGAAGATCAGATCAACATAATCCAACTGCAGGCGGTCCAAAGCAGCTTGCGTCCCTTCGATGACATGTTTACGGGATAAACCACGCTGGTTGGGACCGGACCCACCCCAAAAGATCTTGGTACTGATGACCAGGTCCGACCGCTTCCAGCCTGACTTTTTGATCACGCTGCCCATCACAGTTTCAGCTTTGCCATGAGCATAGACTTCAGCGTTGTCAAAGAAATTGACTCCCGCATCAACCGCTGCTTGCATGCATTCTTGAGCGACCTGCTCGCCAACCTGACCGCCGTACGTGACCCAGGCACCCAGGGAGAGTGCTGAAACCTGCAGGCCGGATTTTCCAAGGTATCGATATTCCATAGGCTCCTCTGCTGAATTCAGGATAAAAGCGTTTTTGGTTTGATTTGTGTCTTTGATTTTGAGAGCAAGTCCTGGTTTGCCGCGCAGATAACAGGGAAACTTCGTGAGCGGTAATCGAAGTTGCCTTCCAATGGGAATGGTTTGGGTCCATCCAGGGTATCGATGGGTGCCCCCGCTTCGGTGGCGATTAACCAGCCGGCGGCAATATCCCAGATTTTTGGTGTGGCCTCAAATGCGACAACAGCCATACCACGTGCGACAGCGCATAGGGAGAAGCAGGCTGACCCAAGGATACGGGTTTTATAGCGGATTTTAACCTCGTACTGCTGGTACGTACGAGTGCAGCAGGAGAAGAACGAGGTGGTTTGCCCCGGGAGAGGCGGCTGCGAGTGAATCTGCCCGCCATTCAGATAAGCCCCAGCACCTCGGGCAGCAGAAAATAATTCATCGAAGAATGGAAAATAAACCACACCAATTTCAGGCCATCCGTCCACCAAACGCGCGATGGATACCCCCCAGATCGGTAAACCCAGGCTGAAATTCGTTGTGCCATCCAAGGGGTCGACTATCCAGACAGCTGAACCTGCCTTCCCTATCTTTGGCTGCAGTTCTTCACTGATTAGAGCATCTTGTGGATAACTTTTATGGATCGATTCGGTGATCATCTGGTCAGCTGACAAGTCGGCTTCAGTGACGACGCTGAAGTCTTCTTTAAGGCTGGTGAATGATCCATCAGGATTGAAAAAATCAAACAGGAGCTTGCCAGTATCCCTGGCTAACTGGATTGCAAATTGCAAATTTGAATTCATTTCGTGAGTATAACATCCCAAGTAATCTACATAGCAGAAAAATACAATTCCAATCAGGATCCGGTGACAATCTGGACGTAATCCTCGGTAAGTGTATCTGCCGTGGAAGCACTCAGAAAAGCCATTAATTCTCCAGCGACAAGTGCCTTGTGCTCGGCGTCCCTGCGGCTCCAGGTGCGGCTCTTGACTTCCAGGAAATGACCCAGATTGGGATCGTCCACCCGGTCGAGGTTGATATAGAATTCTGTGCCCTGGAATAAAACTCGCCAGCGCAGGCGATGTTTTTCAATCACCACCTCCTTGGTGGGATTGAAATACTCGCGGTAGAAGCGCAGGCTGTGAGTAGCGGGAGCAATATAGCGACTGCGGGATAGAAGTACATCGCTATCATATTGAGCTTCCCGGGTTGGCCCAATCATGGTCAAACGGTAGCGAATATTGGTGATCTGGTCGTTTTCATCGATGTATTCATCTTCTCGGTAGCGTAAGATTCCCTGGTCCGGATCGGAAAACATGAAGTAGACATCATATTCATGGTAATGGCGTGAATACAACACTTCTAAACCAGGTCCCTTGATGGCTTCCAGAATTAAATCTGGGTCAGTGGTGCGCATCTTGACCTGAACTTCGAAACTTTCACCTTCCATCGCACCACCGATGGCGACAAGTTTGGAAATCACGGATTTTTCTCGTTCAATGAGGAAAGAATCGATACGGCGGGCATATTCTCCGGCCTGGGTGATCAGTTCTTCATGATCGAGGGTCAGCAGCTCCCGGTCGCGCATCAGCCACTGACCGTTGACCATTACCGATTGGACATCGGTTGATTGAGTTGCATAAGCCAATTGGGAATAAATGTTAACCTTATCCCGGTGAAAGCGGGGTGCATTATGCAGGGTGGCGACATCCACGATGATCAAGTCAGCCCGCTTCCCGGCTTCCAAAGAACCGACCAGGTGGTCCATGTGCATCGCTCTCGCCCCCAAGCGGGTAGCCATGGTAAGGGCCGTGGAGGCAGGTACCGTGGTGGGATCGCCAGTGATGCCTTTGGCCAGGAAAGCCGCTAGGCGGATCTCTTCAAACATATCCAGGTCATTGTTAGAAGCGGGTCCATCCGTACCGATACCCACATCCAGCCCAACGGCGAGCATCTCGCTAACCGGGGCTGCGCCGGAGGCGAGTTTTAAATTGGATGAAGGGCAGTGTGCAACACCCGCTGAGTGGTGGTGCAGGGTGCGGATTTCACCCTCATCAATGTGCACACAGTGGGCAGCTAGGACTTTTGCATCAAATATATTATTCTTTTTGGCGTAGGGGATAACCGGCATCCCGTTCTCGGCGCGCGAATTTTCGACCTCGGTTTCCGTTTCCGCGAGGTGGGTGTGCAGAGGAACGTCAAATTCAACCGCCAGTTCAGAGGTCGCGCGTAGGATCTCTTCTGTGCAGGTATAAGGAGAGTGGGGGGCTACGGAGGGTACGATCAGGGAGTGGTCTTTCCAGCGCTGGATAAACTCTCGGGCTTCAGCCAGCGATTCCTCGTAGGATTGGGCATCGGGGGTGGGAAATTTCAACACAGTCTGCGAACACAGGGCACGCAAGCCTATCTCCGAGGTCGCCCGGGCGACCTGCTCTTCGAAATAATACATATCTGCAAAGCAGGTGATCCCGTTGCGAATTAATTCCACGCAGGCCAGCTGTGTTCCCAGACGAACAAACTCAGGGGAAACGAATTCCCTCTCGACTGGCATCATATAACCCATCAACCAGACATCCAGCCGCAGGTCATCAGCCAGACCGCGCAAGAGGGTCATGGGGACATGTGTATGGGCGTTGATCAAACCTGGCATAACCACTTTCCCCCCACAATCGATCACCTGCTGGGCAGGATAGGCACCCCGTATCTCACGCTCCGGACCTACTGCGAGAATCGCATCCCCGGTGACAGCCACTGCGCCCGGATCATACTGGTGCAATTCCTCGTCCATCGTCAGCACGATGGCGTTGGTCAGTAATAAATCTGCCTTATCAGCCATTATCTTCCCTTTCGTATAAGTTCATCATGAATAACTATAAGATTGCTAATCATTTCTGGATGGAACCCAGCTGTTTTCATAATTTACGCAATAAATCCAATCCCTGGTTGGTAGCCCAGGTGGCGGCATATGCGGGAGGACCACCATATGATAGTTGCTGCAGCTGTTTTCCGCCAGGTGAATTGTATGCCAGGAAAATCTCCTGGCGTACCGGGCCAGGTTGGAGGCTGACCCCCAGGATGACATCCGCCTTCAAGTGCAGGGGATGCTGAGCAATCGTCTCTGCCAGTTCCTCGGAAGAAAGGGGCGTGGTTGACATTTGGGCCCCGATAAATGGTTCTCCAATCGCTGCCAGTTTATAGATCAGCTCTCCTCTCAGCCCGAATTCCAGGACCGCCAATTTCCAACCTTTCGAATTCAGATTTTCCAGAGCAACCTGCTCCAGGGTTTCTTGATCAGCACCAAATATCCAGGTTCCTAAACTTTGCCTGATTTTTTCCTCGACACCCGTGATTAATGACAGGGCCTGAACCTCGCTATTTGCTTTTGCTGTGATGCGTACGTCCACCTGCCCGGCATGAGCAGCCAAGCCAACCGTTGGGTTGGTGAGCTGTTCCAGGTCCCCGATGAGATTATCGATCTGAGATTCGCCTGCCCCAGCTGTATGGATAACTCTGGTCTTAATCACTTCGTGCAAATCCAGGTGCTGCTGTAGATAGGGTATGATGCTGGTCTCCATGATGTGCTCCATCTCGCGCGGCACACCTGGCAGGGCGATAATCGCACAGCTGCTGGTTTCTGCGATGAATGCTGGTGCTGTCCCAACCTGGTTTTCAACTGCGACAGCACCCTGTGGGACATAAGCCTGGCGCTTATTATTCTCCGTAGGCGTTCGTCCAAAACGCAAGTGTCGTTCCTTGATCTGCTCCCACAAATCAGGGCGAAATTCGGTTTCGATATCCAGAGCGGCAGCAACCGCCTGGCGGGTGGGATCATCGATCGTTGGACCCAAACCACCGGTGGTGATGATCACATCCGTGTTGGGCAAGCTGGCCTGGATGGCGAGAGCGATGCGCTGGATGTTATCGCCGACTGTTGTCTGGCGGTATAAATCAATGCCCTGTTCGCGCAATTTCAGCGATAAGTAGTGCGTGTTTGTATCGATGATTTCTCCGAGCAGGATTTCCGTACCGATGGTGATGATCTCAGCAGAAGGCATATGGATTATTTCCGTATCTATTGGAGGCATATTCAGGTGGGGCAATTTTAAACGACATTATATTCCCTGATCAGCCTGCCGCTCTCAAAGCGCTCCAAATCGAGTGAAGAAACATCCAGGCTGGTCCCAACCCCATCCAGGATGATCTCGCTCATGATGAGACCAGCCGCGGGACCATGCATAAAGCCATGTCCGGAGAAACCAGCACAGATATAAAACCCGGGTACCGGTGTCGCACCCAGGATAGGATGGGCATCCGGTGTGTTTTCGTACAGGCCAGCCCAATGTGATTGCAATCCCGCAGATTCTAACAGGGGCATGCGTTTTACGGCCGCTTCAAGGTGTTTGATTTCCCAACCAGGATCGACTTGCTGGTTGAAGCCACTTGATTCATGCGGGTTTGACATACCAGTCAATAGACCCTGCCCCTCGCGGTGAAAATACAGCGATTGGGCGAAGTCGATCACGAATGGAAAATCTTCCGGGATTTCGGGCAGCGGTGTGGTGGTTAAAATCTGCCTGCGCAGAGGTGTGATGGGGATTTTTACACCTGCCAGCTTGCCGATTTCCCCAGCCCATGGTCCTGCCGTGTTGATCACAACCGGTGTTGAAATGCTGCCTCGTGAGGTTTCAACACCCGCGACCCTGCCGCCCTGGAGTTCGATTCCGATCACTTCCGTGCCGGTGAGGGCGTTTACGCCCAGACGGGCTGCGGCGTTAATATAGCCCATCACGACGCTGTTGGGATCGACCAGTCCATCCCGGGCGTGAAACGTGCCAGCCAGGATATCCTCCAGATTCATGAAAGGCAACCAATGCCTGATTTGGTCTCCCTCCAGGATCATGCTGCCCACGCCTAATTGGTTCTGCAGCTGGACGTTCTTTTGATATACAGCCAGATCACGCTCATTGGAAAGCAAGATCAGGTAACCACACTGCCGGTAATCGATGGATTGCCCCATTTCTTGCTCGAAATTTTCCAGCGCCGGCAGGCTGATTTTTGACAAAAGGATATTAATCGCGGTAGAGAATTGGTAGCGAACGCCGCCCGCGCAACGGCCGGTGGCTCCCTGTCCAAAGAAGTGTTCTTTTTCCAGCAATACGATTTTCTTAATACCCCGGGTGGCGAGATGGTAAGCCGTGCTGGCTCCCATCACTCCTCCCCCAATGATGACTATCTCTGCAGTGTCTGGTAACTTCACTTTGTTCGCCTGGATGTGATTATGCAACCCGGTGCATTGCATCAGCTAAATAATCAGCTGAACTCAGAGCTGAACTTCCTGTCCCAATCCCATCTTGCGGGCATTGTCCAATGCCAGGTGTGAGGCTGCTGCATCTTGAACGGCAATGCCCACCGATTTGAAGAATGTGATCTGGTGCTCATTCGTGCGGCCAGCTTTCTCACCCAAAGCTATCTCGCCGATTTCTGCCTGGATGTGATTTTCATCGAAGAGTCCAGCCTGGATGGGTTGGATGATATCCCCGGCTTCGTGCAGTACGGATGCACGTGAATCAACGACTACAAATGCCCGCTGCACGGTTTCCGGGGGAATCTCCTGCATGTCAGGTGTGTAAGCCCCGACACCATTCAAGTGTACACCGGGTTGGAGGTCATGGTCCTGGAAAACCGAAGTCTTCGAAGTGGTGGCGCAGCAGATCACATCTGCCTGCGAGACTGCCTCCCGAGGATCTGCGGCTGGTTGGATGTCCTTTGGGACCGATCCTTGCCCGGCCATCTCATTAATAAAATTTCTAACCGCTTCGGGTTGTGGATCGAATACAAAAACTTTCTCGATGTGGCGGACAGTGCAGACTGCTTCCAGCTGGGTGCGGCTCTGTACCCCAGCCCCGAAAATAGCAGCCACTTTGCTGTTTTTGCGTGCCAGCAGATCAGTGGCTGCACCCGAGGCAGCTCCTGTACGAATGGCAGTCAGGCTGCTCCCTTCCAGCAGGGCGAGCGGACGCCCGGTATCTGCTTCGAGCACCAGTACAACAGCATGAATCAGTGGGAGATCACGCTCAGTGTTATTTGCAAAAACTGAAGCTGTCTTCACTACGAGGGCTTCAATTGATGCGCGACTTAAATAAGCTGGCATAAACAGGCTCATGCCCTGGTGGGCAGGGATCGATAAGTGGATGCGCTGGGGAACGACTGCATCACCAGCAGAAAGGGCTGAAAAGGCGTCTTTCGTCACCGCGATCATTTCGTTCATGGGGAGTGCTTTTCGTATCTCTTCTTTGGTTAAGATCAACATTTGTTTTGGACCTTTTCTCATCGAGTGGTAAGCAAAAAGCGCAGTGGTAGGAATCAATCCCTCACTGCGCTTCAATAATGGTGATTTGCATTGGTCAGGTAATACCTAAATAGGCTTTTTGGATCATTTCGTCGGTGCGCAACTGCTCCGCCGATCCGCTCAAGACAATTTCTCCGGTTTCAAGCACATATCCCCGGTTAGCAATCTGTAAGGCAACCCGTGCGTTTTGTTCAACCAAAAGGATGGTGGTGCCTTCTTTATTAAGCTCCTGGATGGTCTCAAAAATACTGTCTACCAACACGGGAGCCAGACCCATGGAGGGTTCGTCGAGCAACATGATCTTAGGATTGGCCATCATGGCACGTCCCATGGCGAGCATCTGCTGTTCTCCACCACTCAGGGTGCCACCCAGCTGACGGCGGCGCTCTTTCAGACGGGGAAATAAGGTGAATACTCGCTCTAAATTCTCAGCATTATTCTTGTTGTCAGGCAGTGAAAATGCTCCCATCTGCAGGTTTTCTCCCACTGACATTTCAGCGAATACACGGCGACCTTCGGGTACGTGCACCACACCCTGGCTGACAATCTCATGTGGTTTGAATTGGGTTAGAT
>Ga0316579_10000557_pt1 | contig 12411 bp, 10 predicted proteins | sample J5NA_2_FD_203074 | JGI IMG/M metagenome (GOLD analysis project Ga0316579, IMG submission 203074) | Rhizosphere microbial communities from salt marsh grasses in Alabama, United States - J5-7_160517rDrA | ecosystem: Host-associated > Plants > Roots > Rhizosphere | place: USA: Alabama | collected... | reverse complement strand
TTCGAGTCATGATCGTGGACGACCACAGCATGGTACGCCGCGGACTGGCAACCATCCTCAAAGTGCGTCCAGACCTGGAACTCGTCGCTGAGGCCAGCAATGGTCATGAAGCCATTGAGCTATGCCATCAGTTTCAGCCGGACGTAGTGCTGATGGACCTGGTGATGCCCGAGATGAGCGGCGCAGAAGCGACCCAGCTAATCCTCGACCAATGCCCCAACACCCAAGTCATCGCCCTGACCAGCTTTCAGGAGAAGGAACTGGTGAGGGAGGCGCTCCAGGCCGGGGCCATCAGCTACCTGCTCAAAAACGTATCCGCCGAGAATCTCGCCGCTGCCATTCGCGAAGCGCACTCGGGCCGGTCGACCCTGGCCCCTGAGGCCATACAGGCCCTAATCCAGGCCGACGCGCCTGCCCCTGTGTTCGATCAGCAACCATCCGAGGACTTTGGGCTGACGCCACGCGAGCGCGAGGTCCTGGCGCTGATGGTCGAGGGCCTGAATAACCCTGAGATTGCCGAGCGGCTCGTGGTCAGCCGGTCCACCGCCAAAGCCCACGTCAGCAACATCCTCTCCAAACTGGGTGTCTCCAATCGCGGCGAAGCAATCGCCGTAGCCATTCAGTACAACCTCGCCGGAGGCGCTGGACCGCACTGGTCGCACACGCAGGACAGATCCTAGACGATTTTCTCCGATCCTCACGAGATTAGCCACCTGGCTAATGCATAAATCCCCCAGATGGCCGATGCATCTGGGGGTCTTTTGCACTATACTGATCTGGAGGCTTACGCAGAAACCCTACACCGAGGTGACAAGATATGCGCATCTTGATAGCCGACACGCAGCCGAAGGTTCGCTTTGCGCTACAAGTGCTTTTGCAGCGCCAGCCCGATCTGGAGGTTGTGGGAGAGGCTATGGATGCAGAAAGCCTTCTGGAGCAGGCAGAGGCCGTCTGTCCCGAGGTGGTGCTGCTTGGCTGGGAATTGCCCGGCATGCAGATGGAACGCCTGGTACCCTCCCTCCGCCAGCACTGCCCCGGGGTTCTTGTCATCGCGCTCAGCGGCCGGCTGGAGGCCCACCGCGCTGCCAGCGAGATCGGCGTAGACGCATTTGTGAGCAAATCCAGCCCGCCAGACCAGCTTCTCGCCGCCATCACCCAGTGTGGATGCCTATCTCAGCCCTCGGCATCCGCCGAACCTGCTGCCGTGCCCTCCCACGATGGCTGTTACGAATAGAGACTACGGACGAGAATCTGGCCCAGCGCCGATTTCCCCAGGCTCCCCGCCGCGACAAGCAAAGAACACCCCATAGGCAGACTGCACAAGCTCTCAGCATTGGTTTGGGACACCGTAGATTCGATGCAGTTTGCAGTCCAGGAGAGATGATGTTGTACAAGTTACGAGACATTGGCCTATGGCTCCAGCCGTGGTTTCGTGGCGCTGGCTCTCGCAACGAACAGATCCACCTCGAGACGCGTAATATTCTGTAGATGAGACGGCGCCCGTCCAGATGGCCGTTGCAATGTGCACGCCGTCCCTGCCGGGCATCGTACACACAGCGCGCAGAGGCTTGGGAAAATCACAGGCTGAGCCGAAATGTCGCCAAAAGGTAGCATACGCACCAAAATCATAGTCTGGTCGTTCATCCCGACGGCCATCATTCTGGCTGCGGTGGCGCTGGTTAGTCTGTACGCCTACCAGCGGGTGACTGAGAACCTGGTTATTGAGCGCGATCGCGAGCTAACGCATCTATCGGCCAAGCTGCTGGCGGCAGAGCTGGTCGCCTATGCGGACCCACTGGAGGAGCAGTCCTCGACCATCTTTGACGGCGTCATCGTCTTTGACGCCGCAGGCCGCATGATTGCCGCCGAGCCGAACCTCTATGCCACCAGCCCGCCCAATTGGCTGAAAAGCCTTGCCCTGCCGCAGGCATTGCAGGCCGTCGAGCCCTTCTTTTCCGATGTCGTCGTAGACAGCCAGCATGACGAGAAAATCATCGTCGTGATCATGCCCGTCCCGGCGCAGACCGACAAACCGGCGGGCGGCGTGGCCGGCTTTTTTGGGCTCGACAGCCTCGGAACGAGCGCCCTGGCTGAGAGCATCGAAAAGCTGCGGAGAGCGGAGAGCAACTGCATCTACCTCGTCGACGGCAACGGCTTTGTGATCTATCATTCCAACCAGGAGTACATCGGCAAGGACTTTTCCGGTCAAGAAGTTACGGCCCTCGTCCTGGATGGGTGGGCCGGCGCCAACCGCACCCGCGATCTCGAAGGGCACGACATCGTCGCCAGCTTTGCGCCGGTTCCCGGTACCTCCTGGGGACTGATTACCGAGGAAAGCTGGGCCACACTGACTCACTCCAGCCGCCGCTATGGGCAGTTCCTCTTTCTCCTGCTTGGGCTGGGCATTGTGGCCCCCGCCGTGATTGTCACTGTGGGCGTTCGTCGGATCACCCAACCGATCGCGCAGCTAATCCAGGCCGCGCAAGAAATTGCCGACGGGCACTTTGGGCGGAGGATCACCGCCCAAACAGGTGACGAGATTGAGGAACTCAGCCAGCACTTTAATCGCATGGCCTCACGCCTGCAGGAATCGTACGCCGATCTCGAACAGAAAGTGGCGGATCGCACCAAAGAGTTGGCGACGCTGAATGCCGTTGCCACCCAGGCCAGCCAGTCGCTAGACTTGGAAGAGATTCTCAAGAACGCCTTGGGCGAGGTCCTCGCCGCCATGAACATGAAGTGTGGGCAGGCCTTCTACCTCAACGACGACTCCCAGACGTTGGTTTCCATCGCCCAGCAAGGGTATTCAGAGGCGTTCGTCTCCAAGACGGCGAGGCTGCCCCTGCGCTCCAGCCTCATTGGGGCTGCTACCGAGGAGGGAGGGCCCGTGGTGCAAGAGCTGGCCTCCCATCGCCCAGACGCCCTCCACGACATCCTGGAAGCCGAAGGCGTGCAACTGGTACTGTGCGTCCCCCTCGTCGCTCAGAACCGGGTCGTAGGCGCGATCAACCTGACGAGCCGCCACCCGAGGACGGTCACTGCTGAGGAGTTATCCCTCCTGGCATCCATCGGGCACCAAATCGGCGTTGCAGTCGACAATGCGCGGCTCTACGAGCAGGCACAGCAACTAGCCGTGATGAAAGAGAGAAACCGCCTGGCCCGCGACCTGCATGACTCGGTGACGCAAGCCCTCTATGGCGTGACCCTCTACGCCGAGGCAGCCGGTCGGCAACTCCTCTCCGGCGACTCCGACATGGTGGCCGACCACCTGCGCGAGATCCGCTCCACGGCGCAGGAGTCCCTGCGCGAAATGCGGCTCTTGATCTTCGAGCTGCGTCTGCCTGCACTCAGGAGTGAGGGATTGGCCGCGGCCTTGCAGGCCCGGCTCGAGTCAGTCGAGGCGCGGGTGGGCCTAGACACCGTATTCCGCGTGGAAGGAGACTCTAAACTTGCGCCGGATGTTGAGGATGGGCTGTATCGCATCGCACAGGAAGCACTGAACAACACGCTCCGGCACGCTCACGCGACCACCGTTTCGGTGGTGCTGCATCACAACAGCAGCGTCGTAGGCCTGTGCATCGAAGACGACGGCATCGGGTTTGATCCGGTCGAAGCGCGAGGCCGACATGGATTTGGACTGAAAGGCATGGAGGAGCGAGTGGCACGGCTGGGAGGAACCCTGTCCGTCCTGAGCAGCCCAGGCGAGGGAACTCGCATAGAAGTGGAGGTGTCTCAATGATCGAACAGACTGTTGGTAACACCACATCAACCGCAGGTCAGCCTCAGCTTCGGAACACAATCCGTGTGTTGGTAGCTGACGACCACGCCATTGTGCGCAAGGGCATCTGCGCCTTGCTGGCAACCGAGCCCGGGATTGAGGTAGTAGGAGAAGCGCGTGACGGCAACGACGTCATTGCCGCCTCACAGCGGCTACAGCCGGACGTCATCTTGATGGACCTGGTCATGCCCGGCGTAGACGGACTGGAGGCAACCCGCCGCCTGGCCTGCTGCCAGCCCCAGCCGCGCATCCTCGTCCTGACCAGCTTTGCCGGCGACGACAAGATCTTTCCCGCCCTCAAAGCTGGGGCCGTGGGCTACCTTCTCAAGGATTCCGGCCCGGAAGAGCTCGTGCACGCCATACGACAGGTCCACGAGGGTGAGTCATCTCTACACCCCACCATTGCGCGCAGGCTCCTGCGGGAGATCTCTGCCCCCACCGAAAGAACCACCGATCCGCATGGCCTCACCGAGCGAGAGATCGAGGTTTTGCAGCTGGTGGCCCAGGGGCAGAGCAATCGAGAAGTCGCCGACCTGCTGACCATTAGCGAGGCCACGGTGCGCACCCACGTGAGCAACATTCTGTCAAAGCTCAATCTGTGTAGCCGCACGCAGGCAGCCCTATACGCGCTGCGCGAGGGCCTGGTGTCGCTTCAGGACTGCGACCCCGCCGCCACACATTGAGGAGGCACAAGCATGCCGCTCTACATCATCTGGAGGAGGAGCCCTCCGCGCAGCGTGGAGATGAATCGTCGTGGGAATACTCCTTTGATCGTAGGGAAACTGGACGTTCCTCTGATGACAATAAGGTCATCGTCTGCTATACTCTAGCTAAACATTGTCTCTCCTAACGGCAAAGAGCGCTCAGGTTACCGGTGTCCCCTGAGCGTTCTTTGCTTGTCTGGCCCACCCATTCACAGCACCCCGCGCTTGACATCACCCTGCACCTCCAGTAGAATGGGGGCGCAGGCAAAAACCACCGAACACCAATACCGTGCCGGGCTGAGATAATCATGAGCCAAACCGAGAGCGGAAAGGCCGCGCCAGCCGGTGCTGTGCCGCTTCACCAACTGGTTGTGCATCTCCATCCATCGGACAACGTCGCTATTGCCAAGGTACCTCTCCAGCCGGGCACCGTCCTGGTCTGGGAGAACGCACCGTTCAAAGCCATGCCCATCCGCGTCCAGCAGCCGGTGCTGCCTGGCCACAAGGTCTCCCTGGAGGCGATAGAGGAAGGTCAGCCCGTCATTCGCTACGGTCACCTGATCGGGCTCGCCCTGAAGGAAATCCAGCCAGGACAGCACGTGCACACGCATAACCTGGGCATTGGTGCCACCACTCGAGAGTACGCGCAGTCCAAAGGCAGTCCACCTGTGGCCCACCTGCCAGAGGAGCAGTGCCACACGTTCCTGGGCTACCGCCGCGCCGACGGGCGCGTCGCCACGCGGAACTATATCGCCGTAATCTCGACGGTCAACTGCTCCGCCCATGCCTGCCTCGAGATCGCCCACCATTTCACGCCGGAGCGATTGGCCCCGTACCCCAACGTCGACGGTGTGATCGCCCTCACCTTCCGTGGCGGCTGCACCATGCGGCCTGACGGAGAGACGTACACCACCCTCCAGCGCACCCTGGCGGGCATGGCCCGCCACTCGAACGTAGGGGGCACTCTGTTGGTGGGCCTGGGCTGCGAAACCAACCAGGCCTCGGCTCTGATCCAGAACTATGGCCTGGGAGGACCTTCGACCAGTCCTGTCTCAGTGCTGAGCATTCAGGAATCGGGCGGCACGGGTCCCACCATTGAGGCCGGAATCGCCGCCGTGAGGGAATTGCTGCCCCGCGTCGACGACGTCGCGCGCACGCCACAACCGATCTCGGGCATCACCCTGGCGCTGCAGTGCGGCGGGAGCGATGGCTGGTCGGGCGTGACGGCCAATCCCGTCGTCGGGCTGGTTGCCGACGATCTGATCCGCCAGGGGGGCACCGTGGTTCTGGCAGAGACGCCTGAGATCTATGGGGCCGAGCATCTGCTAACAGCGCGGGCCGTCAACCCTGACGTTGTCCACGAACTGGCGGAACAGGTGCGCTGGTGGGAAGCCCACGTCGAGTGCATCGGCACCCAGCTCGACAACAACCCCTCCTACGGCAACAAAGCAGGTGGCCTGACCACCATCTACGAGAAGGCGCTGGGTGCCGTTGCCAAGGGCGGCTCTACGCCGCTGAGGGCCGTGGTGGGCTACGCTGAGCCTGTGGTGGAGAGCGGCCTGGTGTTTATGAACACGCCCGGCTTTGATCCGGTAGCGGTCACCGGCCAAGTTGCCGGCGGCTGCAACCTGGTCCTGTTCACCACCGGCTGCGGCTCAGCTTTTGGCTTCAAGCCCGCGCCCAGCATCAAGGTCAGCAGCAACACAGCGCTCGCCCGCAACATGCCGGGCGACATCGACTTTGACGCCGGGCGGGTCCTGTCCGGCGCCCGCATGGAACAGATGGCAGGTGAGTTGCTCGATCTGGTGATTTCGGTTGCGTCGGGGCGGCCCAGCAAGAGCGAGGCCCAAGGCATCGGCGAGGCCGAATTCAGCCCCTGGCACCTGGGCGAGCTGCTCTAGCGGGCAAATTAGGGATGCAGACAGTCCCGGCTACGGGTGCCAGCCCTCCGGCACCTCGTAGCCGTACTTGTATAGGATTTCTCCAGCCTGGCGCTTCCACACGCCTATCAACTGGTCCATCAGCGCTCGCAGATCGGGCACCGGGCGGTCGAGGGCGAGGGACAGCGCCTCAAAGACCCTCGCTGGCAACGACGCCGCTGTGGGCGGCTGCCAGCCGAACTGCATCTTGAGGACCATCGACTGGGCCCAGAACGCCTCGGCGAACCACTCTAGTTCCTCGCGGCTGGTCTCGATGCCGTAGCAGGCCAGTGTGCGCACCAGTAGATCGTCCTCGTCCAGCGCCACGCCGCGCCCGTGCTGGCTAAAGACGACCGCGGTAAAGGCGCACAGCGACAGGGCATTGCACAGAGCGCCATAGAACTCGCGCTGCAGCGCCTCGCTGACCACCCGCTCGAACAAGGCCTGAGTCTCCGCGCCGCCCGTCTCCCGGGGCAGCTCTCCCTCGATCTTGTACAACTGGCCCGAGTAGTGGCTGAAAAAGCGCGAGAACGGCATCAAAAAGGTCCACAGCTTGTTGGCGTGCCCCGCATTGCCCAGCGTCCCTGGTCCGCTGGTGAACAGGCGCTGTTGAAGTGGAGAATACCGCTCGGCCAGCGCCTGAGGGCCGTCCCCTACAGCGTGCAATGCGAGAGATGGATCACCTGCGCGCATTGCGCCTATGGACTGCGCTGCTATCTCCAGGTCGCCCAGAAGATGCTCCTGGCGCAGGAACTCGGGCGCATCATCGGGCGGGACTACGCCCTGCTCTAGCCCTTCAAACAGCGCCGCCAGGCCCACTCCAACGTCAATCGCGTCGCAGCCCATCTGCTCGATCGGCAGCAACAGGCGCCGGTCCACCTCTTCGAGCAGGCGCAGCCACCCATGGTGGGTATCTTCTTCCGGCGCGAGGTCCAACATGGCATGCAGGGCATAGGTCGGCTCAAAGTCGTCGAGCAAACGGTCACGCCCCTGAGGTGCATAGTCCGCCTCCACCAAGTGCCAGTGACGGCAGTTCACCTGGCACCAGTGACAGCCGGTCTGACCCGTGCGCATCGCCTCCAGAATCCTGCGCTCGTCCAGGCGGGCTAGGCTGTATCCCAGCTTTTGGGCATTGCGCGCCGGGAGCGTCGGGTGCTCGCCACTGCCGGTTGCGTACAGCTTGGTCACCGTGCCGCCGGCTCGCCGCGAGAGACGGTCTGTGTATTGCTCCAGGCGATGGCGGATCTCGCCTTCCCGCAGGTTCCAAAACGCTCCTGAACGGGCACCAAACCAACCCTGCCACGAAGCCGGGCTCCCGCGCAACACCAGCGCCGCGGCAAAGCGATGGAAGACGCTGCCTGCGCCGCCCCGCCCCGCATGGTAGAGGCCGTCCATGCCCAGGTTCGCCGTGCGATAGCCCAGCCGGGCCCCCTCGCCAACGGTCAGGATGCTCCCCCGGTCACCGCGACCCTCAAGCTCCCGCTCCAGCAGCCAGTAGTAGGCGCTCCGCTGGCCCGACGGCAGCTCGCCGGCCGGATTCCATTCCACGCGTAGATGCGGCGCCCGGCCCGAAACGACAACGTACTCCTGGCGAGGATTCTCGCCCAGGAGCACGATCGCATCCAGGCCCAGGTTGACCAACTCGGCGAATCCCCGGCCGCCCACAAAGCTATAGTGGGGCACGCCCGTGAGGGGAGAAATGTAGCCCACCGTCATCTTGTTTCCGGACAGGAAGGGCATTGGCCCGCGGGCCAGCACCAGAGCGCCGGGCGTCTCGCGCAGCAGGTACTGGCACAGCGCCTCGCCGCCGAGCAACGAATAATCGGCCCGCGAATCGGACGCCAGCTTGCCCGGATGCAGCAGGCGCAGCCGGTAGCACCGGCGTTCCGGCTCCAGGATCAGCAGCCGCCGTGTCTCCGACCCGCTCACAGATTTCCCCTGCACACCATGGGACTCATGACCGCACCCCCGGCAGGGTCGAAGCGCCTTCGGGCATCACCACGATGGTTGGGCAAGTTCCCAACTGCTTCAGCGCAGTGTGCAGGGCGCAGTCCAGGCAGTTGAACGGGTGAAAGCCCATAGACCGAGCCACATTCAGGGCAAACTCGGACACCAGATAGACGTCTGCCTGCTTCATGGCGAGCGCGATTGCCGCCGCCTTGTGCCCTCCCAGCACGAATTCGCGCCGCAGGCGGGCCACAACCGCATCCGGCCCGCCTGGGTCTCCCATCCATTCTTCAAACACGGGATTCCCCATCCCTTCGCCGCACTCGGCAACCAACAGGATGATCCCGCCGGGCTGCACGATCTGGCGGGCGTTATCCAGCGCCTTTTGCGCCTGGTAGAGGTCAATGTCCTTCGGATACCCGCCGGCGCTGGCGATCACTAGGTCGGCGGCTCTGTCCACCATCGAGCGCCCTATCCCGTCCAACCGCGCGCACCCCTCGCGATGCGCGGCCTCGGGGTGCCCGGCGACCGCATCCACGATCCGTTTGGAGCCGTCCAGGAGCACGTTGAGCACAAAGTCGATACCCACCATGCGGCCTGCCTCGTCGATATCCTCCCGGACCGGGTTTCCGGCCAGCGCGCCGGTCCTTGCGCCCGGCTCGACCATCATCCGGTGGTTCTGCTGGATCGTATCCAGGCCACTGGCCCCCGGGACAATCGCCTTTGCGCCGCCGCTGTATCCCGCGAAGTAGTGATACTCGATATTGCCCAAGCAAACGCGAACGTCCGCCTCCAAAACAGTCCGAAAGATAGTCACCGGCGTCCCGCGGCGGGTCCGGCCCAGGTACTGCACGTCGCCCGGGTCTGAATCAACGCAGTGCACCCGTCCGGCGACCGTTTCGCCTGCCAGCCTCCTTCGCTCTTCCTCGGTGTGCGCCCGGTGCGAGCCCAGCCCAAACACGACGGTGATCGCCTCGTCGCCCACGCCGCCGTGGTTCAGCTCATCGAGCAGCAGGGGCAGCAGCCGCGCCGAGGGACAGGGCCGTGTCACATCGCTGGTCACGACGACTACCCGCTGGCCCGGCCTCACGCGCTCGCGCAACTTGGGAGAATCGATGGGATTGGCCAGCGCATCCCGCACGCACGCCAGCTCATCCTGGGGCACGGGCAGGAGGCGCGGCTCAATCACCGTGCTCCAGCCCGCCGCCTCGCCAAGATCCAGGTCGAGGGCGCTCCTGCCGTATTTCAGCGCAATCGTCATCGGCAGCCTCCGCCGCCGGGCCGCAGCGGCCTAGGTGCGCAGGAATTCTCAACATGGCAGCTACGCAGATGGCTTGCTGTAGACCATTGGGCGATCATGCTGAGAATGGCTGCTTAGATATGGATCGGCTTCCCGAAAACACCGTGGGCCGCCTCCATCAACGCCTCGCTCAGGGTCGGATGGGCGTGTACCGATCTGGCGATCTCCTCCGGCGTGAGCTCCGCCGTTCGCGCCAGCACCAGCTCTGGCAAGAGTTCTGTCACCTCCGGGCCGACCAGATGCGCGCCCAGCAGCTCCCCCGTTGTCTCGTCGGCAACCAACTTGACAAAGCCGTCGTACTCGCCCAGGGCCAGCGCCTTGCCGATGGCCCGGAACGGGAACGTGCCCACACGGACAGAGTTGCCTTGCTCGCGGGCCTCGGCCTCCGTGAGCCCAAAGCTGGCCACCTGCGGCTGGCAGTAGGTACAGCCGGGCACGGCGCCATAGTCCAACGGCTTTAGAGCCAAGCCGGCGATATCCTCCACCGCCAGTATGCCTTGGGCCGAGGCCACGTGGGCCAGCGGCATCTTGCCGGTGACGTCGCCGATGGCCCAGATTCCCTCGGCAGACGTCCTCATCCGCTCGTCCACCGAGATCCAGCCGCGCTCCGCCCGCACGCCGGCATCCTCCAGCCCTAGGTCCTCGCTATTCGGCTGCACGCCGATGGCGACCAGGACCTTGTCCGCTTCGAGCGGTTCGGTCTTGCCATCCTTCTTCTGGACCGTTACCCGTGCGCCGCTGCCGGTGGGTTCGACTCCCTGCACCCGGCTCGAAGTTAGGAAGCCGATCTTGCGCCGCTTGTACGCCCGCTCGATCTCCCGGCTCACCTCTTCGTCCTCTAGCGGCAGCAATCGCGGCAGCATCTCTACGATGGTGACCTGCGCCCCGTAGGTAGCCCACACGTGGGCGAATTCCATGCCGATCGGCCCGGCGCCGACGATCACCACCGATGAAGGCAGCTCCTGCATCTCCAGCGCGTGGCGGGAGGTGATCACCCGCTTTCCATCCACCTCCACGCCCGGGATCGAGCGCGCCCGCGCCCCAGTGGCGACGATGATCGCCTTCGTGTCCAGGCACATCTCGCCTCCGTCCACTGGCGCAACGTGGACAATGCCGGGTTCGGCGATCCGCCCGGTTCCCTCCACCACCTCGACCTCGTTGCCGCGCATGAGGGCGCCCACACCCCGCACCAACCGCTCGGAGACCGTGCGGCTGCGCTTGACCGCCAGCCCATAGTCAGCCGTGAACCCCTCCAGCTCAAAGCCAAAGGTCTTGCCCTCGCCCAACAGCTGGATGACCTCGGCGTTCCGCAGCAGCGCCTTGGTGGGGATGCAACCCCAGTTCAGGCAGATGCCGCCCAGGCGCTCTTTCTCTACCAACGTCACGCTCAGGCCTAGTTGGGCGGCGCGTATAGCAGCGACATACCCGCCCGGGCCGCCGCCGATGATAACCACATCGCGCAGTTCGTCCGTCATTTCGTGTCCTTTCTATGTCTCATCTACAGGTGCTATCGCGCCGGTCTTGCTGTGCAAATGCTTCACCCGCCAACTCTTGATTCCTGGCACTCCCCCCCCCGCCACCAACCTCGTTCAGGCAAACGATCATCCCGTCATAGGCCACCTCGTAACCATGTTGCGCTGCAAAAGCATCCAATTCCGGGTGGGCAGGATTGCCTTCGTGGGCAATATGCGTCGCGAGCACCCGTCCCCTTTCCGCCAACAGGCCTTCCTCGCGCATCCGCGCCGCATAGGCCGTGACCTCGCGGGCGCTCAGGTGATCGCGCTCTTCTTCGTCGGGCCCGTAGGTGTGATCCCAAATCGCCAGGTCGAACCGGAAGCGGCGCAGGTGCAGCTCTTGCCAGAATTCCTCCGGTAGCGCCGCCGTGTCGGTGCCGTAGAGGACGCTGCTCTTGCCTTGCTGGATCGCATAGAGAAGCGGCTCTACCATTGGGTCGTGATTGGCCGCAAACGCGGTCACCCGGTAGGCACCGGCGGCAAAGGTCTGCATCGCCTCAACCGCGTGCAGCTCCAGGTTCAGGAACTCGCCAGTTTCAAGGGCCAAAAGGCCCGCCGGGGCAAGATCCCGCTCCAGCACCTGCGCAGCCGCCTGGAGCGTCCCCCGCGACGCATAAAAGTGCAGGCGAGGAGCCCCCATCACGCCCCACTCTGGGCTGCGCGACAGAAGATGAGAAGCATCCAGATGGTCCGAGTGAGCGTGGGTTTGCAGGCAATAGCGCACCGCGGTCAGCGAGCGCTTGTACATCTGCGCTGCCGTCTGAACGTCGGGCCCTAGGTCGATGAGCAGGTCATCGTTGACCAGCACGGCAGAGCGCTTCCGCAGGCTGGGCCCACCCAGCTCCCGTGCCCGCGTGCAATTGGGACACTGGCAGAACGCTTCCGGGTTGGCATTCGCCGCTGAGGTCCCCAGGAACGTAACCTTCATGGAGCCAGCAGCCGCCTATGCCGCCCGCCCTGCCATGTGCCTTCCGCACCATTCCAGGCAGTTCAACCCCTCAGGACGCGCTTCCGCCAGAACGTAGGCCGCATTGGGAAAGGGAAGCGTCTCCTCCGCGCCGACATTCTGAAGAACCGCAGGCAACATGCAAAGATAGAGACCTCCGTGTCCAACCAGGACAGAATCACCGGGCTCCTCTTGCTCCTCCACAAGCCGCTCGATGAAAGGGACGAAACGGCCCTGAATGTCGAACAAGCTCTCGCCCTGCTCGATCCGGGCCGCACGGTTGCCGCCCTCTAGCCACTCTTT
>Ga0316579_10000556_pt1 | contig 12412 bp, 13 predicted proteins | sample J5NA_2_FD_203074 | JGI IMG/M metagenome (GOLD analysis project Ga0316579, IMG submission 203074) | Rhizosphere microbial communities from salt marsh grasses in Alabama, United States - J5-7_160517rDrA | ecosystem: Host-associated > Plants > Roots > Rhizosphere | place: USA: Alabama | collected... | reverse complement strand
TGAAGTTGTCGTACGCCGAATTCGCCGCTGCGAGCATCGACTTTACCGCGGCAACCGCGACGTCCGAACCCGCCGGGGCGTTCTTGGTCGCCTTGTCGAGCATCGAGACGAAGTTCTCGTTCCAATCGGCGATGCGCTTCTCCGCCATTTTCGACATTTCCGCGTTGGCTTCGGTCGCCACTTCGTACGCGCTCTTCGAATAGGCGATGGCCTTCTCGATCGCGGGCTGGGCGAGGCTGCTCTGCAGGCTCACGAACTCCTGCACGTCCTTGGCGCCGAGCAGGGTGCGGGCGTTGGACAGCGAGTCTTCAAACGCCGCCTTGACCGCGTTGGTGTTCAGGTTCGCGAACTTCTCGAGCGCGGCGAATTGGCTCGCGGCAAGAGAAAGAATCGCTTCGACGTTGGCCTTGTTGGCCGCTTGGATCTGTTCCGGTGTCACGTACATGGACTGGCTCCTGTAGATGGGTCGCTCAACGAAATCTGGCCTGGTTCGCCTTTGCGGCGCGCTAATTGGTGCGTCGCAACAATTCACATTTTAGTCGGATTTCTTTGTGAGTCAAGGAGATTGTGCATAGCAGCAAAATAGATTGATGTGAAGCAACATGACAGCTTCGGAGTATGCATCGGGCTACCATTCCCGTTTATGTAAGTACTTGCTCACTAAATTGCGTTGACCCGCTGGGCGCGGCTCGCTACAAGCAAGCGAGCGTTTGGCTAACGAGCGATGCCCATCCACTACCGCCCTGACGATCCCGCCTTCCTGGCGGATCCGTTCCCCCTCTATGCGCAGATGCAGGACGAGGACCCCGTGCATTGGAGCCCGCGTCTGAAGGCCTGGGTGCTGACGCGCTACGACGACGTCAAGGGAGTGTGCCTCGACCGCGAATTGTCTTCCGACCGCCTGCGGCCCTTCTTCGCCTCGCTTCCCGGCGCAGAGGCCCAGCGCATCGCGGACATCGTTCGTTACTTGTCGCTCTGGATGGTGTTCCGCGACCCGCCCGATCACACGCGCCTGCGACGCCTGACCAGCAGGGTTTTCAATGTTCGGTCGATGCATGCCATGCGCGAGCGCATCGTCGCGCTCACGGCCTGGCTGCTGGGCGAGATCGGAGAGCGGGACGAGTTCGACTTCGTCCGCGCCTTCGCCGGACCGCTTCCGGCACTGGTCATCATGGACATGCTTGGGGTGCCGCGCACCGAGCTCGTCCGCATCAAGCGCATGTCCGACGACATGGCGCTGTTCATCGGCAGCTCCCGCAACCAACCCGAGAAGTACGACATCGCCGAGGCTGCGACGAAGGAAATGGCGGAATTCTTCCGCAACCTGATCGCCGCGCGGCGAGCCGAGCCGCGCGACGACCTGCTCAGCCAGCTGGTCGCGCTCGAGGATGACGGCGACCGCCTGACCGAGGACGAGCTTGTCGCGACTTGCGTCCTGCTGTTGTTCGCCGGCCACGAGACCACCACCAATCACATCGCAAACGGATTGCTGTCGTTGATCCGCTTCCCGAGTGAGATGCGCGCGCTGCGCGAGGATCCCGGCCTTGCCCCGGCGGCGGTCGAGGAGCTGCTTCGCTACGACGGGCCGAGCGGCGCCCAGGTTCGCATCGTGCAACGCGAGCACCGATTGCACGACAAGACGCTTCGTGCCGGCGATCGCGTGTTCGTCATGCTCAATGCCGCCAACCGTGATCCGCGCGCTTATCCGGACCCGCACCGCCTGGCGCTGCGGCGCGACGGAGTGCCGCACCTGACATTCGGCTTCGGGGCGCACATCTGTCTGGGATTCCCGCTGGCGCGGCTGGAGGGGCAGGTGAGCCTGCCCGCCGTTCTGGCGCGCTGGCGCCGGATCGAGCTCGCTGCGGAACGGCTGGAATGGATCGACTCGATGGTGTTCCGTGGCATGAAGGCGATGCCTATTAGAGTCGCGAGGTAATCGAGCGGGGGGCGAGCGCCGCATCCAGATCGCCGCCGCGTTCGCCGTCATGGAGGTACAGCGATCGAGCGAGCGGGCCGGATGAGCGACGCGTCCCAGCGCACCAGCGCTTGCCGCAGGATTGCTTGAGCGGTCGCGCCATCGGGCACAGGCTGACCGAGAAACGCGAGCGCGCGCGCGAGCTCGCGCACGGGATTCTCGACGTCGACCGGCTGCGCACCGGTCTGTTTGCTGAGCTTCTCGCCGCCCGCGGTCACTGCGACCGGCACGTGCAGGTAGCGCGGCGTCGGATAACCGAGCAGCCGCTGCAGCCAGATCTGCCGCGGAGTGGAATCGAGCAGGTCGGCGCCGCGCACGACGTCGGTGATGCCCTGGTCGGCGTCGTCGATCACGACCGCAAGCTGATAAGCGATCAGGCCGTCGGCGCGGCGCAGGACGAAGTCACCGACTTCGCGCTCGACCGACTGTACGATTTCGCCCTGCAGGCGATCGACGAAGCGGACCGGCGTTGCAACGGTGCGTACCCGGACGGCGCGGGCCCGCCGGCCCGGGGCGAGCCCGCCGCGACAGGTGCCGGGGTAGATGCGCGCTCCGTCGATCGCCAGCGCGGAGTCGGCAATCTCGCTGCGCGTGCAGCTGCACGGGTAGGTGGCGCCGCGGCGCTCGAGCGCGTCGAGCGCCTCCGCGTAGCGTGCGCTTCGGCTGCTCTGGTACAGCACCGGTCCGTCCCATTCGAGGCCAAGCCCCTCGAGCTGACGCAGGATCTCGTCGGCCGCGCCGGGAACCTCACGCGGCTTGTCCAGGTCTTCCATGCGTAGCAACCAGACGCCGCCCGCCGCGCGCGCATCGAGCCAGCTCGCAAGCGCGGCCACCAGCGAGCCGAAGTGCAAAGGCCCCGTTGGCGACGGGGCGAAACGGCCCGTGTAGCGCATGGTGCGGGTATAGTGCCACTTTGAACAGGAGAGTGCTGGATGGCGACAGTCGAGCTGACCAAGGAAAACTTCGAGCAGGTCGTGACGACGAATCCGATGGTGGTCGTCGATTTCTGGGCGCCCTGGTGCGGCCCCTGCAAGGGCTTCGCGCCGGTGTTCGAGGGCGCCTCGGAGCAGCACGAGGACGTGGTCTTCGCCAAGGTCAATACCGACGACGAGCAGGAAATCGCGGCGGCGTTCGGCATCCGCTCGATTCCCACGCTGATGGTGTTTCGCGAAAAAGTGCTGCTGTTCCAGCAGCCCGGCGCGCTGCCGGCATCGGCGCTCGAGCAGGTGCTCGAGCAGGCCAAGGCCCTCGACATGGCGCAGGTGCACAAGGAAATCGCGGAGCGCGAGAGCGCCGAGGGCAAGGCCGACGCATCCGGCGACGCCTGAACGGAGCGCCGGATGATCGAGCTGCGCCGCGCGACGGAACGCGGGCACGCCAATCACGGCTGGCTCGATTCGTTCCACAGTTTCTCCTTCGCCGATTACCACGATCCGCGGCACATGGGATTCGGCAGCCTGCGCGTGATCAACGAGGACCGAATCCAGCCGGGCACCGGCTTCGGCACGCACGGCCACCGCGACATGGAGATCGTGAGCTACGTGCTGGAGGGCGCACTCGCGCACCAGGACTCGATGGGCAACGGCTCGACGATCGTTCCGGGCGACGTCCAGCGCATGAGCGCGGGCACCGGGGTGCGCCACAGCGAGTTCAACCACGAGAAAGCGAGCGTCACGCATTTCCTTCAGATCTGGATCGAGCCGGCGCTGCGCGGGATCGAGCCGGGCTACGAGCAGAAGCATTTCGACGCCGCCTCGAAGCGCGGCCGCTTGCGGCTGGTCGCCTCCGCCGACGGGCGGGACGGCTCGGTGACGATCCACCAGGACGCGTACATGTACGCGGCGCTGCTGGACGGAAGCGAACGCGCGGTGCATCGCCTGCCGGCGGGGAGGCGCGCCTACGTGCACGTCGCGCGCGGCAGGCTGACCGCGAACGGCACCGAGCTCGGCGCGGGCGATGCGCTCAAGGCGAGCGACGTTCCGGAGATCGTCCTGGAGCGGGGCGAGCAGGCGGAAGTACTGCTGTTCGACCTCGCATGAACGGACCGCGCATGGAGCGCTGATGGGCGCCACGCGCACCGAGCGCGACTCACTGGGCCCGGTCGAAGTTCCCGCCGAAAGGCTGTGGGGCGCGCAGACCGAGCGGAGCCGGCGAAACTTCCGCATCTCGGGCGAGCGCATGCCGCTGGCGCTGATCTACGCTCTGGCGCTGGTGAAGCGCTGCGCGGCAAGGGTCAACCTCGAGCTCGGACTGCTCGAGGCGCGCAAGGCCGTCGCGATCGAGCAGGCGGCCGACGAGGTGCTGGCCGGCCGCCACGACGAGGAATTTCCGCTCGTGGTGTGGCAGACCGGCTCCGGCACGCAGTCCAACATGAACGTGAACGAGGTGCTCGCCAACCGCGCGTCCGAAATCCTCGGTGGCGAGCGCGGCGAGCATCGCCTGGTGCACCCGAACGACGACGTCAATCTCGGCCAGTCCTCGAACGACGTGTTTCCGACCGCGATGCACGTGGCCGCCGCGCGCGCGCTTCGCGAGCAGCTCCTGCCGGCGCTGACCCGGCTGCGCGGCACGCTCGCCGGCAAGAGCGATGCCTTCGCGGCGATCGTCAAGATCGGCCGCACTCACCTGCAGGACGCGACCCCCCTCACGCTCGGCCAGGAGTTCTCCGGCTACGCGGCGCAGCTCGGGCACGCGGAAGCGGCGTTGCAGGCGGCTCTGCCGGGCCTGTACCCGCTCGCGATCGGCGGGACCGCGGTCGGCACCGGTCTGAACGCGCACCCCGAATTCGGCGCCAGGGTATCCGAGGCGCTGGCGCGCTCGACCGGGTTGCCGTTCGCGACCGCGGAGAACAAATTCGCCGCGCTCGCGGGGCACGAGCCGATGCTGTTCGCGCACGGCGCCCTCAAGACGCTCGCGGCGGCGCTGATGAAGATCGCGAACGACGTGCGCTGGCTCGCCTCCGGTCCGCGCTCGGGGCTGGGCGAGCTGTCGATTCCGGAAAACGAGCCCGGCAGCTCGATCATGCCCGGCAAGGTGAATCCGACCCAGGCCGAGGCGATGACCATGCTGTGCGCTCAGGTGCTGGGCAACGACGTCGCGCTCAACATCGGCGGCGCGTCGGGGAATTTCGAGCTGAACGTGTTCAAGCCCCTCTTGATCCAGAATTTTCTGCAGAGCGCGCGCCTGCTCGCCGACGGCTGCGCATCTTTCGACGTGCACTGCGCGCGCGGGATCGAGCCGAACGCGGCACGCATCGCCGAGCTGGTCGAGCGCTCGCTGATGCTGGTGACCGCGCTCTCGCCGAAGATCGGCTACGACCGGGCGGCCGAGATCGCCAAGAAGGCTCATCGGGACGGCAGCACCCTGCGGGAAGCGGCGCTCGCGCTGGGCTACGTCAGCGCCGACGACCTCGACCGCTGGCTGCGCGCGCAGGACATGGTCGGGCCGCGCAAATGATCTAGGCTGATAAACTTCGCCCCGCCATGTCAGTCGTCGTCCTCATCTCCGGCCGGGGCAGCAACATGCAGGCCCTGATGGAGGCCGGGCTGCCGGTCTCGGCGGTGATCAGCAATCGCGGAAATGCGGCGGGACTGGAAATCGCCGCGAAGCGCGGCGTCGCGACCAAAACGGTCTCCCACAAGGACTACCCCACGCGCGAGGCGTTCGATGCCGCGCTTGCGGCGGAGATCGACCGTCATTCGCCCAAGCTGGTCGCCCTGGCGGGATTCATGCGCATCCTGACCCCGGCCTTCGTTTCGCGCTACGCGGGCAGGCTGATGAACATCCACCCATCGCTTCTGCCCGCGTTTCCGGGGCTCGACACGCACGAGCGCGCGCTCGCCGCGGGCGTCAAGGTGCACGGCTGCAGCGTGCATTTCGTGGGCGAGCAGCTCGATCACGGCCCGATCATCATCCAGGCCGCGGTGCCGGTACGCCCGGGGGATACCCCGGACAGGCTTGCGGCGCGGGTGCTGCGCCAGGAGCATGTCGTGTACCCGCGCGCAGTGCGCTGGTTCCTGGAGGGCAGGCTGGTCATCCGCGACGGTGTTGTGAACGTTAAGGGAAATGATGCGCAACTGGTTTATTCCGATCGCGATTAGCGCGTGGGTCTGCGCCAGCGCGTACGCCGCGCCTCCGGCCAAGGTGGAGATCGATTACGACGTGCTGCGCAACGGGAGCGCGATGGCCGAGGTGGTCGACCGGTTCCAGCATGATGGCAAGGCCTACCGCGTGGTCGAGGAGGTGCACGGCAAGGGAATCCTCGCGCTGCTCGGCGGCATCACGCGTACCAGCAGCGGTACGCTCGGCAGCGGCGCGTTGCGGCCGCTCGAGTACTCCGACGTCCGGACCGGCCGCGACCCGGCGCGTGCGCAGTTCGACTGGGCCGACAGGCGGCTGAAGCTGGAATCGAACGGCAAGACCCGGATTCAGCCGATGCCCGCGCATGCGCAGGACAAGCTTTCGATGCTCTACGCCTTCGCTTTCGACGTTCCGGGCAAACAGCCCGTGACGGTCAACGCCACCGACGGCAAGGGAGTGTCGAAGTACGTGTTCGACGCCGAGGGCGAGCAGACGATCGAAACGCCAGCAGGCAAGTTCGACGCGCTCAAGCTGGTCAAGCGCAAGGAGGGGCCCGACGACCACGGCACGGAGATCTGGCTCGCGTCGAGCAGGGGCTACCTTCCGATCAGGATCCTGGTCACGGACAAGGACGGCACGCGCATCGACCAGATCGTCACGCGCATCGGCGAGCCGTGAGGCTGCGCCGGGCGCTCGTCGCTCACGCCGAAACCCTCGTCGGTGAGCTGCTGCGGTTTGCGGGACCCGCCGACCAGGCGGTATCGCGTTATTTCCGCGCGCACCGCGAGCTCGGCCAGAACGATCGGGCGTTCGTGGCAGAGGCGGTCTACGCGGTACTGCGCCGCAGGCGCTCGCTCGAGGCCGCGGCGGCGAGCGCCGCGCCGCGCGCGCTGCTGCTGGCGGCGCTGTCGCGGGTCCAGGGATATTCGGTGCGCGCGCTGGAGGAAGCGCTGCACCCCGGCGAGGCCGCGACCGTCGCCGGCGCCCGCGCCGCAAGGGACGACGCCTGGCCTGCCGCGGTGCGGGCCGATCTGCCCGACTGGTTGTGGCGGCGGCTGGAGGCGGAGCAGGGGTCCGCGGAAGCGATGCGAATTGCCCAAGGCATGCTCAACCCCGCGCCGCTCGATCTGCGCGTCAACTTGGCGCGCACCGATCGGGATGCGGTGCTTGGCGCTCTCGCGGCGAGCGGAATCGAGGCCGCGCCGACGCCCTACTCGCCGGCCGGCATCCGGCTCGCGGGAAAGCCCGCGATCAACCGCCATCCGCTGTTCGAGCAGGGCCTGGTGGAGGTGCAGGACGAGGGCAGTCAGCTGCTTGCCTACCTGCTCGCGCCGCGGCGCGGGGAGATGGTGGCCGACTTTTGCGCCGGGGCGGGTGGCAAGACGCTGGCGCTGGCAATGATGATGCGCGGCGCTGGGCGCCTGTATGCGATGGACGTTTCGGCCAAGCGACTGCAGGCGCTGGCGCCGCGCGCGGCGCGAGCGGGAATATCGAACGTGCACCCGCTCGTCCTTGCGGGCGAGAGCGATGTGCGCGCGAAACGCCTCGCGGGAAAACTGGACCGCGTACTGGTCGATGCGCCTTGCAGCGGCTTCGGCACGCTGCGGCGCAACCCGGATCTCAAATGGCGCCACGATGAAGCGGCGGTCGTAGAGCTCGCCGAAAAGCAACTCAGCATCCTGCGCGCAGCGGCGCGCCTGGTGAAGCCGGGGGGCAGGCTGGTGTACGCCACGTGCAGCATCCTGCGGGCCGAGAACGAGATGGTGGTCGAGCGATTCGCCGACATGCATCCCGAATTCACCTCGCTGTCGTGCGACAAGCTCCTCGCGGCGCAGCGCATCGCGCTGCCCGCGGACGAGCAGCTGCGCCTGTGGCCGCACATGCACGGCACCGACGGATTCTTCGCCGCGGCGTTCGAGCGCCGCGGCAACGGTCAATCCGGTCGCTGATCTTCGCTGCGGGCGTAGCGGGAGTGCAGGTGAACGGGCTTGGTCATCGCACGACGCATCCGGATGTTCAGCATCTCCACGCCGACCGCGAACGCCATCGCGAAGTAGACATAGCCCTTGGGCACCTCGTGGTCGAATCCCTGTGCCACCAGCAGCACGCCGATCACTACCAGGAACGCCAGGGCGAGCATCTTGATGGTCGGGTGCGCCGAGATGAAGCGCCCGATCGCGCCGGCGAAAGCCATCATGAGCGCGACCGACACCACGATCGCCGCAACCATCACCGGGATGTCCTTCACCATCCCGACCGCGGTAATGATCGAGTCGAGGGAGAACACGAGGTCGATCACCATGATCTGCATGATCAGGGCGCCGAAGGACGCGCGCGCGGTCACCGCTGCCGGAGCCTCCTCCGCGCCTTCGAGTAGCTGGTGGATTTCCTTGGTGCTCTTCCACAGCAGGAACATCCCGCCGAGGATCAGGATCAGGTCTCGCCCCGAAATCTCCTGGCCGAGGAAGCTGAACAGCGGCGCGGTCAAACCGATGATCCACGCCAGCACCAGAAGCAGCCCAATGCGCATGAACATGGCGCCGAGCAGGCCGATTCGGCGCGCGCGCTCGCGTTGCGCGGCAGGCAGGCGATCCACCAGGATCGAGATGAAGATCACGTTGTCGATTCCCAGCACCAGCTCGAGCGCGGTGAGCGTCACGAACGCGATCCAGGCCTGTGGGTCGGCGAGCAGCTCGATCATCGGCAAACGCTCCAGAAAGAGGCGGGTTTGAGGAATTCTTGCACACGCCGCGTGCGGCCGGTTTTCCCTTTCGAGGCGGGCAGTTACCGTTTCCGCGGGGCGCGAATGGACGCATCACAGATTGTTTCTTGCGGCGCGGGGCGATTCGCGTAGAATGACGCGCACCTGACGATTTCGTCTCACAAAGCGAAGCCAACTTAATGATTTTTTCCGGTTTTCTTGACCTGCCCTGGTGGGGCTACATCCTCGTGGCGCTGGGCCTCACCCACGTCACCATCGCCTCGGTGACGATCTTCCTGCACCGCCACCAGGCGCATCGCGCACTCGACCTGCATCCGATCGCCTCGCATTTCTTCCGTTTCTGGCTGTGGCTCACCACGGGCATGGTGACCAAGGAGTGGGCTGCGATCCACCGCAAGCACCACGCCAAATGCGAGACCGTCGAGGATCCGCACAGCCCGCAGATCTACGGAATCAACCGCGTGCTGTGGGGGGGCGTGTTTCTGTACGTGAAGGAGTCCCATAACCGCGAAACGCTGGAGCGGTACGGACACGGCACCCCGGACGACTGGATGGAGCGCAACGTCTATACCCGCCACCCGGTCCTCGGTCTTACGTTGATGGGTGCCGTCGACCTGGCGCTCTTCGGCCTGGTGCCCGGCGCGCTGATCTTTCTCACGCAGGTCGTCTGGATCCCGTTCTGGGCTGCCGGCGTGATCAACGGCATCGGCCACTTCTTCGGCTACCGCAACTACGGCTGCGCGGACGCCAGCACCAACATCGTTCCCTGGGGCATCCTGATCGGGGGCGAGGAGTTGCACAACAACCACCATGCGTTCGCCTCGTCGGCCAAGCTTTCGGCGAAATGGTACGAGTTCGACATCGGCTGGATGTACATCAGGATCATGGAGATGCTCGGTCTCGCGAGCGTGAAGAAGGTCGCGCCCAGGCCCCGCTTCGCGGCGCCGAAGGCGGCCGCGGATCTCGATACCCTGCATGCCGTGATCGCGAACCGCTACGACGTCCTGTCGCGCTACGCGAAGTCGATCAAGAGGACCTATCACGAGGAGCTGGAACGGCTAGGGCATTGGGCGCCCGGGGACGCCAAGGCGCTGAAGTCGCTGAAGCGTGCGCTGCTTCGGGTGCAAGAGCTGTCGGAAGCCGAACGCGTGCGCCTGGTCGACGGGCTCAAGAACTCGCGTGCGCGGGCTCTGGCGACGGTGGTTGCGATGAGCCACGAGCTGACCGCGCTGTGGGAGCGCTCGAGCGCTTCCAAGGAGCAGCTCCTGCGGCAGCTTCAGGACTGGTGCCACCGCGCCGAGTCGAGCGGTATCGTTCCGCTGCAGGATTTCTCCCGCCGCCTGCGCTGCTACGCCTGAGCGCCGGACCTGCAGCCACAAAAAAGCCCGCATCTGCGGGCTTTTTTTTGTCGTGACCCGGCCCGACTACTTGAGCTTGGTCTCCTTGTACATCACGTGCTTGCGCGCCCTGGGATCGTACTTCTTGATCTCCAGCTTGTCGGGCGTGGTGCGCTTGTTCTTGGTGGTGGTGTAGAAATGGCCGGTGCCGGCGGTCGATTCGAGTTTGATTTTCTCGCGCATGACGGGCTCCGGTTAGGCTTTCGCCTCGGCTTTTGCCTTGGCCTTCGCTTTGGCGCGAACCTCTGCGAGCACGGCGTCGATGCCGAGCTTGTCGATGCGACGCAGGCCGGCGGTCGAAACGCGCAGGCGCACCCAGCGGTTTTCGCTCTCCACCCAAAAGCGGCGGTAGTGTAGATTGGGCTGGAAGGTGCGTCGGGTCTTGTTGTTGGCGTGCGAGACCAGGTTGCCCTTCATCGGCTTCTTGCCGGTGACTTCGCAAACACGGGACATGGGTTGCGCTCCGCGGAAAAAAAAGACGATTATACGCTATTAATCAGTGTCTTTTCAAGGAATGGAGACGGCTGACCGCAGCGCTTGATTCCCGCCGCGGGCTTCCGTGGCAAGTGCTCGAAATGAAGCCCTGCACATCACCACGCGCGCGCATCGCCGCCGTTTTCGCGGCCTGGCTCGGCGCGCTTCTGCTGTCTACGGCGGCGCGCGGGCAGGCGCCGGCGCCCGCGCCGGACGCGTCGCCGCGCCAAGCCGGGACGGTCGAGTTCGTCAGCGGCGACTCGATGATCACGCCGCAGACGGGAGACAGCCGCCTGGTCGCGAAAGGCATCCGCGTGAACGAAGGCGACACCGTCATTACGTTCAAGGGCGCGGAGACCCAGCTGCACATGCTGGACGGCGCCTACCTCATGGTGCGCGAGAACTCGAGACTCAAGATCGAGGCCTACGTCGCGGACGGGGGCGAGAAGGATCGCAGCATCCTCGACCTGATCAAGGGCACGGTGCGCAGCATCACCGGCTGGATCGGCAAGTACAACCGCACCGCCTACGAAATCCGCACCCCCATTCTCGTCACCATTGGGGTGAGGGGTACGGATCACGAAGTGACCTACATCCCTCCGGGCGATCCGCGCGGAGAGCCGGGTGTGTACGACAAGGTAAACGAAGGCAAGGCATTCATGCGCTCGGGGAACGACGTGGTCGAGGTGCCGCCGCAGCGGGCCGTGTTCAGCGCGTGGGGCGCCAAGCCGCGCCGGCCGCGCCTGCTCGCCTCCATTCCTCGATTCTTCAGTCAGGGGCCGCACGAGCGCGAGTTCGCCCGGCGCGCGCGAGCGTCGGTGCGTACGCTGGCGGCCCAGAGGCGGGCGCGGATCCAGGCTCTGCGCGAGCTGCGGCGCGCGGCGCCGCGACGGGCGCCCGAGCGCAGACGCGAGCTGCGCCCGGGTGGCCGCAGTCTGCCAGGGGCGAGTCTGCGGGAACGGGCTCCGCGCCCGGGCGCAATCGGCGAGCGGACACTCCGCGGCAGGGCGGCGCGGACGCTGCATGAACGCGGCCGGCGCGAACAGCGCCGGCGGTAGCGGCTAGAGCAGGCCGCGCTCCGCGAACGAGAGCGTCTGATTGCCGGCAACGATGAAATGATCGAGGACTTTCACTTCGATAAGCGCAAGCGCTTCGGCCAGGCTGCGGGTGAGCAGCTCGTCGGCCTGGCTCGGCTGCGCCACGCCCGAGGGATGGTTGTGCGCCAGAATCACGGCGGCGGCATTTCGGCGCAGGGCGGCTTTGACGACCTCTCGCGGGTAGACGCTGGTTTGCGTCAGCGTGCCGCGGAACAGCTCCTCGACGGCCGTGACGCGGTGCTGCGCATCGAGAAAGAGCGCGACAAAGACTTCGTGTTCGCGGGTGCCGAGGGCGAGGCGCAGGTAGTCGCGTACGGCTGCAGGCGAGTTGAGCGCCGTACCCGCGCGGAGCTCCTCTCCCAGGCAGCGGCGCGCCATCTCCAGCACAGCCGCGAGCTGGGCCGCTTTGGCTGCGCCCAAGCCCTTGACCTCGCACAGCGCACCGTGCCCCGCGGCGAGCAGACCCGCCATTCCGCCGAAGCGGCCGATGAGCTCCCGCGCCAGCTCGACCGCGCTCTTGCCGGCGACGCCGCTGCGCAGGAACAGAGCCACCAGCTCCGCGTCCGAGAGCCGTGCCGGACCCAGCGCCAGCAGGCGTTCGCGCGGCCGTTCGGCCGCCGGCCAGTCGGTAATCGCCATGCGTCCCCCCGTGAATTCACCTAGAATC
>Ga0316579_10000555_pt1 | contig 12416 bp, 10 predicted proteins | sample J5NA_2_FD_203074 | JGI IMG/M metagenome (GOLD analysis project Ga0316579, IMG submission 203074) | Rhizosphere microbial communities from salt marsh grasses in Alabama, United States - J5-7_160517rDrA | ecosystem: Host-associated > Plants > Roots > Rhizosphere | place: USA: Alabama | collected... | reverse complement strand
AGCCTGGGGTCGGATGACCCGCAAACCGGGAGTGGCGATGGTAACGGCAGGGCCGGGTTTTACCAATGCGCTTACGGCCGTCGCCAACGCTCGCTTTGCAAACTCGCCGCTGGTGCTTATTTCCGGGTGTGTCGGGATCGACTGTATCGAAAAACTGGATTTACAGGATATGCGTCAACGGCCGGTTATCGAGCCAATGGTCAAAAAGGCGCTGATCTGTCACAAACCGGAACGAATTCCGGAATTTATTGATTTTGCGTTCCGCACCGCCGGCAGCGGTCGTCCCGGTCCGGTGTATCTGGAACTGCCGGTTGATGTCCTGAATGCGACGGTCAGCCCCGATGGTATCAAAACGCCCCACACGGTCATTGAATCCCATCCGGTAGACCTGGATAAAGTAGAGCAGATTCTATCGATGCTCGAAAAAGCGACCCAACCGGTTATTATCGCCGGAAGCGGCGCGTGGTATGCCGATAGCGGCAGCGAACTGGTGGAATTTGTTGAAAACACCGGAATCCCGGTGTTTACTTCCGCATTCGGCCGGGGAACCATCCCCGACACGCACCCGTTATGTTTTGAATCTTCGCTTGCCATCAGACCCGGTGCGGCGTTGGTTGCCAATACCGGAGCTGATCTGGTGCTGTTTTTGGGCGCCCGGATGAGTCTGTATTACTTGTTTGGGGATCTTTTTAATGCGGCAGCAAAAATTATTCAGGTGGATATTGAACCTGAAGAAATCGGTAGAAACCGGTCGGTGGATCTTGCGGTTGTCAGCGATGTCAGGGAATTGTTAAAAGCCGCCAACCGTCTCATCCACAAGAAAAAATTGAGCGTGGTCCTTCGTCAGCGATTTACCGGCTGGGTATCGACCCTCGAACAGGCAGATGAGGAGGGCAAGGCGCCTGCGCAGTCTGATTGGCAAAGTGAAAATATTCCCATTCATCCGTTGCGGCTTGCTCACGAAATAAATCAGTTTATGGACCGTGAAGGTGATATTGTGGTTGCCGACGGCGGAGATACTCAGGTCTGGATGGGAATTACCCGGACCGTTCGGAAATCCGGTCGTTATCTGGATGCCGGTCTTTACGGCTGCTTGGGGGTGGGCATCCCATATGCCAATGCTGCCAAACTGCGATACCCGGACCAGCGGGTCTGTTTAATTATCGGAGACGGCTCTGTCGGATTTAATTTTATGGAATTTGAGACGGCCTTACGCAAGAACCTGCCCATCGTCATGGTCATCAGTAATGATCTCGGATGGGGTATGATTCGCCACAGCCAGGAGTTGCGCATCGGCCATGCCATTGAAAACGGAACCTACATCGGGAAAGTCGATTACCATAAATTGGTTGAGGCCCTGGGAGGAAAAGGCCTGTATGTAGAGGATCCTGCAGATATTCAACCGGCCCTGGAGGAAGCATTTGCCGCCGGCGTTGCCACCTGCATCAATGTGATGACCGATCCCACCACCGTTAGTCCGGGAAGCGTCGCCCTGGCGAATTTGGGAGGATACACGGCTCAAGCGCAGTAAACGGTGAGGTCATTCGGCTTGACGTGAACCCGACAATCATCAAAAAATAAAGGATACGGCCATGGACCCGGCGGCGATCGATCAGGTGCGACTGAATTTTAATCCCCAGGGACTGTTTATTATCAACGCGGCCATTGGCCTGATGATGCTGGGGGTGGCGCTGGAATTGAAACTGGACGATTTTAAGCGCATCCTGGTTGCGCCCAAAGCACCGTTAATCGGCCTGGCCGCCCAGTTTGTCCTGTTGCCCGCATTCACCTTTTTGCTGACGCTAATTATAAACCCGCCCGCATCCATTGCGCTGGGCATGATCCTGGTGGCGGCCTGCCCGGGCGGCAACCTCTCCAATATCATGACCTATCTGGCGCGTGGCAACTGCGCCATATCGGTGAGCATGACGGCGGTCTCCACTGTGGCGGCGATTGTGATGACGCCGTTGAATTTGGCGCTGTGGGGCAGTCTGAATCCACATACCGCCGGTATTTTAAGAAAGGTCAGCCTCAGTCCCCTGGACGTCTTTATCACCGTATTTATCATTCTGGGGGTTCCGCTGTGCATTGGACTGCTGATTTCACGGCTATTTCCGGCCCTGGCGGCGAAGGTCAGAAAACCGTTTAAAGTATTTTCGCTGGTGTTTTTCATCGGCATTGTTGCGGCGGCCCTGGCCGTCAACTGGCAAAATTTTTTGCATTATGTCGGTCTGGTATTTATCGGCGTGCTGATTCATAATGCGCTGGCGCTCAACCTGGGGTATTGGACGGGGCGTCTTTGTGGATTGCCCGAGACGGATAACCGGGCGGTGTCTATCGAAGTGGGCATTCAGAATTCAGGGCTGGGTCTGGTGCTGGTTTTTAATTTTTTTAACGGTCTTGGCGGAATGGCCATTCTGGTAGCGTGGTGGGGGATCTGGCATATTATCGCCGGCCTGGCTGCCGCATTTATTTTTTCCCGGCAGCCGTTGCCGGCCGATTTTCAGCCGGAGTCGGGAAAGATATCTTTCTGATAAGCGGAATACGTTCATGTCATCCAATGATTTAAAAAACAAAGTCGCCGTGGTCACCGGTGCGGCCAGTGGAATCGGTGCGGCCATCAGCAAAGCATTTGCCGCCAAAGGTGCCAAGCTCGGGCTGATCGATATTGATGAAACCGCAGTTAGAGCTGCCGCAGATGATATGGTTTCCGATGGCATCGATGCCATCGGAATTGGCTGTGATGTTGCCCGGGAATTGGAATGTGAGAGGGCAATTTATGCCATCACAGAGCACTATGGCGGGATTGATATACTGGTCAACAATGCCGGCATCACCCAACGAAGCGCCTTCGTCGATACGAAGGTATCGGTCTATCGCCAGGTTATGGATGTCAACTTTTTTGGTTCCCTTCACTGCACCAAGTTGGCCATTGCCAGCCTGATCCAACGTAAGGGTGCGATCATCATCATTGAGAGCCTGGCGGGGGTGGCGCCGTTGCTGGGTCGTACCGGGTATTGTGCCAGCAAACACGCCTTGCACGGGTTGTTTACTTCCCTCAGAGCTGAATTGATTGGCAGCGGGGTTCACATTATGATCGTCTGTCCCGGATTTGTGAAAACCCAATTGCAGACGCGGGCCCTGGGCGGCGACGGCCGCGTCACCCAACACCCGCAATCAATGGTCGGCGGGCAGGATTCGCCCGATCAGATCGCTGATGCTGTCTACAGGGGACTCCTCAAGAAGAAAGATTTGATGGTCCTGTCGCCGGTTGGTAAACTCTCTTACTGGTTGTCCCGGATTGCCCCGAGTTTTTATGAACGATTGATGGCCAGGCAGCTTCAATCGGAACTCATTCGGAAAAGTACCTAAAGTGAACGACAGCTTTATCCTATCAGAGGTTATCATGCTTGACAGAAACGTTACCACAGTCATTGATACGGAAAAATGCATCGGGTGCGAATTATGCATAAAAGTATGTCCGTCCGAGACCATAAGCATGCAAGACGGCAAGGCCCATGTAACCGGCGATCGCTCGTTGCAGTGCGGCCATTGCATGGCCGTGTGCCCGGTTGATGCAGTGCGGGTAGATGCGATTGATGCCCAGAGCCTTTTGTTTAACAGCTTCGATCTTAAAAATCACTGGCTGCCGCATGGGGAGCCGGATACGGCCCGCCTGGCCCAATTGATGGCCTCCCGGCGCTCGTGCCGCAATTATAGCGAAAAAGCCGTCGATCGATCCGTGCTTGAAGACCTGGTGAAAATCGGAACCACCGCACCATCGGGAACCAACTCTCAGAACTGGACCTTTACGATTTTTCCCGACCCCGCTGCCGTGAATGAATTCGGCCAGCGCATCGGTTCATTTTTTAAGAATCTAAACCGTATGGCCGAAAAAAAATGGATGCGCAAAGCGCTCAAACTGATCGGTAAACCTGAATTGGACAATTATTTCCGGGACTATTACGAGTCGGTAAAAGACGGATTAGAGGAATGGGAGCTTTGCGGACGCGACCGTCTTTTTCATGGCGCCACTGCGGTTATCGTTGTCGCCACCAAACCCGGCGGCAGCTGTCCGATGGAGGATGCCCTGCTGGCCACTCAAAATATCCTGCTGGCTGCCCACAGCATGGGGCTGGGCACTTGCCTGATCGGCTTTGCAGTGGAAGCCATCCAAAATGATTCCGCCATACAGCAATTTTTAACCATACCGGCTGAAGAAACCGTCTGCAGCGTCATCGCCATCGGATACCCCGAGGAAAAATATGAAGGTCTGACGGGCAGGAAAAAATTCGTGATGCGGTATTTTGAGGCCGGAACAAACAAATGAATAAATGGCTCACGCCAAGATGCAAAGGCGCCAAGATTTTTTTTATTAAAATTATTTTTGCCTTCTTCTTTGCGGCTTGGCGACTTTGCGTGAGAATTAAAAATTCCCTGTGCTTTGTTTATGTTGGGTCAGATTTTTCTGATTTCAAATATTGAGTGAGAATCGATTGCAGTTTGTCGAGATGTCCGGAATAGAAATGATCGCAACCGTCGATAATTTCAAATTGCGCCTCCGGGTTCCAGGCCGGCATTAGATCGCGGATTTGATTCACCGGTGCGATGTCATCCCGGCTGCCGGTTACCACCAGTTTTAGGCAGTTCATTGCGGTAACCGTTTCAAATTCGATGAATCCGACCGGCGGCGAAATCATCATCATGGACATGATTGAGGTGCGGCTGTCGGTGACGACGCCGCTGTTGACCCAGGCCCCGAAAGAGTAGCCGGCCAGGTCGATGGCGCCGACATCCATGTTTTCAACATAAGAGATGGCAGCGCGGACGTCGTCCTGTTCGCCCAAACCATTATCAAAGTTTCCCTGGCTGCCGCCGACGCCCCTGAAATTAAATCTCAGGGTTGCATAGCCGTGTCGCTGGTAGGCGCTTTGAACGGTTTCGACAACCGGATTGTTCATCGTGCCGCCATACAGCGGATGGGGGTGAGTGATCACCACTCCTTTATGCCCGGCGCCTGCCTGCCAATAGCCTTCCAGTCGATGCCGACCGGATGGGATCGTAATTTTTTCTTCCATTAAGATTTTAATTAGCCGACGGTTTTTAAAATTTCGATGATGTCACTGCCAAATTCGGTCGCCTGCCAGTTTTTCAGTTCTTTCATCTTTAACAGGCTGCCGGGCGTAAGGGGTCGTTGCACCGCAATCGCGCTGATCAGCGCCTTGGTGCAAATGATGGTCGGATCGATCTGCAGACGCTTTGCCAGATGGTCCCGCCAGTTGCGCAGTTCCTTGACGCGTTTGGCGACAATGGCAGGTACATGCGGGGCGGTTTTACGTGGGTATTTCGGCAAATCCTTTGCAGGGATCTGCAAGGCTTTTTTTACCGCTGCGATAATCGCTTGGCCGTAGCGGTCAATTTGTTTGGCTCCCAACACTTCGGTTTTTTGCAGTTTCCTTATACTCTGGGGGCGCATTTCTGCCAGTGCGATTAGCGACTTATTTCCAATGATTCTGAAAAGCGGCCGGTCCTGCTGCTGTGCCATTTTTTTACGCAGCTGCAGCAGCGATTCCAGAACCGCCAGGCCTCTGGGACCCAGTTTCCCGGCGCCCTTAAATGCGGGGAATAAGGGACCCGAGTTTGTGCTCGCCGCTCTAACCCTGCTCAAATAAATACATTCTTCCTCGACCCAGGAAAGGCGGCCTTTGTGTTTTAGCTCCTGATGCAGACCTTTGGCCAGGGGGACAAGATAGTGTACATCCTTGGCCGCATAGGCAATCATCTCCTTTGGCAGGGGACGTTTCGACCAGTCTTTGCGCTGATACTTTTTATTCAGGTGCACGTTGAATCTATTTTTAAGCACCGCCTCCAAACCACTTTCACGATACCCTAAAAAACGGCACGCCAGTTCTGTGTCAAAGAGATTGTTGACGTTTATTCTGAAATCTCGATACAGAGACCGCACGTCATAATCAGCGCCATGAAATATCTTCTGAATATCAGCGCGAGTGAAAACCGGCTTCAATACGGATAAATTTTTAATCTGCAGCGGATCAATGACGGCTGTGGTGTGTTGCGTGGCGATCTGGATCATACAGACCTTTTCTTTAAAATGATACATCGAGTCGGCTTCCAGATCGACGCCGATGATTTTTTGATTTTCCAGTCGACCGGCAAACTTTTCGAGCTTGGGGATGGAATCGATCATTAAATAGCTGTTTGTACCGCGTCTTGGCATTTTTTTTCTTGACCCTTCAGATTGTTTCGCCTATCGGTGTTATTTGTTAATTTACCCTTTGCTTAGCTAAATAAGTTTGTTATTCTGAAGTTTTGGCAATTGTTTCGATTATCTTACCATTTGTTCAAAACTTATCAATGTGAGACGTCAATGATAAATATAACACTTCCAGACGGGAACTTAAAGACTTTTGAAAATGCCCCAACGGGCCTGGAGCTGGCCGAAAGCATTTCAGCGGACCTTGCGCGCAATTGCGTGGCCATGGAACTAGATGAAAAGTTGGTTGATTTAACAACATCCATCACCGCAGACGCAAAGGTTCGTTTAATTACCCAGAAAGATCCTGAGGCGCTGCACGTTTTGCGTCACAGTGCGGCCCATGTGATGGCCCAGGCCATATTGCGGCTTTACAAAGACGCCAAGTTGACGATTGGCCCGGCCATTGAAGATGGTTTTTATTATGACATCGACATGGGGCCGGTTTCGGAAGAGGATTTTGCCAAAATTGAAGCTGAAATCAAAAAGATCATTAAGGCCAAACTGCCCATATACCGCAAAGAGCTGTCCAAAGCCGAAGCGATGGAGTTTTATAAAGGAGAGCCCTACAAGCAGGAAATGATTTCGGAACTGGAAGACGGCACTATTTCGTTTTACGAACAGGGCGAATTTACCGATTTGTGCCGCGGTCCGCATGTGCCGCATACCGGCTTTGTAAAAGCGATTAAGCTCATAAAAGTGTCAGGCGCTTACTGGCGGGCGGACCCGACCAAGGCTCAGCTTCAGCGGATTTACGGGACTGCTTTTTTCTCAAAAAAAGAGCTCAATGCTCACCTGAAATTTTTAGAAGAAGCCAAAAAAAGGAATCACCGTAAAATCGGACAGGCGCTGGATCTGTTCAGTTTTCACGAAGAAGCACCGGGCATGCCTTTTTTCCATCCCAAAGGCATGGTGGTCTGGAATTCCCTGCTGGATTACTGGCGCGCCGAACACCGTGCCGCCGGATATGTGGAAACCAAAACACCGATAATGCTGAACCGGGCGCTGTGGGAAAAAAGCGGTCACTGGGAAAATTATCGCGAAAATATGTATACTTCCTCTATCGATGACACAGATTATGCCATCAAACCAATGAATTGCCCCGGAGGGATGCTCATCTATGGACGAAAACCCCATTCCTACAGAGATCTGCCGTTGCGGGCGGCTGAAGTCGGCCTGGTGCATCGGCATGAGCTCAGCGGGGTTTTACAGGGGCTTTTTCGGGTCAGAGCGTTTCACCAGGACGACGCCCATCTGTATATGATGCCGGAGCAGATTGAGGACGAAATACTGGGGGTGCTGCGTTTATCAGAGCGCATGTACAGCACATTCGGCCTGGGATTCCATCTGGAGCTGTCGACCCGGCCTGATAAATCCATCGGCACCGACGAGCAGTGGGAGCACGCCACCAAAGGGCTGGAAAAGGGATTGAAAGCTTACGGCCATGATTACTCCTTGAACGAGGGGGACGGTGCCTTCTACGGTCCCAAAATAGACCTGCATATTAAAGACGCTCTGGGTCGGACCTGGCAGTGCGGCACCATTCAGCTGGATATGTCGCTGCCCGAACGGTTTGACCTGGTCTATATCGGCAAAGACAATGAGCGCCACCGGCCGCTGATGATCCACCGCACCGTTTTCGGATCCATCGAGCGTTTTCTGGGGATTTTGATCGAACATTTTGCCGGCAAGCTACCGTTGTGGCTGTCACCGATTCAGGCGGCCGTTCTGCCAATTAATGATGACCTGACAGCTTATGCCAATGAGGTGAAAGTTGCGCTTGAAGAAGCCGACCTGCGGGTGGAAGTTGATGACCGCGCCGAAAGTCTGAACAAAAAAGTTCGAGAGGCCCAGCTGAATCAAATTCCTCTGATTCTTACCGTTGGCGGCAAGGAAAAGGAATCCGGCACCCTTGCGGTGCGCACCCTGGATGGCCACGTCAAATACGGCGTTTCCCATGATCTGTTTCTGAGTACGGTGGGGGAACATATTCGCAAGCGGGAGCTGGGGCTGGATCTTTTTCGGGAATAGCAATCCCAATTGCCGAGTTCTGCAGAGTGCATTTAAACTGCGCTTGCGCTCATTTTGTACGGAAAATTCGAAATTCGAAAACCGAAGCACGAAACAAATTCTAAAATCAAATGTTCGAAATTCAAAACGGTTTAGAATTTTGAAAATTCGGATTTCGATATTGTTTCGGATTTCGAGTTTCGTGCTTCGGATTTATTGCTGTTTTAATGTCTTTGCGCATATTAATTCGTAGAGAAAAAGATGAACAAGAATGCCGGAGTAACAACCCACAAAATCCAGTGGTGTGATTTACGTTGTAAATGGGCGAATGCAGCCAGACTCAAAGCCCTGGATGGCAGCTGCCATACATTTCAATCTCTGTGGTGCCAGAAACTGAAAAAGCATGTCACCAAAAATGCACCCTGTGAAGTTTTTTTCGGCCAACGCCGCCCGACAACAAAATTTTAACTGATTTTTTTCACGCAAAGCCGCAAAGTCGCAAAGAATAAAGTTTGTCAGATAATTTAATTAAACTTTGCGCCTTAGCGGCTTTGCGTAAGGCCTTTTCAGGCACCATTTAATGGACCTGCCAAATGACTGCTACCGGTCAATCAAAACTCAGAGATTTCCTCATCTGCTGGTTGCCGCTGATTTTTTATTGCCTGGCCATTTTCATCCAATCCGGCCAACCTGGCCCTGAACTTATTCCTGATGTGAAGTTTCTGGATAAATTCCTGCACTTTGGCGCTTACGGCCTGCTGGGGATCCTCTTTTTCAGAGCCTATGAAACCCTGCCGCTGAAAAACTTCAAAAATCTGTTGATTTTAATCAGCATCGGGTCAGCCACCCTTTACGGAATCAGTGATGAGATTCACCAATATTTTGTTCCATCCAGACAGGCTGACGTTATGGATGGGATCGCCAATACGATCGGCAGCATTTGCGGGGTTTATCTTTTTTATCGGTGGAAAAATCAGAAAGAACCGGTGTAGCGTTCTCGTAACCCGTGGTAAATTTTACCCCATTAGACTGCTGTGCGGATTGACAACACCCTTGATTTTATGTAAAAAGGATAGCTTGAATCGGCTTTGGAGGGTTAGTGAATATCAACCGGACCGACCCTCTGAAGACAGACGGCCGTTTCATTCGTCCATATTTAATTATGCAGCGGTTTGGTTTTGCTGAATCCGACTAAAGGAGTGGAACTCTATGCCTTCCGAAAATAACATTTCAATCAACGGCAATATATTTTCCTTTACACCGGGGGAAACCATCCTGGAGATAGCGCATCGCAACAGCATTGATATCCCGACCCTCTGTTACCTCAAAAGGGCCACCCCGACCGGTGCGTGCCGTATGTGCGTGGTAGAGGTTAAGGGCGCCCGCAGCTTGGTGGCATCCTGTGCAGCACCAGCCGCGCCGAATATGGAAGTTCAAACTGAAACGGCTAAAGTTATCGAAGCCCGCCGCATGGTTCTGCAACTGCTGCTGTCTTCCGGGAATCACAATTGTGCGGTTTGTGGAAGCGCCGCAGATAACTGGACCGAGTTTCAACTTAAAGTGCAACAGGCTGAAGAGGGCACCGAATTGTGCCCGGTCTGGGGCGACTGCCGCTTACAGGACCTGGCCTTTCGCTACCAGGTGACCGGTGAGCGCTTTGAGCCCACCGAGACCGCTTATCCGATGGAAACTGCCAATCCGTTCATTATGCGCGATTTTTCCCGCTGTATTCAATGTGGCCGATGCGTGCAGGCCTGCAACGAAGTGCAGGTCAACCAGGCCATTCATTTTGGCTATCGCGGGGCGGCCACTAAAATTATTGCCGCTGGCGACCGGCCTTACATCAACTCGGATTGTGTTTTTTGCGGAGAATGCGTGCAGGCCTGCCCGGTGGGTGCCCTGGTTGAAAAAGATGCCCGTTACGAGGCCCGCCCCTGGGAGACACGCAAGGTGCGCACCACCTGCAGCTATTGCGGGGTGGGCTGTCAGCTCAATCTGCATGTCAGGGACAACCGGGTGGTTAAGATTACCGGGGTGGAAGACGTGGCGCCGAATTACGGCAGTCTTTGCGTCAAGGGCCGTTTCGGCTTCGACTTTATCCATTCACCCGAACGGCTGAAAACACCGCTGATTAAAGAAAACGGTTCTTTCCGCGAAGCCTCCTGGGATGAGGCCCTGGATCTGGTGGCCCGCAAGCTGGCAGACATCAAGGCCGAACACGGATCCGACAGTATCGGGATGTTGACTTCCGCACGAATTACCAATGAGGAAAACTACATTGCCCAGAAGTTTGCCCGGGCGGTGCTGGGGACCAACAATGTGGATCATTGCGCGCGTCTCTGACATTCTTCAACTGTGGCCGGTCTGGCTGCAGCTTTCGGCAGCGGCGCAATGACCAACACGATTGCCGATATGCAAGAGGCGGATGTGATTTTAATCACCGGATCCAATACCACTGAAAACCATCCGGTGATATCCAGTGGGGTCAAACGGGCGGTGACCGCTAAAGGAGCGAAGCTTATCGTGGTCGATCCGCGGCGCATCCGGATTACCCGCTATGCGGACAAATGGCTGCGGCAGAACCTGGGAACCGATGTCGTCTGGATTAACGGCTTGATGCATGTGATCATTAAAGAAGGCCTGCATGCCAAAGAATTTATTGAAAACCGCACCGAGGGCTTCGAAGAACTGCAAAAAATCGTTGAGAAATTTAGCCCGGATTATGTGGAACAGATCAGCGGTATCCCGGCGCAGGAAATTATCGATGCCGCCCGGCTGTATGCTAAAGCCGATCGCGGTTGTATTATATATTGTATGGGCATTACCCAGCACACCACCGGAACCGATAATGTTAAATCTTTGGCCAACCTGGCCATGCTCTGCGGCAATATGGGCATCGCGGGCGGTGGTGTCAACCCGCTGCGCGGCCAGAACAACGTTCAGGGAGCCTGTGACCTGGGCGGGCTGCCGGATGTGTATTCCGGCTATCAGAAAGTCACTGATCCTGATGTGCGCCAGCGCATGGGCGAAGCCTGGAAAGTCGACGCGCTTTCCGATCAGCCCGGCATGAAGGCCACCCAGATGATACCGGCGGCCCACGACGGCACCCTTAAAGCGCTATATGTTATCGGTGAAAATCCGCTGGTATCTGATCCGGATGTCAACCATGCTGAAAAAAGCCTTAACAACCTGGATTTTCTGGTAGTGCAGGACATCTTTTTAACCGAAACCGCCCAGCTGGCCGATGTGGTATTACCTACATCCTGCTATGCCGAAAAAGACGGCACCTTTGCCAACACCGAGCGCCGCGTACAGCGGGTACGCAAAGCCCTGGATCCGCCGGGTGAGGCATGGGATGATTGGAAAATTTGCTGTGAGATTGCCAGCCGAATGGGCTATCCCATGGCCTATGACAGCAGCCGGCAAATCATGGAAGAGCTATCAAGTGTAACTCCGTCATATGCCGGCATCAGCTATGAGCGCATCGAGCACGAAGGCATTCACTGGCCCTGTCCGACCGCCGAGCATCCTGGCACCCCGATTTTGCATCGCGACCAGTTTTCACGCGGCAGGGGGCTTTTTCATGCGATTGACTATATTGAACCCGCTGAGATGACCGATGATGAGTATCCCCTGTATTTGACCACCGGCCGGTTGCTTTACCAGTACCATACGGGAACCATGACCATGAAAACCGGCGGGCTCAACGAAATTGCGCCGGAGGCCTTTGTGGAAATCTCAGCGCAGGATGCGCGTAAATTCAAAGTGGAAGAAGGGTCGCGGGTCAATATCGATTCGCGTCGCGGGACGATCCAGGCGCGGATTAAAATATCGCGCAAGGCGGTTAACGGAACCGTATTCATCCCCTTTCACTTTGCAGCGGCGGCGGCCAATCGGCTGACCAACGCCGCCCTGGATCCGGTTTCGGGAATTCCCGAATACAAGGTCTGCGCGGTCAAGGTGTCGAAGGCGGCCTAAAATCGCGCAGTGCTCGGTACCAGGTGTCAATGTTTTTTTGAATATCGAATATCGAACAAGGAATTTAGAACCGTAGAAGTTTGAAGGCAGTGACAGTATGAATCACTTCGAAATTCTGCGGTTCCTTGTTCTGCGGTTCAAAATAAAAAACCCG
>Ga0316579_10000554_pt1 | contig 12418 bp, 10 predicted proteins | sample J5NA_2_FD_203074 | JGI IMG/M metagenome (GOLD analysis project Ga0316579, IMG submission 203074) | Rhizosphere microbial communities from salt marsh grasses in Alabama, United States - J5-7_160517rDrA | ecosystem: Host-associated > Plants > Roots > Rhizosphere | place: USA: Alabama | collected... | reverse complement strand
CTCGACCTGCTCGGATCCGGTGCCGTGGCGACGTCCACCGACCTGCCTGGCCTGCGACGGGTCGCGGGCCAGGCGCAGGCCCCGGACGGGCTGCGGCAGGTCCGGTACGTCCTGGAGCGGGAACCGGGGACCGCGGGCACGCAGGGGACGGCGGCCCCGGGCGCGGGGTACCTGCTGACGACCGGTTCCGCGCCCGAGGGAGCGGGAGTCGTCCCGGCACCGGACGCGCGGTGGACCGTGGTCGGCGACCGCGCCGGCTGGTGGGCCCGGACGGCGACGAGGCCGGGCTGCGCTGGTCGGTGTCGAACGGGGTGCACGCCCGGATCGAACCGCGTGGGGACGGCACGGGAACGGACGAGGCGGCGGCGCTGGCGAGAACGCTGCGCGGGGTCGGGCCGCAGGACCCGGCCGTCGCGGGGGTCTGGGACCCCGGGAACGAGCAGCCCGGGAACCGGCGGGCCCCGACGGGCCCGGACGGGACGGCCACCCCGTGGAGCACGGCCGCCCCGCCGACCGTCAGCGCAGGCCCACCGGCCGCGCCAGTGCGAGCTGGATCAGCCTGTCGACCAGTTCCGGGTACTCCAGGCCGGTGCGCTGCCACATCCTCGGGTACATGGACAGCGGGGTGAAGCCGGGCAGGGTGTTGATCTCGTTGACGACGACCTCGCCGTCCTGGCGGACGAAGAAGTCGACCCGTGCCAGCCCCTCGCAGCCCAGCGCATCGAAGGCGCGCACGGCCAGGTTCCTGACCTTGTGGGTCACGGCGTCTGGAAGGTCGGCGGGGCAGGTGAGCCGCACCGACTCCTCCTGGAGGTACTTGGCCCGGAAGTCGTAGAAACCGTGCCCGAACAGTACCTCGATCTCACCGGGGAGGCTGGTCGCCGGGGGGCCCCCGTCGAGGGAGTCCAGGACGGCGCACTCGATCTCGCGTCCCTCGATCATGGACTCGACCACGACCCGGGGGTCGTGCTCCCGGGCCTGCTCGATGGCGGCGTCCAGGTCCTGCGGGTCCTCGACCTTCGTGATCCCCAGGCTCGATCCGGCCCTGGCCGGTTTCACGAAGACCGGCCATCCGAGTTCCTCCACGGACGCGCGCACGGCCTGCGGATGGCGTTCCCACTGCCGGGGGGTCACGAGCACGTGCTGGCCCACCGGGATCCCCGCCCCCGCGAGCATGATCTTCATGACGTGCTTGTCCATGCCCATGGCGCTGGCAAGGACCCCGGACCCCACGTACCGGACGTCGGACAGCTCCAGCATCCCCTGGAGGGTCCCGTCCTCCCCGAAGGGTCCGTGCAGCAGGGGGAGGACCACGTCGACGGTCCCGAGGACCTCCGGCACCGATCCCGGGGGCAGGACGACCATGTGCCGGTCGTCGAGTTCCCGGGGGAGCAGGACGGGCGGGCCGTCGGTGTCGCTCACCGCGGGCAGGTCGCCGTCGGTCAGGGCCCACCGCGTCGGGTCCTTCTCCACCAGGACCCACCGGCCCCTGGGGGTGATCCCGACGGGCACGACGTCGTACTTGTCGGGGTCGATGGAGCCCAGGACCCCCGAGGCGGTGACGCAGCTGATGGCGTGTTCCCCCGAACGTCCGCCGAAGACGACCGCGACCCGGGGACGGCGGGCATGCTGGCCGCTGCGGGCCCGCCCCGGGGGCTCGTCGGCGGCGATCGGCGCGACGTCGGTGCTCTGGCCGTCGTCGGGCGAGCGGGGGCCGTCGTGCGGGCCCTGCGCGGGTGCGGGGAGGTCCCCCCTGCCACCGGCGGCGTCGTCGGGCCTGACGACGGGCTGATCGGAGTGCTGGTCGGAGGCATCCATCGAGGTCGAGGCTACCCTGACCTCCCGGGAAGCGGCTCAGGCGGTCTCGTACTTGCGTGGCCTGCCCAGCAGGCGGCTGCCGATCTCCTCCACGGGGGTCAGGCCGTGCATCACCGCGGCGACCTGCTCGGCGATCGGCATGTCCACCCCGTGCCTGCGGGCCAGGTCGAGCACCGGGCCGCAGGACTTGACCCCCTCCGCGACCTGCCGCGTCGCCGCCACGACCTCCTCGACCGCCCGTCCCCTGCCCAGCTGGACCCCGAACGAACGGTTCCTGGACAGGGGGGACGCGCAGGTCGCCACGAGATCGCCCAGCCCGGCCAGTCCCGCGAGCGTCACGGGTTCTGCCCCCAGGGCGACTCCCAGCCGGGTGGTCTCGGCCAGTCCCCTGGTGATGATCGAGGCCTTGCTGTTGTCGCCGTAGCCCCGTCCCTCCACGATCCCCACCGCCAGCGCGATCACGTTCTTCACGGCGCCCCCCAGCTCCACCCCGACGACGTCGGTCTGGGTGTACGGGCGGAAGTAGGGGGCGGAGCAGGCCGCCGCCACGCGTTCGGCGGTGTCGATGTCGCTCGAGGCCACGACCGTCGCCGTCGGCTGCCGGTCAGCGATCTCACGGGCGAGGTTCGGCCCGGAGACGACGGCGATCCTGTCCGCCCCGGCGCCGAGGGTCTCCTGGACGACCTCGCTCATCCTGCACAGGGTGCCCAGCTCGATGCCCTTCATCAGGCTGACGAGGCAGGCCTCCGGGGGGAGGGCGGACCTCCAGGCCAGGAGGTTGCTGCGGAGGGTCTGGGACGGGACCGCCAGCACCACGATCTCCGCGCCGTCCAGTGCCCCGGCAGCGTACGGCGTGGCCACGAGGGACTGCGGAAGGGGCGTGTCCTCGAGGTAGGTGCGGTTGCGGTGCTCCAGGTTGATCTCACGGCAGGTCTCCGGCCGGCGTCCCCACACAGTCACGTCGGCCCCTGCATCGACGAGGACCTGGGCGAAGGTGGTCCCCCACGACCCCGCCCCCATCACTGCGACGCGGACTGTCACTCTTCCTCCTGCTGCTCGGGGTGTCCGATCGCCGGTTGTCCGTGAACGCGGGGGTCCCAGCGTTCCGCCGGTGGTTCCCGGTCCCGCAGCCGCGACAGCAGACCGGTCACACCGTCCAGGATCGTGTCGGTGGCGGCCTGGAGGACCCGTGGGTCCGCTGGCCGCCCGGTGAAGGCTCCCAGGTCCACCGCCGGACCCGCCAGCAGGCGGATCGTGCGTCGGGGGACGACGCGCAACCGGCGCCCGTACGGGGGCAGGACCTCCTGCACCCCCCACTGGGCCACCGGGACCACCGGGCAACCCGTGGCGAGGGCGACGCGCGCGGCACCGGTCTTGCCCCGCATGGGCCACAGATCCGGATCCCGGGTCAGCGTCGCCTCGGGACAGATCACGACGCACTCCCCCGCCTCGACCGCCCGGACGGCCCCGGCCAGGGCATCGCCCGCGCGGTGGCTCTCCCGGCGGACCGGGATCTGCCCGGTCCCGGCGAGGATCCGGCCTCCCAGGGGAACCCGGAAGAGGGATTCCTTGGCCAGGAAACGCGGGGGGCACCCGTTCCTGTGCAGGAAGAACGCAAGGGTGAAAGGATCGAGGTAGGACAGATGGTTGCAACAGACGATGAATCCCGCATCCTGCGGCAGGTGCTCGGCGCCGGACCACTCGCGACGGCCGATCGCCAGCAGCGGCGGTTCGAGCAGGGCCACGGCCAGGTGGTACCACGCGCTGCGATGACGGGGTCTCAACTCGGGTCCTTCCGACCGATGCGACGAGGCGCCGGACCGGTCCCGGTCGGGACGGATCCTGCAGATGGTGGCTCCCGGTACCGCATCCCGCCGGGACGATTGGCATGATCGATGCTCATGCCGGTACCGAGCCGCACCCAGCCTACGCATCCGGGGCCGGGCTCCGGTGAGGGCTGGACGGTCCTGCTGCCCCTCAAGGGCGGTCAGCGCGCGAAGTCCCGTCTGGGCGCCTCCCCCGAGCTGGCCAGCGCCATCGCCCTGGACACCCTCCGGGCGACCCTGTGCTGCCCCGTGGTGCGGGAGGTGAGAGTGATCACTTCCGATCCCGCGCTCGCACGGTCCTGCACCGATCTGGGAGCGTACGTGTGTCCCGAGAGCGTGCGGGGCGCCGGGCTCCGCCCGGCGGTGCGGGACGGGATCCGTGCCCTGGTCGGCAGCCGGACGGCGGGAGCCGTCGTGCCCGTGGCGGTGCTCCTGGGCGATCTGCCCGCGATGCGCCCGCAGGACCTGCGGTGCGCGCTGGACGCCATGGCCGGCGCGCTGACGTCCGGGGCCGGGGGCACGGCTGCGATGGGGATCGTCCCGGACCTGGAGGGCACCGGCACGGTCCTGCTGGCGGCGTCGGCGCCCCGGCACCTGGTCCCGGCCTTCGGGCCGGGCTCCGCAGCGGCCCACGTGCGGGCGGGCGCCCTCCGTCTGGCCCTGGACCTGCCGCGACTCCGGCTGGACGTCGACACCAGGGCCGACCTGCGTCGGGCGGTCGGCTGGGGGGTCGGGCCCCTGACCGCCGAACGGCTGAGGATCGAGTCGGGGACCGGGCCGTCGGACGGCGCGTGCCCCGGATCGTGACGGGCCGTAGGCTTGGCCCGTGCAAGCCACCGTTCACCACTTCGATCCCGCGACCGGGTCCGGCTCCGTCGTCACCGACGCGGGTGTCCTCGTCCCCTTCGATCGGGACGCCTTCGCCGTCAGCGGGCTGTTCACCCTCCGTCCCGGACAGCGTCTGACGATCCGGGTCCTCGGCCGGGCGGACGGCCACGACCCCGGGGCCCGGGTGACCGCCCTGGAGCTGGGGACGGTCGGGAAGGTCCCCCAGGACCCGGCCCGGCCCTGAATCGACCGTTTCCGGCCGGCCCGGGCCGCGTCCGTCCGGGCGGACGGGCTCGGGCGACCTCCGCGCTGCGGGCGGCCGGCGCTCCCGGCCCGCGGGGCCGGCGCTCTCAGCCCGCGGAACGTTCGTAGTTGGCGCCGAGGGCGTCCAGTTTCTCCTGGAAGTGCTCGTAGCCGCGGTCGATGAGTCCGATCCCCCGCACGTGCGAGGTCCCCTCGGCCGCCAGCGCGGCGATGAGGTGGCTGAACCCTCCCCGCAGGTCCGGCACTGCGATGTCGGCCCCGTGGAGCTTGGTGGGTCCGGAGATGACCGCGGAGTGCCGGAAGTTGCGGTGGCCGAACCGGCAGGGCAGGCGGCCGAGGCACTCCCGGTACAGCTGGATCTGGGCCCCCATCTCGCGCAGGGCGCGGGTGAAGCCGAACCGGTTCTCGTACACCGTCTCGTGGACGATCGACAGGCCGGAGGCCTGGGTCAGCGCCACGACGAGGGGCTGCTGCCAGTCGGTCATGAACCCGGGGTGGACGTCGGTCTCCAACGCGATGGAGTTCAGGCTCCCGGTCGGGTGGGAGAACCGGATCCCGTCGTCCCGGACGTCGAGGACGCCCCCGACCTTCCGGAACACGTTGAGGAAGGTCATCATCTCCAGCTGCCGCGCGCCCTTGACCGTGATGTCGCCCTTGGTGGCGAGCGCCGCGCAGGCCCACGACGCCGCCTCGATCCGGTCCGGCAGGGAACGGTGGACGAAACCGCCGAGCCGGTCCACCCCCTCGACCCGGATCACCCGATCGGTGTCGACGCTGATGATGGCGCCCATCTTCTGCAGCACCGCGATCAGGTCCATGATCTCCGGTTCGGTTGCCGCGTTGCGCAGTTCCGTCACGCCCTCGGCCCGCACCGCCGTCAGCAGGACCTGTTCGGTGCTCCCGACGCTGGGGTAGGGCAGTTCGAGTTTGGTGCCCTGGAGCCGTTGGGGGGCGGTCAGGGAGATGCCCTGGGGTTTCTTCTCGACCATCGCGCCGAACTGGCGCAGGACGTCCAGGTGGTAGTTGATCGGCCGTCCCCCGATCATGCAACCGCCGAGGTCCGGGATGAACGCCTGCCCCAGCCGGTGCAGCAGGGGGCCGCAGAAGAGGATGGGGATGCGGCTGGAACCCGCGTGCGCGTCGATGTCCGCCACGGCGGCACGTTCGACGTTGCTGGGGTCCAGACGCAGTTCCCCCGTGGCCGGGTCCGCCAGGTCCACGGTCACCCCGTGCAGCTCCAGCAGGCCTGTGACGACGGTGACGTCCCTGATCTGGGGGACGTTCAGCAGCCGGCTCGGTTCCTCGCCGAGCAGCGCTGCCACCATGGCCTTGGACACGAAGTTCTTGGCGCCGCGCACCTCGATGCTGCCGTGCAGCGGGGTTCCTCCGTGGACGGTGAGCACGTCGTCGTTCATCCCCCCATCGTGACGTACCCGGCTCGGGGACCGTGCATCAGGTGGCGAGGTCGTGCTCGTCGATCGCGTGTCGTGAGCACCCACTCATGACTTCCGGGTGCGCGAGGACGTCCTCGCCGGGGTCCTGGGTCCCGCAGGAAGCGTACGGGCCGCCCTCGTCGGCGCCTTGGCCACCTTCACGGTTCTCTTCCTGCCGGCCGCGCTCGCCGTGCCGGTCGTGGTTCTCCCGGCGCCGGTGGACCGCTTCACGGCCTTCGCCCTCGTGGAGGCGCTCTGCGCGTTCCTTCCCGTTGCCGCGACGCTCCGGGGAGCCGGCTTCTTCACGGCGGCCTTCTTCGCCGTGGCCTTCCTGGCGGCTGCCTTCTTCACGGCGGTGGTCTTCTTCACGGCTGCCTTCTTCACGGCGGTGGCCTTCCTCGCGGGGGCATTCCTCGCCGTGGCCTTCCTTGCGGCTGCCTTCTTCACGGCCGTGGTCTTCTTCGACGCCGCGGTCCTCTTCGCGGCCGTGGCCTTCTTCACGAGGGCGGGTCTCTTCGTCGCGGTCCCGCGTGCCGTGGCCGTTCCTCGGGCACCGCTCTTCTTCACCGCGCCGCCTCCCGCGGCCGCGGTCCCGGTCGCTTTCTTCGCGGCCGTTCTCCTCGGCGCGCCCCGCCCGGCCGCGGTCGTCCCGGCAGCGGTCCGCGTGGCGGTCGCTTTCTTCGCGGTCGCCTTCCTCACGGCGGCCTTCCTCACGGCGCGCTCGGAGGTCCCGGTCCCGCCGCGGGTCGCTGTCGTGGTCCCGCTGGGGCGTGACGCAGCGGAACCCGTGGTGGGAGCCCCTGCCCTCGCCGTCTTCCTGACGGTTCCCGGTGTGGCCCCGACCGTCCGGGCAACGGCAGCGGCCTTTGTCGGCCGGGGAAGGGTCCTGGGGTCGGCCACGTACGTCTTGAAAGCAGTCCCGGGCCGGAAACGGGGAACCGACGTCTTCTTGATCTTCACCGTCTCCCCGGTCCGGGGATTGCGTCCCACCCGGGGTCCCCTCACGGTCTTCTCGAAGGAGCCGAATCCGGAGATGGCCACCTTCTCACCACGGGCGACGGTGCGCTGAATCGTCTCCACGACTGCTTCGAGTGCCTCGGTCGCGACTCGCTTGCTTCCAAGACGCGCCTCGAGCGCCGAGACGAGATCTCCCTTGTTCACAGGATGTCCTCCGGTACACGGTGCCGAGTGGGTACTCAACGTCGCTCTCGAAGGTAGGGGGCTCACGGTGAGTAGTCCAATACGATCCACTCACCATGTCGTGGTGTCGCAAGGGTTTCTTTAGCGAAGTGTGGCAACGGGTTCCGCCGAGATGCCCGGGAACGGCCCGCGCGGCCGGCGGGCCGTCGTAGCTGCGGCGTCGTGGGACGGGTCCGGTTCCGGCGTCCCTCCCGGTACGGGACACCGGAACCGTCCGGCCCACCGGTCAGGACACCGGAACGGGGAGGGTCGTCGGCAGCCGTCCGGGACGGCGCTGCTCGTACTCCCCGATCGCGTCCACGTGCTGCAGGGTCAGCCCGATGTCGTCCAGGCCCTCCATCAGGCGCCACCGCGTGTAGTCGTCCACCTCGAACGGAACGCGGAGGCCGGCGCACGTGACGGTGCGGTCGACGAGGTCGACCGTCATCTCCGTGCCCGGGGCGTCCTCCAGTGCCTTCCAGAGGCGCTCGACGTCGGCCTGGTCCACGACCCCGGTCAGGAGCCCCTGCTTGCCGGAGTTGCCCCGGAAGATGTCGGCGAAGCGGGAGGAGAGCACGACGCGGAAGCCGTAGTCCTTCAGCGCCCAGACGGCGTGCTCCCTGGAGGAGCCCGTGCCGAAGTCCGGGCCGGCGACCAGCACCGACCCCGTTCGGTAGGCGTCGGCGTTGAGGACGAAGTCCTGCCGGGTCCTCCAGGCCGCGAACAGGCCGTCCTCGAATCCGGTACGGGTGACACGCTTCAGGTGGACGGCGGGGATGATCTGGTCGGTGTCGACGTTCGAGCGTCGCAGCGGGACACCGACGCCGGTGTGCGAGATGAACTTCTCCACGATGGTCCTTCCTCGGGTGTCTGGGCGCTGCGGGCTCAGCGTCCGGCGGGGAGCTGTGCGAGATCGGCCGGGGAGCACAGGGTCCCCCGGACCGCCGTTGCCGCGGCCACCAGCGGGGAGACCAGGTGCGTCCGGCCGCCCGCGCCCTGGCGCCCCTCGAAATTGCGGTTCGACGTCGAGGCGCTGCGTTCCCCGGCGGACAGCTGGTCCGGGTTCATCCCCAGGCACATCGAGCACCCGGCCTGTCTCCACTCCGCGCCGAAACGGAGGAAGACCTCGTCCAGCCCCTCCTTCTCGGCCTGCAGGCGCACCTTGGCCGAGCCCGGGACCACCAGCACCCGCACCCCTTCGGCCTTGGTGCGTCCCTCGAGCACGCCCGCGGCGGCGCGCAGGTCCTCGATCCGCCCGTTCGTGCAGGACCCGATGAACACGGTGTCGACGGCGATCTCCCGCAGCGGGGTGCCGGGCACGAGGTCCATGTACTCCAGGGCACGCCGGGCGGCGGCAACGGCCGACGGATCCGTGAACTCCTCGGGGGCCGGCACCGTTCCGGACAGGGGCAGCCCCTGGCCGGGGTTGGTACCCCACGTCACGAAGGGCTCCAGTTCGTTGCCGTCGAGGACCACCTCGGCGTCGAAGACCGCGTCCGGGTCGCTCGCAAGGGCCGCCCAGGACTCGACGGCCGCGTCCCAGTCGGCGCCCGTCGGAGCGTGGGGGAGCCCGGCGAGGTAGGCGAAGGTGGTCCCGTCCGGAGCGATCATCCCGGCCCTGGCCCCGGCCTCGATCGACATGTTGCAGATCGTCATCCGGGCCTCCATGCTCAGCGCCCGGATGGCCTCGCCGCGGTACTCCAGGACGTGTCCCTGGCCGCCCCCGGTGCCGAGGCGGGCGATCACGGCCAGGACGACGTCCTTGGCGGTGGTGCCCTCGGGCAGGGTGCCGTTCACGGTGACGGCCATCGTCCTGAAGGGTTTGAGGGGCAGTGTCTGGGTGGCCAGCACGTGTTCGACCTCGCTCGTGCCGATGCCGAGGGCCAGCGCCCCGAAGGCACCGTGGGTCGAGGTGTGCGAGTCACCGCACACGACGGTCATGCCCGGCTGGGTGAGCCCGAGCTGGGGGCCCACGACGTGCACGATGCCCTGATCGACGTCCCCCAACCGGTGGAGACGGACACCGAACTCCTCGCAGTTGCGCCGCAGGGTGTCGACCTGCAGGCGGCTGACGGGATCGGCGATGGGCCGGTCGATGTCCGCCGTGGGGACGTTGTGGTCCTCGGTGGCGATCGTCAGGTCCGTCCGCCGCACCCGCCGGCCCGCCATGCGCAGGCCCTCGAACGCCTGGGGGCTGGTCACCTCGTGGATCAGGTGGAGATCGATGTAGAGCAGGTCGGGCTCGCCGTCGGCGCCCCGACGTACGACGTGCGCGTCCCAGACTTTCTCTGCCAGTGTGCGTCCCACCGATGTCCTCCTCGACGGCATGACGGATCCGAGTGCTCGCGGCGACGGCGCGGGCGGCGCTCCCTCCGCCCGGCCGGGATCCGCCCCTCATCGCGGATCCGTCGTCGGCCACAGCCCTTGCATCTCACGAATTGAGACGTCAATATCGACTACCGGACAGGCTAGCGCAGCAGGTCTCCTCGTTCCCGGTGCGTTCATATTATGAGATGAGAGTATCGAAGTATGGACAAGAGCAGTGGCGTCGGTGTCCTGGACAAGGCGGCAACGGTGCTCGCGGCCCTCGAAGCGGGGCCGGCGACCCTCGCACAGCTGGTCGCCTCCACCGGACTCGCCAGGCCCACGGCGCACCGGTTGGCGGTGGCGCTGGAGCATCACCGGTTGGTCGCCCGTGACATGCAGGGACGGTTCGTCCTGGGACCGCGCCTCGCCGAGCTCGCCTCCGCGGCGGGCGAGGACCGACTCCTTGCGGCGGCGGTCCCCGTCCTCATGGCCCTTCGCGACCAGACGGGGGAATCGGCCCAGCTGTACCGCAGGCAGGGAGAGCAACGCGTGTGCGTCGCAGCGGCCGAGCGTCCCATGGGCCTGAGGGACTCCATCCCCGTGGGGTCCTCCCTGACCATGCTGGCCGGATCCGCCGCCCAGGTCCTCCTGGCCTGGGAGGAACCGGACCGGCTCCACCGCGGCCTGCAGCGGGCCAGGTTCACCGCGACCACCCTGTCCGCGGTGCGGCGTCGGGGATGGGCCCAGAGCATCAGCGAGCGGGAGCCCGGAGCGGCGTCCGTCTCCGCGCCCGTCCGCGGCCCGTCCGGGAGGGTGGTGGCCGCCGTCTCCATCTCCGGCCCGGTCGAACGGATCACCCGGCAACCGGGCAGGCAGCACGCCGCGGCCGTCGTGGCGGCTGGAACCCGGCTCACCGAGGTCCTGCGCCGAACCGTCGGCTGAGGTCGGGATCTTCCGCGAAGAACCTCGTGGAACATTTCGCTTTTTTCATGGCCGTATACGACTTTCATGTCCTTTTTCCTCACCTGTGCGTACTGTTGTCCCGGTTGGTCTTCCGATCCGAACGAAGAACCGATGTCGGGTTTCCTCCCAGCGAGGCGAACGAGAGGTACGCACGTCGCACGGGTGTTCCCTGCGACACGAGCACGAACGAGGGAGAGGGTTTTCATGAAACGGATCCGTCCGGGATGCGTCGCGCTCGCCGCGGCGGCCCTCGTCTGGACCGCTCCGCTCGCCGACGCCCGGGCGACCGAGGGGGAGGGAAGGTCGGCGGTCGGTGCGACCACCGCCGCCCCCCGTGCGTCCGGTCCCGAACAGTTCGTCGTCCGGGACAGGATCGTGGACCCGGACGGCGAGGAGCACCTGCGGTACGACCGCCGGTACGCCGGACTGCCGGTCGTGGGCGGGGACCTGGTGGTGCACCGGGACGCGGACGGGAAGGTCCGGGACGTCGACCGCGCTTCCCGAGCGCCCCTGGTCCTGTCCGGCACCACTGCCCGGATCCCGTCGGCCCGCGCGGGGAGGACCGCCCGCGGTCGCGCCGTCGCCGAGGGGATCTCCGTCGCGGGTCTGGACAGCCGCCTGGCCGTGATGGCCGACCCCTCCGTCGTGGCCCTGCCCCTCCTGGTCTGGGAGACGGTGGTGACGGGCGTGCGGGCCGACGGCACCCCCAGCAGGTTGCACGTGTTCACCGACGCGGGGTCCGGTGCGGTCCTCGAGGCCAGGGAGGACATCCACACGGGGGTCGGGGAGGGCATCCACAGCGGGAAGGTGGACCTGGACACCACCCCGACCGCTTCGGGATACCAGCTCATCGATCCCGTACGGGGCTCGCACGCCGTGTACGACCTCCGAGGCGCCATTTCCGGGTCGGGAACCCTGTTCACGGACCCCGACGACGTCTGGGGGGACGGGACCGTGTCCTCCCGGCAGAGCGCTGCCGTGGACGCGGCCTACGGCGCGGGGGTTGTCTGGGACTTCTACCACGAGGAACTCGACCGCAACGGGATCCGGGACGACGGGCGAGCCCCCACCAGCAGGGTCCACTACGGCAACGGTTACCAGAACGCTTTCTGGGACGAGGCGGCCTTCAGCATCTCCTACGGCGACGGGTCCTCCGGCACCATGCCGCTGACCTCTCTGGACGTGGTGGCGCACGAGCTGGGCCACGGGCTGACGGCCGCCACGGCACGGCTGGCGTACTCCGGTGAGTCCGGGGGACTGAACGAGGCGACCAGCGACATCCTCGCCACCGCCGCGGAGTTCTTCGCCGACAACCCGGCCGATCCCGGCGACTACCTGATCGGCGAGAAGGTGGATTACTACGGGGACGGGACTCCCGCCAGGTACATGGACATGCCGTCACGCGACGGGACCTCCAAGGACTACTGGTCCCCCCAGGTGAAGAACCTGGGAGTGCACCAGTCCAGCGGGCCGGCGAACCACTTCTTCTACCTGCTCAGCGAGGGCAGTGGAAGCAAGGTCATCAACGGGGTCGAGCACGTCAGCCGGACGATCGACGGCAGCGCGATGGCCGGCATCGGCAGGCAGAAGGCCGTCAGGATCTGGTACAGGGCTCTCAGTCACTACTTCACCTCGACCACGGACTACGCCGACGCCCGCCGGGCGACCCTCCGGGCCGCGTCCGACCTGTTCGGGGACGGGAGCGTCGAGCAGAAGGGCGTGGCCGAGGCATGGTCGGCCGTGAACGTGACGGGGCAGACCATCGTCCCGCCGACGACCACCTACTTCGAGAGCCTGACG
>Ga0316579_10000552_pt1 | contig 12431 bp, 11 predicted proteins | sample J5NA_2_FD_203074 | JGI IMG/M metagenome (GOLD analysis project Ga0316579, IMG submission 203074) | Rhizosphere microbial communities from salt marsh grasses in Alabama, United States - J5-7_160517rDrA | ecosystem: Host-associated > Plants > Roots > Rhizosphere | place: USA: Alabama | collected... | reverse complement strand
CTCATGGGTCCGGACGGCCTGCGGCGCGCCACCCAGGTGGCCGTCCTCGCCGCGAACTACGTGGCCCGCCGCCTCGAGGGCTCGTTCCCCATCCTCTACACCGGCCGGGACGGCCTGGTCGCGCACGAGTGCATCGTCGACCTCCGCCCGCTGACCAAGGCCACGGGGGTGACGGTGGACGACGTGGCCAAGCGGCTCATCGACTACGGGTTCCACGCCCCGACGATGTCGTTCCCGGTCGCCGGGACGCTGATGGTCGAGCCGACCGAGTCCGAGGATCTCGCCGAGCTGGACCGCTTCTGCGACGCCATGCTCGCCATCCGCGCGGAGATCGACGCGGTCGCGGCGGGGGAGTGGCCGAGCGAGGACAACCCGCTGCGCAACGCCCCGCACACCGCACGAAGTGCCATCGGGGAGTGGACGCACCCCTACTCGCGGGAGCTCGCGGTGTACCCGGGGGGCGTGGCGCAGGCGGCCGACAAGTACTGGCCACCGGTGCGACGCATCGACGGCGCCTACGGTGACCGCAACCTGGTGTGCACCTGCCCGGCGCCCGGGGCCTTCGCCGACGCGGTGGGCGCAGAGGCTACTGCGCGTCGCTGACCGTGGAGAAGTGGAAGTCGGCGACCCGTAGCGGCGGCATGGCGGTCCGGGGGAAGTACTCGACCCACTCCCGTCCGAACGTGGGCACGGTGGCGCCGGCGTCCTCGACCCGGCTGAGGCAGCCGACCGGGCTCTCGTTGAACCGGAAGTTGGTGGCGGCGCCGACGACCTCCCCGTCCTCGACGACGAACACCCCGTCCCGGGTGAGGCCGGTCAGGAGCATCTGCTGGGGGTCGACCTCACGGATGTACCACAGCGACGTCAGCAGCAGCCCGCGGTCGGTGCGGGCGACCAGGTCGTCGAGGCCGCCGGTGGCACCGTCGACGTCGAGCAGGAGGTTGTCCACGCCGGGGGTGACGGGGAGGCCGGTGAGGCCGGCGGAGTATCGGGTCTGGACCAGGGCGGCCAGCCGCCCCTGGTCGACCCAGGTGACGGCCGGGGCCGTCAGGCCGTTGTCGAACACGCTCAGCAAGGGGTTCGAGGCCGCCGTCGCCACGACGTCGGAGCAGGGGCGACGCGGGTCGTGGGGGTCCGAGCGCAGGGTGAGGCGTGGGTCGAGCACCTGGCGGCCGACGAGGGTGCCGCCGCGCGGGTCGGCGAACACCGTTCGCCCTTCGTGCGCTGCCAGGCCGCCCATCTCCCAGTAGGCGTAGACGGTGAGGTCGGCCACCGCCGTCGGCGGGAGGATCGCCGGGTACCGACCGGGGGAGACGTCGACCCGGCGGCGTGACCACGCGAGCTTGCGCCTGAGGTCGACGTCGACCTCGTTGAGGTCCACGTCGGCGAAGTCGAGCGTCGATCGCCCGGTCCAGGTGGAGGCCGACCCCCCGGGACCCTTCGCGGTCATGCTGAGGAAGCCGGAGGGCTGGACGTGCCGGTGCCGCGTCCCCGCCGACGTGCCCAGGTAGGTCGTGGTCAGGGTGTGCTCGGCGTACCCGTACAGCGCCATGCGGTCCGCGCGGGCGTCGTCCAGCAGCCCGCCGAGGTCACCGGTGAGGCCGGCGAACACCTCGATGCCGGACTCGGGTGCCGGCTCGGAGAAGTCCGTCGTCGATTCGCCGGGCGGCAGGTCCCGGGCGCTCTCCTCCGGCCCGCAGCGCCGCGCCACGTCCTCGGCGGCGTGCACGAGGTCGGCCACCTCGTCGAGCGAGCGGACGGTGCGGGTCACCGCCCCGGCCGAGGCGTCGTGCCCCTCGCCGTCCAGGGCCACGACGGTGAGGGTCCGTTCGTGGACCCGGCCGTTGGTGGTCAGGGTGTTGTCGGCCCACCGGAGGTTCGCCAGGTGGCGGTCCTCGACGATGGCGACGCAGCCGGTGGTGCCGGACTCGGCGAGGGCCCGCTCGACGAGCGCGTCGGAGGCGGGTGGGATCCTCATCGTCCCCCCTCCCGCGCTGTGCTGAGCACGTTCACACCGCGGAACAGCGACGCGGGGCTGCCGTGGCTGACTGGCGCCCCCTGGCCGGGCTGGGCCTTGCCGCAGGTGAACGTCCCTCCGAGCCAGTACGTCTGCGGGCCTCCCACGGCGGCGAGCGAGCCCCAGAACTCCGGCGTGCGGCCCTGGTAGGCGGCGTCCTTGACCTGGCCGGCCAGCCGGCCGTGGCGGATCCGGAAGAACCGCTGCGCGGTGAACTGGAAGTTGTAGCGCTGCATGTCGATCGACCAGGACTTGTCCCCGACGACGTACAGACCGTCGTCGACATCGGCGATGAGGTCCTGGGTCGTCGGGCCGTCCGCAGCGGGCTGCAGCGACACGTTGGCCATCCGCTGGATGGCGAAGCGGGTCGGGGACTCGGCGTAGGCGCACCCGTTCGAGCGTCCGGACGCGGGCAGCAGGAGCGCGGAGGACCGGTCGAGCTGGTAGCCGACGAGGCGACCAGCGGAGACGATGTCCCAGCGCTGGGCGGCGACACCCTCGTCGTCCCAGCCCACCGTGGCCAGCCCGTGCTCGGTCGTGCGATCCCCGATCACCGACATGTGTGCGGAGCCGTACCGCAGCCGCCCCAGCTGGTCCGGCGTGGCGAAGGAGGTCCCCGCGTAGTCGGCCTCGTAGCCCAGGGCCCGGTCGAGCTCGGTCGCGTGCCCCACCGACTCGTGGATCGTCAGCCACAGGTTCGTCGGGTCCACGACGAGGTCGTAGCTGCCCGGCTCGAGGCCAGGGGCGCGCAGCTTCTCGGCGAGCAGGTCGCCCATCTCGGCGACCTCCGTGTCCCAGTCGTGCACGCCGTCGGCACCTGTCACGTACTCGTAGCCGCGTCCGGCCGGTGCCGCCAGGCTGCGCATGGTCTCGAACGTGCCGGCCTCGGCGTCGACCCCCAGGGCCTGCAGCTCTGGGGCCACCCGGACCCGTTGCTGCGTCACCGTGGTGCCGGCCAGGTCGGCGTAGAAGGTGTTCTCCTGCACCTGCTGCAGCGTGCCGGTGGCGTGGTCGACCCGCGGGTGCGAGAGCAGCCGCCCGGTGCGGTCCAGCAGGAGCGCGACGGTGTCGGCGAGGTCGACGTCGAAGGGGTTGGTGGCGTAGGACGAGACCCACGACACGTCCCGGTAGACCGGCTCGTCGGCCAGCAGCACGGGGTCCTGGCGCAGGGGCCGGGAGACCCGCGCCACGGCCACGGCCTGCTCGGCCAGGGCAGCCGCCGTGGCCGGGTCTGTCTCGGTGCTCGCGGCGAACCCCCATGTCCCGTCGTGCACGACGCGCACCGCGATGCCGAGGTCCTCCCCGTCGTGCATGCCCGCCAGGCCGCGGTCGCGGACCACGACGTCCCGGGAGCGGATCCGCTCGACACGGACGTCGGCGTGGGAGGCCCCGAGCGCGGCGGCACGGGAGAGCGCGGCGTCGGCCAGCGCCGCCAGGGGCAGCGCGGTGAAGGCCGGGTCGAGGGTGGGCATCGGAAGGACCCTATCGGCCGGTCACGTGCGCCCGTCACGCTCCTGGGCCTGCCGCAGCAGCGTGCTCCCGCCGGCCCAGGTCGCCTGCTCGACCGGGTACCCGAGGTCCCGCAGCGCGGCGCACACGGCGGTGTCGTCGTCGACGACGAGGGCCACCCGGCCGGCGCGGGCGACGCCGGCGAGCAGCTCGGGCTTGACCACCCGAGCCGGACGCCGGTCCCGGGCGCCGCGAAGCACAAGGGCACCGGCCGGGAGGTCGTGGGAGTCGAGCCAGGCCTGGGTCACCTGCCGCAGCCGCTCGGGCCGCCCGGACAGGTACACGATCGCGTGGTCGGCGGCGGCCTCGCGCACCCGACGCCGGCCTTCCTCGAGGAGGGGGTCGTGCGGGGCCGCGGCGAAGAAGGCGTCCCAGTCCCGGGTGCGCAGGTGGTGCAACCGGTGGCGGACGTCGGCCAGGACGCCGTCGACGTCGAACACCGCGAAGGTTGTCGTCACGGCAGGGTGACGAACTCGTAGCCGACCGACTGCAGCAGCGGGATGAGCTCAGTCAGGGCCCGGACGGTCGCCGAGCGGTCGCCGCCCCCGTCGTGCAGCAGCACGACGGCACCGGGCTCCACGCTGTCGAGGACATCGCTGACGATCTGCTCGGGGTCGGTGCTGCTCCAGTCCCGCGGGTCGATCGACCAGCCCCAGGCGTCCAGGCCCTGCGCCGCGGCGACGTCCACCACCGCCGGGGAGAACCGGCCGCCGGGGGCACGGAAGGCCGTCACCTCGGCATCGGGGACGATCTCCCGGAAGCGGGAGGTGGCGGCCTCGATCTGTGCGGTGATCTCCGCCGGCTCACGAGCCGGGAGAGCGTAGTCGTGGCTCTCGGTGTGGTTGCAGAGGCGGTGGCCCTCAGCGTGGATGCGCCGCACGAGGTCCTCACTCCCCGCGACCTGCTCGCCGACGAGGCAGAAGGTGGCCGGGACCCCGTGGCGGGCGAGCTCGTCGAGCACGAGCGGGGTCCACTCGGGGTGCGGGCCGTCGTCGAAGGTGAGAGCGACCTGGGCGCTCGGCGCGGCGGGGAGCCGGGTGCGCACCCTGTCGTCCGAGGCCTGCGGGCCGGGTCCGGCGGGCTGGGGGTCGGCCGCCGGGCCGGTCGGGGGGTCGACGGGCGGGTCCGGTATCGGGCTGGGTGAGGGGGGAGGGGAGGGGGTCGACGGGCTGGGGGCGGGTGCGGCGGCGGCCTCTGCCGGGGCGGCGGTCGGTTCCGGGCGAGGCGCCGCCGCGTCCGGCTGTACCGCACCGAGGACGCCGCCGAGCAGCGCGGCGCCCAGGATGACGCTGGGCCAGGACATCGACGGCATGCCGACCTCGGGTGGGGGGAAGCGAGGACGGCTCACGGTAGGCCCCGCCGGCTGTCACGGCGGGGAGGCGCACCGTCAGGTCGCGAACCCGGGCAGCAGGGCCGTGAGCTCGTCCCGCACCGGCACCTCGGCCTCGAGCTGGCACAGCACGCCGACGACGCCCAGCCACACCCGGTGGGTGAACAGCTGCTCGGGTGGGATGGTGAGCCTCAGGGCGACCGCGAAGTCGGGGTTGCGGGGGTCGTTGACACGACCGAACTCCTCGCGCAGCCAGTCCCGGGTGTAGTGGAAAACGGCGTGCCGGGCGGGCTCGCTGAAGGGGGAGAGGTAGTCGATGAGCTTGTCGACCTCGATCGGCTGGCCGGCGTGGACGAGCCCGGCCTCGCGCAGGCCACGCTCGACCTCGGTCGGCGACTCCGACTGCAGGGCGGCGATGAGGCGCCCGAACGACACCGGGAGACCGCCGGGCATGGACAGGGACGAGCCGAAGTCGAGCACGCCCAGCCGCCCGTCGGGCAGTCGGCGGAAGTTGCCGGGGTGCGGGTCGGTGTGCAGAAGACCGGTGACGGCGGGAGCCCCGAGCATGAACCGCTGGTAGCGCAGCCCCAACGCCGAGCGGGTGGCTGCGTCGCCGTCGCGGGCGACATCGGCCAGCGGGGTTCCCTCCAGCCAGGTGGTGACGAGGACCCGCGGCCGGGCCAGGACGACCTGGGGGACGACGACCTCCGGATGGTCGGCGTAGCCACGGGCGAACCGGCGCTGGACAGACGCCTCGTGCAGGTAGTCGAGCTCCTCGAGCAGGCGCACCCTCATCTCCGCCACCAGCGGGGGGAGGGCGATCGCCGGGGCCAGCCGGGCGATCGCCGACGACACCAGCGACAGCACCCGGATGTCGGAGGCCAGGGCCTCGGCCACGCCCGGGTACTGGATCTTGACGGCGACGTCCCGGCCGTCGGCCCAGCGGGCCCGGTGCACCTGGCCGAGGGAGGCCGCGGCAGCGGCGCGCGTGTCCAGCTCGACGAAGTGGTCGGCCCACCGCGGTCCCAGCTGGTCGACCAGCACCGGCTCGGTCTGGGAGAAGGGCAGCGCCGGGACGTCCTCCTGCAGGCTCGTCAGCGTCTCCCGCCAGGTCTGCTCCGGGTCCTGCGGGAACAGCATCTCGACGGTGGAGAGCAGCTGGCCCGCCTTGAGTGCCCCGCCCTTCATCTCGCCGAGGACGCGGCGGGTGCGCTCGGCGGCGGCCGCCCGGGTCTCGCGCCGCACCTGCTCCGGGTCGTGGCCGCGGCTGCGGCGCACGGTGGCGCGCACGCTGTCGGCCACGGCGTAGGCCGGAAGCCCGAGCAGGCGCATCGCCCGTCCGGTCGTCCCCGCCACGGTTCCATTGTGACCGGCCCGCCCGAGGGGAGGCGACGAGGCACGGCTCGGACTCCGAAATGACATAATGCTGCTTATCGGACAGACAGGGTGGTGGACGCACGGTGCCGCCCACCGCGACGATGTGCCCGTGGCGGTCCGGTGGAGGTACCTGGAGACCCCGCGCCCGTTCGGGCTCGCACACCGGGGCGCGCACGGCGGCGACGTGCCCGAGAACACGATGGCCGCGTTCGCCGCGGCCGTGGCTCTCGGGTTCGACTACCTCGAGACCGACGTGCACGCCACCGCCGACGGCGTCCTCGTCGCCTTCCACGACAGCACGCTGGACCGGGTGACCGACCGCCGCGGGCCCGTCGCGAGCCTCCCGTACGCCCGCGTGCGGCAGGCGCTCGTCGGCGGGCGCGAACCGATACCCCTGCTGGCCGACGTCCTCGGCGCCTGGCCGCACGTCCGGGTCAACATCGACGTCAAGTCGGACGCGGCGGTGGGACCCCTGCTCGACGTCCTGCGTCGCACCCGGGCTCACCACCGGGTGAGCATCGGGTCGTTCTCCGGGTCGAGGACCCGGCACCTGCGCTCCGTCCTGCCTCCCGGCACGGCCACGGCGCTGGCCCCCGCGGAGGTGGCCACGCTCCGGCTGTCCACCCGGGTGCGGGCCGCCGTCCGGTGGCTGCCCTCGGACGTGCCGTGCGTGCAGGTGCCGGTGCAGCACCGCGGGGTCACGGTGGTGGACGAGGCGTTCGTCGCCCTGGCCCACGAGCAGGGGCGCCAGGTGCACGTCTGGACGGTCAACGACGAGACCGAGATGCAGCGGCTGCTCGACCTCGGCGTCGACGCGCTCGTCACCGACGAGGCCGCCAGGCTGTCCCGGGTGCTCGCCCAGCGGGCCTCCCGATGACCCGACGCTCCCGCCTGGTCCCGCCGGGACCGCTGCCCGACCCCCGAGCACGGCGCCGGGAGTGGCGATCCTGGTACTTCTACGACTGGGCCAACTCGGCCTTCGTCACCACGGTCGGCACCGTGCTGCTCGGCCCGTACCTCACCGCGGTGGCCGAGCGGGCCGCGTGCGGCACGGTCGGCACCCCCGACGACCCGTGCACGCAGACGCTGTCGGTGCTCGGGGTCCCGGTCGCTGCGGGCTCCCTGTCGTCCTACACCGTGACCGTGGGCACGCTCCTCTCGGCGCTCCTGCTGCCCCTCGTCGGCGCGATCGCCGACCGCACCTCCCGCAAGAGGCACATGCTGGCCGGCTTCGCCTGGGTCGGCGCGGCGTCGGCGACGCTGCTGTTCTTCACCACCGGCGACGCCTGGCAGCCCATCGTGCTGCTGATGCTCGTGGCCGGGATCTGCCTGGGCAGCTCGATGGTCGTCTACGACTCCATCCTCAACGACATCAGCGCCGAGGCCGACCGGGACACGGTCTCCAGCCGCGGCTGGGCCCTGGGCTACCTCGGCGGTGGCCTGCTACTGGCCGCCAACCTCGTCCTGCTGCAGACCGCCGAGGGGATCGGCCTGACCACCGAGCAGGCGGTCCGGATCAGCTTCGCCTCCGCCGGGCTGTGGTGGGCGCTGTGGACGATCGTGCCCTTCCGGGGCCTGTGGGACCGGCCGCCGGAGAACGTCGCGCGCTCCCCCGGCGGGCTGCTGCGCAGCTCCTTCGGCCAGCTCGCCGCCACCCTGCGGGACCTGCGCCGCTACCCGCAGACGCTGCTGTTCCTCGTCGCCTACCTGTTCTACAACGACGGCATCCAGACCGTCATCGCCTCGGCGGCGGTCTTCGGCAGCCGACAGCTCGGCCTCGGCGAGTCCGCTCTGGTGCTGGCCATCCTCGTCGTCCAGTTCGTCGCCTTCGGCGGCGCCCTGCTGCTGGGACGCGTCGCCGGCCGGGTCGGAGCCCGCCGCACCATCCTCGGCAGCCTCGTCGTGTGGGCGCTGGTGTCGCTGGCCGGGTTCGTCGTGCCGGCCGGCCAGCTCCTGCCCTTCCTGCTGCTGTCGGTCGCGATCGGCTTCGTCCTCGGCGGCAGCCAGGCCCTGTCCCGGTCGCTGTACAGCACGCTGGTCCCCCGTGGCCGGGAGGCGGAGTACTTCGGGCTCTACCAGGCCGCCGAGCGCGGCACGAGCTGGTTCGGCACCCTCACGTTCGGCCTGGTGTTCCAGGCGACCGGCAGCTACCGCTACTCGGTGGTGGCGCTGCTGGTGTTCTTCGTCGTCGGGTTCGTGCTGCTGCTGCGGGTCGACGTGGCCCGTGGTATCCGCGAGGCGGGCAACACCGCCCCGGCGGTGGTGTAGGGCTCAGCGTGCGTGTCGTACCAGGGCCACGGCGGTGATCCCCTCGGGTACGGCCCCGCTCAGCGCGGCCAGGGTCGCCCGCCGCGCCCTGGTGCGGTCCAGGGTCCCCAGCTCGGCGAGCACCTGGTAGACGACGGCGTCGAAGGCGTCGGAGGCGGCGATGGCGGCCATCCACAGGGCCCCGCCGGAGCCCGTGCGCCATGCCCGCAGAGCGCCCAGCCCGAGCATCAGCTCGCGGGCCACGAGGGCGTAGACGTACGGCACGGCCGCCTCCTGCTGGTCCTCCGACACGCCCAGGCCGATGGCGGCCTGACGCGGTCGGGACACCGTCCAGCCGGCCACACCGAGCCTCAGCAGCCCCATCACCGCTACACTCGTCTGTAGTGCGGATCCCGCCTGGTCCGACGCGGAGGCTCCAGCCGCCTGGGACATCGTCGTCTCTCCCTCGTTTGCGGTCGCGGAACAACGGGAACCCTTCCAACGTTATCCAGTGGACGAGCCGGCCGTGAGGTCGGCATGAGGAGGATGAGTCACCACCATGGCCGAGCGTTCGACGCTGCGAGGCTCCCGCCTCGGTGCCATCAGCTATGAGGACGAGCGCGGTGTCGTGCTCGCCGAGAGGCAGAACGTCTCCTACGCGTGCCCCAACGGGCACGACATCGCGGTGGTCTTCTCCACCGAGGCCGACGTGCCGGCGGTGTGGGAGTGCCCCAAGTGCGGCGCCGAGGCGCTGCTCGTCGACGGGTCCGAGCCCGACCGCAAGGCGACCAAGGCCCCGCGGACCCACTGGGACATGCTGCTGGAGAGGCGGAGCATCGCCGAGCTCGAGCAGCTGCTGGAGGAACGCCTCAGCCTGCTGCGGGCCGGCGCCCTCACTGGTGCGGACCTCACCACCCACGTCTCCCCCACGGTGCCCACGCGCCGCGGGCGAAAGACTGCCTGACCGCCGGGCCAGCCGCCCCCCTCGGCTCCCGGTGTCGCGCCGAGCCGCGCCGCTCCCCCCCGGCGGCGCGGCTCGGTCATGTCCGTCCCCAGGCGCCCCGTAGCGCCGCCCACCGGTCGGCGGCCCCCCACTGGGTGACGCGCCACAGGGCCTCGGTGACGATCTGTCGGCTCATCTTGCTCTCCCCCACCGACCGTTCGGTGAACGTGATCGGCACCTCGGCCACCCGTAGCCCGGCTCGCATGGCCCTGCGGGTCGTGTCGACCTGGAAGCAGTAGCCCTGCGACTCCACGCTCGCGTAGTCGATGCGCTGCAGCGTCTCGTCGCGGAAGGCGCGGAAGCCGGCGGTGCAGTCCCGCACGGGGGTCCCCAGGGCGAGCCGGGTGTAGAGGTTGCCGCCGCGCGAGAGCCACAGCCGGTGCGCCGGCCAGTCGACCACCGCCCCCCCGGGCACGTAGCGCGACCCGATGACGAGGTCGGCCCACCCCAGCGCGTGCAGCAGCCGGGGCAGCTGCTCCGGCGGGTGGGAGCCGTCGGCGTCCATCTCCACCAGCACCGCGTACCCGCGCTGGAGCCCCCAGGTGAACCCGGCGACGTAGGCGGCCCCGAGGCCCGCCTTCCCGGCTCGGTGCAGGACGTGCACGTGCGGGTCCCGGTCGGCCCAGGCGTCGGCCACCGCCCCGGTCCCGTCCGGGGACGCGTCGTCGACGACGAGGACGTCTGCCGAGGGCACGGCGTCCCGCAGCCGGCCGAGCACGACCGGCAGCGTGTCGGCCTCGTCGTAGGTCGGCACCACCACGAGCACGGGCTCGGGCCAGACGGGCGGCTCCCCGCTCACGGCGCCACCGTCCCGACCGGGTCGGCAGCGGCCGGCAGCCGTCGGGCGCGCCGGCCGGCCGCCACGCCGGCGACCATGCCCACGGCCCCGACCAGCGCCAGGCCGGCAGCGACCCACGGACCGCTGCGTGTCGCCCAGGTCAGCGCGGTGCGCACCGCCACCGGCTCGACCAGCACGGCCTGGGTGAACTCCTCGGTGCGGGTGACGACGCCGCCGTCGGCGGCGATGACCCCACTGATGCCGCTCGTCGAGGCGACGACCACGTCACGACCGTGCTCGGCGGCCCGCAGCCGGGAGATGGCGAACTGCTGCTCGGGCTGGCCCGTGCGACCGTAGGTGGCGTTGTTGGTCTGCACGACGAGGACCTCGCCGCCCTCCGTGACCGCGTCGCGGGTCTCGGCGTCGTAGGCGATCTCGAAGCAGATCACGACGCCGACGGTGACCGGGCCGAGCTGCAGCACGCCGGGCTCGGACCCGGCCCGCATGTCCCGGGGCACCCGGTCGAAGCGGCCGATCAGGGAGGCCAGCACCTCCCTCCCCGGCACGTACTCGCCGAACGGCACCGGATGACGCTTGACATAGCGATCACCCGGCCCGCTCTGCGGGTCCCACACGATCGCGCTGTTCTCCACCTGCGTGCCGTCCTCGGTCCCGACCAGGGCACCGACCAGCGTCGGCACCCCGACCGCACGGACGGCGTCGTCGATGAGGGCGGCTGCCGCCGGGTCGGCGAACGGGTCGATGTCGGAGGAGTTCTCCGGCCACAGCACGACCGCGGGCTCCTCCACCCGTCCGGCCTCGACGTCCTCGGCGAGCCCCAGGGTCGCCTCGACGTGGTTGCGCAGCACCGCCTCGCGCTGGCCGAGGAAGTCCAGGCCCGAGCGAGGCACGTTGCCCTGCACGACGGCGACGGTCACCTCCCCCTCGGTCGCCGGCGGCTGCACGATCGCCGAGATCACCAGGCCTCCCAGCACGATGACCGCCGAGAGCCCGAGCGCGCCGAGCAGCCGGGCACGGTCGCCGGCGCTCGCCGCGATGACGGCTGCCGCCAGCAGGGCGCCGGCGGCTGCGGCGGCCGCGGTCATCCCGGCCACTCCCCCGACGTGGACGTACCCCACCAGCGGCGAGTCGGCCATGGCGTGCGCCAGCCGGCCCCACGGGAAGCCGCCGAAGGGCACCACCGACCTCAGCGCCTCCACCAGCACCCAGCACCCGGCGGCCCACAGAGGCCAGGCCGGCAGCCTCGCCACCACCGTCAGCCCGGCCCCCAGCAGGGCCCAGAAGGAGGCCTCCAGCAGCACGAGCGCCACCCAGGCGTCGGGTCCCACCACCCGCATCCAGCCGAGCAGGATGCCGAAGAACACCACTCCCCCGGCCACCCCGACCAGGGCACCCCGCCACGCCGACGTCCCGGTGCACGCCACGGTGAGTGCGGCGACAGCGCCGGGCAGCAGCCACCACAGCCCGAACGGTGGGAAGGAGACGGCCAGCAGCGCACCGGCCACACCGGCCAGCACCAGGCGAACCCCGAGCGGCCACTGCACCGCGTCACCGTACCCAGGCATCGAGGCCCGCGCGCCCTTCGGTCCGCCGTCGCCGGGGCGACGTCGTTGTCTACGGGGCGCGCGGGCCTCGTCAGCTGGCCCCTGCGGCATCCACCTTCTGGCAGCGCTACCAACAGGGGGTGTCAGTAACCAACCGGGTGGCGCCCGAGGTGTCAACACGGCGGGAGGACCCGGCGGGATCCCCGGTGGTCACCCCGGCGTGTCGGGACCCTCGGCGTGTCGGCCGCCGGACCGGTCGAAGATCGTCCGGCCGGCCACCACCGTGCGCAGGCACAGGGGGCTGGCATCCAGGTCGGGCAGCCCCGGGACACCGGCGCGGGGGTCGGTCGACCAGGCCGCCACCCGGTCGTCGGGGGTCTGCACCACCAGGTCGCCGTCGACCTGCCACACGGCGTAGTCGGCGGGAGCGCCCGGGACCAGCACGCCTCCGGAGTCGAGCCCGGCGGCCCGCCACCCGCCTCGGGTGTGGGCGCTGAACGCACCACGGACGGTCAGCCGCTCGCCGGGCGTGTGGTGGTTGGCGGCGGCTCGCACCGCTGCCCACGGGTCGAGCGGGGTCACCGGGCTGTCGGACCCCAGGGCGA
>Ga0316579_10000551_pt1 | contig 12435 bp, 9 predicted proteins | sample J5NA_2_FD_203074 | JGI IMG/M metagenome (GOLD analysis project Ga0316579, IMG submission 203074) | Rhizosphere microbial communities from salt marsh grasses in Alabama, United States - J5-7_160517rDrA | ecosystem: Host-associated > Plants > Roots > Rhizosphere | place: USA: Alabama | collected... | reverse complement strand
CAAGGCGTAGCAATTTGATGATCTCCTCAGGAGAATAGTGTTTTCTTGGCATATTTGACCTCCTTCATGGTCCAGTTTAAGCGAATTCCTAACTTAATTTCTGGACCCGTTTTAGGGGGTCAGGTCAGGTACTCGGTAGAGAGCGATTCAAGTCTGAAATTGAGCGACCGACTGATCGTTGAGTAGTTCCCATGAGGCGAGAGCCTAAGCCGAAAGACAAGGCAGAGTGTTTACTCTGACCTCAAATATTGCAGATTTTTTCGCCAGACCCCAAGCCGGGGGCTACTCAGTCTGATCCTTGTGTGGGTTAAGCACTTCTATAAGAAGAAAAGTGTGACATGAGTATATCCGGCATATTCGGGTGCGCCGGACACCAACCTGAACGATTCAAATAAATCTGTCCCATTTGGTTTTTGGATTTTCCGCTGAACGTATTGCTATAATGCATCATGGCTTTATTACGCCATTTGCTAAATTCAGGGCTTGTTGTCCTTTTGTCCCTCGTACTTCTCGCCTGCTCCAAGGACGAGGGCACCGCCTCGAATGACAAGGAAGGCAGTATTACTGCGAAGCAGGACGCCGAGCGGCTCTTCCACCCCCTGGCTTCGCACTTCACTGAGAAATACACAGACGACCTTCCCGGACTGCTCAAGCGCAAGACCATCCGCGTCCTGGTGACGTTCAATCGCACGAACTTCTACTTTAACGGCGAGAGGCTCTACGGCTTCGAGTACGCCATGCTCAGGGACTACGAGAAGTTCCTGAACAGGAAAATACGGCGGAGGGACCTCAAGGTGGTCCTGGACTTCATCCCCGTTACGCGGGACCGCCTCCTGCCGGCTCTCAAAGAGGGCTACGGCGACATCGCGGCGGCGGGCCTCACCATCACGTCCCAGCGGGATAAGACCGTGGATTTTTCCCGTCCTTATCTCACAGTGAACGAGGTCGTGGTTACCAACAGCAATGTCAAGGGCCTCCGGAGTCTGCGGGATCTGGCCGGCCGGAAGGTCATGGTCCGGGAGAGCAGCAGCTATTACGAGAGCCTGATGAAGTTGAACGACAAGTTCAGGCGAGAGGGGCTGAAACCCGTAAAGATCGTCAAGGCGGACGAGACCCTGGAGACGGAGGACATTCTTGAAATGGTGAACTCCGGGGCCGTGAAGATCACGGTCTCGGACAGCAATATCGCCAACATCTGGTCCCGCGTTCTGCACGGCATTACGGTGCACGAGGATCTCACCCTGCGCGAGGGTGCAAAGATTGCCTGGGCGGTGCGCACGGGCAACCCGGCGCTTCAGGCCAGCATCGACCGGTTCATGAAAACGCGGCGAAGCGGCACCCTGGTGGGCAACATCTACTTCCAGCGCTATTTCGAGAACACCGAGTGGATAGAAGACCCCCTGACCAAGACCGACAAGGAGCGGCTGGCCCGTCTGAGGGAGCTCATGAAGAAGTACGCATCGGAGTACGGCTATGACTGGAAGCTCATCCTGGCCGTGGCTTATCAGGAATCGAAGCTCAACAACAGAAAGCGCAGCAGCGCGGGGGCGGTGGGCATCATGCAGGTGCGCCCGGCCACCGCCGCCGACAAGAACATTGCCGTTGGGGATATCCACAACCTAAATAACAACATCCACGCCGGGGTGAAGTACCTGGCATTTCTCAGGGACCACTACTATAGCGAGACCGATTTGGCGGAGGGGGACAGGGTGCGCTTCACCCTTGCCGCTTATAACGCGGGGCCAAGCAAGATACGCGAGGCCCGCACCCTGGCAGCCAGAATGGGGCTAGACCCGAACAAGTGGTTCCGGAACGTGGAGATTGCGGCCCTGAAAGCGATAGGGCAGGAACCGGTCCACTACGTAAGCAACATCAACAAGTTCTACGTCATATTCTCTCTGGCCCTTGCCCAGCAAAAAGCGGACGATTCAACATAGACACTTCAATGAATTCCGGGTCCGATGACAGTGTCTTCTAAATATTAGCGATAGTGTGATCTGACTTCGATTATCCTTCCTTATCGGAAGGTCCTTGATTGTTGAGTTCATCAAACTTGGCCGCCATTGTAGGGTTGCGCCGAGTCAGCTTCTTGATCGTTACATCCTGCGCCTTGTCGTTTGCAAGACGAAGGTTACGATCCGTTCCGAGCAGAGCATCTTTCGTCTTCTGAAGATGGTCGATTGATTTATCAATCTCATCGATTGCTGTTTGGAATTTCCTAGAGGCAAGATCATAGTTCTTCGCGAATGCAGTCTTGAATGTGTCGAGATCATTCTCGAAGTTTGTTATGTCGATATTCTGTGCCTTAACGAGCGCAAGCTCTGTTTTGTATTCAAGCGACTTCATTGCTGCATTCCGCAGCAGTGTAATGATTGGAATAAAGAACTCGAGGTCTTGCTTCGAAGGCTTAACGGTGTATTAGACACAATCAGTATATCCCTGGGTTAGGCAGAACCTTTCTATCACGAACCAAACTACATATGAGGTACTTTTAATCCTGTGCCGGGATTGAGGCTGCCTCTATTTCTCCGTATTTACATGCCTTGACACGACACCCAGCTCCAACGGTTGTATGATAGCCCCAATCTACCCAGTCAATGCGTTATCATCCTGAACGCCTGTTCATGTTGTTCAGTCCAAGCAAAACAATGAAAACCGCTATTCTGCTCATCATCATGATTTCCAGCCTATCGCTGCTGCTCCCACCAGCCGCCCACGCTGATGATGCGCCGAAAACCTTCATCGCTCCCAGACTCGCCACCGCCCAACGACCCCTAACCCTGGTCCAACTCACCGACATGGCCTTGCGCCAGAATCCCAAGACCCAACTGGCGTGGGCGGCGATCCGTTCATCCGAGGCCGGGGTGGAACTGGCCAAGGCTGGGTATTGGCCGCTGATCGACGCCACCGTGACCGCGCAGCGCTATCGCCCCCTGAATTTCTCCGGTCTGACCGTGAATACCCAGACTCGTTATGGCGCCAGCGTCAGTCTCAGCTATTTGTTATGGGATTTCGGCGCGCGCAGCGGCACTCTGGATCAGGCCAAGTTCGAACTGGCCTCGGCGCACTTGAGTCAGAATCAGACCGTGCAGGATGTGATCCTGCAGGTGGAGCAGGCCTATTATCAGGTGCTGGGCCTGCAGGCGGTGGTGAAGGCGAATCGCCAGAGTTTGAATGATGCTCAGACAAATCTGGAAGCGGTGCAGGACCGGCGCAGTTCGGGGATGGCCACCGTGGGCGAGGTGTATCAGGCCGAGGCGGCGCTGGCCGGGGCCAAACTCTCTTTGCAGCAGAGCGAGGGTCAACTGGCGGGCGCGCGCGGCCAGTTGGCGGTGGCGGTGGGGGATGCGCCCGACATGGAATTGAAGCTGGCGCCGCTGGGAACGCTTGAACCACCCAGCTTGCCGGAGCGCAGCGTGTCGGAGCTGCTCGCCGACGCGCGCGACGCGCGTCCCGAATTGCTGGTCGCCAAGGCACAGGAACAGGTGGCGGCGGCAAAGCTGCACGCGACCCGCGGCGCCGGCCTGCCCACGCTCAATCTCGACGCCAATGCCGGTCATACCAAGGTGCAGGGCATCGGCGACAGCAACCAGTTCAGCGGTCTGCTCAGTCTCAAGATTCCCCTGTTCGCCGGCTTCGGCGACCGCGCCGCGATACACCAGGCCGAGGCGGCATTGGACAGCGCCCGCGCCAACAGCGATGATTTGCGCAGCCAGGTGGAACTGGAGGTGTGGAAGGCCTATCAGAATCTGCGTACCGCCGTGGCGACCGTGGACACCAGCGAAGCGCAATTGAAGAGCGCGCAACTGGCGGCGGAAGTGGCCAACGCGCGCTACAAGAACGGCCTCGCCACCATTCTCGATCTGCTCAGCGCCCAGACAACGCTGGCCAATGCCCGCGTGCAGCGCATCCAGGCGCTACTGGATTGGGCGGCGGGGCGTACCGCCCTGGGCCATGCGGTGGGCGGTCTCAAGGCGCCCGAAAATCAGACGGAGTCACCGTGATACGAAAAATTGTCCCTCTTTTTATATTCGTCGCGCTGGTTGTGATCCTTGGCGGTTTGGCGAAGTGGCGGCTCACCGACAGCGGCAACGGTCATCACGGCGGACGTCCCGATAAACCCTTGGCGGTGGAGACAGCGGTGGTGAAGATGCAGCCCATGCCGGTGTTCCTGCAGGCGGTGGGGCAGGTGCAGTCGGAACACAGCGTGCAGATCCGCCCCCAGGTGAGTGGCTTGTTACAAGAGGTGTATTTCGCCGAAGGCGATGCGGTGAAGAAGGGCCAGAAACTGTTTCGCATCGATCCGTCGCAATATCAGACTGCGTTGACCGCGGCGCGCGCCGAGTATGAATACGCCAAGGAACAGGCCAAGCGCATGAAGCCGCTGGCCGGCAAGGAATACGTCACCACCCAGGAATATGACAACGCGCGCGCGACAGTGGACAAGGCCAAGGCGGCATTGGAGCAGGCGCAGATCAATCTCGCCTACACCGATATCCGCTCGCCCATTGCCGGGCGCACCGGCAGCCTGGGCGCCAAGACCGGCAACCTGGTGGCGCCGGGCGACAGCGCACCACTGGTGACCATCAATCAGATGAAGCCCATCCTGGTGCAGTACACCATCCCGCAGCAGAGCCTTTCCGAACTGCGCCGCTATCAGGCACAGCACAGCATCCGCATCTTTATTACTCATGAAGACGGCAGCGGCAATCTGGGCGAGGGCGAACTGGTGTTCGTGGACAACACCGTCAACACCGATACCGGCACGCTCATGCTCAAGGCGCGGGTGCCCAACGCGCATGAGCAACTGTGGCCGGGACAATATGTGGGCGTGCGCACCCGTTTGAAGGTTCAGCCCGATGCGGTGGTGGTGCCGCAGAGCGCCATCCAAACCGGGCAGGAAGGCAACTTCGTATATGCGCTCGAGCAGGGTAAGGCGGCAATCCGCGACGTGAAGGTGGACCGCGAGGTGAATGGACTGGCGGTGGTCTCATCCGGACTCAAGGAGGGCGATATCGTGGTGACCCGCGTGCCGCGCAATCTGCGCCCGGATGTGAAGATAGTGTCCATCGCCGCCCATACCGAGGCCCAGCCGCAGCCGTGAACATCTCCGGACCTTTCATCCACCGCCCGGTGATGACCACCATGCTCATGGCGGCGCTGATCATTTTCGGCATGGCGGCCTATTACACTTTGCCGGTGAGCGAGCTGCCCAACGTGGACTTTCCCACGGTGAGCGTGTCCGCTAATCTTCCCGGCGCCGATCCCCAGACCATGGCGGCGGCGGTGGCCACGCCCCTGGAGCGGCAGTTCAGCGCCATCCCCGGGGTGAGTTCCATGGATTCGGTGAGCACCACCGGCAGCACCCGCATCACTCTGCAGTTCGACCTGGACCGCAACATCGATGCCGCCGCCCAGGATGTGCAGACTGCCATCTCCCAATCGGCGCGCCGCCTGCCCGACAACATGCCGTCGCCGCCCACCCTGCGCAAGGTCAATCCCGCCGACTTCGCTATCATCTATCTGTCTTTGTCCGCCAAGCAGCTGCCGCTCACGCAGCTCGATGACTACGCCGAGACGCGCGTCGCTCAGCAGATTTCCACCATCCCTGGCGTGGCCCAGGTGCTGGTGTTCGGTTCGCACAAATACGCGGTACGGCTGCGCATGAATCCCTATGCTCTGGCGGCGCGCAATCTTTCCATGGCCGATGTGGAGAAGGCGATCCAGGGCGGCAACAGCAATCTGCCTACCGGCGTGCTCAGCGGCAGCACCCAAAGTTACACGGTGCAGGCCGCCGGCCAGTTGCGGGACGCCGCCGCCTACAATCGCCTGGTGATCGCCTATCGCAACGGCGCGCCGGTGCACCTCTCCGACGTGGGTCGGGCCGAGGACAGCATCGAGCAGGACAAGCAACTCACCACATTCTTCGACAACACCGCGGCGGATAAGAGTCTGCGGCCGTCCATCGTGCTGGCGGTGAAACGCCAGCCCGGCGCCAACACCGTGGAGGTGTCACAGGCGGTGCGGGCGCGCCTGGCGGCGCTCACCCGCCAGGCGCCGGGCGATGCCACGCTGCGAGTGCTGCATGACCGCGCCGATTTCATCGAGGGTTCCATCCACGAAGTGAAGTTCACCCTGCTGGTGGCCATCGTGCTGGTGGTGGGGGTGATCTTTCTGTTCCTGCGCAATCCGCGCGCCACCTTCATCAGTGCCCTGGCGCTGCCCACCTCGCTGATCGGCACCTTCGCCGTGATGAAGGTCTTCGGTTTCAGTCTCGACAACCTGTCCTTGATGGGCATTACCCTGGCGGTCGCCTTCGTGGTGGACGACGCCATCGTGGTGCTGGAGAACATCGTGCGCTATCGCGAGAAGGGCGAGAAGCCCATGCAGGCGGCACTGATCGGCACCCGCGAGATCGGTTTCACCGTGGTGTCCATGACCCTGTCGCTGGTGGCGGTGTTCATCCCTATCATGTTCATGGGCGGGCTGGTGGGACGGCTGTTCAACGAGTTCGGCCTCACCGTCACCATTGCGATTCTCATCTCCGGGCTGGTGTCGCTGACCTTCACGCCCATGTTGAGCAGCCGCTTTCTGCCGGAGAACGAGCGGCACACCAAGCTTTATTATGTGCTGGAACGCGGTTTCAATAGTGTGCGCGACGCCTACGGCCGCACCCTGGAGTGGTCGGTGGATCACTGGGGCACCATGCTGATCACCGGGGCCTTGATCCTGGGCTTGACCGTCTATTTATTCATGATCATCCCCAAGGGTTTCATCCCCAGCGAGGACACCGGGATGATCGTCGCCTCCACCAAGGCGCCGGAGGGCGTGACCTTCGATCAGTTACAGGCCTTGCAGGAGCGGGTCACCCGTCTGGTGAAGGACAATCCCAATGTCGCCGCCGCCATGTCCAGCGCCGGCCAGGGCCGCGGCGGGGTCAGCGGCGGCAACGTCGGCCGCATGTTCATCCGTCTCAAACCGCAGGAAGAGCGCAAGGCCAGCGCCGAGGAGGTGTTGCAGCAATTGCGCAAGGCGGTGGCGCCGGTGAAGCAGATGCAGGTGTACTTCCAGAATCCGCCGGCGATCCGCATCGGCAGTCTGGGCGGCGCCGGTCAATATGAATACGTGTTGCAGGGCACGGACATCGACGAGCTGGATAAGGCCGCAGTGGACTTCGAGCCCAAGCTCGGCGCGGTGGCGGGGGTGCAGGATGTGAGCAGCAGCCTCGAGCTGAGCAATCCCCAGATCAACATCACCATCAATCGCGACGTGGCCTCGGCGCTGGGGGTGAGCGCCGAGCAGATCCAGTCCACTTTATACAGCGCCTACGGCGGCGGCCAAGTCAGCACCATATACGGGGCGAGCGACGAGTATCAGGTGATCATGGAACTGTCGCCGCGCTATCAGACCAGCATCGACGCTCTTAATGCGCTGTATGTGCCGGCGGACAACGGCAAGCTGGTGCCGTTGCGCGCCGTGGCCGATATCACGCCGGGGGTGGGGCCATTGTCGGTGAGCCATTACGGCCAGTTGCCGGCGGTGAGCTTCTCCTTCAATCTGGCGCCGGGTACTTCGCTGGGTGAGATCACCGAGCGCATCGACGCGATGGCGCGCAATGAATTGCCGGCGGATATCACCGGCAGCTTCACCGGCAGCGCCGAGACTTTCCGCGATTCGCTGGTGGGCATGCCGTTGTTGATGCTGATCACGGTGCTGGTGATCTATATGGTGCTGGCCATCCTCTACGAGCACTTCATCCATCCCATCACCATTCTCACCGCCTTGCCGCTGGCCATGCTCGGTGCGTTGCTGACGCTGATCTTCTTCGGTCAGGAGCTCAACCTGTTCAGCTTCGTGGGTTTGATTCTATTGGTGGGGCTGGTGAAGAAGAACGGCATCATCATGGTGGACTTCGCGGTGATGATACGCCGCGAGCAGCAGGCCACGGCCCGCGATGCCATCATCCAGGCCTGCCTGATCCGTTTTCGTCCCATCATGATGACTACTCTGGCCGCCATCTTTGGTACCTTGCCCATCGCGCTGGGCACCGGTCTGGGTTCGGAGTCGCGGCGGCCGCTGGGCATCGCGGTGGTGGGCGGGCTGCTGTTCTCGCAGATGCTTACCCTGTATATCACCCCGGCGTTCTATGTGGCCATGGAACACTTGAGCGAACGCCTGCGGCGGCGCAAGGCTGTACGCCAGTCCGCAACGTTGCAGGCCTCGAATCTGGAATGATGTAAGCGCGCGGCCGGTCCGCTCTATCGAAAAACGGGATCAACCGTTGTGGGTGCCGCTCATCAGTTTTCGTCTGCGCTGCGCGGAGGATGGTGGATGCGATGGCGTGATATGGCGCTCCGCCCGCTGTTTTTTTACCACGCGGAATAGCGCCGTTCCCTTGCCGCGATTCTTGGCGGCATACATTAAAGTATCCGCGGCCTTGAGGGCCTCTTCCTTGCTATGCGGCGCTTCGAGGAAGGTGATCGCGCCGACGCTGAAGCTCACCATGGCCTTGGGTGCGCCCGCCGCCAGGGACAGACGCAGATCCCGCCGAATCTTGGAGACTGCTTCCGCTGCGCCATGGGGATCGGTGTCGGGCAACACCAGGACGAATTCGTCGCCGCCGAGGCGCGCCACCGTGTCCGCTTCCCGTATAGAATCCCTTAACACCCGTCCCGTGATGCGCAACACCCGGTCGCCTTCGGCATGGCCGTAGCTGTCGTTGACGTGCTTGAAATCGTCCAGATCCAGGAAGGCCAGGGTGAGGCTGCCATGGCGGCGTTGTATCAATTTGAGGTCGTGCTCCAGTTGTTCTTCAAAGGCGCGCCGGGTGGACAGTCCCGTCAGCACGTCGGTCCGGGCGAGGTCGCGTTCCCGGTTGAGGGCGGCACGCAGTGCCACCAGCGACAGGCCCAGCATCAGGAATACGCCCAGACGCACCAGCAGTTCCCACATGGTAATGAGCGGATGCGTATAGGGATGTCCGGCCGCCGTGTCGGCCGACAGCCACACTCCCGCGGCCAGTATGGCAATGGCGATGGCGTTACGCCGTCCTGCGTACCAGGCGGCGAGGGCCACCGGGCCGAGATAAAACAGCGAGAAGGAAATCTCATAGCCTGTGGCGTAATCCATCAGGCCTACAAGTACGATGCCGGCCAAGGCGATGGCGGAGACTTGTATGGCTGTCAGACGGGTGAGAATTCTATCGATGGCGGCGTATCGTTCATGCATGAAAGCACCTCCGTATAAATGCGATTCAGCGCTGCTGTCTATGCAGGCCCCGTAACAGTTTTGCGGTATTCCGTAACATGGGTGTTCATGGTTGCGGGACATCCGGCGGCGTTGCGGGGACTTTCTGCCAGGCGCTGGGGCAGGTCGCTACATAGGGGTAATAGGCCCGTGCCGGTTCGCAGTAATACCAATAGGGAGTCCCCTGCGGTGCAGCTGCGGGCGGTGGCGGTGCGACGGACGGCGCCGGCCGGAGTGCCGCCTGCGGCACATAGGGATCGGGATAGGGATAAACGGGTGCGGGATAGAAATACCAGATGCCGGCTACCACCCACCACCATCCCAGGTGGTCGCCGTGCCGGCCATGAATCCAGTGTCCGCCGCGCCAGCGATGAAAGTCGCGCGCCTCGAAATGGCGGATGTCGCCGTGCCATCCCCGTCCACGATGCTCCGCAACGGCCGGTTGGGATACGGTCAACAGGGTGGCAGCGGTGAACGCTGCGCATACTATCATCGTTCTTAGCAACACGCGTCGGCCTCGTAAGTGGATATGTAACAAGCCGCGACTGGGCATCGGATGGCAGGGTTAGACGAGATGCGGCCGATTCCCAAGCGCAATCGTGTCCGTCTTAAGCATAGACAGATATATTTGCTTAAAGTTTTGAGGGGGGCGTGTAAAACATTGTAATGGCGACGCCAATCACATTCCGGGCTAAGCTACTCTTAAGGTCGAGCCAGCACCAGAATTCCTAAAGTGATCCTTGCAGTAATGCTTTAGACATTATCGAGCTTGGCTCAAAGCGTAGGGCAGGTCTGAATATTTCTACGCTTCCCTAGGCAGGGAAAGCGAATGCATCTGATTTGTCATTGCGCACCGCTGCGCCGAGTTTAGCTCGAACCCTCGGGCGGCGTTATTTTGTTTTTTTCGCCCATCCCGATCGGAGAGGAGTGCCGCGCGGGGGCGGGGGATGATAGCATGGACGGCATTCATTAATGTTTGAGTGAAAGACCGATTTTATATGGATCATTTTGACTACCGCAACGGCCACCTGTTCGCCGAAGAGATCGATCTGGCCGGCGTCGCCGCTGATTACGGTACACCCTGCTATGTGTATTCCCGCGCCACCATTGAACGGCACTGGCGCGCTTTCGATCAGGCCCTGGCCGGGCAGGATCATCTGGTGTGTTATGCGGTGAAGGCCAATTCCAATCTGGCGGTGTTGAATGTCATGGCACGCTTGGGCTCCGGCTTCGACATCGTCTCTGTGGGCGAGCTGGAGCGGGTGTTGCGGGCGGGTGGCGATGCCGCCAAGGTAGTCTTTTCCGGGGTGGGCAAGCGCGAAGATGAATTGCGCCGCGCCCTGGAGGCGGAGATACACTGTTTCAACGTGGAGTCGGCAGAGGAGTTGGAACGGCTCAACAGCGTGGCCGGCGAGCTGGGCCGGCGTGCGCCGGTGTCGTTACGGGTCAATCCCGATGTGGATGCCAAGACCCATCCCTATATCTCCACCGGTCTCAAGGAGAACAAATTCGGCATCGATATCGCCACCGCGCCGCAACTCTATGCCCATGCCGCCGCCCTGCCGCATATCCAGGTCATAGGCGTGGATTGTCACATCGGCTCGCAGCTCACCGAGGTGGCGCCGTTCGTGGCGGCGCTGGAGCGGGTGCTGGCACTCATCGATCAATTGGCGGCGCAGGGCATCGTGCTCCGGCACCTGGATATCGGCGGCGGTCTCGGCATCACCTATAACACCGAGACGCCGCCCAGTCCGGAAGTCTATGCCACTGCCTTGCGGGAGCGTATACGCGGGCGCGCGCTCAAGGTGCTCATCGAGCCGGGGCGTGCCATCGTCGGTAATGCCGGGGTGTTGCTCACCCGCGTCGAATATCTAAAACATACCCCCCACAAGAATTTTGCCATCGTTGATGCAGGCATGAATGATCTTCTCCGCCCCGCTTTGTATGAGGCCTGGCAGGCGATCATGCCGGTGGCGGAACGCGACGGCGAACTCACTCACTATGATGTGGTGGGGCCGGTGTGCGAGACCGGCGACTTTCTCGGCAAGGATCGTCCCTTGTGCATCGCGCCCGGCGATCTGCTGGCGGTGCGTTCCGCCGGGGCCTATGGCTTCAGCATGAGTTCAACATATAACTCGCGGCCGCGGGCGGCGGAGCTGATGGTAGACGGCGACCGCGTTCATGTCGTGCGGGAGCGGGAGAGTGTGAAGTATCTTATGCAAGGTGAAAGCGTCTTGCCCGATTAGCTGGCGAGGACATGGCGATATGGAACGCATACCCGAACCCGAATTGATGAACGATGCCGAGCAGGCGGCGGCCTATGCCTTCGCCGATTTTGAGGAGCCGCACTCTCGCTTCATAGAGCTGTTTCGCGAAACGTTTCCCGATGAATTCATGACGGGTGCGGTGCTGGATCTCGGCTGCGGGCCGGGGGATATCACCATCCGCTTTGCCCGCGCCTTTCCCGAGTGCGTGGTCCATGGCGTGGACGGCGCCGCGGCGATGCTGGCCCATGGCCGTAATCGTCTGGCGCGAGAAGGCCTGGACGAGCGGGTGCAGTTGATCGAAGCTTATCTGCCAGGGACGTCCTTGCCGTTGAGCGGCTACGCTGCTGTTATCAGTAATAGTCTGCTGCATCATCTCCATGATCCCATGGTGTTGTGGCATACCCTCAAGGCTTACGCTAAACCCGGCGCGCCGGTGTTCATCATGGATTTGCTGCGCCCCGCCGGCCGGGAACAGGCGCAGGCCCTGGTGGACGAATACGCGGCGAATGAGCCGGACGTATTGCGTCATGATTTCTTTCATTCTCTGCTGGCCGCCTATAGTTGCGATGAAGTGGCGGAGCAATTGCACACGGCCGGTCTCGACGGTCTTAGCGTCCGGCAGATCTCCGATCGTCATCTTCTGATACACGGCCGAACGCGCTGACCTTAATGCAAAGCGCGGACAGGGATGTCATCCGGCATGCCGCTTCCTGTATAATTCGCCGCGGTCTATGGCTCTATCCGTGTAGTGGGCACGAGTTCATTCTCATTTTCTCTAGCATTACCTAATCGTTCAGGGGTGCGGCATGCTGACGGCGTTTCGTTTGCAATATCGGCGATTGGAGCAGATTCAATCCGGAGAACCGGATGAATTGTCCGATGATGCCGTCTGGGTCGACATCGTCGAGCCGACCGCGGAAAC
>Ga0316579_10000550_pt1 | contig 12441 bp, 14 predicted proteins | sample J5NA_2_FD_203074 | JGI IMG/M metagenome (GOLD analysis project Ga0316579, IMG submission 203074) | Rhizosphere microbial communities from salt marsh grasses in Alabama, United States - J5-7_160517rDrA | ecosystem: Host-associated > Plants > Roots > Rhizosphere | place: USA: Alabama | collected... | reverse complement strand
GAGAATGTCGGTCAAGGGTTGGAATATGTGGGCTGGCAGCTCCACTCGCACGCCAATGTCGACGGGGTTGATGCTCAGACCCAGGTTCAGGTTGCGGGCCAGGTCGGCGAGCCAGCTTGCGCCCTCGCGTCCCGGCGCGACAACGACGTAGGGTGCGGTCAGGACCTCTCCCCGCGCCGTTTGCACGCCCGTAACCACGCCATCAGCCATCTGGATCTGGTCGACATCCGTACGGGTGCGGACCTCAACGCCGCGAGCGACGAGTTCCTGGTGCATGGCGCCGAGAATCGCCCCGCTTCGTTCGGTGCCCAGGTGGCGAATGGGGTAGTGCTGCAGCCGCAGCCCTGCGAGCGCACCCTTGCGCGCCAGTTGTTCGATGCGGTCCAGGTCGCCCGCGTACGGCTCGCTATCCGCGCCATAGTGGACCCACAGATCGTCGACCTCGCGCACCAACTGCTCTGCCTCTACTTGGCCGCGGATGTCGGCCAACAAGCCGCCCACCTGCGTGGTGAGGGTCAGCTTGCCGTCGCTGAATGCGCCTGAGCCGCCCCACCCAGTCATCAACGCGCAGGTTGCACACTGCATGCATCGCCCCTTCTCACGCGACGGGCAGCGACGCTTTTCCAGGTCTGGACCCTTGTCCAAGATTAGCACGCGAGGGCGGGCAGTGTCGGTCAATTCCAGGGCGGCAAAAATCCCGGCGGGGCCCGCGCCCACAATGATTACGTCATAATCCCACCGATTCATGGGCCTGTCCTCCTTGCCAGCAGCGTGTGAATGCGCTCTGTGCTGTGACGGCACGCCTCCTGCAGGAAAAGCTCCAGATCCAGCCGATCGACCAGCACCTCCGAGGTTGGCAGGTCGGCCTCGATCTGGCGGTCAAGGGCTTCCAGGTCCGCCTCGATCTGGGGATCGTCGGTGGCGTCGCTCACCCGCCCGTTCCGCATCCACTGCCACTGGCGGCGGAGCATGCGCAAAAAGGGTTCCAGCCCGCCGCCCGCCGCTGCCTGGGGCACTACGACCTTGTACATTGCCTGGAGGCAGTCCCCTTCTGTGAAGACAAAGGCGCGATCCGGGATGGACGCTCCCTCCAGCGCATCGATCAGTCGGTAAGGGTCACGGGCCATGGCCCAGAATCGAGGATCCATTGCTGTCAGAATGGCATCCACGTGCGGCAAAGCCGCGCCGCTGCCGGCGTGATCGGTTCTGATGCCCTGTGCGATCCGTCCGGTAATCTCGTCGGTGGCTACGTGGCACAGGTAGCCCATCACAAACGCTTGCTCGACGGCGTCCAGTGTGTGGAATGGGGTCCGCAAGAACGCGTTCTGGCTGTCCAGAAAACGCTGGCTGCGCAGCCAGGCCCAAGTCCCGGCCTCGTCCTTTGCCAGAAAGTGGGTCGTACTCTGTTCCAAGCCGTGACAGAACTTGTCCACATCGGGGGCCAGACACCCAAACAGGAACGTGCCATAGTTGTCGGGGGCGGGCCGCGCTCCATTCAGCGCAGTCCAGACCCGCTCGCCGACTACCAGGTGTGTGAGGAATGGAGCCATATCACGCTGTACCTTCTGAGGTCATGGTCAGTATGGGCACGAACCAGGTAGAATCCAGGCCCACCGTACCCGGTGGCAGGGCCGACTGTTGCAACAAGCTCCGTGCCTCATCACGGGTATACCCTGCCCTGACCGATTCGTAGTAACCGCCATACCCCCAATAGCTGCCAAAAGGCAAGCTGAAGGCGGGGATACTGGCAAAGGCGACGAGCCGCTGGAAGGCGCTAACCTCCCGGCATACGTCGGCGATATAGTACTGGCCTCCGGGCTCACCGGCGTCCGGCCTGGGGCGCCGCAACACGCGAGCGATCTCGTTCAAGACCGCCAGCGGATCGAGCCAGTGGTGCAGCGCAAACGAGCTGATGACCAGGTCCAGGCTGTCGTCGGCGAACGGTAGTAAGTGCCCGTCGGCCTGGAGCCACGGCGACCGTCCATTGTGTCCGTGCCGCACAGCTTGCTGCCTGGCACTCTCGATCATGTGGGTCCCCAGGTCCAGACCAATCATCTCCAGGCCCGGATTCCGCCGGGCGATGTCCACAGCAATGTGGCCTGGACCGGTACCCACATCCAAGGCGTGTCCTTGTTGTACCCCTTTACCGAGGACGCCGGCGATGAAGCGGCGCTGGGTTGTGCGCACCAAGGGTATGCGCGTTGTGAGGCCATACAGCCAGGCCACAGCCTTGGGCTCCAGGGCAGATACCTCGGGGACGCGATTGGACAGGCTAAAGTATCTCACCGGCTCTTCGCTATCCCAGGCCTGCGAAATGGTGCCATGTCCGCTCCAGCCCCTCGTGTAGAGTGACCTCGGGCTGCCAGTCCAGTTCGCGCTCGATCTTGCGGCAATCCAGGTACGAATGGCGCGCGTCTCCGGGCCGGCGGGGGCCGCGCCTGGGCGTCAGGTTCTGCCCGGCTACGTCCATCAACGTGTGAAACAGGGTGTTGATGCTGGTCCCTACGCCCGTGCCGACGTTGTAGGCCTGCCCGTTGCCTCCCTCCAGAGCGAGCAAGTTGGCCCGGGCGCAGTCGCCCACATAGACAAAGTCACGGGTCTGCTCACCATCCCAATGGATCTCGGGTACTATACCGTCGAGCAGGTTCTGGCAAAAGATGGCCACGACCCCCGCCTCACCGTGAGGGTCCTGCCGCGGGCCGTAGACATTGGCATAGCGCAGGCTGGTCCACTGCAAGCCGTGCACCTCGCCATAGAGCTGCACGTATCGCTCTCCGGTGTGCTTGCTGAGTGCGTAGGGCGATACCGGGTTGGCGGGGTGAGCCTCATCCATGGGCAGGTAGGCTACCGCGCCATACATGGCCCCGCCGGACGAGATGTAGATGACCTTGCCCACCTCGGCGCGGCGCGCTGCTTCGAGGACGTTGAGCGTGCCCAGGATGTTCTGGGTGGCGTCGAATCGTGCCTGGCGGACCGAGAGCGATACACTGGCATTGGCGGCATGATGGTTGACCAGATCCGGCTTTTCCGCCACAAAGAGATCGAGCAAGCGTGGATCGTTTACGTCCATTTCCACGAGCTGTGCTTGTGGGTGGACGTTTTCCGTCTTTCCCGTGCTCAGATCATCCACGACGATGACCTGGTGGCCTGCCGTTACGTACGCACCGACGATGTGGGAGCCGACGAAACCGGCTCCACCCGTAACTAGAATTTTCATCAGCAGTCTTCTCCGTATGGTTCCGCCGTATTGTAGCACGGCTGAAAGAAAGGCTCAAGTTTGGCCGAGGAGCCGTTCGCCGCGGCTGGCACCGCCAGGTTGGCCTCTTGCATCATTCTCTTCTCAGGGTTACCAAGTCAGCCCTGCCGTTCCAGCACGAACCAGATCGCACGCGTCTTTCGATAATGCAATCAGCATGCACTACCCGTTTTGGACTGGCCTGGCTCCTATGGTATAATGTGATGCGTTGCCGTACCGGCGACGCGATCTGGCAAACCAAGACTGTCATATGTCTTGACAACAGATTCGTAGGGGTCTATACTGTATGTTGATCAACGGCGGCTCTTTTTCGTGGGCTGCCGACCCTGAAACGAACTGAGGAAAGAGCCTCGGAATGAAGGCATTGGGGTCCTGTGAGGAGATCGGAAACGTACCTGTCACATACAGGTTGATCGAGCTTGCGGACCCGTTTTTGTTTTCCGGGAAGGGAGGATCATGACGCAAAGCCAGCCGGTCCGCCTTGGGGTGGAAACCTCGGCGGAGATGAAACAGATCGAAGAAATGGCCGCAGTCTGCTACCAGTGTGGCACCTGCACCGGGGCCTGCCCCGTCGTCGCTGCCGGAGGAATGGATTATACTCCACGGGCCATCATGCGGATGATCCAGGCCGGCATGGAGCACGAGACGCTGTCAAGTCAGACCATCTGGACCTGTGCCTCTTGTTACGCCTGCGCGGTTCGCTGCCCGCGCGAGATCGCGATCACCGACATCATGACCCAACTGAGAAACGTCGCCTTGAAAAAGGGCTACAAGGCGCGCCGGGGCAAGGTATACAACCAGGGCTTCATGTCCATTGTCCGCCGCCACGGGCGCATGTACGAGCTGGAGCTGGTCGTTCGCTACAACCTGCTGACGAATCCCCTGAATTTCCTGGGGCTGCTGCCGGTGGGTCTCAAAATGATCACAAAAGGCAAGTTACGCTACTTGCCCGACCACCCCCAAGGGAGACCAGAGATCCGCCACATGTTCGATGGGGTGGAAGGAGATGCGGAATGAAGTACGCCTACTTCCCAGGGTGCAGCCAGGAATCCACTGCCGAGGAATACAACCGCTCGCTCCGAGCCGTAGCCGACCGCCTGGAGGCGATGGAACTGGTAGAGATGCACGACTGGAACTGCTGCGGGGCTACACCAGCTGCGACGGTTAACGCGCTACTGCCCCATGCTCTGGCGGCCCGCAACCTGGCAATCGCCGAGGAAATGGGCATGGAAATGGTCGCGCCATGCGCTGCCTGCTACAAGAACATGAACAAGGCCAGCCACAGCCTCAACGATGACCCCGACCTGAAGGCACGGGTCAACCGCACCCTGGACGGTCACCAGGTGGGCCGCGCACCAAAGGTGCGACACCCAATCGACGTGCTGATCAACGACGTGGGGGTAGACAATGTGCCGGTCGCCAAGCCACTGCAGGGCCTGAAGGTAGCCAGCTACTATGGCTGCCTGATCACCCGTCCCAGCGGAGGCTTTGACGATCCGGAGCGCCCACAGTCGATGGACCGCTTGATGGAGGCCCTCGGCGCCGAAGCCGTCAACTGGCCCTACAAGACCAAATGCTGCGGCGGTGCCATCTATATGCCCGAGGAGGATATCAGCTTCAGCCTATCGGCCGACGTCCTGGCCCATGCCAAGGCAGCCGGGGCCAACGCCGTAGCGGTCGGCTGTCCCTTCTGCCAACTGCTGCTGGATCTCTACCAGGACAAGCTAGAGAGTATCAAGAGCGCCACCTTCAACCTTCCGATCATGTTCTTTAGCCAGTTGATGGGCCTGGCCATGGGCCTGGATCGGGCGCAGCTGGGATTGGAGAAACTGATCGTGTCTCCCATGAGCCTGTTGGCCGAGACGATCGACTCGCCAGAGGACACCACCGCCAAGAAAGCGGGACCGCGGGCACCCAAGCCGAGACCGTGGGGAGTAGCAGAATGACAATGCACAACGACGACACAAAAAAGCCAAGGATCGGCGTTTACGTCTGCCAATGCGGCTCCAACATCGCCGCCACCGTCGACACCGAGGCTGTGGCCCAATTTGCCGAGGGGTTGGACGGTGTGGTCATGACCCGTGTCAACAAGTACTCCTGCTCTGACCCGGGACAGAACACCATCCGCCAGGATATACAAGACTACAACCTGGACCGCGTGGTGATTGCCGCCTGCACGCCGCGGATGCACGAGCCCACCTTTCGCCGCACGCTGCAGAGTGCGGGCCTCAATCCCTATTTCCTGGAGATGGCCAATATCCGCGAGCAGGTTTCGTGGGTGCATCCCGCCGGTGAAGGAGCCACCAACAAGGCAAGCGATCTGGTCGCCGGGGCCGTGGAGCGCGTGCACTTTCACCAGGCCCTCCACTCCCGCAAGTCACCTGTCGAGCAATCGGCGCTAGTCGTAGGCGGCGGCATCGCCGGCATCCAGACCGCGCTGGACATCGCCGATGCCGGCTACCGGGTCTACCTGGTCGAACGAGACCCGAGCATTGGCGGCAAGATGGCCCAACTTGACAAGACCTTCCCCACTCTGGACTGTTCCACCTGAATTCTGGGACCGAAAATGATGGATGCCGGTCGGCATCCCAACATCGAACTGCTAAGCTACAGCGAGGTGGTGGACGTTCACGGTTTCGTGGGCAACTTCCAGGTCAAAGTCAAGAGCAAGGCCCGCTACGTAGACGAGGAAAAGTGCACCGGCTGCGGCGCCTGCACGGAAGCTTGTGTGTGGCAGGATCGGGTCTACAGCGAGTACGAAGCCGGCATGGGACTGCGCAGCGCTGCCTATATCCCCTTTGCCCAGGCCGTGCCGATGAAGGCCGTCATCGATCCCAATGCCTGCCTCTTTCTTACCAAGGGCAAATGCAGCCAGAAGTGCGTCCGGGTGTGCGAGGCCGATGCCATCGTATTTGATCAGAAGGACGAGTACATCGATCTAAAAGTGGGCGCCGTCGTGCTGGCCAACGGATACGACCTGACGGAGCACCCCACACTCGCCCGGTACGGATACGGCATCTATGATAATGTGATCGACGCCATGCAATTCGAGCGGCTGACCAGCGCCGCCGGACCGACCATTGGCAAGGTAGTCACGCGCGACGGCCGCGTGCCCGAAACAACCGTTTTCCTGCACTGCATTGCCAGCCGCGACGACGAGGCACACGAGTATTGCTCGCGCATCTGCTGCATGTACGGAACCAAGCAGGCCCACCTGGCACTGGAAAAGACAGGGGGCCAGGTCTACCAATTCTACATCGACATGCGCACGCCGGGCAAGGGCTACGAAGAGTTCTACAAGCGAATGCAGCACGAGGGCATCCACTACGTGCGCGGCAAGGTCGCCGAGGTGATGTCCGATCCCGGCGGAAGCGGCAAGCTACTGGTGCGGGGCGAGGACACCTTGCTGGGCCGTTATGTCGAGATCCCGGCTGACCTGGTGGTACTGCTGACCGCAGCCGTGCCTGCCAAAGGTGCCCGGGAGTTGGGCAAGCTCTTTGGCGTCTCGGTCGACAAGGATGGTTTCTACGCCGAAGCGCATCCCAAGCTACGGCCGGTAGACACAACCACCGCGGGCGTATTTTTGGCCGGCTGCTGCCAGAGCCCCAAAGACATCCCCGACACGGTCGCCCAGGCCAGCGCAGCCGCCTCAAAGGCTATCGGCCTGTTGGCCCGGGGCGAGATCGACATCGATCCCACCGTCGCCGAAGTAGACCGGGAGAAATGCTCCGGCTGCGGCGAGTGCATCCTGGCTTGCCCCTACAACGCCATCGAGCGGGTAGAAGGCAAGGCCCAGGTCAACGTGGCCCTGTGCAAGGGCTGTGGCACCTGTGTCGGTGCCTGTCTAGCCAAGGCCATCACCGGCTATCACTTTACCGACCAAGAGCTGATTGCGCAGATCGAGGGCATCTTTGAACGAGATCCGGTGCCGGTGCTGGTCTAGGCAGCGCTCCGGTATCCGAGACTGAATGGTGGCAACCTGGACTGTGTTCATACCGTTTCCTGCCGCCGGAGGATAGGAAAGCATGGCAACGACGACAGATTTCGAACCCCGCATCGTCGGGTTTCTGTGCAACTGGTGCAGCTACGCCGGGGCCGACGCAGCCGGCACCTCGCGCCTCAAATACGCGTCCAATGTACGCATCATCCGCGTGATGTGCTCGGGGCGCATCTCACCCGAGTTGGTGGTCCGCACCTTCCGCGAGGGTGCCGACGGCGTGATGGTACTCGGTTGACACCTGGGCGACTGCCACTATGTTAGTGGCAATCATCGAACCGCCAAGCGGTTCCCCATCTTTCGCAATCTGCTGAGCTACGTCGGCATCCACCCGGACCGGCTGCTCCTGGAATGGGTATCGGCCTCTGAGGCCAACCGCTTTGCCGACGTGGTCCAGGAATTCACCGACTCGGTCCGCGCGCTCGGCCCACTGGAAACGAAAGAGGTGGCCTAGCATGGACAGAATTGACCTGCTGCGAGACGCCGTGAAGAACCTGCTGGACAGCGGAACGGTGGATGGTGTATTGGCCCTGCGGGCGGAAGGACCTGCCTCCACGCCCCATCTATTCCGTCCCGGCGACGATCTGAGCGATCTCGTCCTGTGGCCCAAGTACAACATCCCAAAGACGATGGACATGCTGCAGCAAGCCCACCCCGAGGCGCGCCTGGGCATGGTCACCCGTGGCTGCGAGGAGCGGGGGCTGATCGAAATGGCCAAGCGCAACCAGGTGGATCTGGAGCGCATCAACATGATAGGCCTGGCTTGCACCGCCGAGGAACGCGACTCTTGCCGCTGCGCGTGGCCCTACCCCACCCAAATCGACGTCGGAGAGAAGGTAGAGGGCATCGCCGACGAACTGGTAGCCGAGCACGAAAAGCTCTCTGCAGGCGAACGAACCAAGTTCTGGCAGGAGCAGTTCGCCCGCTGCCTCAAGTGTTACGCCTGCCGCACCGTTTGCCCCCAGTGCTTCTGCGAGGTCTGCGTGTTGGAAGACGACATGTGGGTCGAAACCGGCGTGATGGCCCCGGCCTTCCCCTCCTACCATCTGATCCGTGCCTATCACACCGTCAGCAAGTGCGTCGGCTGCATGGAGTGCGAGCAAGCCTGCCCGGCTGACATACCTCTGACGGTGCTCTATACGCTGCTCCGCCGCGACGCCGAAGAGATGTTCAAGTATGTGCCCGGGCGCAGCGTGGAAGATCCGCCACCGCTAGTGGTCGAAACCATGTGGCAAGGAGTCTGACGAGTGGAATACAAGAACGTTCCAACGACGTGCATCTATTGCGGCTGCGGCTGCGGGATCTACCTACAGGTGTTGGATGGCAAGCTCGTGGGCACCCTTCCCGTCAAGGGCCATCCCATCAGCGAGGGCAAGATGTGCGTCAAGGGCTGGAATGCCCACGACTTTGTCTACCATCCCGATCGCCTGACGGTCCCGCTGATCCGGGATCAGAAAGGGGGCGAGCTACGCGAAGCGAGCTGGGATGAAGCCCTCGATCTGGTTGCCAGCCGCCTGAACCTGATCGCAGGCCAGAATGGGCCGGACGCCATCGGCTTTCTAGCCTCCGCCAAGTGCACCAACGAGGAAAATTACCTGCTGCAAAAGCTTGCCCGGGGGATCGTCGGCACCAACAACGTCGACCACTGCGCCCGCCTTTGACACAGCCCCACCGTGGCCGGTCTGGTCACAGCGTTTGGCAGTGGGGCCATGACCAACAGCGTCCCGGAGTTCGAAGACACCGACTGCTTCCTGATTACAGGTTCCAATACGACGGAGGCGCACCCCCTCATCGCCACCCGCATCATGCGCGCCCAGAAAAAGGGCGCCAAAGTGATCGTCGTTGACCCGCGCCAAATCCAGATTGCCCGCATGGCCGATCTGCACCTGCAACAGCGGCCCGGTTCCGACGTAGCCTGGCTCAACGGCATGATGCACGTCATCATCGAGGAAGGGCTGTACGACCAGGACTTTGTCAAGGATCGTACCGAGGGCTTTGAGGAGCTAAAGGCAGCGGTGGCTGACTATACCCCGGAGCGGGTAGAAGAGCTCTCCGGCATCCCGGCCGGGGACCTGAAGGCAGCCGCACGGCTCTATGCCGCTGCGGAGCGAGGCGCGATCCTCTATGCCATGGGCATCACCCAGCACACCACCGGCGTCGACAACGTTGTTTCCTGCGCCAACCTGGCCATGCTGACCGGGAACGTCGGCAAGCCCGGCACAGGAGTCAACCCTCTGCGCGGGCAGAACAACGTGCAGGGTGCGTGCGACCTGGGCGGCTTGCCCAACGTCTACTCCGGCTATCAGGCAGTAACCATCGAAGCGGTCCAGGCCAAATTTGCAGAGGCATGGGGCCATGCCTCGCCTACCCGTGTCGGCCTGACCGTCACCGAGATGATGGATGCGGCCTATCACGGAGACCTGAAGGCTCTCTATGTCCTGGCCGAGAATCCCATGATCTCCGACCCCGATCTCAATCACGTGCGTGCTGCCCTGGAGCGCTGTGAATTCCTGGTAGTCCAGGACATCTTTCCCACCGAGACGGCGCAACTGGCCGACGTGATCCTGCCCGGGACCTCGTTTGTCGAAAAGGCCGGGACATTCACCGGCACCGACCGCCGCATCCAAATGGTGCGCCAGGCCATCGAGCCGCTGGGCGACAGCCGGCCCGATTGGGCGATCATCGCCGACCTGGCTCAGCGGATGGCCCGCCCGTCAGATGGCGCTCCCTTCGCGGGCTGGGAATACAGCTCGCCTGCCGCCATCATGGACGAAATCGCGGCCCTGACGCCCATCTACGGCGGAGCGAGTTTTGAACGGCTGGAGCAAGAGGGATTTCTGCAATGGCCGGTACCTACCTCCGACCATCCGGGAACTCCCTACTTGCACAGAGGTAAATTCAGCCGGGGACTGGGGCATTTTACCCCCGTCGCGTTCAAAGAACCCGACGAAGCGCCTGACGAGGAATATCCCTTCACCTTGACGACCGGGCGCATCATGTTTCACTACCACACCGGCAGCTTGACCCGCCGCTCGGCGAAATTGGACCAAGAGGTGCCCGAAGGCTATGTCGAGATCAGCCCCGAGGATGCCGACCGGCTGGGGCTGGGCAAGTCAGAACCGGTCCGGGTGATCAGCCGCCGTGGCGAGCTCGAAACCAAGGCCTGGATCACGCGGCGAGTGCCGCCGGGCACGGTGTTTATTCCCTTCCACTTTGCCGAGGCGGCAGCCAACTTGCTCACCAACCCGGCGCTGGACCCCATAGCCAAGATCCCGGAATACAAGGTTGCCGCGGTGCGCGTCGAGAAAATCGCCTAAGGCTTGCTCGATAGGCATTCCCCGGGCGCTCGAAATCCGCGTCGAGATCCGCTTCCCATCCCATACAAAACGAGAGCCATCCCCAGTTGAGGGGGTGGCTCTCATTTGGTGTGCGAAAAGATCGCCTAGGCAATCTCGACGACCGCGTCCTGCTCCTTGAGTGCGTTCGCTGCCGTCTCGGCTTGCTCTTTCGGCGCGCCTTCCAGCACTTTGACCGGGGCGCTGTCGACCAGCTCTTTGGCTTCTTTCAGGCCCAGGTCTGCCCGGAACGTGCGCACAGCCTTGATGACCTGGATCTTTTTCGGGCCGACGTCTTTCAGAATCACGTCGAACTCGGTCTTTTCCTCTTCTTCCTCTTCCTCTGCCGCAGCGGCAGCCATCGGCATCCCGGCCATCGCCATGGGCGCTGCCGCCGAGACGCCCCATTTGTCCTGGAGCATCTTGGACAGTTCAGCCGCCTCCAAGAGCGTCAGCTCGTCGAGCATTTCCACCAATTTTTCCAGCTTCTCAGCCATGAGTTATCTTCCTCCTCAAGTTAGTTGTCTTCGTTCAAAAGTTCGTGGCAGCTATGCTGCCGCTTCCTGGCCCTGCTCCGACCTTGCGTGCAGAACCTGCACCAGCTCGCGCATCGGCGCCTGAATGGTGCTCACCAGGCTGCTCATCGGACTCTGCACCACGCCCAGCAACTGAGCCAGCAACACCTCGCGCGGCGGAAGGTCCGCCAGCCCCTTGACTCCGTCCCCATCGAGCAGGCTGGAGCCCAAGATAGCTCCGCGCACAGTCAAGAGATCCGTCTCTTTGGCAAAGCCCATGAGGACCTTGGCCGCAGGCGGCGCGTCTCCAAGACAATATGCCACAGCAAGCGGCCCCGCCATATAGTCGGACGGGATCGGAAGGCCTGCGTCCTCAAGCGCCCGCGTGAACAGCGTGTTCTTCACCACCTGAAAGACGCCGTCCACCTCGCGCAGCCTTTGTCGCAAGTCACTGATGCTGGCCACCGTCAGACCGCGATAGTCCGTAAGAATCAGCGCCTGGCTCCGGGACATCTTCTCGACATAGTCCGCCACCATCGTTTCCTTTTGCGCTCTACTAATCGCCAATCTACCTCACCTCCTTCTTTTCGTGCGTCCGGCTTCCGCCGGCCATTGGAGCGACACTCGAGCACGCTCCATCAAGAACAAAAAAGCCTCTGCGCTGCCGACGCAAAGGCCAGATTCCCTCATTTCAGGGCTTCTATCGCTTCGCCTCGGCAGGCCACACCGTTTAAGCACCTGACCACAATTTGTAGTCATGCACCTGCTGTCTCGGGCACGATTCAGTTGTAAAAAAGCACTCGTGCGTGCTACGCTGCCTTCATCGCTGCGGCTGCCAAGGGATCTATCCGGATGGCAGGCCCCATGGTATTGCAGACCGTCACCTTGCGGATATAGCTGCCTTTGGAAGACGCAGGCCGGGCCTTGACAATGGCCTCCATAACAGCCGACATATTCTCAACCAAGTCCTCTACGGCGAAGCTGCTCTTGCCGACGGGCACATGGATATTGGCCGTCTTGTCCACCCGGTATTCCACGCGACCCTGGCGCGCCTCTTGGATCACGCGCTCCAGATCGTCCTCGTTCACGATGGTCCCTGCCTTTGGACTCGGCATGAGCCCACGGGGACCCAACACACGGCCCAGTCGACCCACCTTCCGCATCATCGGCGGCGTCGCGATCACCAGATCGAAATCGAGCCAGCCGTTCTGGATCTCGTTGATCAAGTCGTCAGAGCCTACAAAGTCCGCCCCGGCATCGCGTGCGATCTTTTCTGCCTCGCCCTCGGCAAACGCCAGGATGCGTACTTCCTTCCCGGTCCCCTTAGGCAGCAATACG
>Ga0316579_10000549_pt1 | contig 12441 bp, 12 predicted proteins | sample J5NA_2_FD_203074 | JGI IMG/M metagenome (GOLD analysis project Ga0316579, IMG submission 203074) | Rhizosphere microbial communities from salt marsh grasses in Alabama, United States - J5-7_160517rDrA | ecosystem: Host-associated > Plants > Roots > Rhizosphere | place: USA: Alabama | collected... | reverse complement strand
TGCCCAGGCGGCGCTTGATAATTTATTGGAGTCCCAGACCCAGGCTGCGCGCGCTCTCCAGGCAGTTGAATCTGCCCGGGAACTATTGGATGAAGCCCGCAACCCTGATATTGACCAAGCTGCTGCCTCCCAGGCAATTGCTGAGGCGGACAAAGCAGTTGCGGAAGCTGAGCGTAAGCTGAATACACTGACATCCCCGGTTTCTCAAGCCGCACTCGACCAGGCAAAGGCCAACCTGGTCTTATTAGAGAAGAAGGTCGATGACAACCAGGCAATGATCGACCGCATCCAGAAAAAATTGGATAAACGCGACGATCAATATCAACCCTGGGAAAGCCGCAGGCGTTATAAGCAATTCATGGAAGGGCTAGAATATCAGCAAATTCAGCTGCAGATCAAGTATGAGAACGCACTCCAAAAATATGAGAATTTGCAATCACCTCCCAACCCAGTGGATGTTGCTCTGGCCGAAGCCGACCTGCTGGAAGCCAAAGCCCAGCAATATGAAGCACAGAAACAGTTGGAGCGCATCAAAGATGGCACCAGCCCGGCTGAACTGGCTTTATTGGAAGCCCAGCTGGCTGACGCCCAGCGCGAATGGCAAAGAGTTCAGGATGGTCCTACTGTCGAAGATATCACCGCAGCACAGGCGCGCGTAACCGCCGCGCAGGCCACACTGGACAAAGCCAGGATCGCCGCTCCATTTGACGGTACGATAACCGAGGCGATCAGCAAAGTCAACGACCAGGTAACCCCTGGAACACCTGCATTTCGCCTGGATGACCTTTCTTCTCTCTGGGTAGATGTCGGAGTATCAGAAATCGATATCAACCGAGTCGAGATTGGCCAACCAGTCATCCTGTCCTTCGATGCCATCCTGGCTAAAAAATATAACGGGCAGGTCGTCGAAGTTGCCCCGGTCGGATCCTCCAACCAGGGGATCGTGGACTTCAAAGTCAAGGTTCAGCTCAGCGATGCTGATGCTGAGGTTCGTCCTGGAATGACTGCTGCGGTTGAAATTATCATCCAGGAAACTAATGAGGAGGCATTTTTTCCACCAAACTTTGCTGGAAGTGCCATGAGCTTCCATTACCGAGATGACCGGGATGGGAATCTGGAATAAGCGAGTCCACGTTAAGTGATTCGCCCGATCAATACAAACAAGTTTTCGCTGGCCAGCTTCCCCTGGGAATGTGATTGCATAAAATCTTTTATACCTGTCCCAGGCAGGAAAGCAATACACCCAATATGAAGTTCAGCTGGAATAGCGAATCTGATGGAAGAAAGAAATTAATGAGGTGAAGCAAAAGAGATGAAAAGAGCAATTTGGATTATCGTAATCATCGGCGTTTTAGCAGGCGGATTCTTTGCCTACCGCGCTTACTCAAGTTCGCGCAGCGCCCAAGCCGCCCAGGATAACCTGCAAACTGTGTCCCTGGAAGAGGGCACATTAGCAGCTACGATTGGAGCTACCGGCACCGTGCGTGCCAATCAAAGTGCAAACTTGATCTGGCAGACTTCTGGAACGGTTGACCAGGTGAATGTGCTCCTCGGAGACCTGGTAGAAAAAGACCAGGAACTATCCAGCCTGACTCAAACCTCCCTGGCGCAAAATGTGATCCTGGCCCAGGCCGATTTGGTCAATGCACAGAAAGCATTGGATGACCTGCTCAACTCACAGGTGCAGAGTGCCCAGGCATTGCAAGCAGTTGAGAAAGCTGAACAAGCCCTCGAAGACGCTCAAAACCCTGAATTAGCCCAGGCCAGAGCTGTAAAGGCGGTCGCCGATGCGCAGAAACTGGTTGAAACCGCAGAACGCAACTTGCGGATTGCCCAATCCAATGCCAGCCAAAGCAGCATTGATGAAGCCCAGGCCAATGTGACCCTGGCAAAAGATCGCCTGGATCGCGCCCGCGACAAATACGAGCCTTATGCAAACCGGCCAGAGAGCAATGTCACCCGGGCAACTCTGCTCAGCGAGCTATCCGCTGCCCAGCAGCAGTATGACTATGCAGTCCGCCAGCTGAATAATTTACTCGGCACAGCAGATGAAACAGACCTGGCGGTTCGCCAGGCTGATTTGGAGACAGCCCAAGCCCAGCTGGATGAAGCACAACGCGAATGGGAACGCATCAAAGACGGTACCAGCTCGGCTGATCTCACCTTACTAGAAGCACAGCTGGCGGATGCCCAGAGGGAATGGGAGCGTGTCAAGGATGGTCCAGACCCAGACGACTTGGCTGCCGCTCAAGCTCGAGTTGCTGCTGCCCAAGCCACGCTGGACCAGGCTCATATCGTGGCACCTTTCTCGGGTCTCATCACGGAAGTCAACAGCAAACCCGGAGATCAGGTTTCTCCCGGCACGCCCGCTTTCCGCCTGGATGATCTCTCACACCTCTGGGTCGATGTGGAAGTCTCCGAGGTTGACATCAACCAGGTTAAGACCGGGCAGACTGCTGTCTTGACCTTCGACGCCATCCTGGCCAAGGAATACCAGGGAGAGGTTGTTGAAGTTGCCCCCGTGGGTAATGAGGTACTGGGCGTGGTGAATTTTAAAGTAACTGTTGAATTGAAGGATGCCGACCAGGATGTCCGGCCTGGAATGACCTCCGCGGTAGAGATCGTCGTAAGCCAGCTCGACAATGCCATGCTGATACCCAATCAAGCGGTACGTGTTGAGGAAGGCAAACGAGTTGTCTACACTATGGATGAAAACGGGCAGCTGACCGCGATTGAGGTCACTCTGGGTGCCAGTTCCGATACCTTCAGCCAGCTCCTGGCGGGTGATCTGCAGCCTGGTGATGTAATCGTGCTTAACCCCCCGATAGATTTCTTCTCCGGCGGACCTCCCAGCGGAGGTTTCGGGGGCGGGGGATTCGGGCAATGAACGAGGACAATATCGTAGTTGATGCCAGGGACCTGACCAAGGTTTTTACCATGGGAGATGTGGATGTACACGCTTTACGTGGTCTCTCGGTTCAAATTAAACGCGGTGAAGTAATTTCCATCATGGGACCTTCTGGTTCCGGGAAATCCACCTTGATGAACATACTCGGATGCCTTGACCGGCCGACTTCAGGAGAGTACTGCCTGGATGGCGAGAGCGTGGCGAATTTAAAAGATGAGCAGCTGGCTGTGATTCGCAACCGCAAGGTAGGCTTTGTCTTTCAGAGTTTTAACCTGCTGCCACGATCTACTGCGCTGACCAATGTAGAGCTACCGCTGCGCTACAGCCCACCGAATGGTAAAAAGCGGCGTGAGCTGGCAAAAGAAGCCCTGGTCGAGGTCGGATTAGGCGATCGTATTGATCACCGTCCGAATGAACTTTCCGGAGGCCAGCAGCAGCGTGTGGCCATAGCCCGGGCCCTGGTTAATGACCCGGCGATCGTCATGGCAGACGAACCGACTGGCAACCTGGACTCGAAATCAGGTGACGAAATCATGGATTTGCTTCTGAAATTGAACCAGGACAAAGGCACAACCTTGATCATCGTTACCCACGATCCAGAGATCGCCGAACAAACCCAACGCGTCATTCACATACGGGATGGCGTGGTTTCCGATGCATAGGATCTTATTGTGAACTACCTGCAGCCTTTTATTGAAGCTTCCGAGAGTTTACTGGCGAACAAGATGCGCTCTGGATTGACAGTTCTGGGTATCATCATTGGTGTTGCAGCCGTGATCGCTGTGCTGGCGATCGGCAACGGCACCCAGGAATCGATCCTCGGTGAGATCCAGGGTGTCGGCACTAATTTGCTCTTTGTCATTCCGGGTGGTTCAGATGATGTCACCAATCCAGAACCCTTAACCCTGGCAGATGCTGAAGCCCTTTCCGACCCTTTATCAGCGCCTTCCATCACAGGTGTTGCTCCCGTACTCAATGGCCGTGTGGAGCTGAATTATGCTGGTGAAAGCAAATCCACTACCCTAAATGGTGTCACTCCTGCTTATCAGCAAGTACGCAATGTCGAACTATCAGAAGGCGAGTTTATCAGCAACACCGACCTTTCCGGGCGCAGCTCGGTAGTAATCCTGGGAACCGAGGTTGCCGACCAGTTGTTTGGTCGTAAAGCTGGGCTGGTAGGTGAAAAAGTGCGCATCGAAGGCCAACCCTTCCGTGTGATCGGCGTTTTAAAAGAAAAGGGCGGCTCAGCGATGGGTAGCGAGGACGATCAAATCATGGTACCCATGACGACCGCCCAGACGCGCTTACTGCAGAGCACTACCCCGAATGCGGTCGATGTCATTTATGTGCAGGCTGCAGATTCCGGGTCTGTTTCCCAGGCATCTCTGGAGATTTCCCAAATTTTAAGCTCCCGCCATCGCACCATGATCGGGGAAGAGGATTTTTCTGTGCTCAGCCAGCAGGATTTCCTCGACCTGGCCTCCACCATCACCGGCGTCTTGACCATCTTCCTGGGCGGCATCGCTGCTATCTCACTGCTGGTCGGAGGCATCGGCATCATGAATATCATGATGGTCTCGGTCGTTGAACGCACCCGCGAGATCGGGCTGCGAAAAGCACTGGGAGCCCGGCGCATTGATATCCTCAGCCAATTCCTGATCGAATCCTCTCTGCTCAGCTTGCTGGGCGGGTTTATCGGTATCTTGCTCGGTTGGGGACTTTCTTTGATTGTAGAACAAATCGCCGCCGGTAGCGGTACCCCCATCATCCCGGTCATTTCCCTGGATGCGGTGCTATTGGCTGTACTGTTCTCTGCCGCCATAGGCATCTTCTTCGGTCTTTATCCAGCCAACCGTGCCTCAACCCTGGAGCCCGTGGAGGCTTTGCGGTACGAATAAAGCAGAGTCCGTATAAGTACACCGCCGATATTCAAGGAAGCAACCCTAGCCGAGGTTGATTCAGCAGTTATGCACCAAAGTTAATCAGAAGTAGCATGATGCAATCATTCCTCATCTCCACCAGCCTTTTACTAAAAGAAATTCCTTTAAGACGCAGGAAACCATCCAACTAGTCCGTACTGATATGCCGCTCGGCACCTACCTGAGCTGCTGTCTGTTTCATAATCTCCAAAGCTCCTGCGCTTAGTTTTCCATAGATACCGAAACTTACGGGTTGGATGAGTACATATGCTGGCTTGGCTCATTCGCCCGCTTATTCCAGGTGATGGTCCATCGCCCTGAAATCCAGGAAGACATGCAAAAAGCTCACCTCACCACCATCATCACTGGTATATGCAAGAAACCCAATAGTGCCAGGCTTACCTTCCTGCAGACTTGGAGTCCCCTCCTGGTGGTACTTTTACAGAGCTTCCAGCTTGCAGTGCTTGATTCGATGGTGCTTGATAAAGACGACTGGTTCAGAATTGTCAATCCCCCTTTCACTTCTTCGTTGTGTTAGGAAATATATCCAATTCCCTCTTACACCTGTCTAGGTGGTTCGTTCAACCTTTAGGAATGATATTGCACAATCAGTGATACATTCGTTCCTGCATAAATTTATCAGAATTAATTGGTATTCTATCCCGATTTAAAATTAGGTAAATTTACCCTCGTTAGTTGGGCAGGCAAATGGTAAAACTGGTCCCTTCCCCCAGCTGGCTCTCCACGCTGATCTCACCCCCATGCGCTTCCACCAGGTGTTTGGCGATCGCCAGCCCCAGGCCGCTTCCTGCCTGCCGCCTGCCTTCCCCGCGCCAGAAGCGGTCAAAAATAAATGGCAGGTCCCCTGCTGGAATTCCGCTTCCATCATCGGACACCCTGATCATAATTCCTTCCTGGTATCGTTCTGCTTGCATATGGATTTGACCGCCAGGTGGGGTGTGATCCAGGGCATTTGCTACCAGGTTGCTCAGCACCTGATCAAGCCTGCCCGCATCCCCTCTGGCCTGCAGTGCCCCAGCCTCTCCACTCAGTGCATAAGATAAATCCACCTCCGCTGCCTCGGCTTGTCCGCTGAAGCTCGTTGCTACATCTGCCAGCAGATCTTTTATATTAACCTGCTCCCATTTCATTGGCAGCTGTCCCGCTTCTGCCAGCGACAGCGTGCGTAAATCTTCTACCAGGCGCGACAGCTGCCGCGTTTCCCCCAACAGGCGTTCGATCTCGCCTTCATCCGCCTCGTACACCCCGTCAGCGATTCCCTCCAGGTTGCCCTGTATGATATGCAGTGGAGTGCGCAGCTCGTGCGCAACATCCGCCATCAGGTTGCGCCGGTTAAGATCAGAGCGCTCCAGTTCATCCACCATACGGTTGAAGGACCGCGCCAATCGCCTGAAATCTCCCGCCCCCTGCTCAGGAACGCGCACGCTGAAATCCCCTTCTGCCACCTCATCTGCAGCAGCCATCACCCTGGCTAACGGATCGAAGGTACTGCGAAAAGAACGCACAGCGACCAGACCAACCAATACTGGAAAAGTCACTGCCATCCCGCACCCGAGCACCCACACCAGCGCGGTTGCCTGCCCACCTCCGCCAAATAGGTTGGTCAGGAAATATGCCAGTCCTGCCATTCCTAACAGGAAGAACACCATGGAAAGTACAATTATCCCCACAAAGCGGAAAAACAGTTTGCGCCGCTTATCTTGCCAGTTTGAACGGAACTCTTCCGGCGGTATCCAGCGATATTTTTTCCAGCGCCTTATTCCTCTGCGGTGCATCAGCTATCTACCCAGATCCTCTTGCTCACTGAATTTATATCCGATGCCGTACACCGTTATGACGTATACCGGCTCAGAAGGGTTGGGCTCCAGCTTGCGGCGCAGATTTTTGATATGTGCATCAATACTGCGGTCATACCCGTCGAATGCATAACCATGGATCCGCTCCAGCAGCTGAGCGCGTGTGTATGTCAGGCCGGGATGTTGAGCCAGAATTACCAGCAAGTTGAATTCGATCCTGGATAATTCCACCAGTTCCCCTGCTCGTGTTACACGGTGACCGGCTAAATGAATTTCCAGATCAGCCACCCGCAGGATGTTCACTTGCCTGGTGTCGCTACCAATTCTTCGCAACACCGCGCGTACACGAGCGACCAGCTCACGCGGTGAAAAGGGTTTGATAATATAATCATCCGCACCCAGTTCCAACCCGATCAGGCGATCCGTCTCCTCCACCCTCGCAGTTAACATGATGATCGGCATGTCTGATTCTTGCCTCAATTTGCGGCATACATCCAATCCATCCATTCCGGGCAGGTTTAAATCCAGCACCACCAGATCAGGCTGCTCACTGCGCGCCGCTTCAAGAGCATTGACACCATCGCTCGCCGACAACACGCGGAAGCTGGCCTGTTCTAGATAGTCCCGGGCCAGCTTCACAATATCACTCTCGTCATCCACAACCAGGATCAGCTCGTTCATCTTAGCAAGTGTAACCTAAAATATCCGTTACCTGCTTAGATCGCGCGTAAGTTCCTCACGCTTGCCTGGATGAAGATTGTCCTTCACCCGGATCTTCACCAGCTTCCTTTTCCCCAGCCTTTTTCTGGCGAAATTCTTCCCAGTCTTTTACCCAGGGCGGCATGGGTCCATATCGCCACTTTCCATAGTGAGGGTAGCCTGCCCCCCACGGCCTTAAAAGCCCTCTCACAAGGAACATGATCAAGAAAATGAATCCAATCCCAAGGCACACTCCGAAAAATGGGAAACCAAAACCTGGATAGTGAGCACCGTACATATAGCCTCCGAAACCCGGCACCAGCATCCCGGAGTCAATTTCCTCACCACCTGCTGTAATTGTGCTTACCCGGAAGCCCTGCGCCCATCCTGCCCGGTAGATCGCCACTCCGCCAGCGACGATTACAGCTACCAGCAGTATCGCCAACAGCACCCTGATAAATATTCCAACTCGATACATGAAATACCTCCAATTTTATTCTTATGAGCTACCCTATTGTGTTCGTTGGTATTCAGTATCCCAAGAAGTTGTGAAAAAATTATGAAAAGAAGGGGGAAGTGTGGTGAAATCCAAATCACAATGCCCAGAGAGATCAGGATGAAAATTCCCGGGATAGATAGGACCCCTAACTCATGACGCCGGGACACGGGTCAGCTAGAATCCGGTTATTCTCGGCACAAAATCTATCTGTACTGACAGCCATGTGCACATCTGCCGTCAATTGGATGGATTGCACATCGTCATGATCAAAGTATATTGGAGGACACAATGAATGACAAAAAACAAGTTCTGATATTTGGAGCAACAGGGAACATTGGTGGTGCTGCCACACGTGAGCTGCTGAATCGTGATTGGCACGTTCGCGCTGTAACCCGCAATCCAGGGTATGAGAAAGCCATGACACTAGCCAACTGGGGTGCAGAGATTTTTCAAGCTGATATGGAAGATATGGATTCTCTTGCAGCTGCATTCCAGGGATTTAAGCGGGTGCTCAGTGTCCAGAACTGGACCACAAGCGGTGTTGATGGAGAAATCCGGCAAGGTAAATTTGTAGCTGAAGCCGCCCAATCAGCCCGGGTCGAACACCTGGTATACGGATCGGCTGGGACTGGCTCTCCGCATTCAGGTCTCCCCCACTTCGATAGCAAGATCGAGGTGGAAGCATACATGCACGAGCTGGACCTGCCATTTACTACTCTCAGGCCGGTGCCCTTTATGGAGTTGCTTTCTGAGAAAGAATTTTACCCTGCAATGGCTGCCTGGGGGGTATATCCCGAAATCCTCGGATGGGAGACACCCCTTCCTTGGGTAGCAGTTCGGGATATTGGCATCGCTATCGCTAATATCTTCGATGCTCCAGAGAAATACATTGGTCGTGACCTAAATCTGTGCGGCGATGTAAAAACTTTGCAGCAATGTCGCACCATATTCACTGCCATCGATGGAAGAAAACCTTTCCGAGTTCCCCTCCCGCCATGGTTATTTGGTAAATTGGCTGAAGACGAATTCGTGCAGATGTGGAAGTGGATGGTGGGTTATCTTGCAGAAATAGGACACCAGGGATTATTGGAGATCTTAGAAAATTCCCGGGAGGTGTGTCCCGAAATGTTAGATGTGGAGAGCTGGTTACGGATGAGACGCAACGGTGGATTTGGGTGAAATCATATCTGCTTGCAGGTGTAGCCTCTGGCGCTACTGGCTTGACTGTCTTTCTGGTTATCCATCACATTTGGATCAAGCCAATCTGGTTTATCTTTCCAGCAGGATTGGTGGTCGCCGCACTTGGTGGAATAGCAGTCGGATGGTCGTTTGCGGAACTTCACCCCAACCTGCCACCTCACCGATGGACAGCCCTGTCGCTGGTGACACTGATCGCTTCAATCTTACTTCCTTCCATCATCTTGGCTGAGATGCGAGTGCCTATGTTTGATGTCAGCGTACCTGGAGGATTGTTGATGATAAGTGTGGGGCAAGCGACACTGATTTTCATCTTGGAATTGCTGGCTCCAGCGACGCTTGTTGGGGGATTGGCGGGATGGATGATCTCACGCACCCCACGGGCAATGGTTTCCACCGGCTTGGCTGGATTCGTCTTTGCCCTCGGCCCTGGACATAACATCCCCTTCCTGGGCAGCACACCCGGTACCCTGAAAGGGGTGATCATACTAATGTCGATCATCCTTGTTTCAGCAATCGTGCTGGTCAAAATTCAAGCCAAATTGGATTGAGCAGCTCATCCCAATCCTGGATATACAAACTCGATTAGTGAAATAGTTTTGAAATGCCTGTGAGTAGGCGCTGCAGATCTATTTGATCAACGTCCTAGACTAATCAGCCAACTGCCCGCCTGATTGGGACTGCTGCCCCATGACAATGGGACAACTTTTGTCTAAAATCTAGTCATTCTTAGCAATAAATCTGGTTGAGGAGTAACAAAGTGCGCAAAGTATTAAAGTGGCTCGGAATCATTCTTGCGGTCCTGGTTGGATTGGTAGTTACCTCTGCTCTTGTCCTGTATATTATGGGTAAGTCAACCTTGAATAAAACCCGCACAGTTACACCCCCTGCCATCAGTATCCCAAACGATGAGGTATCTCTCGCCCGTGGGGAGCACATGGTGGACGTCAATTGTACTTCCTGTCACGGGGCTGATCTTGCTGGCGATGTCTTGTTAGATGATCCCATGATCGGGACAATATATACCGCCAATATCACCGGTCTGGCTGATCGGCGAACTAATGAACAGCTGGTCCTTGCAATTCGGCATGCTGTTGGACCAGAGGGACGCCAGATCATTGCCATGCCCTCTGAGGCTTTCGCCCAATTCAGTGCAGAAGACCTGGGAGCTATTATTGCTTACCTGAAAACAGTGCCCTATATTGACAAGGATACCCCGCCGCCTGATTTGAGTTTCATCGCACACATCATGGTGGCTGCTGGTGCAATGGGCGATATATTTGCCGCTGAAATGATAGATCATGATCAACCATTTACCGCGATGCCTGAAATCGGTGCAAACCTGGCATACGGTGAATACCTTACCGCTTTATGCGCATCCTGCCATGGTGAAGATTTGTCAGGAGCTCAATCCCCTATCCAGGGATCACCCATTGCGCCAAATCTCACACCTGGTGGCGGCCTGGTTGCCTGGAGTGAGACCGATTTCATCCAGGCCATGCGCACAGGAGTAACCCCCAGCCGCCATCAGATGGACCCCGAATACATGCCGTGGAAGTCCTGGGCAAAGTTCCACGATGAAGAACTGCAGGCGATTTGGATGTACCTGGCTTCGCTGCCCGAACGCGAAATGAACTTTGAATAATTCAGATAACAGGAGCAGGAAATGAGTAGAACCATCATAATTGCAACCACTGGGAACAGCATCGTACGTGCTGAAGGAAATGGAAACGTGGAGTGGTCGGTAGCCGCCCCCCTCCCGGATATAGATGCCCGCTGCCTGGCTGGTGATCCATTTGACCAGAAGACTGTGTATGCGGGGACTCAGGGTCAGGGTGTCGTCCACTCGAAAGATTACGGCGAGACATGGCATCCGCTTGGACTGCAAGATATGGTGGTCAAATCCCTGGCAGTCAGCCCGCATGAACCGGGTACGATTTTCGCAGGAACCAGGCCAGCTGCCATGTTCTTCTCGCGAGACGCCGGGGAAAGTTGGTCAGAGTTAACTGGCTTTCGACGCATTCCGGGACGCTGGTGGTGGTTTTCTCCAGCAGAATCTCCCTTCCAAGCTTATGTCCAGAGCATTGCCATCTCTCCCGAGGATCCACAGGTATTGCTGGCTGGGATCGAATTTGGTGCAGTTGTACGCAGCCAGGATGGCGGTCAGACCTGGTCAGCCCACCGCAAAGGAGCCTTGCGAGACAATCACTGGCTGTCCTTCCATAGCACGAAAGGGAAGTGGGCTTACCAGGCAGGCGGCTCAGGGGGTGGCGCTTCCTTCAGCCAGGATGGGGGATTGAACTGGCGTAAAAACAAGCAGGGTTTAGCGAAAAATTACGGCGTCGCCTGTGCAGCTGACCCGCTGAAACCCGAGATCTGGTATGTCTCGGTAGCGCCTGGCCCAGGCAAGGCATACGGCGCCCAGGCCGAGGCGTACCTCTACCGCACGGTAGGTGGAGCTGAATGGCAGCCGATCGGCTGGCAGGATCACCCGCTAGACTCGATGCCCATTGCACTGCTCACCCAACCAGGCCAACCCGGACAACTTTATGCTGGTTTGACTAACGGGCAGGTCTGGCGATCGAGCGATTATGGCGAGGCTTGGCAGCAGCTGCCGGTCAGGTTCAGCCGTATCCAGCGCGCGATGCTTGTCCTGAATGTGGACAACTAGCTGCTGTTAAATCCTATTTTATTACCCAAGGAGACCCGACATGAATGAAGAAACACTATATCGTTTTGCTGGCTGGTCAGCATATTTCAATGCCGCCATCTTTATCCTCAGTATGATCGCCCTGATGCTTTTCTTCAGCATCGGTGGCATTTGGGGACGCATCAATGACAGCTTAAGTATTATCTGGATGCTCTCCTACCTGCCCTTGGCGGTGGCCCTCTTCCTGATGAATCGAGACTTCAACGCGAAGTTGAGCGGATTTGCCAGTCTGCTCGGATCTGCTGCGGTTTTGACCTTCGTGATTTTGCAGTTCCTGCTGGTCATCGGCCGGGTGCAGTTCGAGCAAACCTTCACCGCGGTGCTCATTATGACTGCACTCGTCGGGATTTTCGTCCTGATCCACGCTTTCCTGGCCCGCGGCGCACACAACCTACCACCTGGTTTGACTTGGGTGATGATCCTGTACGGAATTGCCTCGGTAGTTGGCGCGGTAGGATTCCAGATTGGGGGTGAGCAGCACCCCCTGGCAATGATCGGACTGCTGCTCAATGCGGTCTCCGGCCTATTCTGGGTGATCTGGTTTGGGCGTCTCTTGATGTCCAACGCAATGGTCGCTGATGTTGCAGCTGTAACTTGAAACTCGGTTTTATTAACCATATCTGGTAAACCACATAAGGAGAAAATATGGAAAAGAGTTCCTGCATCGTATATTTGCTCGCTTCTTCTCTATT
>Ga0316579_10000547_pt1 | contig 12447 bp, 9 predicted proteins | sample J5NA_2_FD_203074 | JGI IMG/M metagenome (GOLD analysis project Ga0316579, IMG submission 203074) | Rhizosphere microbial communities from salt marsh grasses in Alabama, United States - J5-7_160517rDrA | ecosystem: Host-associated > Plants > Roots > Rhizosphere | place: USA: Alabama | collected... | reverse complement strand
ACGTCGCTAAGCGCTTTTTAACAAAAGACCGCAAAATTAGCTTCAAAGCGGTTTTGAAATGGCTTCTAATAGAAATCGGGATGCTGGGATATGAATTGATTGGCCGATGAATGAATTGAATCAAATTTCAGATTCGGCGAGCAGAGGGATCCTTGCTAAAAAGATAAACAATGGGCACAACGGTTAATACAGGGATAATCGCGATTACGACGATTACCGGTCGGATCGTAAAAATATCCGCCAGCTTTCCTGTCAACGGGGTTAGCAATCCACCCATGCCGTAAGCAAGTCCCATCATCAGGCTGGAAGCCATGGATTTTCCCTTGGGAGCCAGTTTCTGTGACAGCGCAACCCCCAGCGGAATAGTGGCCAGAATGAAAAATCCGGATAAAAAGCAAAATATAAAAATCCAGTTGCCCGGCAGGTAAAGTGCAGCGACTATAGCGGGGGTTGCCAGCAGATGGGCGCAAATAAAAACCGGTTTAAAACCGATCCGGTCCGAAAGGTGGCCGGCCAGAAGCCCGCTCAGCGCACCGGCTACGGTAAACAGTGAAACCAGGGCACCGATAGAAACCAGCGAATAGCCCCTGCGGGCAACCATTACGGGCAGATAGGTCATAAACGACTGGCTGACGAAAGCCCGCAGAATCATGACCAGCACAATCAATACGATCGAAAGCCAGACGGATCCAAAGACTTCTTTAAAGGAATTTATGAAACCATGGCTTTTCAGCTCGCTGGCTTGAGGCGCCGGAACGGTCTTGTAAATAAAAATGAGGGCCACAACACCCAGGATCATTGAAAACGGCGTTGCACCCAGGCCGTATCTTCCGACAAGCCAGCTGATAAACAGCGGTCCGACAGCAAAGGCAAATGTTCCACCCGTGCCGAATATGGACATGGCCATTCCAAAATGACGTCCTGCGTAGGGTTGAACCATCCCGGCAGCGGTGGGATGAAACATAGATGAGCCGATGGATCCCAGACATACGCAAAGGACCAGCATCCAGAAATTGGGTGTAATTCCGGTTAGCGAAATAAACACCATGACCAGCAGGGGCCCGCCCAGGGCAAAAAGCCGTGAAGGGTGACGGTCGGCAAGATATCCGACCGGCGGTTGCACCACGAAGGCCAGAAAGCGGCTAAGACCGGTGAGCAGGCCGGCCTGTGCCAGGGTTAAAGAAAACTTGTCGATGAAAAGCGGCAGCAGGGGAATGATGAAGGAGTTATAAAAGTCACCGATGAAGTGGATAAGGGTTAAAGCCAGAATGACCCTGAGATTGGTGTCTTTTATTTCGGGGATAAATTTGATTGTCTCGCACTCCAAGCCCGTGTACCGCTTGTCATAGAGCGGCGGTAAAATGCCGGACCATATAGCGAAATCGGGTGGGTCTGATTTAAAGCCAGCCCATTTTCTTTTATGTCGGCAATAAATGCTTTTACCAGTAAGGTACTTAGATCGGTGCCGCTGATCTGACGCAGGATGGTCAATGCTTCTATCCAGCTTTTGCGATGCTGGTAGGGCCGATCCGATGTGATGGCATCAAAACAATCGGTCACCCGTATAATTTTAGCACCCAGCGGGATCTGGTTGCTTTTGAGTCCGAAAGGATAACCGCTGCCGTCCATTTTTTCATGATGGTATTGAACAATATCGATGACCGGCACGGGAAGATTAAAATGCTTTAAGATGGCCGCACCCATTAGCGGGTGCTGGCGCACTTGAGCCAGCATATCTCCGGCAAGCTGATTGCGCGTATTGCTGAGAATTTTGGTGCTCAAGCCGATTTTCCCGATATCATGCAGTAGACCGCCCAGCCGGATGTTTTCAACAGCCGTGGCATTCAAGCCAATGCGTTCAGACAACCGTCGGGCGTAAATGGCAACCCGTCGGGCGTGTTCCCGGGTATAGGGATCTTTAGTTCCCAGCACATCGGCGATGCGGGTCACGGTGGACACCTGTGTTTTAGAATCGTAATGCGGTTGCGCTTTATTTTTGATTAACCTGTCCAAAATCTCATATACGCGTTGAATTGAACAAATGGGGCGATTTGAAATCGAAGCGTGGGGTATATTCAAATGTCGGGAGGCTGTCAACAAAAAAACGTCAGTCACCATCTAAGACAGGCGGCGAAATCCGTTAGCGGTTCTGTAATACGCGGGTTGCTAAGGGTTTTAGCGTCTTCAGAAGAATATCGGCAAAGTAAAACGCTGGAGGGCGGGCTTGAATCAGGCCATCTGTCCTGAAAACCGCAGCACACGCCTGACATACTGCCGGGTTTCCGTATAAGGGACCCGACCGTTATATTTCATTACGGTTCCCGGGCCGGCGTTATAGGCAGCCAAAGCCTTGCGGACGCTTCCCCCGAAACGATCCAGCATCTTCCGCAAATATTTTGTGCCGCCGTCGATATTTTGTTCGATATCAAAGGGATTTTCAACTCCCAGCTCTTTTGCAGTTGCCGGCATGAGCTGCATCAAACCCTGGGCGCCGGCCGTGGAAACGGCGTTGACCTCAAAATTTGATTCCGCCCGGATAACAGCCGTGATCAGCTCCGGCTGTAAATTATATTTTGCGGCCGCCTTTTGAATGTTCTGTTCGATGATTTGCCGGTCGCTTAACGCCACGGATTGAGGTCCGGTTTTACGCTGCAGCTTTTCAACTGGCCCCTTTTTTTCAATTTTATGGCCCGCAGTTTGTTGGGGATTTAAGGCCGCTTGCTCGGTCGCATGCGCCGCAAATCGATTCAAGGTGGTTTTCACTTCTGAATCGACGGATTGGAGCTGCGGCCGGTAACGTGATTTCCCAATGACCGGCCGTTTCCGATAGTCGGCAATCGTCAAGCCTCTGGTCTTATGAGAGCGCGCTTTAAATACGGAAAGAATGTCTTGAAATCGGCTGTTTCCGGTCAGTGGAATCCGATTCGCCAAAAATTGGGGGATATCACCGTGGTTTCTCAGGCTTTTGCTGTTGGGGTAATTCGTTATCGCATTCATTATATTAATGCCGTATTGTGGTTATCAGCGCTTGGCGGATCGTTTGATCCCAAAATAAACAGCAATATCTGTTCCAAATCACAGTTTTTCAATATATTCATATAATTTCAAATGGTTGACGATTAATTGGCCGGACGCGGGATAGCGGCAGAAAGAAAAAATTGCCTTTTTTAGCGGGACAACCCGGAAAAACGGGTAATCCCTATTCTACGATTTCATTATTGCGTAGATTGACCCAGCAGGTTGGAAATAACCGTGAGAAACTGCAGCGGATCTACGTAAGATCCATTAATTTTTACGCCCCAGTGCAGATGCGGACCACTGACGCGTCCAGTGGCCCCGCTCAGCCCGATTTGATCGCCCCGGGCGACGTGCTGACCGGCAACGGCCTGAATTTTGCTTAAATGGGCATAACTGGTGAAGATGCCCTTACCATGATCCACAATGATAATATTGCCGGAATAAAACAGGTCATTGGCCAGTCTGACGATCCCGAAATTGGATGCATGGACCGGCGTGCCCGTTTTCGCACGAAAATCGGTACCCCGGTGGTAGCTTTGAATTTGACCGTTAAACAATCGCTGAGTACCAAAGGCACTGGTGATATCACTGGCAAGCGGCTTGATAAAGCTGCCATACCACAGGCGGGTGTTGCTGCTGCTGGCAAAGATGCGCCGAATCTCCTTTTTTTCCTTTTTGACACGCTGCAAATCTTGGGGGCTCGGCTTTACATGCCGCGGCGCCACCTGCAAGGCTTCTTTTTTGTAATTTCCCGCAACGATGTTAACGGCAATCCTGGCTTTATGAGGACCGCGCGAATCCGTCCATTCCAATTCGATGACCCCCTTTTGCGGCTCGGTGCCCAAAGGAATTCCGATCAGCCCGCAATAGACCCCGGTGGGTTTAAGCGGGTGCTGGAAAAGAGCAATCGTGTTTTGTCCGAATCTGGCATTCATGCTGCTTGCAGCCGGATCTAGATCGCGCAGGTTAATTTCGAGTGCCGTCACCTGTCCATTGGCGACTTTCGCTGGTGATAGGCTGATGGCCGCAGCAGACCCGCTGGATGCCACAATAATGATGCCGGCCAGCAGGAGTGGAATGATACGGTATAATCGTGACAAATGGGATTTCATATGAAAATCATACCAGGAAAGTTGAATTAAGAATATAAAAATAAAACGGAGAGGGTCTCGAATCTTACAGTTGGATGAATTATTTTCTTATTATCCCATGTCTATCCTCGGCTATAACTCAGCAATCTAGTGCAGCTGAATTAAATTGAACGCATCTCAAAGATGTGGATCAGTGTTCATGGCTCCCGCAAATTGCGGGGTTTCACGCCTTGATTTAATACATTAAGGGGTTCAAAAGGCGCGGGTCGGCAAAAAAGCGGAGCATTAAAATCGTGGCTGGAAGCCACTCCCACCGAACTGGCAAACAGATCAGTTTCTTATACAGGCTTTCGCAACAACTTGTGGGAGCGGCATCTTGCCGCGATATGTGAGCATTTTGAACCGACCCGCAACACAGCCATGAGCGCTTAGACGCATTTTTGAGATGTGTTTAGCCTTTGATGATCCTGGGCAGCATCATCTGATGCTGCGGGCAGATGGATTTGGGATTTTGATATGCCGCTCCGGCAAAGACTTCCAGGTATTGCCGGATGGCGGTCATTTTGGCGACTTCGTCCACCAGACCATGCTGGGCGCAATAGATCGGCCGGGAGTATTCGTAATACTCCTTTACCAATTTGTTCATTTCCTCAATGATCGGCTCCAGTGGCCTGCCTGCCTCTTTTTCTTTGACCAGCCGGCGGGAAAAACTGGCTGCCGCTGCGGTTTCACCGTGCATCACGTATATTTCGGTGGTGGGTGTTCCCAGGGTAAATGCATTATGACGGTTGGCGGTGGGTCCCCCCATGATATAATGAGCGGCTGCAGTTCCTTTTCTTAACAGGACGAGTATCATGGGCACATCGGTTTGCTGGATGGAATAAATCAGCGCCTGCCCGAGTCCCAGCAATTCGGCTTTTTCGGCGATGTCGCCCACATCGATACCGCTGGTATCCTGAAACCATATGATGGGCACCCGGTCCCGTCCGCAATGGGTGACAAACTCGTTCATTTTGATTAATCCCTGACGGTAGAGCTTGCCGCCGATTCCGGCATAGTCGGCATATTCGGGATAGTCCTCGCCAAAAAATCCCTGGCGGTTGCCGATTACACCCATGAGATAGCCGTCAATTTTAACCAGTCCGGTATAAACCTCGGGGCCGTAATCAGGCCGGTATTCCATATGTTCGCTGCCGTCTACGAGGCGTGCGAGGATCTCGTCAAAATTATACATGGCCTTCTGGTTGAAGGGTATGAGGTGATAGAGATCTTCCTGGGGGAACCGCGGTTCTTTCGGTTCTGCCACGCGGAAAAATTTCGGGTTGTAGGCCGGCATGTCTTTCATATAATCTTTGATGCCGTCTAAAACCTCTTCTTCCTTTTCAAACACATACCGGAAAAATCCGGTCTCATCGTAATGGATCTTAGTCGATCCCGGTGGCTCAACCTTGAATTGCTTGGCAGCTGCGATCAGCTGTTCGGCGCCCTCCAGGTCAAAGTATCCTTTGGGTGACATGCCGCTTAAAATGCCGCCGCCTCCCACTGCGATGTTACAATCTTTGTGGGCAAACAGGATGGTGGGGCTGATACCCTGGTATCCGCCGCCGGCCGGATTGGTGCCGTAAATGGCAGCTAAAATCGGTACCCCGGCCTGATTGAGCTCAGCATGCCGGAAAAATGTGGTGCCGGAGCCGCGGCGATCCGCATAAAATTTTTCCTGTTCGGTTAATTTGACGCCACTGCAGTTGACCAACCATACCAGCGGGATGTTCAGGCGTCTGGCAAGGTCAGTGCAGCGAAATACGTTTTCAGACTGTCCGGGGATCCAGGCCCCGGCATAAACTTTGTTGTCAAAGCCGATGACGACAGCCCATTTGCCAGAGATTTTGGCCAGACCGTCAAACACATTGGTTGTGCCTTCGCTGTTGTTTTGAGGGTTGTACAGGGTGTGTAGCGGAGTCCAGGTGCCGGGGTCCACTAGGTACTCAAGACGCTGCCAAACGGTCAATTGACCTCGCGCGTTGATCTTTTCGGTCGGCAATCCAGCGTTCTTGACCTTTTCTACGGCTTCGGCCAACTGGGCTTCGACTTCCTGAATCTGCTTCACACTGGCCTCGGTACTTTTAATCTGCCCGGGCTTAAGTTCTTGTCCAAATTCTTTCATTTTTTCAAAATAAGGTCTCATATTCCTCCTCCAACGCAGTATTCGTTCCAATTTTTTGTCATCTGTTCCATATACGAACGATGCATCCACGTCAAGGCCGGATATACAGTATTTGAACTTGACATTCGATGCGCCTTCGAGTATCAAACGATTTTGGCTAAATTTCATCTCCGGCCGTCCCGGAGAGGTTAACGATAAGATAAAAAATTTTGAAGGGAGGAAGGAATGGCAACTGAAATTCTAGCGCCAATGCCGGGCACAATTGTTAATATTCTTGTGAATGAGGGTGATGAAGTTTTGGAGTATCAAGAGGTGATCATTCTTGAAGCCATGAAAATGGAGAATGCCATACCGACTCCTGAAGCCGGAAAAGTAAAAGAAATCAAAGTGAAAGTTGACGATAAGGTGTCCACCGATCAAGTGCTGATGGTCCTGGAATAAGACACCTTTTAGCAACAAGACAAGCTTACATGCGAGATTCGATCAAAGGCCCGACCGGCACTGAAGGTTGGGCCTTTCTGCTTTTGCACGACTTTTAAAAACCACTTTAAAACCACGAAATCACGAAAATTAAAAAACACGAAATATTTTTAATCCGTTTTTTTCGTGTCTTCTTGTCCTTCGTGCTTTCGTGGTTAAAAATTCTTCTCCATTCGATTCAACTAACTTAAGAGGTCGTATTGCTCGGTCCCATTTTTATTAACCTGTTGGCAAACCGCAGAAAGCCCCCCCTGTCCAAATTGAGGGAAATAAAAGATCCCGAACATTTTTTCTGGCAGATTTTACCTCATGCGGCACGCACCTTTTCCCTTGTCATCGTATTTCTGCCACCACGCATGCGGCGCGCGCTTGCACTGGCCTACCTTTACTGCCGAATGCTGGATACCTATGAAGATCTTTTGCCCACCCTTCATGAAAAGGAACAGGCCTTGCAGCGCTTTATCGATCGGTTTGACGACCCGGGCGGTTTGAAATCGGCCCCGGCGCTTGATCCTGGCCTGACAGTCGATTGTAGGGAAAGCACGCATCTGCTGCTGGTGAACCGAGCTGCGGAGATCGACCGCAACTTTGAAAAATTGAATCGCTCTCAGCAGGATGCCATTCGCCGCCTTGTCCGGCGCATGGGAACAGGCATGATCTGGTCCAGCCGGACTTTTGCGCACCAGCAAGGCGTCCTGAAGACCCCGGGACAGCTTTCGCGCTACTGCTGGCATGTGCTCGGTACGCCGATTTTGTTTGCTGATGAAATGCAACGGCTGGATCAGGGAATTTCACCAGAAATTGATGATGCCCGGCTGCGGTTATGCGCTGCGGTGGGCGAAGTGATTCAGCTGGCCAACATTACACGCGATCTGGAAAAAGATTATGAGCGTGGAATTTATTACCATCCTCAGCTGCCGGGTCTGGAAGGCTCGCGCCGCGAGCGGTGTATCCGGGATGTGCGCGCTCAATTGATCCTGCGAGCCGTTCGCCGGTTCCGTGAGTTCCCCCGATTTTTTAATTCCATTCCGGCTCCTCAAATTTCACGAGCGCGGGGTGCCGCGATACTTCTCATTATAACCACCTATGCCTACTACTGGCGCGCGGCTCAAAAAGTCGGGCTGCCGGCCTTTGATAAACGACAGCGGATTACGCGTTTGGGTGGGGTATTAATCTGGCTAAAATGCGTTTTTTCGCCCCGGGCGGCCTCGCGCTTTTTAAAATGGATCGAAAAGACGGTTTTGATTGCGTTTGATCGCTGCCAACCCGAGGCGTCAAATCAGTTTATCTGGGAGGATGGGGAGTTTGATGTCGTAAAGGTCTTAAAGGGCAGTTGACGGCTTACCTTGTCAAAAGCTGGAAAGCTGGGAAGCTATAAGGCCAGGATGCCGGAAGATCCGAACAAGTGAAAGTCAATCGGATCAAACCTTCAGAGCTTTCAAGCCTCCAGGCATCCCAGCCTCCTGGCAAGAAATTTCCCTGATGTATTTTAACGGGCACAACGGGAAAACGTGTCCAACCGGCAAACCCTATCCTTTATTAATTTTAACCTGCTTGACGAGATCAAGGGCGGAATCCAGCACTTTACCTTTGAATCTGGCTTTTAGTGCGGCTTCCAGCATCTGGAAATGGATGACAACTTTTAGTCTGGCCATCACCGCCAGTGAGGCCAGGGCCCAGTCCATGCCTCTGATTCCCTGGTTTTTGAAATCGACCTGATGGATACGGGCCCTGCTGGCCGGCAGGCTTACGCCGTTTGTCTGGATGATGAGCGCATCTTTTGTCAGGTGCTCAAACAGGTTCCGGCGCCGATCCACACCCTCCTGATCCAGAGCCACCATTACCGTCGGGCTGTCAATTCCGGTAAAGTCGATTTCCTCGGGCGATAAAATCAGCTCGCTGATCGAAGGGCCTCTGAGTACGGTGATGTTGTATTCATTTTTCTGGGTGGTATTCAATCCGGCCGTCAGTCCGGCAATACACAAAAGCTCGCCGGCAGTGATAACACGCTGGCCGGCGCTGCCGAGCAAGATGACTTCCTGACGACCGGCCTGAGGCGCTTTGTATTGTTTCTTAATAACTGCGGGCGCGGGGATCTCGCTCTGAGAGGCTGCCATCTGACGATAATGATGGCCGTATTCCGGGCGGACGTTTTCAGGTATAACGCCTTTCAGCGGCGGCAAATTGGCCAAGGCTTCATCGATCATTTTAGGGGTCAGCCGATTTTTTTTGGTATAGCGCCCCGGGCAAATCCCCCAGATGTCCATCACCGCAAAACCCTCATATTCAATGGCCTGCTGGATTTTGCGGGCAAGGTGCTTGTCGTAGCCCGAGCAGCGGTGGACATAGGGCGCACCGGCCGAACGGGCGACAGCACAGATGTCCAGCGGGCGCTCCAGTGCCGTTAAAAATCCCGAACCCAGCTGGGCTTCCGGCGGCGTGGTAGCTGAGAATTGACCGCCGGTCATACCGAAATTAAAATTGTTTAAGACCAACAGCGTCAGGTTTATATTGCGGCGACAGGCGGCCAGCAGGTGAGCCCCGCCGATGCCCTGCCCGCCATCGCCCATGGTGACAACCACATTGAGCTGTGGCTGTGCCATTTTCAGTCCGGCGGCATAGGTCAGAGCGCGGCCGTGCAGGCCGTGCATGGCGTGGGTGTGAAAAAAGGTATCAAACAGACCGGAGCAGCCGATATCGCTGACGAGCACAATCTGGTGGCCCGCCAGGCCCATTTTCTGAAAAGCCTGATCCAGGGTGTGGGTGATGCGCTCATGGGCGCAGCCCGGACAAAAAACCGGCGGCCTTTGGTCGTTTAAAAGGCTATTCATTGTTAATAGCCTCTGTAATTCGGGCTGGCGTGATCAGCCGGCCGTCCATATGACCGTAAAAGATAATCGGATTCTGGGGTAGAATACGTTCTATTTCACGGACATACAGTCCCAGGTTCATCTCCACGACCACAATTCTTCTGACGTTGCGGGCAGCCTGTCGGATCACATTTTCCGGCACCGGCCACAACGTTTTTAAGACCAGCAGAGATATGGGCTTACCCTGCCGCTTTTGCGCCTTGAATACTGCTTTTGCGGCCCGGGCTGAAACACCATAGGCAATCAGAAGCGTGTCGGCATTTTCGATATGGTAGAATTCATGAAAAGAAAACCGGTCGATCGCCGACAGCAATTTTTTCTTTAAGCGCTTCTGATTGCGGTCGATAGCAGCGGGGTCGGTGGTGATATATCCGTCGGGGCCGTGGGTCGAGGAGGTCTGGCGAACCAAAATCGTATTGCCGATGGGAAGAAATTCCGGAACCTGTTGTCCGTTGTCCACATGAAAAGGCAACAGCGGCTTATTCGGCGATGCAGCCCTGCGCTCGACGATGACAGGGGTGTCCAATGCCTGAAGATCAACGCTTTCCCGGGTCATGCCAATTTCCTTGTTGGAAGCCACAAATACCGGACAGCGAAATTCTTCTGCCAGATTAAAAGCATGCATGGTCAATACAAAGCAGTCTGCTACATCTACCGGGGCCAGAACAATAACCGGGAGCCCTCCGCTGCTGCCCCAGCGCAAAAAATTGATATCTCCATCGGCGCCCCGCGTGGCCGACCCAGTGGAAGGCCCCAACCGCTGCACATCGATAATCACAATCGGAATTTCACTTCCGATTGCAAAGGAAATATTTTCACTGTACAGGCTGATTCCGGGCCCCGAGGTCGCGGTCATCACTTTCAAGCCGGCCATGGATGCGCCCAGGCAAAAGCCAATGGAGGCAATCTCATCCTCTCCCTGAAGGCAAATACCGCCAAGGGGTGGCAGCAGATTAAGCATGCTCTGGTATATTGTGGTTGCGGGCGTAATGGGATAACCGGCAAAAAAACGGCAACCGGCTGCAATTGCCCCCCGGGCGATCGCTTCGTTGCCTTCCATCAAGCTATAGGTCATTCTCATTTCCCTGTGAAGACGATTCAAAAAATTATCAACGGAGGTGCATTGAATCGATTCAAAGTGACTAAAGTGAACTAAAGTTGGAAGTGCCTAAAGTAGATGAATTCTGCCATTTTTAAAAAAAATTGAGCGTAGCGAAGCCTTAATTTTAGACACTTTAGGCATTTTAGTTCACTTTAGTCACTTATTTAACACTTTATTCCTAAAATGTGATTTTCTCTTTTGATACAGCTTTCAGCTCATATAAATTTAGCGTGGGCGCTGCTGATCACATCTTAAAAGAGGTGCCGGATTGCGGCTGCTTATCCTTGGCACTGCTTCCAAACGTCCAACGTGATTCCTTTTGGGTCACTGCCTTTTCTTGCCACGGATAGCGGATCCGGGAATGAAACGAGACCTCCAGGGCATCGACCAGCGCCCGAACGATTTTGGAGATATCACGGGTCGTCAGATCACATTCACTGAATTGTTCGTCCTCAATCCGTTTGCCGACAATCAACCGGACCATTTTTTCAAGCTTAAGGCGGGTAGGATTCTGCATCGTACGCGATGCGGCCTCCGCCGCATCGACAATCATCAGAATAGCTGCTTCCCTGCTCTGAGGTTTTGGGCCCGGGTACCGGAAATCAGTTTCATCAATGATTTCCCGCGGCTGGTCTTTGGCAGCCAGACTAAAAAAATATTCTAAGCGGTGCGTCCCATGATGCTGCACAACAAGATCCACCACCGCTCTTGGCAAACCCGAGTCCATGGCCATTTTCATACCGTTTTTAACATGGTTGACAATCAACTTGCTGCTTTCCCAAGGGTCTAGCAGGTCGTGCGGGTTTTCATTGTTGAATTGATTTTCAATAAAATTCTTCGGCGCCTCCATTTTGCCGATGTCGTGGTAATACGCGCCGACTCGTAAGAGTAGAGAATTCGCTCCGGCAGCTTCACCCACCACCTGCGACAGATAGGCCACGGCCATAGAGTGCTGATAGGTGCCGGGAGCCTGCTTCTGCAAGTTTCGGATCAAGGGGCGCTGTAGATCCATGTAACGATTGAGTTTAAATGGTGAAGCCGTGTCCCAGCTGATTTCGAGCAGCGGCAGACATAAAAGCGCCAAGGGGCCGGCCACGAGACCGCTGGCAAAAGCCCAGCCCAGGTTCTGCATCAAAGCCGGTTCTAGACTTTTTCCCGGAAGCAGTGAACCAATGTCCGGCAGTGTAGATGCCGTCGAGAAAACTGCCTGCCAATCCATACTGAAGGCCAGCACACTAAAACTGTTAACAAGCCCTACAACCAGGGAAGGCAGCATAATTTGCCAGCGCTTCTGTATATTGGCCGAAACCAGTGCGGCAGTCAGTCCGCCGAAAATAAGATAGAGCATAATCACATATTGAGGCCCGACAGACAGGCTTACCAAAATGCTTCCTACCATGGCGGTTCCGGTGGCTGTCAGCTTTCCGTGATTTAATGAGATCACCATTAGCGGTAGAAATGCGAAGGGAACGGCATAGATCGGAAACGGGGTAAACAGAAGGCACCCTTTTAGAATAAATATGCAAAGAATCAACAACGAAAGCAGCGGGCGCTGCGGCGGTGCGTTGCGCGAGCCGGTTGTCAGCACCTTTGAAAGGAATAAATTATAAAATATGACTATAAACAGGACGGTAAACAGGATCCAGGGAATGTTTCGGGGAATCTTTTTAATTTGCTGCTTTTGGTAGGCGTTTAACAGAAGTACATCCTGTTCGCTTAATT
>Ga0316579_10000546_pt1 | contig 12448 bp, 4 predicted proteins | sample J5NA_2_FD_203074 | JGI IMG/M metagenome (GOLD analysis project Ga0316579, IMG submission 203074) | Rhizosphere microbial communities from salt marsh grasses in Alabama, United States - J5-7_160517rDrA | ecosystem: Host-associated > Plants > Roots > Rhizosphere | place: USA: Alabama | collected... | reverse complement strand
GGCGAGGTGACCGTCTTGCAGCTCGGCGGGACGGTCGGCCATGTCCGTATGAACGTCGAGGGGGCGGTATCGTGGGAGCGGGGCGAGGAGGTCCTGCTCTTCCTCGAACCGTTCCGTCCCGGCTCGTACCAGGTCTACGGCCTTTCTCTCGGTAAATATGACATAGAGCGCGACGAACGAGGTCGCGCCTTCGTGCGCGGCGCCGGAGAGGGAGCGGCCCAGCTCCTCGGAGCGCCGCGGCAGGAGCGTGCCCCGCGCGTTCCGCTCGACACCTTCATCGATGACGCCCTCGGCGGGCGCAGGTAGAAAGGAGGATCGCCATGAATACGAAGAGCATGTTCATCACGTTCATCGCGGCGATCTTCCTCGCCGCGGCCCTCACCGTCCAGGGGGGCGACCGCCCGCTGCTCGGGATCGCCGACGACATGGATGGCGATGGCGTCCCCGACTCCGTGGATGCATGTCCCTCCGTGGACGCCTCGTTCTTCGACCGCGACGGAGACGGCTGCGTCGACGATCCCGTCGGCGCCCGTCACACGGAGTACTGGGCCGCCGACCAGCTCCCGTTCGTCTACTGGATCTGCGCCGACGGCGCGCCGGGGATCACCGACGGGAGCGAGTTCACCGCCCTGCAGGATGCTGTAGGAGCCTGGGCGGCGATACCGGGGGTCGACTTCACCGTCAGCTATGCCGGCACGACACCGCAGCAGGACGCCGACGCCCTCGACCGGATCAACCTGATCACGTTCAGCGACGACACCTACCCGTTCCCGACAGCGGTGCTCGCCGTCGGGATCTCCACCTCGTTCACCGTCGACTCGACGTACAACGGGACCTACTACCGGCCCGGCCAGATCGTCGACGCCGACATGATCTTCAACCCGCTCAAGACGCTCCGGACGCCGACATCGGGGACGGGGACGATAGACGTGCAGAGCGTCGCAACCCATGAGGCGGCGCACCTCTTCGGGATCTCTCACTCACCCGTGCGCACCTCGACGATGTTCTACGTCCTCCCGCCGGGGACAAACGCGGCCTCGCTCGAGACCGAGGATGAGCTGATATTCCTCAAGGCGTACGGCGACCCCACGGCGCTCGCGCTGCTCAACCGTATCGACGGGACCGTCACAGACGGGCAGACCGGCGCCGGCGTGCCCGGCGTGATCGTCTGCGCGGTGGATGTGGCAAGCGGCGACACCGTAGCGGGCGACTACACCCTTCCCGACGGCAGCTGGTCGTTCGTCGGTCTCCCCGACGGGGGTTACTACATAGGCATCCACCCGTTGGACGGCTCCTCTGCGATCGCGTATCTCGAGCCGTCGTACATCAACACACTCGTAGACACCACCGCTGTCACGGCGGTTGTGGCGGAGTGGTGGGACTCCGCCGAGTCGAACAACGATGACTCTGCCGCGAAGGATGCGATATCGCTCGGCGGCGGACAGACCGTCACCGGTCTCGAGATCGTCACCAACATCGACGCCGAGGCGCCCGAGGTGACGCAGCTGACGCCGCAGCAGGCGGCCACCGGAGTGCTGATAAGCGCCGCGCTGAAGATCACCTTCAGCGAGCCGATAGACTACACGACGATATCGGGGAACTTCGAGGTCGCCGACGCATCCGGCGGATTCGTCACCGGCTCGGTCGCCGTACTCAACGACGACTCGGTCCTCGCCTTCACTCCGAGCGGCGCATACGATTTCTCGACCGATTACACGCTCACACTGTCGCCGGGGCTGAAGGACAAGTTCGGAAACGGGCTCGACGGTCCCTTTGTCTCGAGCTTCACCACCGAGGCGGCCCCGCCGCTCGGCATTCAGTACCTCTCGCCGAACAAGGGAGTGGTCGGCACAAAGGTCGTGATCAGCGGGACCGGCTTCGCGTGGAATCCAGTCGATAACATCGTCATGTTCGGGGCCGCGCAGGCCGAGGTGAACAGCGCCTACCCGTTCCGGCTCGTCGTGACCGTGCCGCACGGGGCCCAGACGGGCCTGGTGACGGTGACGACGACAGAGGGGACGAGCAACGGGCTCACCTACACGATCCTCTCGCAGGAGGAGATCGCCAGGGGATTCCAGTCCGGTGTGACAGAGCTGGGCGCGACCCCGCGGATGCTCACCGTCCTGCCCGACGGCTCATTCGCGTACGTTGCGACAAGCTTCGGAGCCGCCTCGGTCGTCATCGACCCCGGCCAGGCGGGATATCTCGATGTCGGGCCGGTCCCGATCGTCGGCGGGCTCAGCGAGGTCGCCGCGATGCCGGGGCAGAAGCTCGTCTACGGGACCGGCGTGACGAGCGGAAAGATCCATGTGATAGACGCCGATCCACAGCATATCGGCCTCTTCAACACGGTCCTCGTCGAGCTCGACTGCGGCGCCGTCCCGCTGGGGATCGCTATCGAGCCCTCCGGCGGGAAGGCGTACGTGCCGACCGACGAGGGTGAGATACAGGTCTGGGACGTGCGTCTCGGCAGCGCCACCTACCATGAGCAGATAGGGTCGATCGTCGTCGACGAGCCGTCGCTGCGCGGCGGGATCGCCGTCGATCCGGCCGGCGAGCGCCTGCTCGCCCTGACGGGGACGGGCAAGCTGCTCGTCTACGACCTCGGTCCCGACACGCTGGTCGCCTCGATCGCCGTAAGCGCGGAGCCGCGGCGCGTTCTCGTCGAGCCGGCTGGGACCCGCTGCTACGTCAGCGACGGAGCCGGAGCGGTCGCCGTCGTCTCCCTGCCCGGCACCCCGTTCAAGGTGCAGGACCTCACCACCGGCGGGGCGCTCCGCGGGATGACGGTCACGCCGGCGGGGATGTACCTCTACGCGGCGAACCGCAACTACAAGCTACTCGACGTGATCGACCTCAATGAGGAGAGCCCGACCTTCTGGAGCGTCGTCGCCACGGTCGATTTCGACGGCCAGCCCGTCGACGTCGAGGTCTCGCCCGACGGTTTCTACGCCTTCTCGCTCCTCGAGGACTCCGGGCAGCTCGTCGTCACGACGATCGGCCTCGGGCCCACCCTGCGAAGCATGTCGCGCCGCTCCGGGCTCCCGGGACACCAGATCGTGCTCGCCGGCGATTTCCTCGGCTCGCCGCCGGGGCTCGGCGTGAGCTTTTCCGGACAGGGGGGAACGAATATCGAGGTCCTGCCCTCGTTCGTCAATCCCGGCACCTCCATCTCCGTAACCGTTCCCCCCGGGACAGTCAGCGGCCCGGTGTTCGTGACGACATACGGCAGCGAGGAGATGACCGACGTCACCGGAGTATCGAACTCGCTGTACTTCGAGATCCTCCAGCCTGCGGTCGAGAGCCGCCAGCGCCTGGCCGCGCGCGTGTCGCCGGGACCGTGGGAGATCAACGACGCGCTCGATGTATCGCCGACCGGCGATTTCATCGCCGTCGGCGGGGGGACGGGCGAGCTGGCGATCATCGACATCGATCCGACCAGCCCGTACTTCAACCTGATCATCAACACCTTCCGCGTCTCGGGCGGCCCGGTCGAGGAGATAGCGATCACTCCGGACGGTGAGCGGGCGTTCATGGCGCTTCCCGACGATTCGACATCCCTGCGCGTCTACAACGTGAACGTCCACTCGAGCCGGTACGGCAAGCCGGTCGGACAGGTCGACTTCGGCACGCACAACGCCGAGGAGATCACCGAATGCGCGGTGAGTCCCGACGGCGAGATCCTGCTCCTGACCGACTGGACAGCCGGCCTCGTCTTCGTCACCGACATCCGCGAGGGCTCGGCGACCGAGTACCAGGTCCTCACCGCGCTCGATCTGGCGCACTGCACGTCGATCGCGTTCCATCCGGCAGGCCGGTATGCGTATCTGACGGATTGGACACAGCGGGCGATCGTCGTTCTGAACCTCGATCCGTTCGATGCGGAGTACTTGACAATCGGCCCGACGCTGGTGATGCCCGGCTATCCGCCACCGGCGGCCCTCGGACTCGATGTGACCCCCGACGGCGGGTGGCTCTATGCGCTGACCTCCCAGTACGACGCTCCGAGCGCGGAGACGGTCTTCCGGTACGACCTCTCCGATCCGGCGAATCCGGCCTTTGATCCCGATCTCCTGCTGTCGCTCCCGACGGGGAGAGACCAGCCGGGGCTCGAGAAGATCGTCATCTCTCCGCGGGGCGATCGCGCCGTCGCTGCCATCCATTACGGCGGGTATTATCTGATCGACCTGACCGCCGATCCGGATACGATGCTCTCCGGGCTTTTCGACTTCGCGATACTGACTCCGCCCGATATCGAGTTCACTCCTGACGCCTCGCGGCTCTACGCGACGGGGTCGGTCTACGACAGCATCTATGTCTACGACTTCACCGACGCGGCACATCTCTACGAGATCTCGGGGAACTTCCAGAACGGCGTCGTCGATCAGTTCCTGCAGGCCCCGCTGCGCGTGTCGGTGATGTCGTCGGCCGGAGACTCCGTTGCGGGCGTCCCCGTCACATTCCGCATCGATTCGGGGGGCGGGCAGTTTCCCGGAAACCTCGCCGAGCAGGTCGTCGCGACAGACGGCAACGGCTACGCCACGGCCGAATGGCAGCTCGGACCGATCGAGGGGGTCCAACTCGTCTACGCCGAGGCGATAGGGCTCGACGGATCGCCGGTCGCATTCGAGGCGTACGCATCGGCCGACCCGGGGACACTCCCGCTGGCCGTCTCACAGGCCCTGCCGATACCCTATTCGACGGGAGTGAGCGTCACGACCTCGGCGCAGGTGACCTTCAGCCGGCCGGTCGATCCGCTCTCGATCGACTCGGGAACTCTGTTCCTCGTTCCGAGCGGCGACGTGACACCGATCGATGTCGTCACCGGATACGCCGACGGGAACAGGAAGGTCACGCTCATCCCGTCCTCGCCGCTCGATTTCTCCGACGACTACGTGCTGACGTTCACCTCGGATATCCTCGACGAGAACGGCGACACCCTTACCAATCCCGGCGTATCCCAGTTCGCGACGGCGGCGAGGCCGCCGGTGCAGATCGCCTCGATCAGTCCGCCGGGCGGTGTCGCTGGGATCAATGTCGTGATAGCCGGAGCGGGGTTCAGTCCCGTACCGGCCGAGAACACCGTCCTGTTCAGCGGTGCGTCGGCGATCCCGCTCGACGCGAGCGTCGACTATCTGATCGTCAGGGTGCCTCTGAGCGCCCTGCCGGGGCCGGTACGCGTGGTCGCCTACGGCGACACGTCGAACGCCCGTCAGTTCACCGTCCTCGTGCCGAGCACCTCGCCGATAGACGAGGTCGTAGCCACCGTCGGCACCGGCTCGACGACGAAGAGCGTCACCGTCACTCCTGACGGGGCGATCGCCTACTCGGTGAGCCCCGACGGTGACGTCGTGGTGCCGATAGACGTCGAGGGCCAGAACACCTACCCCAGTATCCCCGTCGGCGACAACCCGATAGCCATCGTGATGCATCCCGACGGGACGTTTGCCTATGTGGCGAATCTCGGCTCGGGAACCGTCTCGGTGATCGGCGTCGATCCCGATGATGCCGTGACGTTCAACACCATCGTCACCACGATCTCCGTAGGCACCAACCCCGTCGACCTCGCCGCGGGCCCGGACGGCGATCGTGTCTATGTGGCGAACGCCGGCTCGGCCAGCCTCAGCGTGATAGACAGCGACGACCAGAGCGCCACGCAGCACTCGGTGGTGGCCACGGTCGGCACGGGCACGACGGCGCGCAGCGTCACCGTGACCCCTGACGGGGCGCGGATATACATCGGCACCGACACGGGATACCTCGTGGTCGACGCGATGACGAACGCCGTCACTGCCACGGTGACCACCGGCTCGACGGCGAAGAGCGTCACCGTCACGCCGGACGGCGGCCTGCTCGTCCTGCTCACCACCGAGGGCGAGGTGCTCCTGATAGACATCGAGGAGGGGAGCAGCTCGGAGAACCAGGTCGTCGCCCGCGTCGGCACAGGCTCGACGACGACCTCGGTCACGGTCAGCCCCGACGGGGCGCTCCTGTACCTGATCATGGAAGACTCCGACCTCGTGGTCGTCTACTCGCTCGCGATCGTCGGCTCGATAGGCGCGCTCGATCCGTGGGTGATCATCCCGCCGAAAACGGTCGAGATATCGCCGGTCGACTCGATCCCGACCGGGACGGGCCCGGCGGATATCGCATTCGACCCGTCCGGCTCGGGGATGGCGATCATCACCAACGCGGGAGACAACACCGTCACGATCCTCAACGCCTCCTCGGTCCCGCTGGGCCCGCTGAGCGCCCTGATCCGGGTGACCCCCCGCACGCTGAACCTCGACTCGAAGGGGCGGTGGATCACGGGTATGATCCAGCTCCCGCCGGCATATTTCCCCGAGGAGATAGACATCTCATCGATCCTTCTCCAGGACGAGATCCCCGTCGTCCCCGGAAAATGGGCGATCGGCGACTGCGACTTCGACGGGATCCGCGAGCTCGAGGTGAAATTCGACCGCGCCGCCTTCCAGCAGATCATGCCGCTGGGCGAGTACGTCCCCGTCACGATCACCGGCACGGCGCGAGGCCGCCCGTTCGCCGGCGAGGACACGATTCGCACGATCCGGCCGACGGTGACTCATCCGGCCCACGGAGCAGTCCAGTGGGGAGAGCAGGTCGTGATCACCTGGACGAGCCCGTCCGGGTGGACGGTCGATGCGGTCGACGTGATCTGGTCCAGCGATGACGGCGAGACGTGGAGTCCCGTTGTCCTGCAGGTTCCCGACGAGGGGTACGCCCTCTGGACGGCCCCGTTCGAGCAGCATGAGAAGTGCCGCGCGATGGTGATCCTCTACCGGGACGGCGAGGACATCGGGGCCGGAATGAGCCCCGAGGCCTTTCCGATCCTCGCGCCGGTGGCGGTCGCCCTGCAGCGCTTCGAGGGGGAGCCGTCCGAGGACGGCGCCGTGCTGCGCTGGGAGACCTCGCTCGAGACGAATACGACGGGGTTCTCGATAGAGCGCGGCGAGAGCGAGGACGGATCATACGAGCCGCTCGACGGCGGGTTCGTCCCGGCGACGGGCAGTCCGACCGGGGCGCGCTACGAGTTCTGCGACACCACGGTGACGCTGAACCGCTCGTACTGGTACGTGCTGCGCGAAGTGAGCGACGGCGGATCGAAGTTCGTCTTCGGCCCGTACAAGGTGACAGTGCGGGCGCCGTTCAGCCTCGCGCAGAACGCGCCGAACCCGTTCAACCCGGTGACGGCGATCAAGTTCACGATCCCGCACGATTCCGAGGCCTTCCTCGCCGTCTACGACGTCTCCGGGCGCCGGATCCGCACGCTCGTCGACAGGCGCCTGCGCGCCGATTTCTACCGTGTCGAATGGGACGGCACGAACGACGAGGGACGGCAGGTGGCGAGCGGGATCTACTTCTACCGGCTCACGGCCGGTCCGTACTCGCAGTCGCGCAAGATGGTGTTGCTGCGCTGAGGCGGGGCGACAGACATATCCTCACGGAGGGGGCCCGCGACCGGGGCCGCACTTCACCCGCGGCGGATCTCTCGCCATCGCCGGGGGATCGACGGTGAAGCGGCGGTCCTGGTCTGCTCAACCGCCCCCGCTCCGCGGCCAGTCGGCCAGCAGCCGTTTCACCTCTTCATTGCCGGGGAGTATCTCGAGGGAGCGCTCCCAGTACCGGGGCGCGTCGGCCTCGCCGAGCCCCGCCGCCGCGAGCCCCCTGTTCTTCAGGAGGAACGCGGTGATCTCGGGGCGGGTGGGGGAGGCGGCGTCCCTCCTGAGGCCCTCGTCGAGGACCTCCTTCGCCTCGGCGAAGCGGTCCTGCCCGATCAGGAGCGCGCCGAGGTTGTTGTACGGCTGGGCCCAGGACGGATCAGCCTCGAGAGCCCGGCGGTACCATCGCTCGGCCGCCTCCTCGTCGCCGAGGTCCCACCGCACCGATCCCATGTTGTACAGGGCGGGGGCGTACCGCGGGTCGATCTCCACAGCGATGCGCAGGAGCGAGTCGGCCTCGCCGAGCTGCCGCTCATCGATAGCGATCACGGCGAGGTTGTTCCACGGGATCGCCCATCGGCGGTCTTCGATGATGGCGTTCCGGTACTCGACCTGGGCGCCGGGCACATCTCCCGCGTCCTGGCGCTGCTGGCCGAGGCGGTTGTGCATCTCGGCTGCCGGACGGTCGCCGCGCTGACCGCTCCCGCGCAGGACCAGCCCGACGGCGGCGGCCGCCAGCACCACTCCCGCGGCGATCGGGACGAGCAGGCGCCACGAGAGGCGGCGTCCCCCCTCTCCGGGCCCGAGCCCGCCGGCGAGCGCCTCACGGAACGCCGCCGCGCCGGCGTGCCGGGCGGCGGGGTCCTTCTCGAGGGCCGTCTCGACCGCTGCGGATATCTCGTCCGGCACGTCGATCCCCCGCTCGGCCAGCGGGACGTGTGGCGTGTTGGCGATGCAGTACATCACCGCCATCGGATGCTCTCCGGTGAAGGGGAGCTCGCCGGTGAGCATCTCGTAGAGGATCGTCCCCATCGAGAAGATGTCGCTGCGCGGGTCTGTTGTCCCTCCGGTCGCCTGTTCCGGCGACATGTAGTGCGCGGTCCCGAGCCCGGAGACGTCGACGGTTATGCGCGCCTCCGAGGAGACGTGCGCGATCCCGAAATCCATCAGCGTGATCTCGCCGCGGGGACCGATCATCATGTTCTCCGGCTTGAGGTCGCGATGGACGATCCCCTCCTCGTGGAGCCGCTCGAGCGCGGAGAGTATGTCGGCCGCCCAGGCGGCCGCCCGGCGCCACTCGACCGGCCCCTCGTCTATCACGGCGCGCAGGGTCCGCCCCTCGAGGAGCTCCATCGCCATGTAGAGGCTGCCGTCGGCCTCGCCGGCGGCGTAGACGGTCACGATGTTGGGGTGGTTGATCCGCGAGCAGGCCCGTGCCTCGCGCAGGAAGCGTTCACGGCCCTCGGGGCCGACGATCGACCCGCGCAGCACCTTCAGCGCGACATTGCGGTCGAGGGTCGAGTCGCGGGCGAGGTAGACGATCCCCATGCCGCCCTCGCCGAGGGTCCCGGTGATCTCGTACTGGGCGATGGTCTTCGGTTGCATCGTCCCGCCCGGTTCACCGGCCTTCCATGATCCGGCCGTACTCCTCCATCGCCTCCGCGTTCCGGCCCGTCTCGGCGAGCAGGCGCGCGAGGATCGCGCGCATCTCGCGGGTCCCGCCGTCCTCGTCGAGGGCGGCGCGCAGCTCGGCGATCGCGTCCTCGTTCAAGCCGTGCCCGAAGAATGCGCTCGCGCGCAGGAAGTGCCATGTGGCCGCGTTGCGTATCTCCGACGGATCTATTGCGGAGAGCTCGCCGTCGAGAGAGGCCGCCTCGCCGGCCGGGAGGATCTCGAAGAACGCGGCGACGCTCCGTACCGGGGGGATGCGGAGCGGATCTGTCGTCTCGACCGTCCACGAGTAGGTGACCCCGGGCTGCAGCGCGGGGGCGTCATCGGGGTACGCCAGCGAGCCGGATCCCTTCACGGGAGCCGTGAAGACGACGCCGGCGTCCCCGTAGAGCGTCAGGCGCAGGGGTTCGTCGAGATCGGGCGCTTCCCATTCGAAGAGGAGCGAGCCGGGGCGGATCGAGGTGTTGCACGGCGAGCGCAGCGCGATCTGCGGGGACTGCGGGCTCGATCGGAGCGAGGCGAGCGAGCTCGTGCCGGAGGGATCCTTCAGGCGTAGCATGTTCTGCACCACATCGAAGCTCTTCTCGCCGACGGCCACCTCTCCCCGACGATGCTCCGTCCCCGCTCCTTTTATCATCATCCGGCCGTTGGCCCCGACCTGGAGCCACGTCCCGTTCTCGAAATGGATCTCCGCCTCGGCGCCGGCCGCGGTGAGCACCTCGTCCCCGGCGTACAGCGGCAGGCCGAACGAGCCCGCAGCGCGCTCGCCGCCGGCCCGGACCACCGTCACGTCTCCCGTGCAGGAGAGGAGGATAGCGGCGGGGATGTCGCTCTCGGAGCCGGCGGCCGCCGCGAGGACCACCAGGACGATGACCGCCGCAACGCATGCCATGCGATGCCGTCTCATGTTCATGGACTCCTTTCGGATCAATGCAGCCGCTGGCGGGATTGCTTCGGCTCGTCGCCGCTCCACAGCGGATGATGCCATTCGACGCAATATGCGATCTGGTCGAGATCGACGCGCAGAACCGCCCAGTCGAGGTGCGGGTGCAGGTTCTTCGGATCTGACAGCAGGGTCAGGTCGTCGATGGAGGCCGTGTCGGCCTGCAGGCGGTCGAGCTCCTCGTCGTCGAGAGCCCGCGTGTCCCACACGCGCAGGGCGATCGAGACCGAGTCCTCGGACGCTTCCTGCACCGAATGCACGTAGAACCAGTTCCCGTCGACGAGCGAGAGCTCGAGGGTGAACGGCGGGATCACGCCCCGGCGCCTGCCGAGGAGCTTGATAAAGGTATGCAGAGGATCGCGGATCTTCTTCATCATGTGGCCGGCCTCGCCGCTTGTGCCCGCCGAAGGCGGACGTGTCCCGAAACCAGCGTAGCCCCACGGCCGTATATGAGGCAACGTATTTTTTCGTGCGTCTTGCGTTCCGGCGGTCCCGTGCGGTATCATCCTCGGGCCGCTGCGGTACGTCCGCGGGGCGCCGCACCATCCACCGTTTCGAAGGAAGGAGTCTTCCATGCGTCAAGGGACTCGTCTCGCGGCGGCGGCCGTGCTCGCGCTCGTCGCCCTCTCTGCGCATCCGCTCGCCGCGGAGCGCCCGCAGCCGCTCATGCATTACCCCGATATACACCAGGAGACGATCGTCTTCGTCAGCGGGGAGGACATCTGGACCGCCCCCGCCGCGGGCGGCGAGGCGACCAGACTCACGCTGCACGACGGGGAGGAACGGTTTCCGAAGTTCTCCCCCGACGGTTCGATGATAGCCTTCACCGGCGAGTACGACGGGAACGGCGACGTCTACGTGATGGACTCCCGCGGCGGTCGGATCACCAGGCTCACCTGGCATCCGATGTACGACGAGGTCGTCGGCTGGCACCCCGTGAAGAACAAGATCATCTTCACCTCGGCGCGCCGCTCGTGGAGCCGGTTCAGCCGCCTCTACATGATATCCCCCGACGGGACCGGTCTCGAGGAGCTGATCATGCACGAGGCGGTCCAGGGGAGCTTCTCGCCCGACGGCTCGGCGATCGCATACAACCGCGTCTCGCGCGAGAACCGCACGTGGAAGCGCTACCGCGGCGGGACCGCTCAGGACATCTACATCTTCGACTTCACGAAGAACGCCGATTCGCGCCTGACCGACTTTCCCGGGACCGACCGGATCCCGATGTGGATCGGCCAGCGGATCTATTTCAGCTCTGACCGCGACGGTCAGCTGAACATCTGGTACTACGATACCGCCTCGAAGGAGTACGCGCAGGTCACGCGCCACACCGAGTACGATGTGCGCCGCCCGAGCGAGGGGACCGGCTCGATCGTCTATGAGCTCGGCGGCGATATATGGCGGCTCGACACGGCCACCGGTCAGACGGCGAAGGTCGACATACACGTGGGAAGCGACGCTCCCGAGACGCGGCCGTACCTCAAGGAAGTCAACGACCTCATCACCGACATCGACATCTCCCCGTCAGGGAAGCGCGCCCTCGTCTCGGCGCGCGGCGAGGTCTTCACCGTGCCGTTCGAGCACGGTCCGACGCGCAATCTCACCATAAGTCCCGGATCGCGTGAGAAGGACGCCGTGTGGTCTCCCGACGGGACGCGCATCGCCTGGTTCTCCGACGCGAGCGGCGAGTACGAGATCTGGATCGCCGAGCCGGGGACGGGGAAGTCCCCCGCGCGCCTGACCACGCACAAGGACGGGTACCGGCACACGCTGCGGTGGTCGCCCGACTCGAAGAAGCTCGCCTTCGCCGACCAGACGCTGCGCTGCTGGTGGATAGATGTGGCGACAGGCAGAAAGACCGAGGTCGACAGGGCCGAGTACGAGAACATCGACGTCTCGCTCGACCTCAAGCCGATCTACGACTTTGCCTGGTCACCGGACAGCCGGTGGATCGCCTACTCGAAGATGAACGCAGACCAGCTCACCCAGGTCTGGGTCTACTCGCTCGAGGCGGGGAAGACCCGGTGCGTCAGCAACGGTATCTTCAACGATTTCCAGCCGGTCTTCTCGCGCGACGGCGAGCACCTGTTCTTCGTCTCGAACCGGCGGTTCGATCCCACCTTCTGCGACTTCGAGTGGGAGATGGTCTACAAGAAGGTCGCCGGGATCTACGCATTGACCCTGCGAGCCGACGGCCCCGCGCTCCTGCCCCCGCGCAGCGACGAGGAAGCCGCGGCGGGGAAGCAGGACCAGAAGAAGGTCGGAGATGGAGGATCCGTCCAGGTGAAGGTAGACTTCGACGGGATCGCAGACCGGATCGAGGCCCTGCCGCTGCCGCGCGGCAACTACCGCTGGCTCGCCGCGGGAGACGGAT
>Ga0316579_10000545_pt1 | contig 12454 bp, 10 predicted proteins | sample J5NA_2_FD_203074 | JGI IMG/M metagenome (GOLD analysis project Ga0316579, IMG submission 203074) | Rhizosphere microbial communities from salt marsh grasses in Alabama, United States - J5-7_160517rDrA | ecosystem: Host-associated > Plants > Roots > Rhizosphere | place: USA: Alabama | collected... | reverse complement strand
ATATCTTCGAAAAAATCCTGCCGGGAAAGTACAAAATACGCGTCAGGGACAAAGACCTGCAACGCTTGAATCTGAGCCAGGAGAAGGCAATCACCTTGGATATCGCCAGTAGCAGTGATACCTATTCCAATCGTGATATCAGCTTGCGCAAAAATAGTGAGTCAATGGAAATATCGCATAGAAACTGAAGTTGTATTACTCGGGAGGCGCATCAAGCGGCTTTTTGCTGGGATACCCCGGGGGCAAAAAGTTTTCTTAGTCCAGCAACAGGATGATGCCGCAGGTCAGGAGGGCGATGAGCAGGGTACGCAGCCCGGACCACAGCCAGAATATGCCGCTGACCTGGCCCAGGAATACTCCCAAGAAAAAAATCTCCGCCAAGGCCACGCCGATCGCGCCTGGTAGCGGAGAAAGCGGTAGATAATCCCTTAACCAAAACGGCACGATCACTAGCAACGAGAGTAATAATGGCGCCAGTCCGTTGACCAGAGCGATGAGGGCGGGTATGAGGCGCGCGGCCTTGCCATGCGCGGAATTGCCGAGGTCCGCGACCATGGCCTGTTCCAGTTGCCGCAGTGAATTCTGGCGTTCCGCCGCCTCGCTCATGTAGGCGCTGGTCAAGCCGCTGACCGTCAAGGCCACGGCCGCGCCCAGGCAGGCATTGATGATTATTTCGGTGTCGGGTTGGCCGCTGATGTAAAAACCCATGATGATGCCGAGCATGGTCAACACACCGTCGAAGCCGTTGACCACAAAATAACGCCGCGCAATGGTATGGGAGCCGGTGATCTTGAGAAACAGCCCGAGTTGATCGAAGATCTTCATTGGAGCGTGATGCGGCCTTTACTTCTCCGTTGTGCTGCTCACCTCGACCTCGTCGATGCTGTGCAATGATCCGCCGAGACTGGCGATGGTCTCGGTAATGACGTCGAAGTCGACATCGTCACCTTCGATGATGATCTGCACCGTCTCGGTCTTCTCATCCACTTCCTGGACGGTAAAGGTGACGCGGTAATCGGCGCCGTGTTCCGCGATGGCCTTGGCGAACTCCAGGCCGTTGGGCTGATGGGGTTTGAGTACATCCAGCACGATGCGTTTGACTAAGACCATAGCGGACCTTTCACTGATGCCGTCCCACAGGCTGAGGGGATGTGGCTATTCTGACCATTGTTGGTTGCTGAGATTGTAGCGCGGAAGTGGGGTAATCAATAGTCTTGTCGTCGAAGCCGCTCCGCAAATCAGAAAAGCGATTAGGCTTGCGCGGCGTGTCTAGGAAATAACGGTGATTTTCCAGCAATTATGGATGCGCGGATTCCGCGTAAAATCCTCAGGGATGGTGGCGCGAGTGATGTCCTCAATGTGTAATTCCGGCAAGGCTTCATTATCCATCTTGAAGCCGCGCAGGTTGTTGGAGAAGATCAATACGCCGTTCGGCGCCAGGAGTCGGGCGGTGGCGCTGAGCAATGCCGCGTGGTCGCGTTGCACGTCGAAGCTGTCGTTCATGCGCGCCGAATTGGAAAAGCTGGGCGGGTCGAGGAAGATCAGGCCGTAGCGTTTCTTGTCATGCACCGCCAGTTTTATCCATTCCAGGCAATCGGCCTGGATGTAATGATGCCGCGCATCACTGTAGCCATTGAGCGCCAGGTTCTTGCGCGCCCAATCGAGATAGGTGCGCGACATGTCGATTGTGGTGGTGCCGGCCGCACCGCCGGCGGCGGCATAGACTGTGGCGGTACCGGTGTATGCAAACAGATTTAGAAAGTGTTTTCCCGCCGCCAGTTCGCGCAGTTTGGCGCGGGTGAGGCGATGGTCGAGAAACAAACCCGTGTCCAGATAGTCGGTGAAATTCACCAGGAAACGCAGGCCGCCTTCGCCTACCTCATGGAATTGTCTTTCAGCGGCGAGCTTTTCGTATTGCGCCGAGCCCTTTTGGCGGCGGCGCACCTTGAAGAACAGTTGCGCGGGCGTGATGTCGAGCACGCGGGGAATGGCGGACAGCGCCTCCTGCAAACGCGCCTCCGCCTTGGCGGGATCGATGCCCTTCGGCGCCTGATATTCCTGCACGTGTACCCAGCGCTGCTCGCCCTGGTAGATATCCACGGCCACGGCATATTCCGGCATGTCGGCATCGTAAAGCCGGTAACAGGCGATGTCTTCGCGAGCGGCCCACTTGCCGAGTTTTTTGAGGTTCTTGCCCAGGCGATTGGCGAACATCTCGGCGCCGGAGGTGAGCGGCGTATCGTTGATCGCCTGCGGCTCCGGTGCTGCGCGCGGCGTCAGAAACCATTCCGGGGTGACGTCGAAACACAATAATTTACATTCCAGGGCGCCGTTGTACAGGGAATAGATCTTGCGCGCGCGCAGTGCCATGCGTTTGCCCAAGTCGGGATTGCCGGTGAACACCGCGGCACGCCAACCGTTAAAGTGGCTCTTGAGCTGCTCGCCGAGATTGGCATACAGATACTGCAGTTCCGAGACTTCGCCGAGTCGCTCGCCGTAGGGTGGATTGGTTACCAAGAGGCCCGGCACGGCCTGCTTGGCGCTCTGCGGTGCGCAGTCGCCGAGTTCGCGGCGTTCCACATGGATATGGGCGCCGAGTCCGGCGCGGGCGATGTTATCCGTGGCGGCGCGCACCGCCTGACGATTGGCGTCATATCCGATGATGGGGGGCAGTTGCGGCAGTCCCGCATCGCGGCGCGCGGCGGCGTCCTCCTTGAGCGACTGCCACAATGTGGCATCGTGGCCGCGCCAGCCGAGAAAACCGAAATAGTCGCGCGCCAGTCCGGGGGCGATGTCCGCCGCCATCAATGCCCCTTCGATTAACAGCGTGCCGCTACCGCATAAGGGATCGAGCAGGGTGCCGCCCGCCTTGGCGACATCGGGCCAGCCGGCGCGCTGCAACACCGCGGCGGCGAGATTCTCTTTCATGGGTGCCGCCATGGCCTCGCTGCGATAACCGCGCCGGTGCAGGCTTTCACCGGATAGATCGATGCTGAGGGTCGCTTCGTCTTTGTACAGATAAATATTGATGCGCAGCGCGGGCCGTGTGCGCTCAACATCGGGGCGCCGGCCGTAGCGCGCGCGAAACTGGTCGACGATGGCATCCTTGGCCTTGAGGGCGCCGTATTGGCTGTGAGTGATCTTGGATTGAGATGCAGTGAAATCGATAGCCAGGCTGGCGTCGACCGACAGGTGTTGGTCCCAGGCTATGGATTGCACGCCCGCATACAAGGCCTCGGGACTCGCCGCGGCGAAGCGCGCCAAAGGCAGGAGGATGCGGTTGGCGAGCCGTGACCACAGACAGCAGCGGTAGGCGACGGCCAGATCGCCTTCGAAGGCGACGCCGGCACGGGTTTCGCGGACACTGGCGGCGCCCAGGCGGCGCAACTCCGCGGCGAGCAGCGATTCGATGCCCTTGGGGGTAGTGGCGAAGAAGGTAGAGGAGGAGTTCATTTTGGGGATGATTTCAAAAAATGTATTCTACCTTAAAGGTCCTGAATATTCAGGCATTCCGGGCGGAGCGTAGCGGAGACCCGGAATCCAGAGTCTTGGATGGAGATAGTTGCTGGATACCGGTTTTTACCGGTGTGACGGTTTATTTCATCCGTTTCATAAACGCTATTTGCGCGCAGGGCTTGCGGTAAATGACTCCGGTCGCCACGGATCATTGCCGGCCGGAGAACCGCTTGCTGACTGTGCGCGAATCTTCATGATGGCGTCTCCCACAGCGCGGCTCAATGCCGCATTGTCCGTGTCCTCACCGCTGCCGTAACAGAGCTGCTGCACGGCGCGGACTGTGGCGCGCAGTTGCTCGTCGCGGCCATGGTGCCGCTCCCAGGCATCTAATCCCTGTTCCAGGGTGCGGCTGCCGAAAGCGGCAAGCAGTTGTGCTTGCAAGGGGTGATGAATCGTCGGCGCCGGCGGTTCGCGCGCCGCCGGCGCATCATTGGCGGCCTTAGGTAGGCTTGCGCGCGACCGCCTCCACAGCAGCATCATGGATACCAACCATAATACCGCGAACAGCAAGGTCGCGAGCTGCCACGTGAGCGCATTATCGCCGCCGCTTGTCGCAGGCTGTTGTGTGGCGGCGGCGGGCACCGGATGGTTCGAGGGCGCCGTCGTATCCGCAGCGCCGCCGGGGACGGTGAAATGCGCGCCCGGCAATTCGGTCACCGCCATGGCGCCGCGCGCGATATCGAAATAGGGAACGCGCAGCGGCGGCAGCTGGAAAGTCCCGCCATCCTGCGGCAGGGCCGACAGGGTGTAGCTGACCACCGAAGTCAAGCCGGCGGTGACGGTTTCGGTGTTGCGTTGTCCATGGTCGCTGTAGACCTTGATATGGGCGGGCATGGCCGCCAGCGGTAGGGTGTCCGGCAGAGCGAAGCGGCTGAAGGGGCCGCGTACCGTGACGGTCCAGGTGCTGATGTTATTGACGGTCGGTGCGGGGCTGGGAGTGGTTTGGGTCAAGATGGGAGTGCCCACCGCGATATCCGCGCTGACGTCGGCGGGCAGGGCCTTGATCTCCACGTGTTGCTGCTGATGGGGCAGGCGCAATTTCCGGCCGTCCGCCGTGACGGCCCATACATCGGGCAGATGTATCGTGAGTGTGCCGCTCTGCTTGGGAAACAACGCCCAGGCGATGCGCGTCACGCCGTAGGCGACGCCGCGAACCGTCTCCTTGCGTTCGCTCTGCGGCAGGTCCTGGTGTTCCATGAGTTCGATCGCCATGGGTTCGGTCTCGAGGTACTCGCCGATACTGGCGGTCTTGAGCTCAATGCGGTGATAGACGTCCAGCCACGCCACCACTTGCTGGCGTTGCCATACGCTTTGCGCGCTGACTCCGGCCTTGCTGAAGATCTCCGGCAAACTCCCCGCCGGTAAGGGGTGCGCCACGATGGTGACGGGGGCGGTGCTGAGTCCGTCGATTGTGAAGGGGGGGATGGTCAAACGTCCGGCGCGGCGGGGAAACAGATCGACGCTCAGCGCCGAGGTGGAACGGCCCTGGCCGCGATAGATGTTGTAGCGATTCTCCACATGGGGCGTGCCGATGTCGAACTCCTTGGTGAGCACGCTGAGGTCGATGTTGGGCGATATTCCTTCGGCACGCAGCCGGGTATCGCTGTTGACCAGGGACAGGGTCAACACCACATGCTCTTGCAGCAGCAGTTCCTTGCGATCGACGCTGGCGCTGAACTCGGCGGCCTGCGCCGCCGCGAGATTGAGCACTGCCAGCAGGGCGACGAGTGCGTATCTGATATAGCGCGTTACCATGGCTTGCCTTTGATGATCATCACCTGAGGTCCGTAATCGGACTGGCGAAAACGGCGGCGCAGGAACTCGGCGGAATTGTCCTGCAAGGATTCCAGTTCGGGGGATCCGCTGCCATGGTCCGTGGTGCTGCGCCACAACGCCAGGGTTTGTTGCAGACGCTCATCATAACGTTCGCGTGGTGGAGTAGTGTCGTTTGCGCCTGAGCCCGATTGTAACCCAGCTTGTTGCCGGGGCGATTTATCACGCGCGGCATCGGGGGCATCACTGAGTGCGCTGCGATCAGCGCCGCGCCGGCGCCGGTCCAATTGCTCGGCATCGGCGCTACTGGGGCCGGGCGCGGGCAGCAGCGATTGTTGCGCATCTTTGCGCGCTTGTTCGCCGCGAGCAGCATCGAGAAATTGATTGACCAGGCTGAGGTTGAGCGCCGCCTTGCCGAGAGTGGGTTGCAGGCGCAACGCCGCCTGATAGCTGTCGCTCGCCGCCTTGAAGCGATGCAATTGCGCCAGGGCGTTGCCGGCATTGTAGAGGGCGCGGGCCTTTTGTCCGTCGTCGTCGGTGTGTTGCGCTGCATCTTGAAAGGCGGCTAGGGCGGTTTGCCAATCCTGCAGGCGATAGGCGGCCGCGCCTGCACCCATGCGGCCGCTGTAAGTTTGCACCTTGCCGTACAGGGATTGTGCCCGGCCATAGTAACCGTGTTGCAGGGCTTCATAGGCGCGTTGTTCACTCCAGCTTGCGGCATCGCCGGGTGTAGGCCAGATCAATAACAACGGTAACAGCAGCGGCAGGAACAGTACCGCCAGGCCTTTATGCCCCCAGGGGGGGGGTGGGTATTCGCGGCGGCGTGCGCCGTTCCACAGGAACAACAGCAGGCTTACGCCCAGCAGCCAGGGATAGAGTGCGATGCCTTGCGGCAGTGGTTGCGATGCGGCGTGCGTCGCCGCGCGGGTGCGCTCGCGCAATTGCGCGAGCAGCGCCCGCCACTCGCCGTCGTCATTCTGTAAGTCGAAGTAAGCGCCTTGACCGGTCCTGGCCAGGGTCTGTAAACCGCTGCGGTCGAGCCGCGAGATCACCGCCTGACCTTGATAGCGGATGAAGTGACCGTCGCTGTCCGGCACGGGGCTGCCGGCGTCAGTGCCCACGCCGATCACGTATAGCGGAATATGCCGTTTGCCCAGTTGGCGCGCCGCCGCCAGGGTGTCGGGATCGTGAAACTCGCCGTCGCTGAGCAGCACCACGGCGCGGCTGTGGTCGGCGCTGCTGCTCAACAATTGTCCCGCCACTTCCAGGGCCCGCGCCAGGTTGGAGCCGGGTAGGGCGGTGAGGCCGGGGTCGAGAAGATCGGTGAAGCGCAGAAAGGCATCGTAGTCGGTGGTGAGCGGTACCAGGCGATAGGCATTGGCGGAGAAGGCCACCAGGCCGACGCGATCGTTGCCCAGCAGTCGGGTGAAGTCGTGCAATTCTCGCTTGGCCCGCGTCAGGCGGTTGGGAGTGATGTCGGCGGCGGCCATGGATGGCGAGATGTCCACGATCACCGCGATGTCGGCGCCGCGCTGCTGCGCCTGCTTGGGGTGTTGCGGTTGCCAGTATGGACCGGCGGTGGCCAGCGCTGCCAAGGTCCAGGCTACGATTAATGTCATGGAACGCAAGGGACGTTGCGTCGCGTCGCTCAGCAATCTTTGTAACAGGGGCGGGTCGGCGAAGTCGGCGAGTTTGTCGTGAGGCGGACGGCGTTTACGCCAGGCCATTACCAGCCACGGCACGACGACCAGCAGCAGCCACAGCGGTTCACGCCAGTGCAGATGGCTCAGCCAGGCGCTCACGGCAACACCTCGCTTGCGCCGCGGCGCTGGGCGAACAACAACAGCATAAGGCCGAGCAGCAAGGGCAGCCAATACCAGTCGTCATGCTCGCCGATATTCTGCAAATGAATATCCACGGTCTCGAGTTTATCGATATCGGCGAGTATGGCCTTGGCATCGTCGCTGTGTCGCACACGGTAGTAACGGCCGCCGGTTTCGGTGGCGATCTGCTGCAGCAGGGTTTCGTCCAGGGGCAGTTCGGAGGCGATGGTGCCGCCGCTGGGCCCGCCGGGATAGGCGACGATGCCCGAACCGCCGATACCCACCGTATAGATGCGCACCTTGTATTGCTTGGCCAGTTCCAGGGCGTCGGCCGGAGAAAACTGACCGGCGGTGTTGGTGCCGTCGGTAAACAGGAACAGCACCCGTGACTGCTGCGGCCGCTCACGCAGGCGTTTCACCGCCAGCGCCATGGCGTCGCCGAGGGCGGTGCGCTCGCCGGCGATGCCGTTCTTGATATCCTGTAACAGGCTGCGAACCAGGGCGAGATCGTGGGTGACCGGCGTGAGGGTGAAGGCATCGTCGCCGAAGACGATGAGGCCGGCGCGATCGCCCGGGCGTTGCGCGAGCAGGCGGTCGACGATAGCTTTGACCATGTCGAGACGATTGACGCGCCGGCCGTCGACGACGAAATCCTCGGCGCGCATGGAGCCCGACACGTCGATGGCGAACATCAGATCACGGCCGGGATAATCATCGGGATGCACGATCACCCACTGCGGCCGCGCCAGGGCCAGGATCAGCAGCATGCATCCCGCCAGCCACAACCACGGCAGGCGTCGTGCGCGGGTCGGCAATTCCTCCGCCAGTTGCGCCAGCAGTTGGGCATGGGGATGAAACACGGCGGGCTGACGGCGCGGTGCGCGGCGGCGCAGCCAGCGCCATACCAGCACCGGCAGTGGCAGGGCCAGCAACCATAAAAAAGAAGCGAACTCGAACATGGTTCAGTGCGCCTGCCGTTGTGCAGCGGCCAGCCAGCGCGCGGCATGTTCGAAACATTGGGATGATAAACTCAATCCCGCCTGATCGCGATAACGCAGCGCATGCAGCTGTTCCAGGGTTTCCCGCCACGAGGTGTCATCCTCTATCATGCTCGGACGGTCTTGCGTGTTGAGTTGCGGCAGGGCTAGGCCTAAGCGCAACAGTGTTGCGAGGCGATAGGCCGCCTCGCGATCGCTGAGGGTATGCGACTGCCATGCGCTGCGCAGCGCCGCGAGTCGCCGCCGCGCCTCGCGGGCGGGCAAGTATATCCGCTGTGAATGATGTTTCTTCCGGAACCATATTAAGACTGCTGCGGCGACTATACAGACAACGCCGGCAAGGATCAGCAGCATCCAGTCCGGACCACCGGGGGCCGGCGGCGGTAGGATGTCGGCGAGTTGTGATAAGGCGACGCCTTCCTTCATAAGCAGTCCGCGAATATTCGGTCAAGGAACTTCAGGATAATTGTCCCTTCCCCCTCAGGGGGAAGGACAGGATGGGGGTGGTGTTTACCTGGCATTGTAAATTCCAGGACGTATCTTATACCCCATCCCCACCCCTCCCTCCCCTTGAAGGGGAGGGTGTATAAATCGGCATTCCTTTAATGAATGCGTCAGTGCATTCATAACAATTGATCCAAGCGGCTCACCACATCGTCGTGGCTATGAATGCGTACCACGTTGACTCCGGCACCCAGCAGATTCCGTTGCAGCGCAGCGCTGCGCTCCGCCATCACCGCGGCGTAGCGCTCGCGCAGGTGGGGATCGTCGGTATCCACCACATACAGTTTACCGTCGGGCGCGCGGAAACGCGTCCTGCCGATTCCGATGAGCTGTTCCTCGGCAGGATCGACGATATGGACCGCGACGAGCTCGCAGCGTTCGGCGAGATGGCGCAATACCAGGAGCTGACGGTCATCGAAATGCTGAAAGTCGCTGATCAGATAAATGCTGCTGCCCCGTTCCACGCCGCGATCCAGTCTTTCCAAAGAGGCGAGTTCGAAGCACGGCGACGGCGTTTCAGTCAGCGGTGCGATGACCGCGCGCAACAGATGCAGGGCGCCGTCCAGGGTGCGGGTGGGCGGAAAGGCCTGTTCGCCGTCGCCGTTCAACACCAGGCCCGCCACCCGCTCCTGGCGCGCCACGGCGGAGAAGGCCAGCAAGGCCGCCACCCGCGCCGCGGTGGCCGCTTTGATCTCACGGCGGGTGCCGAAGGCCATGGTGGGTCCGCGATCGACGACCAGGTACGCCAGCCGCTGCCGCTCCTCGCGAAACACCTTGGTGATGGGCCGTCCGCTGCGCGCCGTGGCGCGCCATTCCATATGGCGCACGTCATCACCCGCCTGATAGGCTCGTAGATCCTCCAGCTCCATACCGCGCCCGCGAAACAGCGACACCACCGGCCCGGCATAACGGCTCGCCACCGGCCGCCGCTGCCGCGCCTGGAACTGCAAGGTCTGGCGTTGCAGGTTTTCCAGTTCGGCGATGGTGAGGAGGGGGGTGTTCATGGTCTGTGACATAAGCTATCAGCTGTCAGCGTTCAGCTATCAGAATAAAACTATGTAGCCTGGGTTGAGCGAGAGCGAAACCCGGGGTTCACTGCTTCACTTACATATGTCTCATAAAAATTTAGTCCAAGTTCCGCCAATTCGACAGAATATCGCGACGTTACTTTCTGATCCAAATGGCTGGTCGGTGGGTTATACCAGATGCCAGAGTTTTGTACTCGAACGGCTTCTACGGTAGGAGCGTGGTCGATTACTATCATTGGGTCACCTTCATAATGAACGATATTTCCACCCTGAATTTCCATGTGCTTTATGTAGCCACCTTTTGGATTTGCGAAATTCATTGTTCTGCGTCCAGGCTTTAGTTCGGCTACTTTTTGGATGGAGTAGTTATCAGCGTCGCGCGTCTGCTTGAGATACCGTAGGAGCATATCTTTCCGCCTGAGAGCGGTGTACTTGCCCTGCCAGGGCTGGAACTTACTTCTGATGTGCTGGGAACTTCTTTCCGTTTTAACCCATACTTTCTCAACGCAGTTCAAAAAATCTCGCCATTCTTCTTCAAAAACCTCAAATGACTTCGCCGATTTCATGTTTTCTAGAGCTCGCCTAGCTGCTGATAATTCGTTTCTAGCGGCTTTCAGTGTCAAGCAACCATCCTCGCAGTTTGTAAAGTTTGTAGCCTTACCAATACTAGGCTGATTCTGTAATCAGTGTGCTGTGTTCAGTGCGTACGCTTTCATAGCTCATCGCTGACAGCTAGTAGCTGAAAGCTCATTTACGGAATTGGCACCCTCTCCACAATCCGGGCCACCGCCTGCGCCGGACGAACCCCTTCAGCGCGCGCCGCGAAGCTCATGCCGATGCGGTGGTTGAGCACGTCGGCGGCGACGTCGAGGATGTCCGCCGGTTCCACGAAGTCGCGTTCGGCGAGATAGGCGCGGGCGCGGGCGCAGCGCGCCAGGGCCAGGGTGGCGCGTGGCGATGCGCCGCGGGCCAGCCAGGCGTGGAGTTCGTCGTCCCAGCGCTGCGGGTCGCGGCTGGCGCCCACCAGGGTGACGATGTAGCGCTCCAGCATCGGGTCTATATATATGTGGTTAACGGCCTGGCGCGCCGCCAGGATTTCTTCGGCCTTCAGTGCCGCCTGCGTCGGAACGGCGTCATCGCCGCGCAGGCGTGCGGTGTCGCGCTTGAGGATCTCCAATTCGTCATCAGGATTGGGATAGTCCAGCTCCACCTTCATGATGAAGCGGTCGAGCTGCGCCTCGGGCAGGGGGTAGGTGCCTTCCTGCTCGATGGGGTTCTGGGTGGCCATCACCAGAAAGATGTCTGACAGTTTGCGGGTGGTGCCGGTCACGGTGATCTGGTGTTCCTGCATGGCCTCCAACAGTGCGCTTTGCACCTTGGGCGGCGCGCGGTTGATTTCGTCGGCGAGGATGATCTCGTGAAACAGCGGGCCTTCGATGAAACGGAAATGGCCGTCCGCCGGCACGAAGATATCGGTGCCGGTGATGTCGCCGGGTATCATGTCCGGGGTGAATTGGATGCGTTGAAAGCGCAACGCCATGCCTTCCGCCAGGGTGCGCACCGCGGTGGTCTTGGCCAGGCCGGGCACACCTTCCACCAATAGATGTCCTTCGGTGAGGATGGTGATGAGCAAGCGCTCCACCAGCTTTTGCTGGCCGACGATGGTTTGTTGCAGATGTGTCTTGAGGGCGGCGATGGGGTGGCGGTGGCTGCTGGTCTGTTGCATCGTAAGTGTTGCTGGCGATTAGAAATAGTGGCGGTTATCATAGCGCATTCTGTTGTCTGATACCCGCCGCTCCCACGGGGAATGGCGTGAGGTTTGTTAGGGCGGCGTAGTATGGCGATGAGTCGCGTCGACTCGCTGACATGGTCGCCATCCCGTTTGCGGTATTTGAAATGGAGTATTTGTGTCTCGAGAGGGTATCTCTTAACGCTGTTGTTCAGTTTGGACATGAGATATCTGGAGAGAACGTCCCTTCTCCCTCTGGGATCTCGGTGCCCGAATGGGTGGAACGACAGGATGAGGGGTAGACGATTAACGCATTGGTTTTTAACTCCCCCTCACCCCAGCCTTCTCCCTGAGGGAGAGGGGGTATATGGCATGCGGTAGTTATTAGGAGAGCGAATGAATCAACAGCGTATGGGTGGACTTCACATCGTCATCCCGGTAGTGGTGGTGATCGTGGTGGCGGTGATTCTGGCGGTATTGCCCGACGTGCGGCGGGAGAATCCCACCGCCTCGAATGCGCCGGTCATCACCAATTCCATCGGCATGAAGCTGGTGGCGATTCCCGGCGGGAGTTTTCTCATGGGCGGCGACCCCAAGGATGGCATCGCCGACGAGCTGCCACCTCATATCGTGAGGGTGGCGCCGTTTTATCTCGGAAAATACGAAGTCACCCAGGCGCAGTGGCAGGCGGTGATGGGAGACAATCCCAGTACCTATAAGCATCCGCAGCGTCCGGTGGATCAGGTGACCTGGCTGGAGGTGCAGTCCTTTGTCGAGAGATTGAATCGCAGGGAAGGCACGTCTTTATATCGCCTGCCCTCCGAGGCGGAATGGGAATACGCCGCCCGTGCCGGCACCACCGCTAAATGGTTTTTCGGGGACGACGGGCAGGCTCTCGATCGCTTTGCCTGGTTCGGCCAGCAGGGCGATATCGGGACCCGCCCGGTGGGGCGCGGCGAAGCCAATCCCTGGGGGCTGTTCGATATCTACGGCAATGTCTGGGAGTGGGTGGCGGACTGTTGGCATGACAATTACAAAAATGCGCCCCAGGACGGTGCGATCTGGAGTGGTGGCGATTGCAGC
>Ga0316579_10000544_pt1 | contig 12455 bp, 12 predicted proteins | sample J5NA_2_FD_203074 | JGI IMG/M metagenome (GOLD analysis project Ga0316579, IMG submission 203074) | Rhizosphere microbial communities from salt marsh grasses in Alabama, United States - J5-7_160517rDrA | ecosystem: Host-associated > Plants > Roots > Rhizosphere | place: USA: Alabama | collected... | reverse complement strand
CGGCGGCGGCCTTCGCTCCCACTTCCGGCAGCGACTCGAGCGCCGAGAGGTCGGCCGACAGGCCGCGCGCGTCGATCGCGTCGCCTTTCAGGCGCTCGACCGCGGCCTCGAGCGCGCCCTTGGCGCCGCGCGCGACGATCAGCACCTTCGCGCCCGCGAGCCCCAGGGCGCGCGCCATCGCCTCGCCGATTCCCGAGCTGCCGCCGGTGACCAGCGCCCGCCGGCCCGCGAGCGAAAAGAGCGCGGAATCCTTCAAACCGTGACGTGCTCGCCGAGGTCGAACTTCCTGTTCGGGAAGTACTTGGCGAGGCGGTCGTCGGCGGTGCGGGCGTGCGCTTCCATGCCCTCGAGGCGCGAGATCCGGGCCGCCACCTCGCCGATGTCGCGCGCCGCTTCGCGGTTCATCTTCTGCCAGGTGAAGGTCTTGAGGAACTTGTGCACCGAGAGGCCGCCGGAGTAGCGCGCCGCGCCCTTGGTGGGCAGGACGTGGTTGGGCCCGCTCGCCTTGTCGCCGTAGGCGACGGTGGTCTCCTCGCCCAGGAACAGCGAGCCGTAGCAGCTCAGGTGCTCGAGCCACCAGTCGAGGTCCTTCGCGTGCACTTCCAGGTGCTCGGCCGCGTAGCGGTCCGACACCTCCACGATTTCCTCGCGGCTGTCGCAGACGATCACTTCGCCGTAATCGCGCCAGGCGGCGCCCGCCGCGTCGCGCGCGGTCGGCGGCAGCGCGTCGATGAGGCCCTGCATGCGCGCCATCACGTCCTCGGCGAGCGGCTTGCTGGTGGTGAACAGCCACGCCGGCGACTCGTGCCCGTGCTCGGACTGCCCCACGAGGTCGCTCGCCACGATCGCCGGGTCTGCGGTCTCGTCGGCGATGATCGCGATTTCCGACGGTCCCGCGAAGACGTCGATGCCCACCTTGCCGAACAAGGCGCGCTTGGCCTCGGCGACGAACTTGTTGCCGGGGCCGACGATGACGTCGGCGGGCTTGCCGCTGTACAGCCCGTAGGCCATGGTCGCGATCGCCTGCACGCCGCCCAGCGTCATGATGACGTCGGCGCCGGCCTTGTTGAACGCGTACATGAGGTAGGGATGCATCGGCCCGCCGCGGAAAGGCCCCGAGCAGGCGATGATGGTCTTGACCCCGGCGGCCTTGGCGGTCGCCGTTCCCATGTAGGCCGAGGCGATGTGGGCGTAGCGCCCGGCGGGCGCGTAGCAGCCGGCGACGTTCACCGGCAGCACCCTCTGGCCGGCGCGCACGCCGGGGTGCAGCTCGACCTCGAACTCCTTGAGCGAGTCGCGCTGCGCCACCGCGAAGCGGTAGACCTGGTCGATCGCGAAGTCGATGTCCTTCCTGATCTGCGCGGGAACGCTCTTCGCGTTCTCCGCCAGCTGGGCCTTGGTGACCACGAAGTCGCCTTCCCACTTGTCGAGCTTCTTCGCGTACTCGCGCACGGCGGCCTCGCCGTTCTTCTCGATCTCGGCCAGCATTTCGGTGACCACCTTCTGCGCGGTGGCGGTTTCGGTCTCGGGAGTCTTGCTTGCTTTCTTCAGGTAGGTTGTCATGGATGGGTCGTCAAAAAGGAATGGTTGTCGGGGTCGTGCCCGCTCACTTGTAGGCGGCGGGCAGGAGGAAGGTCGTGATGGCCGGCACGTAGGCGATCAGCAGGACCACCGTCAGCATCGAGAGCATGAAGGGCACGGCGCGCCGGGCGATCTTCAGGATCGATTCGCCGGTCAGGCCGGACACGACGAACAGGTTCAGGCCCAGCGGCGGCGTGATGAAGCCCACGCCGAGCGTCGTGATCATCATCACGCAGAACTGGATCTCGTTCATGCCGATCTGGTCGGCGAGCGGCTTCAGGATCGGCGCCAGGATCACGATGTTGGGCGTCGTCTCCATCACGCAGCCGGCGGCGACCAGGATCCCGATCATCAGCAGGATCAGCACGCGCGGATCGCTCGAGATGCTCGTCACCGCCATCACGAAGCCCTGCGGCACGTTCATCGTCGCCAGCGCCTGGGCGAGCGGCAGCGAGAAGGCGATGATCGGCAGGATGACGCCGTTGACCTTGGCCGAGCTCACCAGCATCGACGGGAAGTCCGAGAGCTTCAGCGTGCCGAGGACGAAGCCGATGATCATGGTGGTGATCACCGCGGTGGCGCCCGCCTCGGTGGGCGTCAGGCGGCCGGAGAAGATGCCGTAGAAGATGATGGCCGGCACGATGAAGGCGTACCAGCCCCGCTTCAGCGCGCCGGCGATGTTGGCGAGCCACTCGCGCGTCGAGATCGCCTCGTTGCGCTCGTAGGCGTGGCGCCGGTTGACCACGCTGTTGGTGACGAAGATGCCCGCCAGGATCATCAGGCCCGGGATCAGCGCGGCCTGGAAAAGGGTCGAGGCGGAGATGCCCAGCACCAGGCCGAGGATGATGTAGGAGATCGACGGCGGAATCAGGATCCCGGTGCAGGCGCCGGAAGCGACCAGCGCGCAGGCGTAGGGCCGCGGGTAGCCCGACTCGACCAGACGGTCGATGGTCATCCGGCCCACCGCCGCCGCGCCGGCTGCGTCCGAGCCCGAGATCGCGCTGAACATGCCGCACACCAGCACCGTGGCCGAGCCGAAGCCGCTGCGCGTCCAGCAGGTGAGCGCCTCGGCGACGTCGAGGAACTTGCGGCTCAGGCCGGTGCGCACCAGCACGTCGCCGGTGAGGATGAACAGCGGCACCGCGGTCAGCGCGAAGGCGTCGATGCCGTCGAACAGCGAGCTGCCCATGAGCGTGAGCGGCAGCGTGTGGGACCACACCAGCAGCGCGATCGAGGTCGCCCCGATGACCGCCCAGATCGGCACCCCGAGGACCGTCAGGGCGACGAACATGAGCATGGGGCCGTAGAAGCTCCAGCCCAGGCTGAGGGCTTCCGCGCCGGTTCCGGGATAGAGGGAGTTCATGATCAGTCGAACAGCCGCTCGCCCAGGTAAACGGGGCGGCCATGGCGCAAGTCGGAGAGGTCGCGCCGGATCGACAGGATCAGCCGGTAGAGAAGCAGGCTGAAGCCGATCGGCACGGCGCTGCGGAACCACACCATCGGCACCCGCAGGCCGTGCGAGACGGCGCCGAACTTCGCGCTCACCATCAGGCTGTCCCACGACCAGTAGAGCGCGTAGCAGGACACGACCAGCATCACCAGGTCGCCGAAGAGGTAGAGCAGGGCCTTCACCCGCATCGAGCAGGCCTCGAAGATCACGTCGATGCGGATGTGCGCGCGCTCGCGCACCGCCGCCGCGGCCCCGATCCAGGCGAGGTAGATGAACGAATAGCGCACGATCTCCTCGCCCCAGACCGACGAGTAGGAGAAGACCTCCCGCCGCAGCACCTCGACCGCCATGGTGATCACCACCATGCTGTAGAACACCAGGAGCGCCCAGCGCTCCAGGTTGCGGTCGAGGTAGGCCAGCAGCTCGCGTCGCCTGCTCATCGGTCTCTCCCTCTCGTCTGCGGCCCGGGTCGACTCAGGCGTCGTTCACGACCAGGCGCGCGGGCGTGTTGGCGGCCTGCTCGAGCTTGTCGAACACCGCCTGCGAGCCCGCCAGCTCGAGCCGGAAGTCGTTCCACTCGGGGCGCTGGTAGCCGCCCGTCTGCTTCCAGACGTCGATCTGGGCATCGGTCAGGTAGTGGAACTTCACCCCCGCTTTTTCCAGCTCGGCGATGGCGAAGTTGCGCGACGCCGGCACCTGGGCCAGGTTCTGCTGGAAAGTGATCTGCGAGGCCTCGTCGATGCCGTCCTGGACGTCCTTCGGCAGCGACTTGAACCACTGCAGGTTGCACGAGTAGACCTGGCTGTCCGGCACCGCCCGGGTGAAGGTGATGTTGCTGAGGATGTCCTTGAAGCCGAACACGTAGAGCGCGCCGGCCGAGGGATCGAGCGCGTCGGCCACGCCCTGCTTGATCGCCGACGGCGTCTCGCCCCAGGCCACCGGAGTCGGATTCGCGCCGAGCAGCCGGTAGTACAGCTGCAGCATCTTCGAGCCCGGGACGCGGAATTTCATGCCCTTGAGGTCCTTCGGCAGGATCACCTCGTGCCCGCCCTTGCGCACCGCGACGGTGCGCGGATCGATCACGACGTAGAAGAGCGGCTTGAATCCCCTCGCCTCCACTTTCGGATTCACTTCCTTCTTCCACGCGTCCGAGGTCACCAGGTTGACGAACTTCTGGTTCGCGCCGCAGAAGTACGGCAGGTTGATCATGTCCACCACCGGCGCAAAGGGCGCGAAGTTCGACAGCGAGTGCTGCGCGGCCTGGATGGTGCCGTCCTGGACCTTCTTTACCAGGGCGCCGCCCGCGCCCAGCTGGCCGGCGGGCGCGAGCCGGACGTAGACCTTGCCGCGCGTCGCGTTCTGGATGTTCTCCTTGAACTGGCGTTGCAGGATCGGGTAGCTGCGCGAGGCGCCGAGAACGTAGGCGGTCGCGATCGTCATCTCGTACTTGGCCGCCTTCTGGCGCTGCATCTCTTCGTTGCCGGTCTGGGCGACCGCGCGCTCCGAGAACAGGGTTCCGCCCGCGCCGGCGAGCGCGGCGACGGTGAAGCCGCTGGTGCCCGCCACTTTCAGGAACCTGCGGCGCTCTTCCGACAGCTGATCGGGTGACTTATGCATGTCTCATTCCTCCTCTCTCTAGTGGGTGTTCCGGGTTGATGTTGGATTCGAGCCGTTCCCCTGCCCCGCCTTGGCGCGGTTCGCTTCGGCCTCGCGGCACAGCGTGCCGACGACGAAGAAGACGACGGCGACGTAAAGGGTCAGCATTTCCTGCACGTCGGTCATCCAGGGCCGGCCGTGCAGCGGCCCGCCGAGCAGGACGTTGAGGAAATAGACGGCGAAGGTGAGCAGGGACAGCCACAGCGCGACGCTGCCGACGGTTCGAACGCTGGGATAAGCCATGCCCGTTCTCCTCCCTCCTGCGGCGGCTGCACGCCTGCCGCTCATGGGCCGCCCCGACCGGACCCAAAACCTTTGCCTCAAAATGGAAGCGCTTTCATTTTATTCACTCGACTCAACGGAAGTCAAGATTTTTCCTTGCTGCAGCGCAGCGTGTACTATTATGAATGCGCTTGCATTATCGCCAGCCGGGGAGCGGGCACCGATGTCCGAAAGCAGGGAAAAGGCAAAGCTGGACGACGTCGCCAGGGTCGCGGGGGTGTCGCTCGCCACCGCCTCGCGCGCGCTCTCCGCGCCGCACATGCTCAAGCCCGCCACCCTCGCCAGGGTGCTGGACGCCGCGCGCCTGCTCGGCTACCTGCCGCACGGCGCGGCGCGCGCGCTGGCCTCCCGCCGCACGCACTCGGTGGGCGCCGTCATCCCCACGCTGGACAACGCCATCTTCGCCAGCTCCACCCAGGCGCTGCAGCGCGAGCTCGGCGCGCACGACTACCGGCTCCTGCTCGGCTCGCACGAGTACGACTCCGCGCGCGAGGTGCAGGTCACCCGCGCCCTGCTCGAGCGCGGCGTCGACGGGCTGGTGCTGGTCGGCACCGACCACAGTCCCGAGCTGTACCAGCTGCTGGCCGGCTTCGGCAGCCCCTACGTCCTGACCTGGTCGCTCGACGAGAGCGGCCATCACCCCTGCGTGGGATTCAACAACCGCGAGGTCGGCGCGCGCGTGGCCCGCTATCTCTACGACCTCGGCCACCGCGAGTTCGGGATGATCTCCGGCTTCACCGCGCACAACGACCGCGCCCGCGACCGGATCGTCGGCGTGCGCGAGGCATTGAGCGCGCGCGGCGTCGCGCTGCGCCCCGAGCGTGTGGTGGAGACCTCGTTCTCGGTGCAGAGCGGACGCGAGGCCCTGCACGCGATGCTGGACTCGGCGTCGGCCCCGACCGCCGTCATCTGCGGCAACGACATCCTCGCGCAGGGCGCGCTGATCGAGGCGCACGCCCTCGGCATCGACGTCCCGCGCGCGCTCTCGATCACCGGCGTCGACGACATGGAGCTCTCGGCGCACCTGCCTCCCGGCCTGACCACGATGCGCATTCCAACCCTGGAAATCGGGCGGCGCGCGGCGCAGCACATCCTGGCGCGCCTGGCCGGGGAAGAAGTCGAGAAGCGCGTCGAGCTCCCGGTCGAGCTCGTCGTCCGCGGCTCGACCGCGCCGGCGCCGTAGCTTGCGCTAGGTCAAAGTCACCCCCCGGCCGCCGGCGATAAGATTTTTTCGAGGGGGTGATTATGAATACCGAGTTGATTGCCGAGACCTGGGGCGCCATCGACGAGCCGATGGCCTTCGTCGAGTCGTTCTACGAGCGCTTCTTCGAGCGCTTCCCGGGCTACCGCCCGCTGTTTCCCAAGCAGCTCGACCCGAAGCACCTGGAGAAGATGGTGCAGACCATGGCGCTGGTGGCGCGCATGTCGGAGGACCGCGGCCTCGTCGCGCCACACGTGCACAAGCTCGGCGCCGCGCACAAGCCCTACGCGCTCGGGCCGAAGGACCTCGCCAACTTCAAGGCGGTGTTCGTGGAAATGCTGAGCGTGCGCCTCGGCGCGGGCTGGTCGCCCGCGGCCGCCAAGGCCTGGGACCAGGCCTTCGAGGAGGTCATCATCCCGCTCATGCGCGAGGGCGGCGGCTGAGCGGGAGCAGGCCGGGGCCCTGCCAGCCCGTCTGCTCGCCCGGATATCCCGTCTGCGCGGAAACCAGGCGCAGGCCGCGCAGCTCGAGCTCGTGGCTCCAGTGATGATGGCCGAAGATCCACGCCTCGACGCCGGCGCGCGCTGCCGCGTCGATCAGCTCGTCGCAGTCGCTGTGAAAGGCGGGTGAGAGCGGCGTCACGCCGAAGCCCGGGTGGCGGGCGGCGGAATGCGGCACGTGGTGCGTGACCACGAGCGTCGGCCCGTCGTGCGGCTCGGCCAGGCGCCCGGCGAGCCAGGCGCGCGACAGGCGGTGCTCCTCGAGCGCGTCCTCGGGGCGGAACGGCGCGCCGCCGCGGCGCGTGATCAGGTGATGGTCGACGATCTTTTCCCCGGCAAGCCGCATCGCCAGCGCCGGGTCGCCGTTTGCCGCGTAGTCGGTCCACAGCGTCGCGCCGAGCACGCGCAGCGCGCCGCCCGCGATCGGATAGCGCGCCTCGCCCCGGTCGAGCACCGTGACGCCGTCGAGCCTTGCCGCGAGCATTTCCTCGCGGACCTCGTCGAAGGAGCCGCGGTAGTACTCGTGGTTGCCCGGCACGACGAGCGCCGGGCAGCCGAGCCGCTGCGCGGCCTGCTCGGCATAGCGCAGCGTCGAGACGTCGCGCTGCGAGCGCATCCTGCCGATGTCGCCGGCGAGCACGAGCAGCTCGACGCGGCCGGCGTAGGCGCGCAGGTCCGGCCCGAGATCGAGCGGATAACGGCGGGTCCAGCCGGCCCGTCCGGACTTTTCCCGGATCTCGATGTGGATGTCGCTGAAGTAAAGGACCTGCATCGCCGCGCCGCGCCCGGAAGATGAGCGACGATACCGCAAGCGCCGCTGCGCTGCCCGATGGATTCGTCCGCGCGCCCGCGCGCGAAGCGGGCTACGCCGCCGGCCACGCTCAACGAGCGCCTACGGGATCTCGCGGCGACCTGAGCGCGGCGAGCGAGGCCCGCAGCACGCGAGCCGCCGAGCGCAGGAACAGCGCCGCGAGCAGCGCGCCGACGACGAGGTCGGGCCAGCCCGCGCCGGCGAGCGCGACGCCGCCGGCGGCGGCGAGCACCGCCAGGTTCGAGGCGATGTCGTTTCTCGAGCACTCCCAGACCGAGGCCATGTTGACGTCCTCGGCGCGATGCTTCCACAACAGCGCAAGGCAGGTTCCGTTCGCGGCCAGGCCGAGCACCGCCATGCCGGCCATCGCCTCGAACAGCGGCACGCCGGGATGCAGCGCCCTGTAGCCGATCTGCGCCACCACGAACAGCGCGGCGCCGAGGATCAGCAGGCCCTTGACGAGCGACACCGCGCCCTTGGCGCGCTCACCGCGGCCCACCGCGTAAAGGCTCAAGGCGTAGGTGAGCGCGTCGCCCAGGTTGTCCAGCGCGTCCGCGAGCAGCGCGCTCGACGAAGCGTAGAGCCCCGCCGCCGAGACCGCGACGAACATCACGGCGTTGATCCACAGCACCGCCTTCAGCGTGCCGCTCTGGCGCGTGCGCAGCGCCTCGATCGCGCAGCTCTTGTCTTCGCAGCAATCGCTCATGCTTTGAATATACGCAGCCGGCGGGCAATAACAACCCCGCGGTCGGAGCGGTCGTCAGTCAGGATCGCAGCACCGCGCCCGCGCCGGCGCCGGTCAGCGCGCCCGCCTCCCAGGTCGGCACGCCGTTGACCAGAGTCATCTCGATTCCGGTCGAGCGCATCACCATGCGCTTCGCCCCGCCCGGCAGGTCGTAGCGGCGCTCCGGCCGGCCGGCCGAGCCGACCGTGCGCGGATCGAACAGCACGAGGTCCGCCGCCAGGCCCGGGGCGATGCGGCCGCGGTCGCGGATGCCGAAGAAGTCCGCCGGGTCGGAGGTCATGCGCCGCACCGCCTCCTCGAGCGTCAGCACCCCGCGCTCGCGCACCCAGGTTCCGAGCACGTAGGTCGGATAGCCCGCGTCGCACAGCATGTCGAGGTGCGCGCCGCCGTCGCCCAGCCCCAGCAGGATCGAGGGGTCGTTGAGCAGCTCGGCCATGCGGTCGACGCGCGTGTTGAACGACTGCATCGTGAATTCGTTGTCGAGGTCGTCCTCGAGGGTGAGATCGAGAAACACGTCCACCGGATCCCTGCCCTGCTCGGCCGCGACCTGGGCGACGGTCTTGCCTTCCATCTGCTTCAAGGCGGGATTCCCGACTTCGTGGACGGTGATCCGCTCCCAGTTGCCGAAGGCCATCGGCTGCTTCAACTCCTCGCGGAACTGCGCGCGGAAGGCCGGGTCGCGGTATACCGCCGCCTGCGCCGCCTTGGACTTGTCCTCGAACACCCGCTTCCACGACGGGAAGGCGGCGAAGGAGAACGGGTTCCTCATGTTGAACTCGCGCGTGAGCGGCAGCGGCGAGGTCTGCGGCCGCGCGCCGCGCGCGATCATCGGCGCCGCCTTCCTGAGCGACGTCCTCACCGCCTCGGAAATGTCGTCGCGGTCGAACATCGCGATGAAGGTCACCGGCCGGCCGCTCTCGGCGAGCATGAAATCGAGCAGCTCGAGCTCGGGGTCGTCCATCACCCCGAGCTGCTTGGTCATCGCGACCTCGATCGCGCCCTTGCCGCGGTCGCGCAAGGCGTTGCAGTAGGCCTTCAGCTCGGCGCGGCTCGCGTTGCGGCAGGCGAGCGGCCGCCCGCCGTAGCCCATGTGCTGGTTGAGCAGCGTGCTGGAGAAGCCGAAGGCCCCGGCGTCGAGCGCTTCGCCGAGGAGTTTCTCTATTTTCCTTGTTTCGTCTTCGCTCGCCGCGCGCTCCATCGAGGCTTCGCCCATCACGTAATGCCGCAGCGGCGTGAGCGGCGCGAGGAAGGCGAGGTTGAGCGCGGGCTTGCGCCTCGCCGCCGCGTCCAGGTACTCGGGAAAGGTCTCCCAGTCCCAGCTGATGCCGGCCTCGAGCACCTCGAACGGGATCGCCTCGACGTTGACCAGGTCGCGCATCGCGACCTCGCGCGCCTCGGGCCGGCACGGCGCGATGCCGACGCCGCAGTTGCCCATCACCACCGTGGTCACCCCGTGCCAGGACGACGGCGTCGTCGCCCCGTCCCAGCAGATCTGCGCGTCGTAGTGGGTGTGCGGGTCGATGAAGCCGGGCGCAACCGCGAGGCCTTCGGCGTCGATCACGCGCCGCGCCGAGGCCTCGAGTTTTTCTCCTACTTCGACGATCTTGCCGCCGGCGATCGCGACGTCGGCCCGGCGCGCCGGCGCTCCGGTGCCGTCGATCAGGCTTCCGTTTCTGACAACTATGTCATGCCGCATGGTGGTAGATTCAGCGCGCTGTCAACCAACAACAATTCTTATCTGGGAGGGTACAGCAATGAAAGCATCCACACTGTGTTTCAGGGCGGCCGTGCTGTTCGTGATCGCCGGCATGATCTGGGGCCTCTACATGGCGATCTCGGGCAACCACGCCACGTTCCCGGGGCACGCCCACCTGAATCTTCTGGGCTGGGTGTCGCTGTTCCTCTTCGGCATCTTCTACCACCTCCACCCCGCGATCGACGCCTCCGGCGCCGCGCGCGTGCAGGTGTGGGTCTGGATGGCCGGGGTCGTGATCCAGGCCTACGGCGTGGACCGGATCTTCACCGGCCACCCGAGCGGCGAGGCCTTCGCCGCGACCGGCTCGTTTATCGTGCTCGGCGCGATGCTCCTTTTCGCCTGGCTGGTGTTCCGCCGGCAAAGCGGCGCGCAATTGGCGTCCTGACCGGGCCGCAGCTTGTCGGCCGTCACGGCAGCGACGGGTTCCTCGCGGCGCGACGAGCGAAGGGCTGCGGGCGTCGCCTGCGGCGCCCACGCGCTGCACGACGGGTACACCGACCTGGTGTACGTGATGCTGCCCGTGTGGCAGGCCGAGTTCGGGCTCGCGTACGCGGCGCTCGGCGCGCTCAGAACGCTCTTCAGCGGCACCCTCGCCGCGCTCCAGGTTCCCTCGAGCCTGCTCGCGCAGCGCCTGGGCGCGCCGGCGGTGCTCGCCCTCGGGACGGCGCTGGTGGGCGGCGCGTACCTGCTCGCCGGGGCGAGCAGCGGGCTGGCCCTGCTCGCGCTCGCGCTCGCACTGGGAGGCGCCGGCGCGAGCACGCAGCATCCGCTCGGCTCGTCGATGATGGCGCACGCCTTCGCCGGGCGGCGCTCGCTCAAGGCGCTCGGCGCGTACAACTTCGCGGGCGACGTCGGCAAGATGGCCGTGCCGGCGGTCGCCTCGCTGCTGCTGGTCGCGATGCCGTGGCGCGAGGCGCTCGCCCTGCTCGGCGGCGCAGGGTTCGCCGCGGCGGTGGCGATCTTCGCCCTCGCGCCGCGTTTTGCGCTCGACGGCGGGGGCAAGGACGGCGGCGCCGCCGCGGCGGAGGCGCCGGCGAGGACCGACCGCGTCGGCTTCCGCACGCTGCTCGCGGTGGGAATGTTCGACAGCGCGGGGCGGATGGCCTTCCTCACCTTCCTGCCGCTTCTGCTCGCGGCGAAGGGTGCGAGCCTTCCCGTGATCGGCGGCGCGCTGACGGCCGTTTTCGCGGGCGGCGCAGCCGGCAAGCTCGTGTGCGCCTTCCTCGGGGCGCGCATCGGGGCGGTGCGCACGGTGTGGCTCACCGAGATCATGACCGCGGGCGGGATCGTGGCGATCCTGCCGCTGCCGCTCGAAGCCGTGCTCGCGCTGCTTCCGCTCGTCGGCGTCGCGCTGAACGGCACCTCGTCGGTGCTCTACGGCTCGGTGCCGGAGCTCGTCGCGCCGGAGTCGCGCACGCGCGCCTTCGGCGTCTTCTACACCGGCACGGTCGGCGCCGGGGCGCTCGCGCCGGTGCTCTACGGCGCGCTCGCCGACCGGGTCGGAATTTCCTCGGCGCTCGTGGCGGTCGCCGCGATGGTGCTCGTCAACGTCCCGCTGGTCGCGCGGCTCGCGCCGCGGCTTCGAAGCGCTCGCGGCCCGGGTCGAGGGGGAAACTCGGCTTGACACCTCCCCGGCGCCCGCCTTCTCGGCTAAATTAGCGACCGACCGGGCCGCGTGGCCCTTGCCGACCGTGGGGGGGAGGCAGGCGTGAACGCAAGGCAGCAAGCCGGGCGCGAGCTCGCGGACGCGCTTGCGCAGCAGCGCGCGACGAGCGAGATCCTGCGCCTGATCAGCCAGTCGCACGCGAGCGCGCAGCCGGTGTTCGACACCATCGCCGATTCGGCGCTCAGGCTGTGCGGCGCTGCCGCGGCGAACGTGATCACCTTCGACGGCGAGCGGCTGCACCTCGCCGCCATGGCCCTCGCCAATCCGCAGGTCGAAGGACCGATCCGCGCCGCATTCCCGCGCCCGCCCGACCGCGGCACCGCGGCGAGCCGCGCGGTGCTCACCCGCGCGATCACCGCGATCCCGGACGTGCTCGAGGACCCGGACTACGCGATCGGGGCCGCCGCCTCGGCCGGCGGCTTTCGCAGCAACCTCGCCATCCCCCTCATGCGCGACGGCCGTCCGATCGGGGCGATCGCAGTGGGCCGCGCCCAGCCGGGCCCGTTTCCGGCCAACCAGGTCGCGCTGCTCGAGACCTTCGCCGACCAGGCGGTGATCGCGATCGAGAACGCGCGCCTGTTCCGCGAGATCGAGGACAAGAGCCGCCAGCTCGAGATGGCGAGCGCGCACAAGAGCGCCTTCCTCGCCAACATGTCGCACGAGCTGCGCACGCCGCTCAACGCGATCATCGGCTTCGCGCGCATCGTGCTGCGCAGCTCGCGCGAGCGGCTCGAGCCGCGCCAGGCCGAGAACCTGGAGAAGATCCTCGCCAGCGGCCGGCACCTGCTGGCGCTGATCAACGCGGTG
>Ga0316579_10000543_pt1 | contig 12457 bp, 11 predicted proteins | sample J5NA_2_FD_203074 | JGI IMG/M metagenome (GOLD analysis project Ga0316579, IMG submission 203074) | Rhizosphere microbial communities from salt marsh grasses in Alabama, United States - J5-7_160517rDrA | ecosystem: Host-associated > Plants > Roots > Rhizosphere | place: USA: Alabama | collected... | reverse complement strand
GCGAGGCGGGGATCATCGGCAGTGCATCGTGATCGGACACGAGACGTATCGGACAGGAAACGACGGCGAAATCTTAAGGCGGATTCTAGCTTATATTCGTAGCTCTCTGATATACCTGCCCTAGGTTATTGAGAAGTTACAATTTGCGGCTGAAAGATCCGTCGGGCAGATGCATGCCGCCGATGTGCTGCTCTGCGACCTGCCGCCGGACAGCCGCGAAATCTTTGAGCGCCGTGAGCGCCAGGACCGCCAGCAGCTGTTCCAGCGCTTGGCCCAGCCGTTGGCCGTGCGCATACCGCTATTCGACCCCGACCGCTTCCTGACTCGCTGGATGCCGCTGGTGCGGCCGCTGTTCAGCTGGTTCGGCCTGGTGCTCTGGCTCGGTGTCGTCCTCGTCGGGGCGGTGCTCGCCGCCAGCCACTGGTCGGAGCTTACCCATAACATGGGCGATCGGGTCCTAGCAGCGCACAACCTAGCGAGGCTGCGCCTCAGACCGACGAGCCATGATTTTGCTGCACTGCACACAAAACTTGACTCATCTGCAAGCATTTGGCGCCCACAAGCAATCTAGTGCTGCTGTGGCTCGCCTATCCGCTGGTCAAGTCCGTGCACGAGCTCGGTCACGGCTTCGCCGCCAAGAATTGGGGCGGCGAGGTGCACGAGATCGGCGTCATGCTATTGGTGCTGATGCCGGTGCCCTACGTGGAAGCATCGTCGGCCACGGCCTTCCGCGAGAAGCACAAGCGCATGGTCGTCGGCGCCATCGGCATTATGGTCGAGCTGTTCCTGGCCGCGCTGGCGATGATCCTTTGGGTCAATATGGAGCCCGGCATCGCAAGGGCCCTGGCCTTCAACGTCATGCTCATCGGCGGGGTGTCGACGCTGTTTTTCAACGGCAACCCGTTGTTGCGCTTTGACGGCTACTACGTGCTCAGCGACCTGATCGAGGTCCCCAATCTGGCCACGCGCTCCAAGCAGTATCTTGGCTTTCTGATACAGCGCCATGTCTTCGATGTGCGGGATGTCGAGCCTCCATCGGCGGGTCCCGGCGAGCGACGTTGGCTATTGTTCTACGGCATCGCGTCGTTCCTTTACCGCATGTTCATCATGTTCGCGATCATCCTGTTCATCGCGGGGCGCTTCTTCATCATTGGCGTGCTGCTGGCGGTCTGGGCGGTGGCGACGCAGATCGTCTGGCCGTTGCTGAAGAACATCGGCTTCCTGCTGAACAGCCCGCGGCTGAACCGCCGACGGGCGCGGGCGGTGTTTTCGACCGGCGCCCTGGTGTTATTGCTCAGCCTGTTCCTGGGCCTGGTGCCCGTGCCCTCGTGGACGCGGGCCGAGGGCGTAGTGTGGCTGCCCGAGCAGAGTCGTGTGCGGGCTCAGGCTGACGGCATCGTCGTGCGTCTGCTCGCCGAGCCCAACACGCCCGTGGCCGCTGGCGATCCGCTCATCGAGCTGGACGATCCCGCGTTGCGACACCAGGTTCGGCTGCTGGAGGCGCGCCGGCGCGAGCTCGAGGCGCGCCTGGTGGAGGCGCAGATCCGTGATCGCCCCAGCGCCCAGGTCGTCCGCGAGGAGATGGCCGTGATCGATGCCGATCTGGCCCGGGCGCGTGAGCGTCTCGATGCCCTGATCGTGCGCAGCCAAGTCTCCGGACAACTGGTCGTTCCCAGCGCGGCCGACCTGCCCGGGCGTTTCCTGCGCCGGGGTGAGCTGGTGGCCTATGTCACGGGAGCCGGTAGGACCGACGTGCGCGCGGTCGTGCCGCAGAACGACATCGGTCTGGTGCGAAACAGGACTGAGCATGTCAACCTGCGCCTCGCGGACTGGCAGGCGCAGGAGCTACCTAGCCGCATTATCCGCCAGGTACCGGCGGCCACCGAGCGGCTGCCGTCGGCCGCCCTGGGCACGGCCGGCGGCGGTGCCGTTCCGCTCGACCCGAGTGACGGCTCAAGCACGAAGGCACTCGAGCCGGTGTTCGTGGTCGATTTGGCATTGTCGCCGACGCCCGCGGCCGACTACCTGGGCCGGCGCGTGGAGGTGCGTTTCGACCACGGTGCCGAGCCGCTGGCGGTGCAATGGTACCGTTCGCTGCGCCAAATGTTCCTCTCCAGATTCGGGGTCTGATGACAGGCCACCCGCCGCCGCGTCCGGGACTTGTTCTGGGGAGCTAGCCGGAGCTGGATGCGCCGCCCCCGGGCCGGCTTGAGCAGCTCGCGGACCAGTTCATGGGAACCCTGCGCGGGCTCAAGCCGCGGGGGCCCGTGCGCAATCGCCGTCTGCTCAGGCGCATCGCGGCCCGCGGCCAAGCCTACGAGGCCATGGATGCCGACGGGCTGGCCGCCGCGGTGCTGGACCTGCACCGGCGCTTGCGCCTGCAGGGGCTGGCGCGGGCGCTTTGCATCGACGCCTTCGCGCTGGTGCGTGAGCAGGCGGCGCGGGTGCTCGGCATGCGGCATTTCGATGTCCAACTGCTCGGTGGCTGGACCATGCTTCAGGGCGAGATCGCCGAGATGCAGACCGGCGAGGGCAAGACGCTGACCGCGACGCTGCCGGCGGCCACGGCGGCCATGGCTGGCGTGCCGGTTCATGTCGTTACCGTGAACGACTATCTGGTGCAGCGTGATGCCGACTGGATGGGGCCGTTGTACCGTGCCCTCGGACTCAGCGTCGGAGCGATCGTCGAGGGCATGTCCCACGACGAGCGCCGCGCCGCCTATGGCTGCGATGTCGTCTACTGCACCAACAAGCAGTTGGCTTTCGACTATCTGCGCGACCGCCTGGTGCGCGCTGGACTGGGGCCCATGCGCTTGCGCCTGGATAGTCTCTATGGCGAGCGTGCTATTGGCAGCCGGCTGCTGCTGAGGGGGTTGTGCTTCGCCATCGTCGACGAGGCCGACAGCGTGCTGGTGGACGAAGCGCGCACGCCGCTGATCATCTCGCGCAGCGGGGAGTCCGGCGACGAGGCGGTAATGTATCGGGAGGCGCTGGATCTGGCGGCCGAACTGAGCCCCCGCGCCGACTACCGCATCGATCTCGCGCGGCGCGAGATCGAGCTAACTGAGCGCGGCAAGGATCACCTGGCAGAGCTGGCGGCGAACCGGGGCGGCGTATGGGCCGGCGCCCGGCGTCGTGAAGAGCTGGTGCGGCAGGCACTGCACGCCTGCGAGCTGCTGGTGCGTGATCATCACTACCTCGTCAAGGACGACAAGGTCCAGATCATCGACGAGTACACAGGGCGCGTGATGCCGGACCGCTCCTGGGAGCGCGGTCTGCACCAGCTAGTCGAGGCAAAGGAAGATTGCCCGATCTCCGCGCAGACCGAAACGCTGGCACGCATCAGCTATCAGCGCTTTTTCCGCCGCTATTTGCGCCTCGGGGGCATGACCGGCACGGCGCGGGAGGTGATTGGCGAGCTTTGGTCCGTCTATCACCTGGGCCTGAGACGCATCCCGACTCATCGCCCGCTCAAGCGCAAGGGGCGTGGCGGAATCGTGTTCCGCACGGCCGCTGCCAAGTGGCAGGCGGTGGTCGCTCGCATCGCGACGCTGCATGCCGAAGGCCGGCCAGTGCTCATTGGTACGACGTCCGTGGAGGCCTCGGAGCACCTAAGCGAGCTGCTCTTGGCCGCCGGCATCCCGCACCGGGTGCTGAATGCGCGCCAAGACCGCGACGAGGCCGAGACTATTGCCCGCGCCGGTGAGCCCACCGCCGTGACCGTTGCCACGAACATGGCGGGCCGCGGCACCGACATCAAGCTGGGGCCGGGCGTCGGCGAGCTGGGTGGGCTTCACGTGATCGCCACCGAGCGCCACGATGCTGGCCGCATCGACCGACAGCTCTACGGACGCTGTGGGCGGCAGGGCGACCCGGGCAGCTTCCAGTATCTGGTGTCGTTGGAAGACGGCTTGGTCGCGCAGAGTCCGTGGGGCGTGCTGGTGCCGGTGTTTCCGCGATTCCTCGAACGCACCGGCGCCGCCGGGCGGCTGTTGGTGCGGTTCGCCCAACGCGGCGCCGAGCGCCGCAATGCCCGTGTGCGCCGCCAGCTGCTGCGTCTCGACGAGCACGTTGGCCGTATGCTGGCGTTCTCGGGGCGGATGGAATAGTTTCAGGCCTCGTGGCGCCCGCGGTCCAAGTATCCGTGTGCCCATCGGCCCCCAAGATTTCTCTGGCAATCAAATGCTTGCAGATGATACAAGCTTGTCGTTGTCGTTGTGCCGCTCGCCGTAACAGTGTCGACATGACCGGCGCGCTGCAAAGCCGCATGGCCTATGAGTAAGCTGCCCGTTTGGCAATCCAGTGCGATAAAGATTGGGATTCGAGTTGCGATGGCGGTGATTACGACTCGTTGGTCTGCAGCAAAGCCTTGCTCACTCAATGTTCTTATCCCGGTGAAACCCGTGCCGAACCAGATCCCGCGCCATGCCCTGACCCGCCGCGCCGCCGTCCGGACGTGTCTGACAGTGGCGATTGTCTTGGCCCCGGTGCTCGCGGCGGCCGCCGAGCTTGCCGGCTTCGACTGTCTGATCGAGCCGCAGACCGTCGTCGAGGTCAGCACGCGCGAGACCGGCGTGCTGGAGGAGTTGCTTGTTGGGCGCGGCGACATCGTGGCCGCGGGACAGCCCATCGCCTACCTGAATCGTGCCGTGGAGCAGGCCACCGTAGAGCTGGCCAAGGCACGTGCGGAAGCCGCCGCCGAGATCGAGGAGCTGCGCGAGACCCTCGCTTACGCGCAGCGCGAGCGCGAGCGTATCGACCAGTTGAGTAGCGCCAAGGCGGCCTCGTTCACCGAAAAAGACAAGGCCACCACTGACGCGCGTCGCGCCGAGCTGCAGTTGCAGCAAGCCCTGGAGCGCCAGCGTATCGCCGAGCTGGAGCTGGAGCGTTCGCGCCGGGCGCTGGAGAACCGCACCGTGCAGAGCCCCGTCGACGGCGTGGTGATGGAGCGGATGATGTCGCCTGGCGAGTCCACCGAGAACCGGCCTATCGTCAAGCTCGCCAAGGTCGACCCACTGAACGTGGAGATCATCGTGCCCGTCGAGCACTTCGGCGACATCCACGTCGGAATGCGTGCCGAAGTCACACCCCGGTATCCTGGTGCGAAGGTCCAGGAGGCTACTGTGACGGTCGTCGACCGCGTCGTCGATGCGGCCAGCAACACCTTCGGCGTGCGGTTGCTGTTGCCGAATCCGGACCTGGACATCCCCGGCGGCGTGCGCTGCGGAATTCGCTTTGAGCAGGCGCAGGACGGCCCGCGGTAGGTAGCGCCCGAGCGCGCGGGCCACTGCCTAAGCGGGCTTGCGCTAACTTTGGCAATACTTCAACGATAGCCCGGCGACGATTGATCATAAGGGTTCACCACCACGCATGTCTCGGGGGGCTCCCCCCGCGGCTGTGCAAGCACCAGTGATCGGCGCTGAGCCGGTGACTTGTGGTCGGGAGGGCCGCTATCGGGGGGTGACGCGGGTGCGCGGCAGGTCGGGTTGCGCTGTCGCTTGGCCCAACCTGCACGCAATAGGGGGCTGGCCGGCTGCTCGCGCGCAGAGCGGGCTCACCGGACGCCCCGTGGGGGAGGGTTTATTACCAGCGGCGCTGGCCGCCGCCGCGGCTCGGGCGCTCGCCGCGGGGCTTGGCCTGGTTGACGGTGATGTTGCGGCCCTTGAAGTCGCTGCCGTTCAGCGCCTTGATGGCGGCGTCCGCCTCGCTGTTGTTGCCCATTTCGACGAAGCCGAAGCCCTTGGACTCGCCACTGAACTTGTCGGTGATGAGGTTGACGGTGTCGACGCTGCCGAACTGGGAGAAGGTCTCGCGTAGGTCGCTGTCGGTGACGCTGTAGGGGAGGTTGCCAACGTAGATGTTCATGAAAGTGTCTCGCGGTTTGAGAGGCTTGGGGTTCAGGTTGCCGCAACCGTGGGTCGCCCGTGTGCTGACCAAGCTGGTCGACAGGTGGGTGCCGCCGCGGATACGGACGGCCGCCGGCGGGACCCGTGGTTTGGACGAGGCCCACCTGCGGTGGCGCGAGGAGACAGGGAGCTACGATTCTCGGGGGAAGCGGGCGGGGCTGGCGTGCGACGGGTCCCCGATGAGTCTTGGGGTTGTCGCAGCAGGCCGGTCGATCTCGTCGAAACGGGCAGATGTCTTGCGCCGGGCGGCCTGGTGGCCGTCACGGCTTGTCCTCAGGCGGCACAATAACAGGTTGGCCGGGGCGATGTCTGTTTTTTGTCGGCGCATCAACTCCCGCGCCAAAACCCCTCCAGCAGCTCGAAGGTGGCGTCCGGGTGCTCCCAGTGCGGCAAACCCATGTGCGGGGCCAGGGTCTCGTGACGCCAGTTGGGCTGGCTGGCGGCGAACCGAGGCAAGCGCTCGAAGCGCACGTAGGGGTCACGGTCGGCGATGGCGAGCACCGGGACGCCGGTGAGGCGGGCGTAGAGGCTGGTCAGGGCGTCGCGCGTGAAGAGCAGGCCGGACAGGAAGGTCAGCGGTGCGAAGCGGGCGCCGGGCTGGTGTGAGGTGGCGTAGGCATAGTCGACGAGCTCTTGCGGCGCACTGTCGGTAAAGGACTTGTCGAGGTAGTAGCGAATGCTTCGCCTTGAGGTTACGAGGTCGAACAGGCCTTGCGCCCAGAGCGGCGCGGCCAGCACGCGGCGGGCGACGTGGCCGATGCCGTGCCCCGGCGTCTTGCGCTTGCTGAAGCCGGTGGGGGAGATGAGGGCCAGCGATGCCACCTTATCCGGTGCGGCGAGCGCGGCGCGGGCAGCGAATTCTGCGCTCAGCGAGAGCGCCAGCAGGTCCGTCGGGGCGCCGATGACCTGCTCCAGCATCGCCTGGATCGCGCGGGCATAGAGCGCCGGGGAGTAGTCTCGGTCACCGCGCTCGGACTGGCCGAAGCCGGGGAGATCGATGCTATAGACGGGGCGCTCGCTGCGAAAGCGCTCGAACAGTGGCTTCAGCTCGAAGCTGCTGGGTGCGGCGTTGATGCTATGCACCAGCAGCAGCGGGCGGCCGTCGCCGGCCTCGTCGGCGTAGTAGGCGATGCGACCGGTGGCTGGCGTGTCCACCTCGGCGAGCGGGGCGTCGAGCGCCGGCGGCAAGGGCGTTCGGTTGTGCTTGTTCTGATGGGCGGATCTGGCTTGCTGCATGGTGCAAGCTCCCTGTTGCGGTGGTTGTGGCCGGGGACGGTTGCATTTGCCTGGCCGCAGTGGCGATTATGCGCTGTCGCGGTGCCTGCTGCGCAAGCGCATCGGTATGCAAATCGAGGAGTCTCTGCGTGAATCCGGAAAAGGTCGTCTTCGGCTTCTTTATCCTGCTGGCGCTGACGCTGAACGTGGGCTTCGTCTACGGCGACATCGCTGACCCCAACCATCACCACGTCTGGGAATTCGCGGCGGTGTTCCTGGTGAACGGTATCGCCACCGTGCTCAAGCTGGGTGATCGCACACAGATGGGTGCGGTGCTGCTGGCGACCAGCCTGGTGGCCATGCTGCAGCTCTTCGCCGCGGCGCTGGTCTGGACCATCGCCAGTCACGGCAGCCAGGCCGGCATGACGCCGGGCGTGCTGGCCAGCGTGGTCTCGCTCGCGGTGGGGGCCGTGGTGGCCAACGTGGTGTCCGTTGTGCTGCTGATCGTCGAGACGGTGCTGCTGCGCCGCTGACGGAGCTGCCTGCCCGCCGTATTGCCCTGCCGTGGACAGCATCTTCTTCCTGATCTTCCGGCGCATGCGCGCGCCGCTGTTGGCGCTGCTGGTGACTTATGCTGTGGCCATGGCCGGGCTGGTGGCCATTCCTGGCGAGGACGCCGCCGGCAACCCGGTGCACTTGAGCTTCTTCGAGGCGTTCTACTTTGTCAGCTACACCGCCACCACCATTGGGTATGGGGAGATTCCCTTTCCGCTCACCGGCGCGCAGCGCATCTGGGCGACCTTCTGTGTCTACGCGACGGTCATCGTCTGGCTCTACTCGATCGGCTCCCTGATCGCGCTGTTGCAGGACAAGACCCTACAGCGCGCCATCGAGGAACGTCGCTTCGGCGCTCGGGTGCGCAACGTGCGCGAGCCCTTCCATCTCATTTGCGGCTATGGCCAGACCGGTAGCGGCTTGGTGCGGGCGCTCACCGATCGCGGCCAGCGTGTGGTGGTGCTCGACAACAACCCCGACCGCATCAACCTGCTCAAGCTGGAGAACCTGCACGAGTATGTGCCGGCGCTGCGTGCGGACGTGCGCCGGCCGGACAACCTGCTGCTGGCGGGGCTCAGGCTGCCCAACTGCCGCGGCGTGCTGGCGCTCACCTCGGACAACGACGTCAACCTCCGAGTGGCGCTGGCCGCCAAGCTGATGCAGCCGGGCGCGAAGGTGATCTGCCGGGCAGACTCCCACGAGGTCGAGGCCAACATGGCCTCGTTCGGCACCGACCACATCTACGACCCGTTCGACACCTTCGCACTCTACTTCGCCACCGCGCTCGAGTCGCCCTGCCTGACCCTGCTCGCGGACTGGCTGGGCGAGCTCCGCGGCACCGAGCTGCCGGAGCCCATCCATCCACCCGCATACGGCCTCTGGATCATCTGCGGCTACGGACGCTTCGGCAAGGCGTTGTACGCCCACCTGAAGGAACAGGGGATTGACCTAGTAGTGGTGGAGGCACGCCCGGAGCGCACCGGCAAGCCTGACTGCCCGTTGATCCATGGTCCGGGCACCGAGGCGGACACGCTGGAGGAAGCCGGTATCCACCGCGCCGTCGGGCTCATCGCCGGCACCGACAACGATGCCAACAACCTGAGCATCGTCATGACCGCCAAGGCCTTGAACCCAGGCCTTTTCACGGTGATGCGGGAGAATCACCTGATGAACCGAGAGCTGTTCGATGCCGTCGGCGCGGACATCCTCATGCACCCGAGCCTGATCGTGGCGCACCGCATTCGCATCTTGCTCACGGCGCCCCTGCTGACGGAATTCGTGAACTATGCTCGCTTCGAGGACGACGCCTGGGCCTGCGAGCTGATCTCGCGCATCGCCGCGCTGGCGCATGAGCGGGTGCCGGAAGTCTGGCAGGTGCGCGTCGATGCCGAGGGCGCCTACGCGATGCTGAAGCTGCGCGCTGGCGAGGCGTTACCGAAAATCGGCGACCTGCTGCGTGACCCGCGCGACCGCGGCTGCCGGCTGCCGGCCATCGCACTGATGCGCCGCCGCGACAACAGTCACACCCTACTGCCGGATTTGGATGATCGGCTGCGCGAGGGCGATCAGCTGCTGTTTTGCGGCCGGCCTGACGCGCGCTCCAGCATGCTTTGGACGCTGCAGAACATCCACGCCCTCACATACGTGCTGCGCGGTGAGAGCCCGCCGCGGGGCTTCGTCTGGGCTTGGCTGCTGCGCCGGCAGCGGCGGCGGGCGGCGGCGAGAGCAACCGGCGAGGTCGAGTCTGTACTGGCACATGCCGCGGAGGATGGGCCGCGGGATTGCGAGCGGCCGCGCTGAGCCGGATCGCCCGCATTTGAATCCCCCGTCCGGCTGTCATATCGTCGGCAACAGCCCGCCTGGGCTTTTGGGCTGCCGCCCGCCCAGCGGCGCTGCCTTCGGCGAGCACACGCGGGTGTGCCGCTACCGCAGCGCGGGTCTGACCACCGGAGACCGCCCATGAACCTTTTGCTCGACCGACTTGCCGAGGATCATCGTCGCCTGACGCATGTGATGGTGCTGCTGGAGGGCCTGCTGGACCGGTTCAGCGAAGGCGTTGAGCCAGACTACGAGCTCATGTGCGAGCTGATGGAGTACCTCATCGACTATGCCGACCAGGTGCACCACCCGAGCGAGGATCTGATCTTCGAGCGCGTGCTGGCCATGGCCGGCCAGGACCACGAGGTGCTGCGTCGACTGCTGCACCAGCACGAGGCGCTGGCGCAGCTCAATCGGAGGTTCAAAGAGTCCCTGGAAGGCATCGTGCACGAGGAGGTACTGCCCCGGGATGAGGTGGAAATCCAGGGCCGGCAGCTGCTGGCCGCTTTGCGCGACCACATGCGCCTGGAGGACGAGGACGCCTTCCCCCTCGCGGCCGAGCTGCTCAGTGATGCCGACTGGGTCGAGCTGGCGGCTGCGGCGCCGAGCGCGCAGGACCCGGTGTTCGGTCAGGCGGACCCGGAGCGCTTTCGCTCCCTCTATGGCCAGTTGCAGGAGGAGATGCGGCAATAACCGACGCCGCCCGGCACGCGGCCAAGCCAGGCTGATCGCGTTCGGCCGAGTGCGAGGACGCAAGGATCAGCCGCCGAGCGGGTCATTGCGTTGTTTGCGTCGACTCCGCCCCGATCTCCCCTGAAACGGCGCGCCCGCGAAGGTCGAAAAGCGCGCGGCGCTGGCCCGCCTGCAGCGGTGCTGATGCCAGACGCCCAACGTGGGTCCATTTGTCCAGTACCATTATCGGACGCAGGGAAATCTGACGTCCGACTTAAATCATGCGATACAAGAATGTACCCGGCTTTGAGCACGGCACCCCGGAGACCCTGGGGGTGCTGATGCTGAACCTCGGAACTCCCGACGCACCCACCCCGAGTGCCGTGCGGCGCTACCTCTCGGAGTTTCTGCAAGATCCGCGCGTGGTGGAGCTGCCACGACCCGTCTGGTGGCTGGTGCTACACGGGGTCATCCTGCGGGTGCGTCCGAGCCGCTCGGCACGCGCCTATCAGGCCGTGTGGACCGAGCGCGGCTCGCCGCTGCTGGACGTCGCCCAACGGCAGGCCCAGGGACTGCGGGCGCTGCTCGACGCGCGTTTCGGCAAGGGCGTGCGCGTGGAGCTGGGCATGCGCTACGGCAACCCATCGGTGCCGGAGGCTCTGGAGCGGCTCAAGCAGGCCAACGTGCGAAGGCTCCTGGTGCTGCCGCTGTACCCGCAATACTCCGCCACTACGACCGCCTCGGTGTTCGATGCCGTCACCGACGAGCTAAGCACCTGGCGGTGGCTCCCGGAGCTGCGATTTATCAACCAGTACCATGACGATCCCAACTATATCGACGCCGTTGTGCAAAGCATCCGTGCCTACTGGGATGAGCATGGGGAGCCGGAGCGGTTGTTGTTCTCCTTCCACGGTATCCCCAAGCGCTACTTCATGGCTGGCGACCCGTACCACTGCCACTGCCACAAGACCGCGCGCATGGTGGTCGAGCAGTTGCAGCTGCCGGAGGACCGCTGGCTGGTGTCGTTCCAATCCCGTGTTGGCCGCGACGAGTGGCTGCAGCCCTACACGGACGAGACGTTGAAGCTCTGGGGTGGGGACGGCGTCAAGACGGTCCACGTGATTGCCCCAGGCTTCTCGGCGGACTGCCTGGAGACACTGGAGGAAATCGACGTGGAAAACCGCGAATACTTCCTCGAGGCAGGTGGTGAGGAGTATCGCTACATTCCCTGCCTCAACGACGACCCGCGCCACTTGGAGATGATGCTGGGCCTGGTGGAGCGCCACGCCTGCGGTTGGCCGGAAATGAGCGGCGTTGCCGAGGACTGGTGAGAAGCGGATTGCAACAGGGCGCGGTTGGCCGCAACTGCCCGTGCATCGTGAAAACTACCCGCAATCAAGCCATGGACAAGAACCCCCTGCCCACCGAGCTGAATCTCCATCAGAAGTCTCGTGTGCTGGAGATCGCCTTCGACGACGGCGCGCGCTTTCGGCTGCCCTGCGAGTACCTGCGGGTATACTCGCCATCCGCTGAGGTGCGCGGCCACACGCCCGACCAGGCGAGGCTTCAGGTCGGCAAGGAAGCTGTGAACATTCGAGACCTGCAGCAGATCGGCAGCTACGCGGTGAAGATCGTCTTCGACGACGGCCACAAATCCGGGCTGTACGACTGGCAGTACCTGTACAAGCTCGGGCGCGGCTGGCAGCCGCTGTGGCAGGATTATCTTAGTCGGCTCGCCGATGTCGGGCGCAAGCGCACCGCCCCCGACCCCTTCGACGCCCTGCGCGAGCGCGGTGAGCGTCCTTCCGATCTGCCGGAGACGATTGCGTCGTAGATGCCGGTCCGGTGGTCGTGGTTGGCCTGGGTACGCCGACTTCAGTCGGCACCGGGAGACCGGGAGTTCGGTCCGCCAGTACAGCGGCCCATGGGCATTTGAATTCGATCTGCCCAGTGCGCTGTAACAATCCAGCGCACCCGGCAATCGCCGGTCACACGCGCTCTCTGGCGCAGCGCTCGATGCCGCCCATCGCAAAGCTCCACACATGCTCCACTAAGGCGTCCAAGCGCTCCGGCACGGGCGGGCGGTCTGGATGCAGGCGGCTGACGATGGGGCCGGCGTGGTAGTAGTAGAGGACCTGGCCGATGACGCTCGCGGCGCAGTCGATGGTGTCAGTGTCGTCAGGCGCTGTGCCGAGCAGCTCGGCGACGATGCTGTACAGCTCCCAGGCATCGGGCTCCAGGTGCTCGGCAACGATCAGATCCAGCACCTCGCTCGGGTGCGCCATCTCCGA
>Ga0316579_10000542_pt1 | contig 12466 bp, 9 predicted proteins | sample J5NA_2_FD_203074 | JGI IMG/M metagenome (GOLD analysis project Ga0316579, IMG submission 203074) | Rhizosphere microbial communities from salt marsh grasses in Alabama, United States - J5-7_160517rDrA | ecosystem: Host-associated > Plants > Roots > Rhizosphere | place: USA: Alabama | collected... | reverse complement strand
TTGGCCCAAAATGATGGCATCCGGTATGATATGGAAGGCATGCAAACCAAACCATATCGTACCGGAGCCAAGACTATGCTAATCGAAAAGTACGAACCTGTCAATCTTTTTGATCTGGTCCCCCTTGCACGGGATGAGGTGCTGGATGAGTTGGACCAACTGCTGGAGGAGGATGCGTTGTTCCAGAACGTGAAAAGCGATCTGGCTCAGCGGCATCCTCACACCTTGACCCAAGGGCGTCATTCCACGCCTGTAGAAGTCATCTTGCGGATGCTGGTGGTGAAGCACCTGTACAGCTGGAGCTATGAGAAGACCGAGATCTTCGTGTCTGACAGCATCACCCTGCGACAGTTTTGCCGCGTCTATCTGAACCCAGTTCCAGATGACACCACGCTCATCAAGTGGGCCAACCTGGTTCAGCCAGAGACGCTGCATCGCCTGCTTGAACATGTTGTCGTCATGGCTCAGCGGCTGAAGGTGACTCGCGGCCGCAAGCTGCGGACCGATGGGACGGTCGTGGAGAGCAACATCCACCACCCAACGGACAGCAGTTTGCTGGTGGATGGGGTGCGGGTCTTGGGCCGCACGCTGAGCCGGGCGCGAAAGGTTGTTGCATCTACAGCGACCGAAGTCGGGCAAGTGGCCAAGAAGGTATTCCGCAACCGCCTGCGCAGCGCGCGCAAAGCGGCTCGACAGATCAGCAACGCGACCAGAAAAAGGACCCAAGAGAGCCGAGAGCGAAGTCGAGGTGCCTACCAGAAATTGGTAGAGATAGCGCAGAAAAGCATGGAACAGGCGCACGAGGTTGTCGAAATGCTCCAAGAAGTGGCCACCCAGGAGGCCCAACTCCTGTCCGAGCAGTTGGAACACTTTCTGCCCTTGGTGGAACAAGTCATCGAACAGACTGTTCGCCGGGTCGTTGACGGCGAGAAGGTACCGGCTCAGGAGAAGATTGTCAGCATCTTCGAGCCGCACACCGACATCATCCGCCGAGGCAAGAGCGATCGGCCTACTGAATTCGGACACAAGGTCTGGCTAGACGAGGTGGAAGGTGGCATCGTCTCCGACTATCGAGTACTGACGGGAAATCCCCAGGACGACAGTCAATGGGCAGCCAGCCTCCAACACCACCGGGAACTGTTTGGCCGCCCACCTGACCAAGCCAGTGGCGATCGAGGATTGTACTCTCCGGATAACGAAGACCTTGCCAAGGCGATGGGTGTCCACAGGATCGTCCTGCCCAAGCCTGGACACCGGTCTGCTGCACGAAAGCAACATGAAAGGCAACGTTGGTTTCGACGAGGCCGCCGTTACCACCAAGGTGTGGAAGGGCGGATCAGCGTCCTGAAACGGAGACATGGCCTCGACCGCTGCCTCTACCACGGTGAGGATGGGTTCGAGAGGTGGGTCGGATGGGGTCTCATCGCCCACAACCTGCTGAGCATCGGCACCGTCTTAGCCGCAAGATGATAGATTGTGAAGGTTCAGCAGAAGCTCAATGGGGCGGTAGACCCCTTGGCTTCATTTCGCACCAGAAACTAACTAGCGGTGTGCTGCCTCAAGGATCGCCTCCACAGACCTGAACCTTGTGTTGCACCACGGCCCTGAGTATGGTGTGCTCAGGACATGGTGTCCAAAGCCTTTCCTAGTTTCGCTGTGCGCAGGAAGGGAGGCTTGTATGCGCTGCCCGGCATGCAACACCAACAATCGAGACGATGCCGCCTACTGTCTGCACTGCGGCTCATCGCTTGTGCCTGTGTGTCTTCGGTGTGGCTGGGAGCTGCCCTCAAGGGCGCAGTTCTGTGACGGATGCGGCACACGCCGGGGCGATCCGACACCTGCCATCGTAGGGTGGCGCGATACCGCCGCGGCGGCACGCCGACGGTTGGCTCCGACGGCCTACGCCGACCGGCAGCTGGCTGCGAGCGGCAAGATGGTGGGTGAGCGCAGGTTGGTGACCATCCTCATGTCCGACGTCAAAGGCTCCGGCGCCATGTCCCGAGACCTGGATCCACAAGAACGGCTGGAGATCCTGGGCGGTGCCTTCGAAGTACACATCGAACCGATCGCCCGCTACGGGTGCACGGTGGACCGCCTGGAAGACGACGCCATCCTGGCCTTATTCGGTGTGCCCATTGCCCACTAGGATGATCCTGAGCGGGCCTGCCGGGCGGGATTGGAGATCATCGAGGGGTTCAGGGCCTAGGGAGTGCGGCTTACACAAGAGCGGGGGATCCGGGGTTTTGCCGTGCGGGTGGGCATCCATACCGGATGGGTGGTCGTTGGCGAGGTGGACACCGACTTACGGATGGAGTATACAGCCATAGAACAAGCGCCAAACCTGACGGCGCGGCTGGAGGGTGCGGCGGAGCCGGGCACAGCGCTCATCAGCGAGGCGACACACAAGTTCATCGCGCCGCACTTCGAGTTGGAGCCGCTGGCGCCCATCCAGGCCAAAGGCTGGCAGGAACCAGTGCCGGTGTGGCGTGTGCTGGCCGCTCGAGATGTCTGCTCAAAGGCGCGGGGCATCGAGGCTTTGGAGTCACCGCTGGTAGGACGAGAGGCGGAGCTTACCGCCCCGCGAGTGCCCGCCCAATCTTGCGTTCCGATTCGCCGGCGCCGTACTCGGGCGCCGTCTCCACATAGCTACCTCCGGCATCCAGGTAGCGGTTCAGGATGGTTCGCGCGTCGGCAGCACTGGTTTCGAGCAGGTGGAATCCGCCCAGGACAAGGATAGAGACCTCCAAGCCGGTGGGGTCCAAAATACGCTTCTGCATCGTAGCTTTGCCTCTCCCTTTTCATACCCGGATCCCCTGGGTCTATGATCTATTGCCTGAGCGGCGGCAGTGGTGGCAGCTTTTCCGGGTGGAGGGCTCGCTGCCGGATCAGGTATGCCTCCAACCAGCCGCGGGCCTGGTCGGGATGCATGGTCGCCCAGATCACCTGTTCGTGATCAAGGCTGTTGATCCGATCATTGGCAGCGCGCAGGGCATCCATGCAGTTCCTGAGAGCCCGTTCTACCGGCATGCGCTCGGGATTGATGTCGATGCCGAAATAACCCTGATAGCCGTGCATCTTGAGCACGTACAATGCCGCCTCGGTCTGCTCGGGGCCGATGACACCCACATTGAGGTCCTGGTCGTAGTTGCCCAGCGGCTGGCTGTTCCAGTGGGTGTGGGCCAACCGGCCGTACTCCAGAGCCATACTGAAGGCGTAGGGCGGGTCTTCATGGGCCATCAGCATGTGGCCCACCTCGGGGTTGAGCGCCATCAGTGCCTGCCCTCCGGTCAGCAGCCTTTGGTTCTCCTCGTTTCGGAGCAACCCTTCCACCTTTTGTGCCAGTAGCAGCCCTTCGTAGGTGGTGCCGTACAGGATGTGGCCCCGCGGCTCGTAGGGTTTGGGCTCTTCGGCCACACGTACGCCAGGCACGGCGTCCATCGCCTCGGCAAGGCCCTCGGCAAAGCGGTCGCGGGCCGCCACCAGGTCCAGGCCAAAAGCGTTCTCGTAACCGTCAATGCCCGGCCAGACGATGGCAAAATCGGTATCCAACTCCCTGTTCAGCTCCAGGGTGCGCACGGTGCGCTCGAGGGCCGCCTGGCGGGCCGCCGGGAGGGGCGACGACAGGGAGCCCCACTCAAATTGGGCATCCCAGAAGAGCAGGGGCACCACGGTGATGATACGGATGCCCGTATCCCGCGCAAAGCCCTTCCAGACCTCCAGGTTTTCGTCGTTGATCTCGTTGGGGTAGTGGGCCTCCATCGCTTGGAGGCCATAATCGACCAGCCTGGCGGCGATCTCTAGCCGCGCCTCGATGGGCTGATCGGGCACGTAGCGGTCGTGGAAGCGGCCGCCACCCGGCGCAAAGAACCAGACACCCGCCGAGAACTTGAGGTCAAGCTCAAACTCCTGGAGATGCTTGACCAGTTCTTCCGGGGTGCGCCGCTTCGCCTGGGGTCGCAAATCAAGTAGAGCCATCGGCCTAGCGCCTCCGCTTGCGCAGTTGATCGAGCATGATAGCGGTCACAATCACAAAGCCCTGCACGGCCTGCAGCCAATAAGCCGACACGCCGACCAGAACCAAGCCGGTGCGCAGCACCTGCATGATGGCTGCGCCCACCAGCACTCCTAGGATCGTGCCCTCGCCGCCACTGAAGCTGGTTCCGCCCACGACGGCGGCAGCGATGACGTCCAACTCGTAGCCCCAGCCAGCCAATGGAGCAGCCACCCCCAGGCGAGCGGTCATCAGCACGCCCCCGACGGCCGTCAATAGACCGCACAGGGTATAGACCATGATCTTGATCTTGTCGGTGCTGATGCCCGAGAGCCGGGTGGCTTCCTCGTTGCCACCCACGGCGTAGATGCGATAGCCCCACGTCGTGCGCGACAGGAACAGGGAGGTGATCACCGCCAGGATCAGCACAAAGATCAGCGGCAGAGGCACGCCGACGTTCCCAATGGGGATGTCGTGCTGGCCCAAGGTGCGGAAAGACTGCGGCAAATCGCGGACGGGCCAACCCCCGGTCAGGCCATTGCAGATGCCTCGCGCCATGAGCAGCGTGCCCAGGGTGGCGATAAAGGGTGGTAGTTTGCCCTTGGTAATCATCAGGCCGTTGGCCATGCCGACAACAAAGCCTGCCGCCAGGCCGCCCACCACGGCCAGGGGAACCGGGACCCCGCGCACCAACAACATGGCACTGGCCAGCCCCGACAGACCCATCACCGAGCCGACCGAGAGATCCACCCCGGTGGTGATAATGACCAGGCACTGGCCGAAGGCGCTGATGGCGATCCAGGAAAAGGCCCGCAAGATGTTGAAAATGTTGGTGCTGGTAAGAAAGGTGTCGGTGTAAAGCGACAAAAAGACCACCATGACCAGCAGAATCATGACAACACCGAACTCCTGGCGGGCGAATATGTCCCTTAACGCAGCGCTGCGGACTCGCCCCTTGACCTTTGCCGTACTCACGCTGCTCATGCATCTCCTCCTTTTGATGTCTGGTCCACGATCTGGTTCTCTGCTTCGCCGCTGGCATAGGTCATGATCACTTCCTGGGTGGCTTCCTCTCGGTCCAGGATGGCGGCGACGCGCCCCTCGGACATGACCAGGATGCGATCGCTCATGCCCAGAATCTCGGGCAGTTCCGAGGAGATCATGATGATGCCGATGCCGGTCTGGGCCAGTTGGCTCATCAGGGCGTGGACTTCGGCCTTGGCGCCCACGTCGATGCCGCGCGTCGGCTCGTCCAGGATCAACACCTTCGGGTTCGAGGCTAGCCACTTGGCCACGACCACCTTTTGCTGGTTGCCGCCGGAAAGATACGTGGCCTTCTGCTGCAGGCTCGGCGTACGGATGTTCAGCCGGTCCACATATTCCTGCGAGGTTCTACGCAGTGCCGGCCGGTTGACCCATCCGGCGCGGGCGTGGTTATCGAGGGTGGGCAGGACGATGTTCTCCTGCACCGCCAACCCGAGGACCAGGCCCTGGTTGCTCCGGTCCTCGGGTACCAAGCTCAGACCGGCATTCACCGCATCTTCCGGGGCATTGATGCGCACCGGCTTGCCTTCGACGAGGATTTCGCCCGACTCTTTGCGATCCGCGCCAAAGAGCAGCCGGGCCGTCTCCGTCCGGCCGGCGCCCACCAGGCCGGCAAAGCCCAGGATTTCACCCCGTCGCAGGGTAAAGCTCACATCCCTGACCGTGCCCCGGCCAGTGAGGTTTCGCACCTCGAAGAATGGCTCGCCGATCTCGGCTTTCTCCTTGTGGAACATGTCCGTGACCAATTCCCGGCCGACCATCAAGCGGATGATCTCTTCTGGCGTGGCCTCGTCGATCGGCAGATCGCCCGCCCGCTGGCCATCCCGCAGGACCACGATGCGGTCGGCGATGCGAAAGACCTCATCCAAACGATGGGTGATAAAGATGACGGCGATGCCCTGCACCTTGAGGGTCCGGATGATGTCAAAGAGCGTTTCGACTTCTTCCTCGCCCAGGGCCGAGGTGGGCTCGTCCATGATGATGATCCGGGCGTCCACGGCCAGTGACTTGGCTACCTCGACCATCTGCTGCTCGGCCACCGAGAGGTCGCGGATCAGCGCCGTCGAAGGCACCCGGGCGCCCACCCGTTCCAGGAGTTGCTGGGCTTCCTGCTCCATGCGCTGGCGATCCACAAGGTTGAAGAAGCGCCCCACGCCCCGCTGCCGTGGCTCGCGGGAGAGAAAGACGTTGGCGGCCGCGCTCTGGTTGGGCGTCAGGTTGAACTCCTGGTAGATGATGGAGATCTTGAGCTGTTGGGCGTGATGGGGACTTTCGATCTCGGTTTCCTTGCCGTATATTAGAATACGGCCGCTGTCTTTGCGATAGGCGCCGCACAGGATCTTCATCAGGGTCGATTTACCCGCGCCATTCTCACCGACCAGCGCGACGACTTCTCCCTCGTCGACCTCAAAGTCCACTTTGTCCAGGGCCTGTACGCCGGGAAACGCCTTGGAGATGCCCTCCATGCACAGAAGGTACTTGGCCGGCTCGTTCAACACATCCTCCTTCCAGAGGGGCCGTATGCAGAAACGCCGCGGAAGACGTTCATGGTCGCTCGATGGCGCGGCGTTCCCAGGATCTGTGTGAGTGGGTTGGCGAGAGACGCCTTGTCTCTCGCCAACCACACGGCCTGTTCAACGATCGACTAGTCCAGGCACTCGTAGGGGTCGGGCAGCGGCGTGGTAAAGTCGCTGGTGGCCCATGCCTCGGCCATGACCTCGACGTTGCACTCGGTCACGATGTCCATGCCTGAGTCGGTCCAGTCGTCGTAGCGGGTGCCCTTGACGATATAGTCGTAGATCATCTGCACGGTGTCATAGCCCCAACCCCAGTACTTCTGGCCAACCAGGCCGGACAGGTAGCCGTCCTGCAGGAACTCCAGTTCCACAGGCAGGGTGTCGAAGGCGATGGTCACCAGGCCCCCGTTGAGGGCGGCATCCTCCCACAGGGGCATCGAACCGCGCTCCGCGAACAGGGGCCATAGCCCCACAAAGAACCAGCCGTCCAGGTCAGGATGCGCCTGCATCGTCTCTTCGACCACCTGCACGCCGAGGTTGATGTCGTCGTTGCAGTAGACGGTGGACACGACCTCGATGCCTGGATAGGCGGCGATGCCATCCTGGAAGCCGCGGATGCGCTCCTCCAGGTTAAAGGCGCCGGGCACACCGGTCAGCAGGGCGACCTTGCCCTCCTCGCCCATGAACTTGACCAGCAGTTCGGCGGCAGCCAGGCCACCCTGGTAGTTGTCCACCCCCAGGTAGGTGAAGCGGTCGCTGTCAGGCGAGTCGGAGTCCCAGGCCATGACCGGGATGCCGGCGGCGACGGCCTTGTTGATGGGGTCCTCGCAGGCAGTGGGGTCGTTGCAGGAGATGCCGATGGCGTCCACGCCCTTGGCGATGACATCCTCGACGACGCGCGCCTGCTCTGCAGCGTCCGAGGAGACCGAGGCCACGTACTCGATCGTAACCTCTGCGCCAGTCTCAGCAGTCAGCTCCTCGGCCTTCTTGAAGGCACCGTCGCGGCCCACCTCAAAGACGGGGTTGTTCAGCGCCTTCGGGATCCAGGCGATCGTCAGCGACTCCGGCACTTCACCCGACGGCGGAGCGCCCTCGGGAGGCTCCCATCCCTCGGTATTCCACTCGTGGGGGATTCCCTTGGCGTCAAGGCTTGCCTCATAGTCCTTCAGCGTGGCGGCAGTGATGACATCCACACCGGTGTCGATGATCCCGTCCACCGCCCCCATCTCACTCAGCGCCGCATCCACGCCCTTCTCGGCCATGAGCTGGATGATCTCGACCGACTTGTAGCCCATGTCGTACTCGCGCTGGGCGACCGTGGCATCGATGACGCCCTCCTTGATGCCGTTGATGATGTCGGTGGTGGCGTCAAAGGAGACCAGCTTGATCTTACCCACAGCGTTGGCTTCCTTGATGGCCGTGGCCCAGGCTGGGCCGTTGTAGGCATAGACACCAAAGGCACCGGCCAGATCGGGATTGGCCGAGATCACCGAGTTGGCAAGCTGCAGCGCCGTGGCCGCATCTTCCTTGTCGTTCACCGGCTCCAGCGCCTCGATGCCTGTGCCCGCGATCCCCTCCAGGAAGCCGTCGGTCCGCTGCAGGGCGTTGAGCGCCGTGTCAGAGCCCCGGCCGATGCCTACCTTGCCGCCACCGGGCAGCAGGCCGGCCATTGTCTCCCCCGCCATCTTGCCCGCACTAAAATTGTCGGTGCCGATGTAGACCAGCGACACGCTATCCTCTACCGGCGGCGTATCCAATGTCGTCACAAAGATGCCCGCGTCGGCGGCCTTTTTCATCGTCGCCTCCAGGGCATTGGGGTCCGACGGGGCTATGGCAATGCCGGTCACCCCCTGGGCGATGTAGGTCTCCATGGTCTGGATTTGGGCTGCCACATCCTCCTTGGGCGGCACGAAAAAGACAACCTCGACGCCCAGGTCCTTGCCCGCGGCGATCACCCCCTTCTCCACATTCGACCAGTAGGGGTGCACCGACTTGCCGATGACGACGACCTTCACGCCCGCGGCTGGAACTGCCGTGGCTTCCGGCGGTGCTGTCGGCTCAGACGTTGGGCCGCAGGCGGCCAACACCATGGACAGCATCGCCAAGACGGCTACCACATTGAACAGATGCTTCTTCATTTCCTGACCTCCTCCTTTGTCAGTGGGCGCCGGTTTCCTAGTACTACAAGCTTACTTACCCAGAACCGCTCACGAAGTCGCCCGTGTACTGTGCTGCAACGGACCACAGCCGATACCAATCGCTCAGCATTCCGGGTTCGGTGGCCGAAGTCCGAGGTCATGTCGCCAAACTGAGGTTGTAGTACTAGCCGGCTTTGTTCAGATCTACACGACCCTCCACGCCCATTTTTCGTGCTCCCCTGGCTCTGGCGTGGAGAAAACCCGGGGATCGCCGTCTATCACCTCCTTTTCTGTCTCCGGTTTGCGCAGCGCCTGGCGATGAGAATGTAAGCCTTACGGCTCGCCTACAAAGTCATCCACAGCGCCTACGATGCGGGCCACAATCTTCTCCCGGATCTCGGCCAGGGACGTGCCCTCGACGGACAGGTCCCCCACTTTTCGCCCCTGCCGCAACACGACGACGCGGTCGGCCGCTTCAAAAATGTCTTCCAGCCGGTGGCTAATGATGATAATGGATGCTCCCTGGCGCTTCAGCTCGCGGATGAGGTACAAGACTTTGCCGGTGGCTGCCACGCTCAGGGCAGCCGTCGGCTCATCCATGATAATCACCTTGGCGTCAAAGGCGGTCGCCCGGCCAATGGCCACGGCCTGACGCTGGCCGCCCGAGAGGTTTTCTACTTTGAGCCGCACGGAGGCGATCTCGATCTTGAGCCGGTCCATCAAGCGGCGGGCTTCTTCCTCCATGCGCCGCTTGTTCATGACCTTGAGCAACCCTAGGTTCAGCCGCACGGCTTCCCGCCCCAGAAAGATGTTGCTGGCCACATCCAAGTTGTTGGCCAGGGCAAAGTCCTGGTACACCATCTCGATTCCCCGCTGGCGAGCATCTTCCGGGCCAGTGAAGTGGACTTTCTGGCCTTCTAGATAGATCTCGCCTTCGTCGGGGATGTAGGCGCCGCTGAGCACCTTCATCAGTGTCGATTTGCCGGCCGCATTGTCGCCTACCAGGCCCAGCACCTCGTTGCTCCGCAGCTTCAAGTCCACACCGCGCAGGGCCTGCACGGCGCCAAAGCTTTTTCTGATCTTGTGAAGTTCAACGATCGACTCTGCGTTCGACATAGGTGGCCCCCTCGCCTACCTTCTCCTACGGCGGCGCAAGGTATCATACACCACCGCGATCACCAGCACAATGCCCAGAATCACCGACTGCAGGTAGGAGGACAGGTTCACCAGCACCATCCCATTCTGCATGACGCCCATGATCGCCGCCCCGACGATGGCGCCCAGCACGGTGCCCTCACCGCCAAACAGGCTGGTGCCGCCGATGACCGTGGCGGCGATGGCCCACAGCTCGTAGGACGAGCCCACCACGGGGGTACCCTGGCCCAAGCGCGAGGCCAGCAGGATGCCGGTGGTGCCGGCCATGACACCGCTGGCGGCGTAACAGAACATGCGCACGGCATCCACCTTGACGCCCGAGACGCGGGCCGCCTCCAGGTTCCCGCCTGCGGCATAGATGTGCCGACCCAGGGTGGTCAGATTCAGGATAAAGGCCGCGAGGAGTGCCACAACGACCAGCACGATGAACATGATGGGGATGGAGTAGAAATCCTCCTGGCCCAACGTCAGGAAGGGATGGCCGGAGGGAAACACGACCGGATAGCCCCTGGTGATGTAGGCCGCCGCCCCACTGGCGATCAGCCAGGTGCCCAGCGTAATGATAAAGGCGGGGACGCCGACTTTGGTGACAAATAAACCATGCCACAGCCCGACCAGCGCGGAGAAGGTCAACACCAGGAGGATAGCCGGGATCACGCCAAAGGTGATGCCGCCCACCCCCTTCAGGATCAGCCAGGCGACCAGCACCCCGGTCAGGGCGGTCATCGAGCCAACCGAAAGGTCGATGCCGCCCGTGATGATCACCAGGATCTCACCGATGCCCAGGATACCAAAGGTGGCAATGAAACGCATAATGACCGCCAGGTTAGCCGGTTTGGTAAACACCCCTGGATTGCGCCACCAGAAGAAGGCACACAGGAGAGCCAGCGCAATGACAATGCCCAGCTCCCGGAAACCCCCTCCCACACGCAGCCGCTGCCGTGCCGCTGTCTGCGGCGCTATGGAATCCGCGCCACTATCACGAGTGTCTGTGCTGGCAGGAGTCGGCTCATCTGCGTTGGTCACCAATGCCCTCCTTTTCTACTCGACAGGTCTACGAAGGACGCCTTGGCTCGCGCAGGATATCCTGCAACACCATCGCCAGCCCACCCATCACACAGGCGTCGAACCCGTGCCGGGCCAAGACCACCTGCGTCGCTTCCCGATTCCAGCGCAGAGCTCGCTGCTGCATCTCCTCTTGCACTGCCGGCAGGAGGAACTCCCACGCCAGGCTAAGGATCCCGCCGAATACGACCAGTTCTGGATTCAGGGCATTCACCAGCGACGCGACGCCGATCCCCAGGCTGTGGCCGACCGCCTCAAAAGCCTCCCGGGCCACCGCATCGCCAGCCCGGGCCGCGTCGGCGACGAGCGGCACGGTCAGCCGGCTAAAATCACCATTCACCGCTTCTGAGAGCTGGCTTGTTTGCCCAGCGTCCATCGCCTGCCTCACCTGGCGGAAGAGCGCCCGCTGGCTCACCAGGGTCTCCCAACAGCCCCGGTTGCCACAGTTGCACAGTTCGCCGCAGGGGTCCATGGTCATGTGGCCCAGCTCGCCGGCTACACCGGTCACGCCCCGGCACAACTGTCCGTCGTGCACCACGCCCCCGCCGAGGCCGACCCCGGCGCTGATGTAGAGCACCTCCTCGTAGCCCTGCGCCGCACCAAAATAGTGCTCCCCCAGCGCTGCCAGGTTGGCCTCGTTGTCCACAAACACCGGGGCATCAAAGGTCTGCTCCAGGATGGAGCGCACCGGCACATCTCTCCAGCCCAGGTTGGGCGCAAACAACAGGGTGCCCGTCGGCTGATCGACCAGGCCCGGCAACCCCAACGCCACCCCTAAGAGCGTGCTACAAGCGCACAGCCCTCCCGTCACGCCTTGCTGTAACAGGGCCACAGCCCGCTCGGCGATCGCCTCTTGGCCCATAGTCGGATCGATTCTGGTCTGGTGGCGCCAGACGATCTCCGAGGCAAAGTCAGCGGCGATCACCGAGATAAAGTCGACGCCGATCTCGCCGCTGACAATGCAGCCTGCTGCCGGGTCAAGTTTGAGCAGCATCGCCTTGCGTCCAACCCCGCCCGATTCCAGGCCGACCTCGTGCACAAACTGGTTCTCGATCAACTCGCTCACCAGGCTGGAGACCGTCGTCTTGTTCAAGCCGGTGATCTCGGCCAGCGCCGCGCGCGAGATGGGGGCGTTTTCTCGAAGGTGGGAGAGAATTGCCGAGAGGTTGATCTGGCGTATCAGGGTATGATCGCCCGTCCGATAGCGATTCCGTTGTGACACCATCCTGTCCCGCCCTCTCCCCAGATTTTTTAGTTGGTCGCCACAACCAACTAAAGTATATCACAGATCGGAGAGGTTGTCAAGCCCTCAAATTTGGTGATCAGCAGTTCTCAGTATGGCGGTTGTGAGCGCGAGTTCTTGAGCCAAACGGAGAAGAATCAAGACAAGAGGCCCAGCGACGAAGGAGTCCTGATGCGGTGTTTAGCTTTTTCTGCCCGGAGTCCACAATTAGAATTGCTGGGTAGAAGAAGGTGTATCCTTTTCGCTGGGAGACGGGCTGGAGGTCAACTCGCGGCTTTCACCACCGCGCAGGCGCGAATTCAGGCTTGCTGGA
>Ga0316579_10000541_pt1 | contig 12477 bp, 8 predicted proteins | sample J5NA_2_FD_203074 | JGI IMG/M metagenome (GOLD analysis project Ga0316579, IMG submission 203074) | Rhizosphere microbial communities from salt marsh grasses in Alabama, United States - J5-7_160517rDrA | ecosystem: Host-associated > Plants > Roots > Rhizosphere | place: USA: Alabama | collected... | reverse complement strand
ATACCTTTCACGCAGAATTTATCCCGATGATTCTACATGATTTAGCCTTGTCTACTCGGGAAAATGATAATTGTCTCAAGTTTTCCGCCCAGGTAACCGATAAGGTGCAAAATGAGTGAGTTTTTCATGACGCTGTGCCCGGCTGTTGAAGTATGAAATTAACCTCTTAAGCTTGCGCGGAGCGTACTGGGTAAAGGAAAACACGTATTAGTATTTCATTAATCTCTTAATGATATTGTAGCGCCAAAACTGCTTGCAGTGGACAGGGAAGTTCAAAAGTAAAATGTACTTTAACATGAAGATATAACAGAAATTTGTTTATGGAATCTGCCTATACTTTGTGTTAAATAACTCAAAAGATTTGGGTTTCATGTTATGAGCAGTGGCTGGTGAAACTACATGGAGGCAGGTAAAGATGGGTGTTGGTATGGGAGGCGCAGTGGCTAGCGAACAACATATGGGCTTGGATGGCATGAAAGTCATGATTATCGATGACAGTAAAACCATCCGACGTACCGCGGAAACCCTTCTGAAAAAAGAGGGTTGTAATGTAGTAACCGCTACAGACGGTTTTGAGGCCCTGTCCAAGATTACCGATCAGGAGCCGGATATCATTTTCGTCGATATCATGATGCCGCGCCTGGACGGGTACCAGACCTGCGCCCTGATCAAGCATAACCAGGTTTTCAAGAATACTCCGGTCGTCATGCTCTCCAGCAAGGATGGCTTGTTCGACAAGGCTCGCGGGAGAATTGTCGGTTCGGATCAATATCTTACCAAGCCTTTTACGAAGGAAGAGCTGTTGGGTGCGATCAAGCGTCACGTGAAAAAATAAATGCACTTGCTCGCATGCGGAACATAATTAACGGGATCTAGAAACAGGATGCACTGTTCCAGTGACAGGCATTTGAAGTTTGTTAAAAGGGGATAGCCAAATGGCGCGAGTACTGATAGTGGATGATTCACCAACCGAGATTCATGTTCTCAAAACAATGTTGGAAAAGAACGGTTATGAGACCCTGACCGCGGCCAGTGGCGAGGAAGGGGTCGAAACGGCCAAGGCGGAGAAACCGGATGTCATCCTGATGGATGTGGTCATGCCCGGCATGAACGGTTTTCAGGCAACACGGCAACTGACCCGTGATGCGCAGACCTCCAGCATACCCATCATCATCGTGACTACCAAGGACCAGGAAACGGATCGTGTCTGGGGCCTGCGTCAGGGCGCGAAGGATTACGTTACCAAGCCGGCCGAGGAAAAAGAGCTGCTCGGAAAAATCAAGCAGGTACTGGGAAGTTAGAAATATACATGGGACTCAGCAATCAAAACATACATCCGATTCTTCTGCTGCAGGAAATCGAGCGAAGAAGCCGGGAAAAGGCAGCGGGCCTGCCCCAGCAGGAAGATGTCAAGGACGAATGGATCGGCATTGCCTTCAGTGTCGGCAGGCATAAGCTGGTGGCGCCATTGGGCCAGGTATCCGAAATCCTGACCTACCCGGAAATGTCCCGCGTACCCGGTGCCAAACCCTGGGTGCTCGGGATTGCGAATGTACGCGGTAACCTGCTGCCGATTATGGACCTGGAAGGCTTTCTGCATGGCCGCAATGCCGCCGCGAGAAAGCGCTCACGAATCCTCGTGGTACAGCATAACGGTGTATTTGCCGGTTTGCTCGTGGATGAAGTGCTGGGCTTGCGGCATTTTCTGGAGGAAAACCGGATTCGGGCACCCAGGAATGTAGAGTTGACCATCCGGCCATACGTAGAGCGCGCTTACAGCGCAATGGATGAGCAATGGATTGTATTCAGCATGCACAAGCTCGCGGAGAGCCCATTATTCATGCAGGTAGCCATCTAGGCTGCGGTACTTGCCAGTAACATAAACAAAGCGGAACCACGGAGAATTACACAATGAACAACTTGTTGAAACACCAGCCTCTGTCAGGAGACAACCATGAGTAAGTCAAAAGCCAATAACAAAATGCTGGGTTTTGAAAGGAAGTACGGGACGATTCTCGCATTTCTGATTCTGTCCATCGTTATTATGGGTGTGATATTCCTGTTCGTAGCGATCCAGACCAAGCATGACAAGTCGTATATCAGCCTTGCGGGCGAGCAGCGTGTACTGTCTCAGCGTATCGCTAAATACGCACTGGAAGCCGCGGTGGGGCGTCAGGAATCCTTCGATCAGTTGAAAGAATATCGTGACAAGTTCCAGAATACGATCGATACCCTGAAAAACGGTACCGCGGACCTGCCGGCGACATCCGAAGACATGTTGCCGAAACTACAGGAAGTGGACAAGCGCTGGGTCGAGTTCCGCGGCAATGTTGACACTATCCTGCGGGGCAAGAATTCCATCATCTCGGTTCGCGATAATGCCCGTTCCATTAATGAGCGGATGCCGAAACTGCTGGCGGATATGGACCAGATCGTAAATATCCTGGTGGAAGGCGGTGCGCCGGGCGCCCAGATCTACAAGGCCAGCGTACAGTTGATGTTGAATCAGCGTATTGCGAACAATGTAACCAAGGTACTGTTTGGCGGTGAAGGCACGGTAACTGCGGCGGACCGGCTCGGTCGTGACGCGACGATTTTCCGCGGCGTGATCAACGGCATGCTGGAAGGCGACAAGAACCAGGGCATCGTGCGCATTCGTGACAATGATGCGCGCACGATCCTGGAGTCCGTGGCCAAGTCATTTACCACGGTCAGTAACATGGTCGGTGCGATTCTGGATGAATCACCCGCGCTGTTCGAGGTGCAGGAGGCGGCCAGCAACATCACGCAGTCTTCGGATGCACTGAGTAACTCCATTACCGAGTTGAACAAGGGTTATTCCGACGCTGCAGACAGCCGCGCACTGAACCCGGGTCTCGCGTTCGTATTCGGCGGTATCGCACTGGCGCTGCTGATTTACCTCGGCTATCGCCTGGTAAAAGACTCCGACGCACGTACCCGTCAGGCCGAAGAGCAGAATTCACGCCAGCAGGAAGCGGTATTGCGCTTGCTGGATGAAATCCAGGGTCTTAGTGAAGGTGATCTGACCGCGGAAGCGGTGGTCACCGAAGACATGACCGGGGCCATAGCGGATGCGTTCAACAGCGCGATCGACGAGTTGCGCCAGTTGGTAACCACCATTAACGAAACGTCCGTCCAGGTATCCTCGGCGGCACAGGAAACCCAGGCGACAGCCATGCATCTTGCGGAAGCCAGTGATCACCAGGCACAGCAGATCACGGCAGCCAGCTCGGCAATAAATGAAATGGCTGTATCCATCGAGGAGGTATCCAAGAACTCGGTCGAGACTTCCAGGATGGCATCCCAGTCGGTTGAAATCGCCAACAAGGGCGGTGATACCGTGCGTCGCACCATCCAGGGTATGGATACCATTCGTGAACAGATCCAGGAAACCTCGAAGCGTATCAAACGCCTGGGTGAAAGCTCGCAGGAAATCGGTGATATCGTTGAGCTGATCAACGACATCGCCGACCAGACCAACATCCTGGCATTGAACGCGGCAATCCAGGCCGCGATGGCCGGTGAAGCGGGCCGCGGTTTCGCGGTGGTTGCGGACGAAGTACAGCGACTGGCGGAACGTTCCAGTAATGCAACCAAGCAGATCGAGGCACTGGTCAAGACGATCCAGACCGATACCAACGAGGCGGTTATTTCCATGGAACAAAGTACCGCCGGTGTGGTAAGCGGTGCGAAACTGGCCGTGGATGCAGGTGATGCACTGGTTGAAATCGAAAATGTATCCAACCGTCTTGCAGATCTGATCACTACCATTTCCGAAAATGCGAAGCAGCAGTCCAATGCGGCAACCAATATTTCGGATACCATGAACGTTATTCAGGAGATTACGACGCAAACGTCTGCCGGTACCAATGAGACCGCGGCATCTATCGGGAACCTTGCGGAACTCGCTAATGATCTGCGTAAGTCCGTATCCGGCTTCAAACTTCCGGGGTAACAATCAAGGATTGAGTCTGTGAAGTTCGCTCAAGCAAACATGTCAGCAAGACAGCATTTTGAACCCCTGCCCGAGATGGACGATCGTCAGTTTCGGCAGTGGGTGAAATTGCTCGAAAAACGTATCGGCACTTCGTTGCCTCCGGAAAGAAAATCTTTTCTGGTCACGAATATTGGTTTGCGTATGCGCGAGATCGGTTGTCGTGATTACCAGCAATATTATGACAAGATCCATTCCGGAGTCGACGGCATGCACGAATGGTGTACGCTGGTCGATCGTCTGACCGTGCATGAGACGAGATTTTTTCGCCATCCTGCATCCCTGGAGCTTGTTGGGGAATATGTATCCCGCAAGCCGGTCGACAGCCGGAGCGGCAATATTTCGATACATGCCTGGAGCGTTGCCTGCGCAACCGGTGAAGAGGCGTACTCGATGGCCATGGTGATCGACCGCTGCCTGCAAGAGCGGCACGAGCCTGGGTTTTTCGGGGTAACCGCAACGGATATAAGTCCCGGCTCCCTGCAAACCGCGCGTGCCGGAGTCTACACCAGCCGGAGGGTGGCGCAGCTTGACGAGTCCATGATATTTGATTATTTCGAGCCGGTAGAAAAGCAAAAATACAGGGTCAGGGAATACCTGCGCAAGCGCGTATGTTTCGCGCGCATGAATATACTTGATATTGCAAATGAGCCACTGGGTGAAATGGATATTATCTATTGCCAGAACCTGCTGATTTACTTCGATCGTGATGCGCGTGAATCTATTGTGAATAACATGGCCAGGCATCTCCTGCCCGGCGGGATTCTGATCCTGGGTTCCGGGGAGATTTTGTCCTGGGAACACCCGCAAATGCAGAAAATCGGCAAAGGCAATACACTTGCATATCGTCGCCTTGGTGAAGTTGGATAAAGGTTAATCAGAATGACAATAACAACCAGCATCGATTACAGCACGCTGAACTGGGTCAAGGAAGAAATTGACGAGACCCTGAAGCAGGCGCGACATACGCTTGAAGAATACGTCGAGAATCCTGAAGAGCCCACGCAACTTCGGTTCTGTCTTACCTATGTTCACCAGGTATATGGCACCCTGCAGATGGTGGAGCTATATGGCGCCGCCATGTTTGCCGAGGAAATGGAGCAGCTGATCCAGGCATTACTGAATAATGCGGTGACGCAAAAGGAGGATGCCTACGAGGTATTGATGCGCGCGATCCTGCAGTTGCCGGACTACCTGGAGAAAATCCAGCGCGGCATGAAGGATAATCCAATCGTGCTGATGCCGATCCTGAATGATCTTCGTACGGCGCGTGGTGCAAAATTATTATCCGAAAGTGCGCTGTTCGCTCCTGACATCAACAGTGCGTCTCCGATCATCATCGAGAGCAGTTCCTCGGATTTGTTCGGTGTCGACCCCAAGGCGCTGGCAAAAAGACTTCGGCCCCTGTACCAGATCGGCCTGCTTGGCTGGTATCGGGACAAGGACACGCAAAACAGCTTGCGCAAGCTCGGCAGTGTGCTCGGACAGCTCGAACAGGTTTGCACCCGGGAAGAGGCGATTCGCCTCTGGTGGGTTGCGCTCGGTATCGTCGAAGCGCTGCTGCATGGAGGCCTGGAAGCCAATATCACGTTGAAACTTCTGCTCGGGCAGGTGGATCGCGAAATCAAGCGATTGATCAGTTACGGCGAGCAGGAGCTGGCCGCCAAGCCCGCATCGGAACTCTTCAAGAACCTGTTGTATTACACCGCTCAGGCGCGTCCGGTTACCGAGCGGGTACAAACCATTCAGCAGAAATACAACCTGCAAACCGCCCTGACCAGCAGGGAAGAACTGGAAAGCGCGCGCGAGGCGCTGACCGGGCCAAACGTACACCTGATGGAGACCGTCTCCGCCGCAATCGGAGAAGACCTGGCGCGCGTCAAGGATGCGCTGGACCTGCTGTTACGCAACGAAGAGCGTGATGTGTCCAGTCTTGAACCACAGATTGATGTGCTACAGAAGATGGCGGATACGCTGGGCATGCTGGGCATGGGCGTTCCACGCAAGGTCGTGCTGGAGCAGGTGGGCATTATCCAGTCCATGATATCCGGCGAAATGGCCCCGGAAGAATCACGCCTGATGGATATTGCCGGCGCCCTGTTATACGTGGAATCCAGCCTGGTGGGCATGGTGGAAAGCAGTCTTGCCGAACAGCAACGCAGTGCCGAACCGGAACCGGAAGCCATCGTCCCCGAAAAGAAGGAAGGCGGTCTGGCGGATTCGGAAATCAGACAGATTCAGAATACCGTGCTGAAGGAAATTTCCGTGGAACTGGCCAAGGCGAAGGATGCCTTTGTTGCATTTATCGACGCGCCAATGGATTTCGCTCTGCTCGAAACCGTGCCTGGTTTGTTTGCCAACGCCCACGGCGGCATGCACATGGTACAGCTGGATCAGGCGGCCGAGGTGTTGCAGTCTGCCGAGAAATATATAAGCAATGAGTTGCTGGGCAAGAACAAGCGCCCAACCGGGCAGGAACTGGATGCGATTGCAGATGTTGTGTCCGGTGTCGAGTATTATCTCGAGGCAGTACGCGAAAATCGTGGAAATCGCGAACAGATCCTGGATGTGGCCTACGAGGGATTGAGAAAACTCGGATACGGGAAGGAAGAGGTGGAATCCTCCTCGACCGCAGAGACCGAAGACCGGGATTCTCCGAACCCTGGCGCGGAAGAAACGCAGGAACTGACCATAGATCTGGCCAATTTCGACCTGGGGTCGGCGACTTCCGATTCCACAGAGGAAGAAGTAACGGGCGAGCATATAGTAATCGCGGAACCGGATTTTCCCGATACCGAGGAGACGATGGAATTCTCGGTTTCGGATCTTGAATTACCCCCGGAAGAGACCGTGGAGGTCAATCCGGAAATTACGGCAGAGATTAATCCGGAGGTTACGGCGGAGTTTGACAGCGAAGCCGAGTTATCCGGGCAGGCATTGGATGATATCACGCAGGTAACACAGGCTTTCGAATCCGAGCCTGCGGAGGCGCAGGAAGCTGAGGCAAAAGCCGCAATTGAACCTGATCTCGCTATAGAACCAGAGCCTGAACCCGAATCCGCTGCCGAGCCGCAAGCCGAACAGACTGCGCCACCGGGCCGAAGCTTCCGGGAAGACATAGATGATGACATCCTGGAAATCTTTATCGAAGAGGCCGAGGAAGTTCTTGAAACGATTAATGAGAACCTTCCGGTGTGGAAGCAAAACCCCGAGGATCACGATACATTATCTGTCGTCCGTAGAGCCTTCCATACTCTCAAGGGTAGTGGCCGACTGGTTGGCGCCACGGATATAGGCGAGTTTGCCTGGTCCCTGGAAAATATGCTCAACCGCGTGCTGGATAATTCGATTCAGGCAGGGTCCACCATGATGGGCCTGCTGGATGACGCGGCAGCTGCATTGCCCGCGTTAATTGAAGAATTGCGTTCTGGCGTGTCCGCCAACGTCGATATAAACCATTTTATCCAGCGCGCCGAAAATGAAATAAATTCGGGCAAGGAAGAAGTGGCGAATCAGGAAAGCAGTGCTCTGGCGGAGGCGTCGCAGCCATCCACAATGCCGGAGGATGCAGCCGAAGAAGCAACTGCAAGGGCCATGGATCCCACCCTGTACGAAATATTCAGCAAGGAGTCGGAAGGACATATCGCCACCGTGCGTGATTATCTTGCCACCTGTGAATACCAGGCAGAAAACTGCAAGGTCAACGATGCACTGATTCGTGCGTTGCACACGTTGCATGGCAGTGCGCGCATGGCAGGTGCCGAGGATATCGCGGAGATTGGCGGACAGCTGGAAAAATATGCCAAGATCCTGGATGAAAATGACGATCGTCTCGGCGATGAAGGCCAATCCCTGGTGGCAAGTGGTATCAATGCCATCGAGGAAATGCTCGCCCTGATCAATCAACCGGGTGAACTTAAGACAGATGTTGGCAATATTATCGACAAGATACGTACCCTGTACACGGTTGAGGTGAACAAGCAGGAAGAGCGGGCGCGTCAGGAAAAAGAACAGGCGAAACAATCCGCCCGGGTTGTCGAGGAAGAATTTATCGAGGATGAGGAATTTGACCAGGAAGTTGTCGAGGTCTTTCTCGAAGAAGGCGCCGAGATCCTGGATTCAAGCGACCTCATCGTACAGCGACTGGCCAATGAGCCGGATAACCAGGAAACCATCACCGAGCTCCAGCGCGAACTGCATACCCTGAAGGGTGGCGCCCGCATGGCCGGGATCAAGGCGATCGGCGACCTCAGCCACGCGGTAGAATCCCTGCTGACGGCGGTTGTCGAAGGTGAAATGCAGATATCACCCGAGATGGTGGACGTTATGCAGCGTACCATCGATCGACTGGTGCAAATGCTGGATAAAACCCGCCGTTCGGAAAAACTGGAGCCCGCGCAGGATCTGCTCGATGAAATAGAACGCGTGCACGCCGGTGAGCCCGCCGCTCCTGCCGCAGAGGAAACGGCACCGGCGGAAGCGCCGGAAATCGAAGAGATTTCGCTCGAAGCCGTGGAAACAGAAACCGCAGAAACAGAAGCCGCGAGCGAAACCGGCGAAGAGGCACAGCCGGAAGAAATTATTATCGAACAGGCGCCGGAAGAATTGCCGGAAGCCGGAGAATCAGCGGATATTCTTTCGTTCCCGGCGCGTGAAACCCTTGAGCCAGAGCAGGTCGTGGAGCCTGCGGCGGAAACGGGGGCGCCAGTCACTGAAATTGCCGCTGAAATGGAAGCGCCGGAAGAGATACCTCCTTTCGAGATCCCCGAAACATTGCCCTCTGCGAATGTCGAACCGCAAGCCCGGCCTGGTATCCAGGAACAGGTACGCGTACGTGCGGATTTGCTCGACAGCCTGGTAAATCATGCGGGCGAAGCGAGTATATACCGCTCACGGCTCGAACAGCAGATTGGTGCCTTCCGCTTTAACCTGGTGGAAATGGACCAGACGGTTATGCGCCTGAAGGAACAGCTGCGCAAGCTTGAAATCGAGACGGAAGCCCAGATCCTGTTCCGCTATGAACAGGAAATGGAGCAGGATGAAAGCTTCGATCCGCTGGAACTTGACCGGTATTCCACCATCCAGCAGCTTTCGCGTGCATTGATGGAAACCACGTCCGATATCAATAGCATACAGAACCTGCTGGAAAACCTCGTTCGTGAGTCGGAAACGCTTTTGATCCAGCAGGCACGCGTGAATACCGATCTGCAGGAAGGCCTGATGCGAACGCGCATGGTCGCCGTAAGCGGCATGATGCCGCGCCTGCAGCGTATCGTCAGGCAAACCTGCAAGGAACTGGATAAACAGGCGCGCCTGAATGTTTATGGCGAACATGGTGAACTGGACCGGAATGTACTGGAACGTATCACTTCGCCACTTGAGCACATGTTACGCAATGCGGTTTCACACGGTATTGAATCGCCTGCGGAAAGGTTAGCCAACGGCAAGCCGGAGATCGGCACGATTACTTTCCGCATCGGTCGCGATGGATCCGAGGTCGTGCTGATCATTGAAGATGACGGCGCGGGCCTGAATCTTGAAGCGATTCGTAACAAGGCCAGGGAGCGAGGCCTGATCGATGACAAGAGCCATCTTACCGATTACGACATCATGCAGTTCGTGCTCGAATCGGGTCTGAGCACGGCGGAAACGGTTACACAAATATCCGGTCGCGGTGTCGGCATGGATGTCGTTAACAGTGAAATCAAGCAACTTGGCGGTTCCCTGCATATCGATTCCGCACCTGGCAAGGGTACGCGCTTTACTATTCGCCTGCCCCTGACCCTGGCCCTGAATCATGCCCTGCTGGTGCAGGTGGGTGATGAGCAATATGCCATCCCGCTGAGCAGTATCGAGGGTATCGTGCGAATGTCCCGCAAGGATCTGCAGAATTACGCCGAGGATCATCAGGCGCGTTATCAGTACGCCGGGCATGATTACCAGGTGCAAAGCCTTGGCTCCATGCTGCATGCCAGTACGCCGCAATATGCCGCGGGACAGGGCCTGTTGCCAGTATTGCTGGTTCGTTCGGGCGATCATCGCACGGCCCTGCAGGTCGATGGCCTGATGGGCAGTCGTGAAATCGTGGTCAAGTCCGTCGGGCCGCAGCTCAGCACATTGCGTGGCGTATCGGGCGCCACGATCCTGGGCGACGGGCGCGTCGTATTGATCCTGGATATTGGCGCGATCATTCGCCTGAGTTCCGCAATGCTCGCTGTCGAGGAAGAAATGCTGGCATCGAGCGTGGAACCGACGGAAGAGCGCAAGATTACGGTCATGGTCGTGGATGACTCGATTACCGTAAGAAAGGTTACCACCCGCCTGCTGGAACGTAACGACATGCAGGTTATCACGGCCAAGGACGGTGTTGATGCGGTTTCGGTGCTGCAGGATCATGTCCCGGATATTATGCTGCTGGATATCGAGATGCCTCGTATGGACGGCTTCGAACTGGCAACCCATATGCGTAACGAAGCACGATTAAAGGAAATCCCGATTATCATGATCACCTCGCGTACCGGTGACAAGCATCGTCGCCGCGCGGAAGAAATCGGCGTGCAACGCTATCTCGGCAAGCCGTACCAGGAACATGATCTGCTGGAGAATATCGAGTCTGTATTGAAGGAACATTATGGGCATGCCTGATCCAAGCAGTAATTCCCTGCGAGTTGCAATCCTGTCCAGGTCCATCCGGGAACGGGATTGTTTGCGGGAAATTCTCGAGATGAATGGTTTGCAGGTTGTATCCAGTGAAATCCTCGAACAGAATTACCCTAACAGTCTCGACGGTGAGATTGCCGATGTACTACTGGTAAATCTCGATGAGTCTGATGATACCGAGCTTGATAATTTTATCGAGCAGACGGATTTACCTATCCTGTTCAACGACAGCGCCTCGATCCGGAAGCAGGTGACACCCGGCGGGCGCGCATGGGGAAGACGTCTGGCTACCAAGCTGATGGCGCTGGCTGACAATGACGTTGGCGCGGCACCGGTTGAGGAAGCGATTGCCAGGGATGTCGGAGCCGTGTTGACCAGCGTGCCGGTTACAACGGATATACCGGATGATGAATACGAAGTTGATTTCGGTGCGGACCTGGAATTCGATGTGTTCGGTTCCGCCAGTGACATCGCCGAGGAAGCCGTTGCCTTGCAGAAGGCTGACACGGAAATTTCCATCGACGAGGAAGTAGTTCCCTACAAGGATATGCCCACCGCGGAAATCATCGCGTTGAATCGTACTGGCGTAACCGAGGTAACGCCCGATCGGGCCCGCCGTGTGTGGGTCCTGGGTGCATCGATCGGTGGGCCACAGGCGGTAAAGGAGTTTCTCTCCGCATTACCGGAGGAATTGCCGGTCGGTTTTATCCTGGCCCAGCATATTGGCGCGGGTTTTGTAAACCTGCTGGCCGATCAATTGAGCCGCGTAACCCGCCTCAAGGTGTCGACGCCAAAGGACGGTATGGTACTGGAGAAAGGCCAGATTGTTGTTGCTCCCGTTGAGGAAAGGATCTGCTTCAATGCGCGAGGCACCATTGCGTTGGAAGCCATAAAACAGCGCAGTATTTATAGCCCCTCGATTGATGATGTAATGACCCAGGCCGTGGAACATTACGGAGCGGACGTCAACGCCATCATTTTCAGTGGCATGGGCAATGACGGTACGCTGGGTGCGCAGCAGATTGCCAGGCAGGGAGGGCTGATCTGGGCACAGGAAGCCAAGACCTGCATCATCAGCAGTATGGCGGATTCCGTACGCAGTGCAGGAATTGTAAGTTTCAGTGGTACACCACAGGAACTTGCCGCAAATCTAACCCAGTATCTGGAAGGTGAAACTAGCTAATGTCGAATCTCTCCATATCCGTTTACAGTTTATTGATCCCGTTCAGCGATGATGCAATGCTATTGCCGAACGCTTCCGTTGCAGAGTTAATCGGTTTCGAACAATCGGCTCCATTACAGAACGGACCGGACTGGTGTCTCGGTATCCTGACCTGGCGTGGTGTGAAAGTGCCGCTGTTATCGTTTGAGGCCGTGCGCGGTAATCCGGTAGTGGATATCGATAAAAACAGCCGGATTGCAATCCTCAATGCCCTGGGCGGAAACCCGAAGCTGCCGTTTTTCGCCATGGTTACGCAAGGCATACCTCACCTGGTCCAGGCTAACCAGAGTATCGTTACCGCGGTTGCGGAAGATACCGGGGGAGAAGGGGTGTCACGCAAGATTCTTGTCGAAGGTGAACCGGCACTGATTCCCGATCTTGATGCCCTGGAGGCCATGATTCTGGGTGATGCGGCGGTTTGTGCCGGGCTGGGGATCTGAATTTATTCCGTTTGTCTTGTTACTGTTCCGTTATGTAACGCCGCTATAGCTTGTCATGACGCAGCTCGTACAAGCTTGCAACCGCGTCACGTCTGTCCTTTTTCTCTTTCACGGAAATATAAAAACCGTTTCATTCGCCA
>Ga0316579_10000540_pt1 | contig 12492 bp, 10 predicted proteins | sample J5NA_2_FD_203074 | JGI IMG/M metagenome (GOLD analysis project Ga0316579, IMG submission 203074) | Rhizosphere microbial communities from salt marsh grasses in Alabama, United States - J5-7_160517rDrA | ecosystem: Host-associated > Plants > Roots > Rhizosphere | place: USA: Alabama | collected... | reverse complement strand
GATGCGTTGACGCGGCAGCGATAGCTACGCCGTTGCGATCCGCCATCTCGATCACCGCGCGTCTGAGGCGTACGATTTCTGAACGCACCTCTTTAATATCGTGGCAGACCCGGCTGCCGACTTCAACCTGGGACTGCATGAACTCCGGTTTCAGATCCAGGCTTTTAGCCGCCTCTTTATCTTGTGAGAGCAGTTCGGTGATGTAGGCGTAGAGATCGCGTGATTCCGGATCAATTAATTGATACTCTTCTTCAACGCCAAGAGTCAAAGGGGGAATTGGCACGCTCATAGTCTCTCTCCAAATTTAAGATGGCTGTTAGAATGGTCGGATTATAACATGGCTTTGGATTATGTCTTTATTTGATAGCTAAATTTACCAATTTCGCAGCAGTTCTACCAGGAGGCGCACACCAAATCCGGTCGCTCCGTTTTGGTTATAGGGTTTTGCAGCCTTTTCAAGCATCGCCACCCCGGCAATGTCCAGATGCGCCCAGTTGTAATCCGTAAACTCGCGCAAGAAGATTGCACTGGTAGCTACACCGCCCATTCTACCGCCGCTGTTTTTCATGTCAGCCACATCGGTGTCGATCGCTTTGCGGTATACATCCCAGAGTGGAAGCGGCCAGAGTCGTTCGCTTGTTTCTTCGCCGGCGGCGACCAGCTTCTTGCTCAGATCATCCTCATTTGAGAAAACCCCGGCGGCGATACCTTGCCCGAGGGCGACAATGCAAGCGCCGGTGAGTGTCGCCAGGTCGATAACGGCTTTTGGATTGTAGCGCTGTGCATAGACGAGGGCGTCGGCCAATATCATGCGCCCTTCGGCATCCGTGCTGATGATTTCTATTGTTTTACCATTGCTTGCCGTGATCACGTCGGCCGGTCTATAAGCATCGGCATCGGGCATGTTCTCTGTGCAGGGGGTTATGCCCACAACATGCAGCGGTAAATCAAGATCGGCGATTACCTTCATCGCCCCGAGAACGGCCGCCGCGCCGCCCATGTCGCCCTTCATGTCTCCCATGCCGGCTACGGGTTTTAAACTGATACCGCCGGTGTCAAAAGTAATACCCTTGCCCACAAGCACAATTGTATCCATCTCCAGTTGGTTACTATTGTGTTCTAAAATGATGAATTTTGGCTTTTCTCCTGCTCCTTGAGCCACGGCCAGGAAAGCGCCCAAATTTTGCTCCCGGGCCCATTTTCGTCCGCCTACGAAACTGTTTAGGCCGTGCTCATCAGCGATCGTTTGCGCTGTATCGGCCATGAATGTGGGAGTGGCCTGGTTGGCAGGCATATTGACCAGATCTCTGGCCAGAGTTACGCCCGCGGCAAGGGCTTGGGCAACGGCCACACCTTCCTCAATCGCCGGAATTTTATCAGCGTCAAATTCGATGATGCTCAAACCATCGATATCATGTTCCGCTTCTTCTTTCTGTTTTTGCGCGGGGTAACGATGAAGCGCCAGCAGCGTTCCTTCGGCCGTCGCCTGCGCGGCATCTTTGACCGGCAGTCCGGCGATTCCTGCTCCGTGAACGATGGTGGCCACATGAGACGCATTGAGATCGCGTGCTCGTTTGACTGCCGTCGCCGCTGCATGACGAACACCTTCAAGATCGAATTTCTCCTGTTTGCCCAGGCCGGTGATTAAAACGCGGCGGGCGTTAATCGCACCGCGTGGGTAGAGTACAGCGATTTCACCTGCTTTGCCGCTGAAATCGCCACCAGCGATCAGTTCGCTGATCGCTCCATCGAGCGCACTATCTACGGCTCCGGTAGCCCCTCCAGGTATGGTTACCCCTTCAAAAAGATTTACGATAATTGTATCTGCCTGGCTTGCTAATAGATTTCCTCGTTCCACATTGATTTTCATAACAGAATCCTCATTTGACTGACTAATAAGCATAAGCTACCACTCTTTGGTAAAATTACTACTTGACAGCGTATGGGTCACAATTTTACCATGCTTAGATACTCCGTTTAAGATATCTGTCAAAATCTCCTGAGGTGTTGGGAATGAAAGTGAATTTCTATGCAACATTGCGCCAGATAGTTGGCCAGAAGACAATTGAACTTGATCTGCCGCCTGAAACAACGGTCTTCCAGATGGTTGAAAGCGTGATGGATCAATATCCCCTCATGCGGCCGGAGCTTGTTGATGAAAATGGCGATCTTCATGGCCATATCCATATTTTTGTCAACGGCCGTGACGCACCTTACTTAGAAGATAAGCTGGACACGGTGATCTCAGCCTCAGATAAGATTGACATCTTTCCGCCCGTGGGTGGTGGTTAGATTGATGGCCACGGAGACGCAGCTTCATGCAATTCCCTTGTGGTTGTTGCGGGAATATCTGGAAGAGCTAGGGGGTGAATCGATGGAAGAGGATCGGGTTCTTGGCCAGGGATGGCAGGCAAGCTTGGAAAAAATGCCGCCGCGACAACTAGGCGCGCTTCGGGTCGGTATTGTACAGATTACGATCGAGGGCGAACCCGATGTCCTTGATATTTTATTGCCTGAACTTGAGAAGAAAACTATGCGTGCAGGAGCATAAACTATGGGTATTGATCAATCTTTGTGGGCGACAGTTGATGAGCAGGGCCGGTTGGTTCTTGATCCCAAGGTCGCTGAGCGATATGGGCTCAAACCAGGTGCGCGTGTGCGGCTGGATGAAGATAACAACAGCATTCGCATGCACCGTCCGGTGACGCACTTGGCCAAGCTGTATATTGAACCAACTAACTTTTGTAACATCGACTGCGTGACCTGTATGCGGGCGAACTGGAACGTGGAAATCGGCCGTATGTCGCAGGATACATTTGATCGCATTGTGGAAGAGGTGCAAAAGCTTGAATCCCCGCCAACAGTCTTTTTTGGCGGTATTGGCGAACCACTCTCGCACAGCCATCTCCCGCAGATGATCGAACGGGTGAAAAACCTGGGCTGCCGGGTGGAAATGATCACCAACGGCACGCTCCTGGATGAGAAGAAAGGAAAGGCCATCATTGATGCCGGGCTGGACCTCATATGGGTTTCTCTGGATGGTGCGCGGCCGGAAAGCTATGCCGATGTGCGCTTAGGAGCGGAACTTCCTGTAGTGCTTGGGAACCTGAAACGTTTCCGCCGCCTGCGCCGGCCGGCCCATCGCCCAATCCCCGAGATAGGCATCGCTTTCGTGGCCATGAAACGCAATATAGCCGACTTGCCGGAGCTGCTGCAGATCGGTAAAAGCCTGGGCGTAATGCATTTCCATGTCAGCAACCTACTGGCGCATTCACCTGAAATGTACAAAGAGATCCTTTACGACAGGGCCATGAAAGACATCACCTTTCTGCCTTCTCCCTGGCTGCGCCGCTTGAGTCTTCCCAAGTGGGATTTCAACGAATATACAGCCGAACCTTTCATCAAAGCCATGAACAGCGGTTATAATGTCACCCTGGCCGGCAACAATCTCGGCCTCATGAACGATGTTTGTACATTTATTGAAGATGGATCGATGATTGTTGGATGGGATGGTTCTGTCAGTCCCTGTCCGCCTTTGTTACATACCCACACGGGCATGCTAAACGGCTACGAGCGCGTTTCCCACAAACACATCATCGGCAATGTGCGCGACCGCGATCTCATGGATATGTGGCTCGATCCGGAATACGTAGCCTATCGCGAACGCGTTCATGGGTATGAATTCGCTCCCTGTACGCCCTGCGGCGGCTGTGAACTTTCACGTGAGAACCTGACAGATTGTTTTGATGTAGTTGCTCCAGCTTGTGGGAGCTGTCTTTGGGCGCAAGGCTTTATTCGCTGCCCGTGATACTTCGCGAAAAGCACGAAGTAGATTAATCGAACAAAAAAGCGCGGTTGTCCTCAACCGCGCTTTTTTTATTCCAATCCTCTTCCTCATCCAGGCTGATGACCTTGCAATGAGGAATAGACTTGTATCGAATAGCAATTCTTAAAGGATCGCCTCATCGACACCTAGCTCACGCAGTTTTTCGATTGGCGCAACGCCATCGTGCCAACCACGCGCCGAGTAATAGTCATTCAGCATGAGGTCCAATTCACAGACGTGACCCATTGAACCAGGCATGTCAGATGCTTCTTCGGTGAAGCGCCTAGGCAGTGTATCACTTCCTTCGCCGTAACCGGCCAGATTGTTATAATAACGCTCCAGGTTGTAGATACGCTCTCCTGCTTGTAGACCCTCATCAATGGTGAATTCAATGCCACAGAAGGTCGAGTATTGTTCCACATACTCCGCCATGCCCTGGGCAAATGCGCTGAACTTGCAAAGGTCCAGGCTGTCCGAGAAGGCGTGAATGTCTTGGAAAGCCTTAACCAATTCACCTTTACCTTCCCAATGCAGCGGGTCGACGCTCAGGGAACCAAAAGGCATCACGTTCAACTCCGCCGCGGGGGTGTAGGCGCGGAGATGGCAGGCGCCACGATTGCTGGTGGCATAGCCAAGGCCCATACCCTTGAGGCCGCGCGGATCGTAGGCGGGAATGGACATACCCTTGCAGTTGTTGCTGAGTTCGGGAACACCATACTGATCCGAGAAGCGAGCAGGTCCTTCAGCAAGCGCGTCGCCGATGCCTTCGCGAAGAGCGATCAGGGGCACAAGCTCAACCATTCTTTCCCAGTCGCCCCAGGCCAGGACGGGATCGCCATTCATGACGCCTTTCTCAGACATTTCCATGTAGGTCGAGTAGAGGTTGCCTAACTCAATAGTATCCAGGCCATATTCGTTGCACTCGTCAATGAGTTTGGCTACGGCGTTGATGTTGTGATGGCCGGAATTAGCGCCAAGAGCCCAGGCTGATTCATACTCAATGCTCTCCATGCGCAGTCCCTTGTAGGGATCTTCAGGCAGTTCGACTTCTTTCTTGCAGGCAACCGGGCAGGCGTGGCAGGTAGGGTGGGCGACCAGGATGGTGTCATAAACATGTTCACCACTCAGATTTTCGCACTCATCACCATAAGACGTAACCTTGCCATTGTAGGCAGGCAGCGCGCCAATTGTGTTGGTGATGTTCATGAGCACATTTGTGCCATAAAGGGATAAACCACCTTTATTGGGGCTGGTGATATTAGCCTCATCCATAATCACGGCCAGAGCACGGGAGTGCGCTTTCTTCCAGGAATCTTTGTCTGCCGGTTTGGGCATCGCTTTTTTGGCTTTGATAACAATGGCTTTCAGATTCTTGCTGCCGCCGACCGCGCCGGTGCCGCCGCGACCGCTTGCTCGGTCATCTTCATTGAGCCAACAGGCGAAACGAGAAAGATTTTCACCCGCCTGGCCAATAGCAATCACGGTCAAATCTTTTTCGCCATAAAGTTCTTTAAAATGATCCACTGTCTCGTGGACATTTTTACCCCAAACTTCAGAAGCATCCCGTAATTCAACCCCATCATTGTCGATGAAGAGATAGGTCGGCTTGTCAGCTTTTCCTTTGAAGATAATGCCGTCATATCCTGCCCAACGGAGACGCGCCGCAGACCAGCCACCTTGATGGCTGTCGCAAACGGTATTTGTCAGAGGGGACTTCGTGACCACGGCCATACGGCCGCTCATGTTGGCTGCGGTACCGGTAAGCGGCCCGTTCATGAAGCAGAGAATATTTTCCGGTGAAAGTGGATCAACTTCCGGTCCATTTTCAAAAACATAACGCACGCCTAGCCCGCGCGCACCAATGTAAAGGCGCGCCCATTCTTCGGGGATTTCCTTAACTTCTGTGGAACCCGCGGACATATCAACATGCAGCATCCGATTTGCAAAACCACCAATTTCCATCTGTTTTCTCCTAAACTAATCAATTCAAAGAATTTGGTTAAAAAATTAACCTCTCTATGTGGTTACCAATTTCCAACTGTTTCCAAAATTCATTTTTCCGCGTCTTCTTATGAGTCACCTCCTAAAATAGGATCGTGCCGGGTTTTTTACCGTCCCGGTGGGAAAATGCTGATTACATCCTTGGGTTTAATTCTTGTGTCGAATCCTCCTTCGAAGGAGGTGTTACGGCCGTTAAGCAAAAAACGCCATCCCCCAGGAGTGGGTACATATGTCTGGTACACTTCGAGCCAGGTAGAATCATTTTTCTCATGTGAATGCCATACGGGTCTTAAAGCTTCAGATCGAAGTTGTGGAGCATAATTGAATAACTTTCGCAGCATTATTTCCAGCGAGGCTCCTTTGCTGGCTGACGCCTTGACGGTACGCCAGCCGGCCAGCTGGCGCATACGGCCGAATAAATCAAATGAAACAAAAAAGTCGCCTGTATCGAACTCGCGGGCGACTTTATAACCTAAATCCATTAAATGCAGCTGCACGGAGAGGTACTTATTCCACCCGGCCATCGCTAGAGCGACGACATCACCGGGGAGTTGGGCTTCGTACATACATTGGGCGAAAGCAGAACCAATCAGACCGATAGATGTTGTTATGTAAGCGGGAGGGACGTGAATATGCCTTGGACCATGTTCGGCATGAAATTTCCCGGCGCGAAAAAGATAATAGGCAAACTCATCGCTTGTATCCATGCCCAAAACGCGGGCTATCCAAATGGTAAAGAAGCGACGACGTTCTTCAAGGTGACTCTCATCAAAACCATTCTCCCAGCCCAGAATAGCGGCAGTTTCGGGGACGGATTGGAGGTAGTTGTAGGTGTTGATAACGATATCCGGGGCTTTGCGCATGAGCGGTTCAATTGTTCGTGACATGGCGAGTTTATCTTCACCAGTCAATCCGACAAATTGCAGCAGGCGCTGCCATTCATGCCCGGGTTCCGGCATTAAATCCCGGATTTCCTGATTAATTGTGGCTCCTACTAATTTCATAGACTACCCATCTGTCCAGTATCTCATTCTGTTACAGTATAAGGCGAGTCAGCGACTTTTGCAATGCGATTGTGACCATGACAAATAAATCATTTCATAGATTTTTCGCTAATAATAGCAGAATTTTTAACTGCTTGTGGGAACCATTGTCTGGAGTTCTCATACGCCTCCCCTTTCGCTTTCCAAATCGAAAATGGATACAATAACAGCACCCATTATGAAACTGAACAGAAAGGTTAAAGTGAACATTTAGCTGTAGTTTTTCAAACTACGATCTGAATACTGGGAGTCGTTCACAGATAAGTTTTCAAGGAGAAACGCGCATGTTAGTAGGTGTACCAAAAGAAGTAAAAGATCACGAATATCGTGTGGCCATGACCCCGGCAGGTGTTCAACAGCTTATTGAGTATGGGCATGACGTCTTGGTCCAACATACCGCGGGTGAGGGCAGCCGCTTTACAGACGAGCAGTATGAGGCAGTTGGGGCGACGATCGTACCAACGGCCGAGGATGCCTGGTCTGCGGAGATGGTCGTCAAGGTGAAAGAACCGGTGTCCATCGAGTACGATTTCTTGCGCTCCGATCTGTTGCTATTCACATATCTACATCTGGCGGCGGAAGAAGCCCTGACCAAGCGCATGATCGAATCCGGCGTGACCGGCATCGCTTATGAAACGGTGGAAGCTCCGGACGGCAGCCTGCCCTTGTTGACGCCGATGAGCGAGGTGGCCGGACGTATGGCGGTGCAGGTCGGCGCCCATTATCTGGAACGGCCGCATTTTGGTCGTGGAATGCTTCTCGGTGGTGTGGCCGGCGTGCCCGGCGCCAATGTCGTAATCATCGGAGGCGGTGTTGTGGGCACAAACGCGGCGCAAATTGCCCTGGGTATGGATGCCAATGTGATCATTCTAGATACGAACCTCGACCGCCTGCGTTTTCTGGAACATGTCCTCGACGGCCGTTTAACGACCATAGCCTCCAATTCCTACAATATCGCCGAGGCTGTTCTTGCGGCTGATCTGGTCGTTGGTGGTGTTTTGATCCACGGCGCCCGGGCTCCGCGACTGATTACGCGTGACATGATCAGCAAAATGCGCGATGGCTCCGTGATTGTCGACGTGGCCGTTGACCAAGGGGGTTGTGTGGAAACCATCAAGGCGACTACCCATTCCGATCCAACTTATATTATTGATGGCGTTGTCCATTATGGTGTGGCCAATATGCCCGGCGCCGTCCCGCGCACGAGCACCCTGGCCCTAAGTAACGCCACACTTCCCTACGTATTGAAACTTGCTGATAAAGGCGCGGAAGCGGCTATGGTCGCCGATCCCGGCCTGATGAAGGGCTTAAATATCTATGATGGCCAGGTAACTTATGAAGCAGTTGCCGATGCCTTCGATATTGCATACAGCCCATATACAGCCTAACAAAAAAGGCGGCGTGACAATCGCCACGCCGCCTAATCTCTTCTCCTCCAGGCCGCACTAACACATTCCAGAATAAGCGCGTTTCACTTCTTCGCCAATAATACGGATGCCTTCGCGAACTTTCTCTTCGCCGGCGGTGTAATTCACGCGGATGCATTCCCCTTTATGATCCCAGGCCTCGCTCAAGCCGGGGTAGAAGTAGTGGCCGGGAACGACCACCACACCACGGTTTTTGAGACGCTCATAAATTTCGCCGCAGCTGATCGGAAAATCCTTAAACCACAGCCAAAAGAAGAAAGCACCCTCGGGCTTGTGCAAATAAAAGGGCGTGCCGGTTAGCGATTCCCATACCCATTCTTCCGCTGTTTGCGAGAGGCTGCGATAATAGGGCTTAATCAGTTCCTGGCTGATGGTCATGATTCCACCGCTGCGCACCATTTCTTGAACAAATCCAGCGCCGAAGCTGGTTGGCGCCAGGCTGATAATGGCGTTCATGCTCGATATCGCGGCGGCGATTTCCTCGTTGGCGACGATGATGCCCGTGCGCACTCCCGGCAGTCCGAGCTTGCTTAGGCTCAGGCACAAGACGATTTCTTCGTCCCAGACAGGCGTTACCTCTTCAAAAATGATGTTCGGGAAAGGGGCGCCATAAGCATTGTCAATGATCAGCGGTATATTGTGTTGACGAGCCAGTTTGCGAAGTTTTTCAACCTCGTTGTCCGTCAGCACATTCCCGGTGGGATTGGTCGGCCGTGAAACACAAATAGCACCGATGCTGTCATCGATCTGAATCGCATCAAAATCAACCCGGTACTTGAAGGTATGCTCGTCTAAAAATTGGAACTGCGGTTTTTGGGCAACGAAGATGTCCTCTTCTACGCCGGCGTCGACGTAACCAATGTATTCTGGGGCAAGAGGCATCAGGATTTTCTTTTTCTTGCCCTGGCTGGTTTCTCCGGCAAAAAGATTGAAGAGGTAGAAAAAGGCTGTTTGGCTGCCGTTAGTTAAAGCAATATTTTTGCTCGAGATTGGCCAGCCGTAAAGTTTATTCAAAAGCGCTGCTATAGCCTCTCTAAAAGCGGGATTGCCGCCTGGAGGGTCGTAGTCGCCGACGAGATGCTCGAATTCATTCCCATTTTCAAGGATGTCTTGCATGCGTTGGCGAAAGAGGCGCTGCACCGATGGAATATAGCTGGGGTTGCCGCCACCGAGCATGATCACGTCTTTGCCGCCGACGACACCATTCCCCAGATCATCCATTAACTGCAAGATGCCTGAGTGGCCGGTAAATTTGTCTCCGAACTTAGAAAACTCCATCTTGTCCCTCAACTGACCAGCCGAAAAATCCTAATCGGCCTGAGCAGCCATCAAGACTTCTTCGATTTGCTCCATCGCCCAGTCAATTTCTTCTTTGGTAATGACCAGCGGCGGCGCAAAACGAATGACTGACCCATGTGTCTCTTTGCAAAGAATGCCCCGTTCACGCAGGGCTTCGCAGTAGGGACGGGCATCTGAGTACATTTCCATGCCGATAAATAAGCCCCGGCCACGAACTTCTTTGATATCGCTGCTTTCGATGCGTTCTAAGCGCCCTTTGAAATAAGCGCCGAGTTCGGCCGACCGGCCCGGCAGATCCTCATCAACGATGACATCTAAAGAGGCCCGGCCAACGGCCGCCGCCAGTGGATTTCCACCAAACGTGCTGCCATGGTCGCCCGGTTCGAAACGGCCGAGGACGCTGCTGCCTGAAAGAACGGCAGAGATAGGATAAAAACCGCCGCTCAAGGCTTTGCCCAGGGTGACCATGTCCGGCTTAACCCCTTCGTGCTCGCAAGCAAGTAGATACCCGGTGCGGCCTAATCCGGTCTGGATTTCGTCGGCAATGAATAAGACATTGTGCTCGCGGCAGATCTCAGCCGCTCGTTTTAAATATCCCTCAGGAGGCATCACCACACCGCCCTCACCCTGGATCGGTTCAACCAGGAAGGCGACAGTATTGTCCGTGATCGCTTCCTCTAAAGCGTCGGCGTCACCATAGGGGACGGTGACGAAGCCGGGGGTAAACGGACCGAAGTTTTCCCTGTATTTCTCTTCCGTCGAAAAGCTGATCATAGTCAGTGTTCGACCGGCGAAATTTCCCTGGCAGGTGATGATCTCCGCCTGGTTTGCGGGTACGTCTTTCACTTCATATCCCCATTTGCGGGCTGCTTTAACGGCCGTTTCTACAGCCTCGGCGCCCGAATTCATGGGCAGCGCTTTCTCATAACCGGTCAATTCGCAAAGTTCTTTCAAGAAGAGCCCCAGCTGATCGGTATAAAAAGCGCGCGACACCAGGGTGACACGATGCAGCTGCTCCTGCATGGCGTGCATGATCCGTGGGTGGCAGTGACCCTGGCTGACGGCCGAATAGGCGGATAAACAGTCCAGATATTTATTTCCTTCCACGTCGTAAACCCAGACGCCGTCACCTCTATCAATCACGACATCCAGCGGTTTATAATGGTTGGTTCCATAAACATCTTCCAGTTCAATACATTCCTGGCTGGTTAATACGGGTTTTAATTGTGTAGGATTCAGCATTTCAATCTCCATATAAGAAAAATAGCCTGATTAATAGGGGCAATCAGGCTTTGCTCAGACCATAATACTGATTAAATAGTGGTCATCTTTTCACTGATAAATTATATCAGAAATAATTCATTTCGGGCATGGAGAAAAAAAGCTGTCGCGCTTAGGACAAGAAGGTCCATAGGAGATAGCCGCCGCCAAGAAGCGCACAGTAGGCTGCGAAAATATAAAGGCTGTGACTGCGCAGCCAGGCCAGCAAGAAATAAATGCATGCGTACCCTACAACCGCAGCGGAAAGGAAGGCCGCCAAAAGAATCGGCCATTCCGCGGCCAGATCTCCTGACTGCTGTAAATCGAGAATGGACAGCAGTCCTGCGCCAAGTATCGCCGGGACTCCCAGCAGGAAGCTGTAGCGAGCGGCCGTTTCGCGATCTAGGCCGCGCCATAGACCACCGGTTATCGTGCTGCCGCTGCGTGATATGCCGGGAAAGAGAGCCAGCATCTGGAAAATGCCGATGGTAATAGCATCCAGCCAGGTCATTTTGTCTAAGCTCTTAGTCCCGGTATACATACGCTCTCCCCATACAAGCAGCGAGGCCGTTACAAGCAGAAAGAGTGCGGCGAGGGTAGGCGTGCCAAACACCTCATCGAAAAAATCGGCGAATAGTAAACCCGCGGCAGCAGCTGGAATAGAGCCGGCGACAATGTACCAACCAAGTCTAGAATTTGTTTCTTGCAAAGGACTTCTTTTGATCAGGCCGGCAATAACGGCCGTTATTATCGCCCACAGCTCTCTGTGGAAATAAATTAAGACAGCGATGAGTGTTCCCAGGTGGGCGACAGCGATGATGTTCAGGCTTGGTTGGGGTAAACCCAAAATTGCCGGAACAAGAACGAGATGTCCTGAACTGGATACCGGTAAAAATTCTGTTGCACCCTGGACAATTCCCAGGAGGATCGCTTCTAAGATGCTCATACTGTTTTTTTACTTTCCGATCGGCTTCAATGCCGGGTCGAATTATCCGGAAGATGGCTCAATCGCCGATCGGTGGATAATGATTTAAGAACTCTTCGGCGAATTGTGCTAGCTCTCCCTTGCGAATCGCCTTTCGAATTTCGCCCATGAGGTTCAACAGGAAAGTGAGATTATGTGTGCTGAGTAATATATGGCCGAGAATTTCATTTGAGCGCACCAAGTGGCGTAGATAGGCGCGGGTGAAGTGCGTGCATGTATAACAGTCACATGTCGAGTCCAGTGGGTTTTGGTCACGTTCATATTGCGCGTTGCGCAGGTTAAGACGCCCGCCGGCGACCATGGCTGAACCGTGCCTGGCCAAGCGCGTGGGTAAAACACAATCAAAAATATCGATTCCGTGCAGCACGCCGCGAACCAGATCATCCGGCGCACCAACGCCCATCAGATAGCGCGGTTTATTTTTTGGCAGCAGCGGTTGAAGCGCGGTCAGGGTGGCTACCATCTGCGCTTTGGTTTCCCCAACGGCCAGGCCGCCGATCGCATAACCGGGGAGATCGAGGGTGGTTAAAAAACTGGCGCTTTCCGCCCGTAAATCGGGGAAGATTCCACCTTGCACAATGCCGAATAAAGCCTGATCCGCTCTCGTTTTGGCTTCCACACAGTGCAAAGCCCACGAATGGGTGCGCGCCA